>Ga0114931_10003475_pt1 | contig 19941 bp, 20 predicted proteins | sample 2SBtaG_FD_89579 | JGI IMG/M metagenome (GOLD analysis project Ga0114931, IMG submission 89579) | Deep subsurface microbial communities from Kolumbo volcano to uncover new lineages of life (NeLLi) - 2SBTROV14_V59a metaG | ecosystem: Environmental > Aquatic > Marine > Volcanic | place: Kolumbo...
AGTCTGCTGTGGCGCAGCCGGCACCTACAACCTGACGCAGCCCGCGATGTCGCAGCAGCTGCTCGCCCGAAAGCTCGACTGCCTGGCCGCGGTCGATCCCGATGTCGTGGCCACCGGCAACCCGGGATGCCTGATGCAGCTGGCCGCGGGGATGCGCGCGCGCGGGCTGCGGACCCGCGTGCTCCACCCGGTGACGCTGCTCGACGAAGCCAGCGCCTAGCCTGGGCCCCCTCCAGCTTCGCCCCGTGGCTACTTGTAGAGGAACGCGTCCGGGGTGGCCTTGGGCATGCGGATGCGCGGGAACGCTCCGAGGCCAAGGTCCGTGAAGCTGCCCTTCAGGACCAGCTCCACCGGGAGAATCGATTCGCGGCTGCGTACGATGCCGTAGCGCTCGCGCATGCTCTTGAAAGTGTATTCGGAAGAGGCGCTGGCGCGCAGATCGGGATGGTCGAGGAGGCCCAGGCGGGCGCGCTCCAGGAAGAGGTCGCGATCGGGATCCGGCTCGAAGCGCGCATCCCGATCCGTGAGCAGGGTTTTGTGGGAGGCCTCCTCCAGCTGCGTCACGAGGCGCGCCATGCGCTCTTGCGAGATCTGTTCGCGCCGCCGCTTCGGCGGGTCGGCGTTGCGGCCGCCGGCGGGTACGAAGGAGAGCTCGATGACCCGGCCGCCCAGCAGCGTGACGCCCTCCTCATGCAGCTCGCCATTGGCCAGGGACCCGTCCAGGAGAGTGGGCTGGAGCGCCAGGCCCATCGGACCGGCCACCGCCGGGTTCTCCTTCAGGAAGCCGCGGGTGATCCGGATGCGCTGCGGGGAGAAGGACTCGATTGCCTTTCGTGCGCGGGTACCGGCCTCGTGGCCTGCCTTCGTCTGGGGGTACTCGCGCGCCACCTGCCGAAGCAGATGGAGGCGCAGGGCGGACTTCTTCTCGCGCAGGGTTCCCTTGAGAGACTGCTGGGCTGCCGCCTCGCGCAGCTTGGCGATCTCCCCTTCGCTCTCTCCCGCCTCGCCCTCTGCCAGCTTCAGCGCGCCAATGGCGTTGCCGCGCCCGCGTTCGTAGCCCAGGAGCCAGTGCCGAAGCTCCTGGCTGTGGGCTCCGTCGGGCCGAAGCTCCAGGTAGTGTCGAGCCGACACCGCCGGCGCATCCCAATCCACCTTGAGGAAGGGCATGCGCAGCAAACGGTTCGGCAGGCTGGCCGCGACTCCCACGATGGAGGGCGCATCCAGCAGCCATTCCAGCGGCCTCGGAAGGCCCATCTCTCTCGGCCCCTTCTGGAACCTCCCAAATGCCAGCCAGCCCAGCCGCTTCGCGAGCACGCCGCGCCGCGCCAGCTTGAAGGCGCGATAGGGGTGCTGCTGGGGACTGTAGAACGCGCTGCTCGCGTGGCGTGCCATGTTCTGCCCGCCCTCGTCTTCCCCTGCGAGCTTTTTCATGCGCCCCCACGCGGCGGCGTCCTGGCCGCGCTCCTGTGCCGCGAGGGCCAGGCAGAACGCGGCCTCTTCCGCCAGGCGGTCGTCGGGCTCTCGTGCCAGCAGGGCATGGGCCTCGCGCTCGACTGCCGCGGCATCCCCGGCCAGCAGTGCGACGGCGAGACCACGCTGGATCGGCGCCACCGTTTCGGGTGCCTTGGAGGCGCGCAGACTGCGGGCGCGGCGTCTGGCCCAGTCGTTGCCGCGCTCCTGGGCCTGATGCAGGATTCGCAGCGCCTTGGCATCCTCCGGGGCGTACTCCAGCGCCCGCTTCGCAAACACCGTAGCCAGCAGCCAGCTGCGCGACGAGAAGGCATCCGAAGCATGCTTGAGGGCATGGTTTCGCTGTGTCTCGTACCACGCGGACTGGGCACGGCGGATGCGGTCCAGGAGCGCAAGCGAACGCGGATCGTCGGGGTTCTGCTCTACGTACTGCTTCCACTGGGCCAGGGCCTGGCGCTCCCGGGTGGTCAGCGGGTCTTCCTGGTGCTCCGCCACAGCGAGTCCCAGCAGCGAGCTCGCCAGCCGGTAGGGGGCCAGCGCGGTGCTCGTGATCGAGCGCCCCACGGGCTCCATGAGAGCGTTGGCCGCACGCCCGAAACGCCGCACGCGTTCGTCGTGGATGCGCGCCCCGGCGAGGAGGAGGGGATCGTCCTTCACCTCCTCGTCCAGACGCGTGCGCATCGCCTTGGGGATGTCGCGCCGTTGGAGCAGGGCGCGTGTGGCCACCCGGCGATCCCGCGCATTGGGCAGGGTCGCGTTCTGTGCGTCCAGGGCGAAGGGGATCAAGCCGGATGGTGCCAGGCCCTGATCCCGGCGCGACGCGTCGAGGGCCTCGAGGTGGGCAAGGCGGTGCTGGGCGAGGGCGGTGTCGTCTACCAGCACCGCCTCTGCCATGTCCCGGGCCGCGTGGTCCGCGTCGTCCGGGACGACGGGGCTTCCCAGGCTCGGGAGAGGCTGGAGTGCGTGTTGGGGCGGCGGCCCAGCACTTGCACAACCGAAGCAGAGGCCGCTGCCCAGGAACAGCAGCCAGAGCCTCAGCCGGAGTGCGCCGTTGAGATGGCGGGGGGTCATTGGGTGAAGCGGTCGCGGTCGACCGTCAGGGTAAAGGCCAGGAAGGCTTCCAGCCGTCGCGATGCCTCCAGCTTTTCTGGCGCGCCATCCTGGTTCGAAACCGCCTGGTAGAGGCGAGAGGCCGACTGCACGAGCTCCTCGAAGTGCGGGGGGTCGAAGGCCAACGCCTCCGGCGGGTGCTGCTCCACGTACTCCTGGGCAAGTCGGGCGTAGAGATCGGCCAGAGCCAGCAGGTGGGCGTTGGCGTTCTTGCTCTCGCGGTGATCCATCACCAGCCGCTGTACTGCCGAGAGGGCACGCACATCCCCGTCCGGCACGAGGTGGCGGCTGTCTACGATGTACGCCGCCCGCGCCATGTCTGCGTGCTCCAGCTCCTCGCGGATCACAGCCTCGTAGTGACTTCCCTTCGCGTTTTCCAGCAACCCTTCGAGCATTGCCCGTCTGGCGTCGAAGCGCCGCATGGCGGCCGCGAAGCCCAGCACCTTTCCTGTAGGCCCCGGATCGGCATCGCTGCGGACCGCCTTCGCCAGGCTGTCGCAGACCGCGGCGCTGCGCAGGGCCTCCTTCTGCAGCGGACCCTCGCGCAGGGCGGCCTGACGATAATGGCTGGCGGCCAGGTCGTAGGCGCGGAGCCGCTCCAGTGCGCGGGCCTTGGCAAAGTGGATGACGTCGTCCATGTGGCCCGCGCGCAGGGCGTCCGCATGCAGGCGCTCGAGGTTCTCCAGGCGCATCAGCGAAGCCCGGTAGACGTTGCGGCCGGTGAAGTCCCGAGCCGGCGGAAAACGGTAGGTGTCATCCGGGACGTGACGCCGCAGCACTGCCACGGCCTCCAGGATGCTTTGGGTGGGTCGATAACGGGGGTCGGCCTTTGGCCCCCCCGCACAGCCGAGGGCGAGGGCAACGCTGACCAGCCACCTCGTCGCCCGCAGCCTCACGAGGCCTGGCTCGAGACCACGGCGTTCAGCATCTTCTCGGTGGCGATCACGGCGGCCGCCAGCTGGTCCGTATCCACACCGAGGGTAGACCAGCCGTCCTCCTTGCCCTTGCCCCGCCAGGTGATGACGGTCTCCACGAGTGCGCTGGTACGACCCCCGGGCGGGATGCGCACACGGAAGTCCTGCAGCCTCGGTACATCGATGCCAAGCTTCTTGGCGGCCTTGCGCAGGGCGTTCATGAAGGCGTCGTAGCCGCCACTGCCGCCGGCCTCGGCCTGAACCTGCTCACCCCGGTAGGCCACGACGACCTCTGCGCGGGGAAGCGCCGTACTATCGACGTGGACCCGGTAGCGCTCCACCCGGATCATCTGCTCCGCGGGTGTCTTGAGCACGTCTGCGATGATGAAGCGCAGGTCCTCGGGAGCCACGCTGTGTTTCTTGTCGCCGAGTTCTACGATGCGTTGGAGCACCAGGTCGCGCTCTGCCGGGCGCAGCTCGATGCCCAGCCCGGCCAGGTTCTGGTCCACCGACGCCTTGCCGGAGAGCTTTCCCAGGGCGTAGCGTCGTTTTCGCCCGAAGCGCTTCGGAGCGAGGCGGCTCTCGTAGAGGCCGCCCTTGGCGTCGCCATCGGCGTGGATGCCCGCGGTCTGGGTAAAGACGTCGCTTCCGACGATCGGCGTGTTGGCCGCGACATCCTTGCCGCTGAAGGTCTCGACCAGGTGCGAGACTGCGACAAGCCTGGATTCGTCCACCCCTGTTCGGAAGGGGCCGTGGTCGTGGAGGGTGGCGACGATCTCCGAGAGACGCGTGTTGCCAGCACGCTCGCCCAGGCCATTGACGCTGGTGTGGACGCCGCGGCAGCCCGCCTCGACCGCTGCCAGCGCGTTGGCTGTGGCCAGGCCGTAGTCATTGTGGCAGTGATACTCGAAGTGAGCGTCGGGCCAGCTGGCGACCATCAGATCGACGCTGCGGGTCACGTCCCTCGGCGCCTGGATGCCCAGGGTGTCCGCCAGGTAGATCCGCTCCACGCGGTGCTCCTGGAGCATGCGTAGCATCGCAAAGACATAGTCCGGCGAATCCGTGACGCCGCTGGACCAGTCCTCGAGGTAGACGTTGGTGCGCACTTTGCGTTGGCGAGCGTAGTCGAGGGTTTCTGCCACGCGCTTGCGATGCTGCTCCGGGGGCATTCCCAGCTGGCCCCGACAGTGGTGTTCGGAGCCCTTGACCAGCAGGTTGAGCACACGCCCGCCGGTGGTCTGCAGCCAGTCCACGGATTTGTCGCCGTCGCAATACCCCAGCATTTCGATGCGTCGGAGCACACCCTCGTGGCGCGCCCAGCGACAGATCCGGCGCGCGGCCTCGCGCTCGCCCTCCGAAACACGTGTGCCGGCGATCTCGATGCGATCGACCCCCACATCGCGCAGCAGGGTGCGCGCGAGCTGGAGCTTCTCTGCCGGGGTGTAGGCGATCTGCGGGGTCTGTTCGCCGTCGCGGAGCGTGGTGTCCATCACCTCGACGATTCGGGGTTGCCGCTGGCTCATCGGATCCTCCCGACCTCTCGTTCGCACTCGGGAAGCCTCCTCTGCAGGGCTGCGCGGCCGGACCCGAAATGGCAAGGCCGCGGGACGAGCCCGCGGCCTCCGCTGCTGACGTGGTGGGGTCAACCTGCGGCGAGCGCGGGCGCTCTACCGGGAGTCCAGATGCTGCCGAGACGTACCACGCCAGAAGAGTACCCCCGGGGTGGTGGCTTTCAACCAGCGGCGAAGTCCGACACATATGGGAAGATCGTGGGCATGAGCGCCACGCCTTCCGGCTCCCGACACTGGTGCGTGGATCCCGCCGAGGTCGGGACCCGCCTGGACCGGTTCCTGGCAGCCCGGCTCTCCACGTCTCGGGCGCAGGTTCGGGGCCTGCTCCTGCGCGGGGGGGTCCAGCTCGACGGCCGAGCCGTGGGCCTCGCCGCCAAGGGGATTGCCCTGCGCCAGGCTCAGCAGGTTGAGGTGGTGGGCTTTGCGCCGCGCGCTGCCCTCTGCCCTCGGCCGGAGCTGCAGGCGCCCCTGCATGTGGTGGCCGAGGGCGCCGGGTGGTTGGCTGTGGACAAACCCGCGGGCCAGCCCGTGCATCCCCTTGCTCCCGAAGAGACCGGGACCGTCTTGAACGCCGTGGTCGCCCGCTTCCCGGAGATCAGCGGGGTGGGCGAGGGGGGTCTGCGCTGCGGGGTGGTGCACCGGCTGGACGTGGACACCTCCGGGGTGTTGCTCTTTGCCACCGAGGAGGCGCGCTACGGGCAGCTCCGCAGCGCCTTCCGCCGCCATCGGGTGGCCAAGACCTACCGCGCCCTGGTGGAGGGGGCGCTTCGGGGCCAGGGAGAGCTCGTGCTGGAGCTGGCCGTGGGCCGCCACCGCCCGGCCCGGGTCCGGGTCGTGGAGCCTCATTCGCCGGGCCATGGGCGCAACACTCGGCGGACGACCCTGCGCTGGCGGACCCTCGAGGCCCTCGAAGGGGCCACCCTGGTGGAGGTGCGGCCCACCACCGGATTCCTCCACCAGATCCGGGTCAGCCTGGCCTGGCTGGGACATCCGGTGCTGGGGGATCCGGCCTACGGTGGGAAGCGCAGTGCCGTGGCGGCTCGGCAGCTGCTCCACGCGGCTCGCGTGGCAGTGGATGACGTCGCCGGCGCCAGCCCCGATCCTCCGGATTTCCTGAGGGCGCTCGAGGTCTTGCGATCGGCCTGAGGGCTGTGCTGCAGGTCCGGGGGCGGGGGAATCTCGGCCGCTCTTTCGAAATTCCTGAACGCTTGTGAAATACTTCACACCCGTTTGGGTGGGCATGGCGGATATTGGTCCTATGGGAAACCAAATCGAACAGTGGCAAACGGCTCGAGAGCCGACCGATCCGGGTACACTCCCCCAACCCGGCGTGGGCTGGCCGGTCCGAGGGATGGGCGGGCCGGAGGCGTTGCGGGCGCGCCTGTCGGCGGAGGCCCTCGACCTCCTGAAAGATGCCGTGCTGCTGGTCGATGGAGCGGGTCAGGTGCTCGCGGCCAACTGCCAGGCACGCACGGCGTTGGCGCAAGGCGACGGGATCCGCCTGGGCGAGGAGGGACTCGAGGTGTGGGACCGCGCTGCCGAGCTTCGCCTCAAGCGCGCCCTCTCCAGGGCGGTAGGAACCCCCAGGCAATCCTCGAGCCTGCGCGTGGCCCGGCCCTCCGGCGCACCCGACCTGCGCGTGGCCGTGCGGCCGCTCGCCGATCGTGGGGGGGCGGCGGTCTTCATCCGCGATCCGGCAGGCCTCGAGCACCCGGACCCGCAGTGCCTGGCGGAGTTCTACGGCCTCACGCGTATGGAGGCGCAGGTCGCGGCACGTATGGTCTGCGGTCCGCGCCTGCACGACATCGCCCAGGATCTCGGCGTCGCCACCGAGACCGTTCGGGGCCATCTGAAGCGCATCTACGCGAAGACCGGTACCCACCGCCAGGCGGAGCTGGTGTCTCTGCTGCTCCTGGGGATCGCAAGCCTGGTCTACTAGCTCCGCCGCTCCATGGTGAGGCGCAGGGCGATCGCCTTCTCCGCCTCTGCCTCCGGAATCATGCCCTTGCGCTGGTAGAACATCGACAGGCTGGTGTGGGCCAGGGCCTCTTCGGGCTCCAAGGCCACCAGCTGTCTGCCGGCCTCGATGGCGCCCTCCAGGTCGCCCTGCTGGGCCAGGACCATGGCCAGGCCGTTCCAGGCAATGGCGAGCTGCGGGTCTGCCTCGATCGAACTCCAATAGGCTTCGATCGCCTGCTCCGGGCGGTCGTTCACGAAGTGGTCGAAGCCCTCTTTGTAGAGGGCGCGGGCATCGGCCATGGGGTCATTATACTCGAGCTCGCTCGTGCGCGATCAACCCACCCGCCCGCAACGCTTCTTCCGCGACATTGTCCTCGGCAACCTCTGGTGGACGCTTGGAGGGCTCCTCGGCGTCATGCAGGCGGTGGTGGGCCACTGGTTTCTGGTGGTGGCCGCGGGGCGGCGCGGGCCTGGCTGGGGCCTGGGCCTCGTCTTGGCCGCGGCGCTGGTGGCTGCCAACCTGGCACTGCTGCCGAGGTTGCGGCGAGCCCGCCAGCGGGGCGGCTGGCCGCGCCAGATGGCCCGGTTCTACACCGCCATCGGGCTTGCCACACTGATTCTTGGCCTCGCCATCGTCTCGCTGTGGCTAGCCGCCGTGCCCGCCGGGTGGGTCCTGGGCTGGCTCGGGGTCTCTGCCCAGCTCGCCTTCGAGCTCTTCCGCCTGGCGAGCGCGGGCGTGGTGTGCCTGCTCATGACATTGCTGCTTTGGAGCTTTACAGGGGGCGCGCGGCGCATCGAGCAGACCCACACCCGGGTTTCCGTTCCCGGCCTGGACAGCGCCCTGGCCGGGCTGCGCTTTGCACAGCTTTCGGATCTGCACATTGGAAACGGGTTGGAAGGCGAGCGTCTGGTCGCCCTGGTGCGTCGCGTGAACCAGCTGCGGGCGGACGTCATCGTATTGACCGGCGACCTCTTTGACTTCGACCCGCGCTTCCTCGAAGAGGGTGCGCGGGCCCTGGCGGGCCTTCACGCGCGCCACGGTGTCTATGGGGTGCTGGGAAACCACGACGACTACACCGGTGCCGATCGCGTGGCAGCCGCCCTGGCCGAGTTCGCCCCCGGGCTGCGGCTGCTACGCGGGGAATCCCTGCGCCTTCCAGTGGAGCAGCCCCTCTACCTCGTCGGCGTCGACGATCCTGGCCGGGGCTGGGCGGCTCGGGGCTTCGAGATCGCCGAGCTCGACGAGATTGCAGCGGCCCTGCCCGAGGACGGTCCCAGTGTACTGCTGGTGCACCGTCCAGAGGCCTTCCCCCAGGCCGCCTGCCTCGGCATGGGGTTGGTACTGGCGGGCCACACGCACGGCGGGCAGCTCGCGCTGCCGCCCTTCGAACGTCGCCTCAACCTGGCGCGTCTCATTACGCGCTATGACCGCGGGCTTTTTCGGGAGAATGGCTCCACCCTCTACGTGAACCGCGGGGTCGGCATGGCGGGTCCACAGATGCGCATCGGCGCACCGCGTGAGATCGCGATCCTCGAGCTGCACGCCGGGACGTAGCGCCCCCGGCTCTCGTCAGAGAGCCCGCTCGAGCACGTCGAGGACCCGGTGCATGCGGAAACCCACCTTTTCGTAGGCACGCATGGCGGTGCGGTTCGCGGGAGAGAGGATCAACAGCGCCTCTCGGGCGCCGGCGTCGAACTGGCCGGCGAGCGCCCAGCCGACCAGGGCCGAGCCCAGCCCCCGGTCGCGCAGTGCCTCGGCCACGCCCACATAGGCGACCCAGTTGCGACGGGGCCAATGTGTCTCCAGTTCGACGAAGGCCACTACCTTGCCATCGAGACGAGCCACCGCATGGAGCCGCCGACTGGAGGCAAAGGCCTGGGTCATTTCTTCCTGGCTGCGCGGCTCGAAGCCGCACTGTAGATAGAGGGCGAGGATTGCCGGCACGTCGTCTGCCTCCGCGGCGGCGAGGTCGGCCCCGTGACTTTTTCCCGCCGCCTTCGGACGCGCTTCGCAGCGCATCAAGAAGTGCTGGCGCACGGGCCGAAAGCCCAGGGCGGTGAGCAGCGAGTAGCCCGAGCGGTTGCGGGTGCCGATGCCGGCGGTGGCCAGCTGCATCCCCTTCTCCTTGCCCAAGGCCAGCGCTCCTCGCAGCAGCTCTCCGCCGATGCCGCGCCCCCGCTCCGCTCGCGCCACGATGGGGCAGAGCAGCCCGCCGGCTGTACCCTCCGCCTCGCGCAGGAAACCCGACAGCCCCAGGATTCCGCTGCCCTCGTCGTCCGCCACGAGGAGATACTCCTCCGGCCGGATGCCGTGGCGCTCGAACTCGGCGAAGAACTCCGCCTCGTCCTCCCACATGGGATTCAGCACGTAGTCCGCATCGTTTCGCTGGCACGACGCGGAGAGCTGCGCCACGCTCGCGGCGTCGCCGGGACGATAGAGCCGGATCGCCATGCCCCCGAGTATACGCCCCGGCGTCCACGACGAGACAGCCGCGATCCCTTGCTGGCCTGACTTGCCCATGGCTCTCGCGTTAAGCTTCGGACGCCGCGGCATCCGGCTGCAACAGACGCTCCCTGCGGAGTAGCCGGGGGGCTTGGGGGATGAGCATGGCTGAGAACACCGGAGGACGAAGTGCACGTCAGCGGCGTGGCCGCGCGTGGCTGTGGATCCTGGTCCTTGTGCTCGTGGGGTTGGGCTTTGGCTGGTGGTCCGAGCGGCGGCTGGTTCCCGCGGTGCAGTCGGGCAGTGTGCTCGTCGTCGATCTCCGCGGCGACTATGTCGACCAGCCCATCAACCCGGTTCTGGAACGTTTGCTGGGGCGCGGAGAGAAGTCGCTGGTCAGCCTGCTCTCGCTGTTGGCCAAGGCGGAGCGCGATCCGCGCATCGCTGCGGTGGTGCTACGCATCGGCGACCTGCATGTGGGCTGGGGCCGCGCCGAGGAGATCCGTGGAGCCGTTCACAGGCTGACGAAGAGCGGCAAGCACACCCTCGCGCAGTTGGAGGTGGAGGGCTTTGGCAATGCCGAGTACTTCGTCGCCACTGCAGCGGAGCGAATCAGCATCACGCCCGCTTCCCGAAATCCCCTGGTCGGGCTCGCCGGCGAGTACATGTTCCTGGGCGGCCTCTTCGAGAAGCTGGGCGTCCAGATCGAGTACGAGCGGATCGGGCGCTACAAGAGCGCTGTGGAAGCCTATGCGAAAAAGGGGATGTCGGAGGCCAACCGCGAGATGAGCAACTCGCTGATGGACTCGGTGGAGGGGCGCTTTGTCGAGGCGATCGCGGCGGCGCGGAGCCTCACGCCCGCGCAAGTGCGAACGGCGATCGATGAGGGCCCGACCTCGCCGGAGCAGAAGCGCAAGCTCGGCCTGGTGGACGACGTCGCGTACTTCGACGCGGCACGCAGCCGCTTTGGAGACCGCCCGATTCTCAAGGCGGCGGACTACGCGAAGGTTCCGGCCGAGGACGTGGGCTTCTCTTCGCAGGCGCGCTTTGCGCTGATCACCGGCGCCGGGCCGGTGCTCTCAGGAGAGGGCAGCATGGGGCGGAGCGGCCAGCCGGTGATGGCTGCCGGGACCTTGGCCCGGGCCTTTGCCGAGGCGGCGGACGACGCGGACGTGCGCGCCATCATCTTCCGCATCGACAGCCCCGGCGGCTCTGCCATGGCCTCCGACCTCATCTGGAAGGCCGTGCGCGATGCACAGGCCAAGGGGAAGAAGGTCGTGGTCTCGATGTCGGATTACGCGGCATCGGGAGGCTACTACGCGGCCTGCGGCGCCGATCGCATCGTGAGTCAGCCCACCACCTACACGGGCTCCATCGGGGTGTTCGTGCTGCGCCCGGTTGTGGGCGGGTTGCTGAAGAAGCTGGGAATCGGTGTGGTGGATCTGCGCCGTGGGGCGCACGCGGACATGCTCCTCTCCGCGGAACCGCTCACGCCCGAAACACGCGCTCTGGTGCGGCGCCACGTGCGTGGGATCTACGACCTCTTCGTCTCGCGCGTCGCGAAGGGCAGGAAGATGTCCATCGAGCAGGTGGATGCCATCGGGCGGGGTCGGGTGTGGACCGGTGCCCAGGCGCTCGACAATGGGCTGGTGGATTCCCTCGGAGGCCTGCGGGACGCCGTCGTGGAGGCCAAGATCCTGGTCGGCCTCGATCCGGATGCCGACGTATCCCTGGTGCCCTACCCGTCCCCGAAGTCCCTGGCCGTGCAGCTCGCCGAGGCGATGGGCGGCTCGGTCCATGCTCGCGACGGCGGCGCCCTTCTGGGCCAGCTCCCCGCTCCGGTGCAAGACTGGTTGACGCTACTGGAGAGCCCCGCCGCGGGCGGCCCACTCCTCATGCTGCCGGGATGGTTGGAGGTCCACTAGTGCGGCTTCTGAAGGACTTCGAAGTGGACCAGGGACTGGAGACCACGGCTGCCATTCTCTCGCAGGACGAGACCCTGGTGGGGATCTTCCCGGATTCGCAGACCCGAATCGTGGCGCAGGAGGGAAACTGCAAGACCACCGTCTCCCGCTACCGGGCCCTCGGCAGGGAGGGGGAGGCGAAGTTCCACTTCACCTTTGCAGCCGATGGCAGTGTGTCCTTCGAGAAGGTCTGCGACGGCCATGTCTGGGGACGACTGGAGGGCTCGGTGGTTCTCGAGCCCACACGCAGCGGAGGAACCCGCATCACCCTCGAGATGGAGGGCCGGACCAAGGGCTTGGTTCCGGAGTTCACCATCAAGGCGCCCATGCGCGATCAGCTCGAGCAGATGGCCGCGGGGCTGCGCGCGCGCATCGAGGCCAGCGGCTAGCATCCGTCCATGCCGTGCGTGCTCCGGAGAACCCCTTGGCCAGCATTACTGCTTCCGACGGCATCACGCTCTACGCAGAAGCGCAAGGCGAGGGCGTGCCGGTCGTCTTTTCGCCAGGCTATTGCCAGACTCACGAGAACTTCCGGCCCCAGGTGGATGCCTTTGTCGCGGCCGGCTACCGCATCGTGTTGTGGGACTATCGCGGACACGGCCTGAGCGAGGCGCCCCACGACCCCTCCGCCTACTCCATGTCCCAGGTGGTGGACGATCTGGGGCGGGTCCTCGATTGGGCGGCGCCCGCGTGCAAGGCGGTGGTGGGTGGGCTCTCTTTCGGTGGCCTCGCCTCCCAACATTTCGCCCTGGCCCATCCCGAGCGGGTTCAGGCTCTGCTGTTGATCAGCAGTGGCCCGGGCTTCAAGAACCCCAAGTCCCAGGCCGGCTGGGAGGCCCAGATGGGGCGCATCGCGGATCGCCTCGAGAAGATCGGCTTCGAGGGCTATACCGCCGGCCGGGCCGGTCCGAGCTCGATCGGCCTGCGGCCCGAGCTCCCGGCGGCACAGGTCGCCGGGCGGGCCATCGAGGCGCAGGATCCGCAAGCCGTGGCGCTCTTCGGCCGGCGCGTGGCGGGTCCGGTGCCGGGCACGCTGGATGATCTGCAGCGGATCGCGGTGCCCAGCCTGGTGCTCGTGGGGGCCAAGGACAATGCCTATCTGGCGGCCGCGGAGGTGATGGCGGCGCGCCTGCCGAATGCGACGTACGTGACCCTGCCCGAGGCCGGCCATGTGGTGAACGTGGAGCGCCCCCGGGCCTTCAATCAGGCCGTGCTGGACTTTCTGGCCTCCCAGATCTGAGTTTCCCCCTGGGGGCTACTGCGTACCTGGGGCAAGCCGATGAGAAAGGCGAAACCTCCCGCCATCGCCGGGGTTGGAAGACTTCGGGCGGAGGCGGACGCAGATTGGACGTGTGGGTGGACCACCCGGTTGAAGATGACGTCCGGCTCATGCTGGCGTTTCAGGAAGGCGACGAGGCCGCCTTTGATGCCCTCTTTGGGCGTTGGGCGGGCCGCCTGCTGCACTTCCTCGAACGCATGGTGAGGAGTCGCGCCGTGGCCGAAGAGCTGGTTCAGGAGACCTTCCTGCGCGTGGTTCGCGCACGCGAGCGCTACACCCCGACCGCGCGCTTCTCGACCTGGCTCTTCACCATTGCCGCGAACACGGCACGCAACGAGCTGCGCCGCCCCTTCCGTCGCGGCCACCACGAGAGCATCGACGAGGAGCGGGATGGGGCCCCCCTGGAGCTGGCCGCCCCGGGCCCTGCGACGGACGCCGTGGCCCACACGCGCCTTCTCCAGGGCGATGTGGAGGCGGCCCTCGAGGCGCTTCCTCCGCGCCAGCGCTCGGCGCTGTGGCTGTGTGCGGTGGAGGGCATGGCCTATGCGGAGGTTGCCAAGGCCCTGGAGACCAGCGAGAAATCCGTGAAGGCACTGGTGCACCGCGCACGGGTGGCCCTGGCGAAGCAGATTCCCGGCGCGCAGTCTGGAGCGCGACCGCGTCGCGTGGCGAAGGCGAGGAGGGGAATGGCGAGATGAACAAGCCCCACGATTTCAAGCCCGAAGAGCTTTCGGCCTCCCTGGACGGCGCCCTGCCGCCCGCACGGGACGCTCAGCTGCGCGAAGCCTTGGAGGAGTCTCCGGAGCTCGCCTTGCAGCTCGCCGCCCTCGCCAGGGTGGACGATGCGCTGCGTGCACTGGCTGCGTCCGAGCTTCCAGACGCCGTCCGAAACGGCATGCATGAACGCCTGCGCGCGCGTATCGCAGCCGCGTCGCCGGCCGGGGCGGGAGGGCGGCGCAGCCCGAGCCGCCTGCGGCGTTGGCGGCCGGTCCTGCTGGCGGGCGCCGCCGCCGCGGCTGGGTTGGCCGCAGTGCTGATGCTGCCCCGGCTGCTCCATTCGCCCCAGCCTCTGCCACAGGATCGGGTGGTGCAGCAGGTCGTACCGGAGCCCTCCGGCAACCAGGGAGCCTCGCAGGCAGGGGGTTTCGCAGAGCTCGTGGACGATGCCGCCCCCGGTGGCCTCGACGAGGACTGGGACACCATCGAGGTGCTGGGCCTGCTCGAGGACATGGATGGGCTGGAGGCTGTGGGAAGCGGATGAGGTCTTCGCTATGCAGCTTCGTCCTCGCGGCAGCGCTCGGCCCGTTCGGGTCCGCGGGCATGTTTGCCCTGGTGCTGCCGGCCTTGCTGCCGACGTCAGCAAGGGCAGAGGAGGCCTTGCCGGCGCTGCCCAGTGATACCCCGGGCTCGCTGCGCCACTTCGTGGACGGGCTCTCGCCCGAGGTCCGGGACGCCGCCCGGCGCCGTCTAGACGCGCTGGGTGTCGAGGAGCGGCGGCACTTCTATGAGCGCTGGAACGCCCTGCCCGAGGGCCAACGCCGGCGAGTGGAGCGGCGCCTGCGGGAGCGCGCAAGCGAGCAGCTTCGGCATCGCAAGGATCGCCGTGCGCTCGAGGAGCGCTACGAATCCATGAGCAGCGAGCAGCGCAGACATTTCCGCAAAGAGATGCAGCGTTGGAAGCGTATGCCTCCCGAGAAACGCCGGGTCATGCGTGAGCCCCTCGACCGTTTCAAGGGGCTCACGCCCGAGCAACAGCGCAAGATCGTGGATCGCAAGTTTCACGGCCGCTCCGCGGCGGAGCGCCAGCAGATCCTCCAGCGTCTGCAGCGGGCCGGGCGGGTCGATCGCCGCCGTGGGCGCGCATTCCGGGGCGCGGGCCCCGAGCGTCACCACCCCCGCCGTCGCGACGGGCGAGGCCGGCCCTGAGTGTAGACCCGCGCTTCGGCAGCTACCCTCTCTGGGCGTCTCGTGGGAGCAGCCCATGGCCAAGGTTTTTGAAGCCATCGATGAGCGCCTGGCCGAGTGGATCGGCGGCCAGCATGTCTTCTTTGTTGCAACCGCGCCAAGCGGGGGCAGCGCTGGAGACGCGGGCTACGTAAACCTCTCCCCCAAGGGCCTGTCCTGCTTCCGGATCCTGGCGCCGACGGAGGTGGCTTACCTCGATCTCGTGGGCAGTGGCGCCGAGACCATCGCCCACCTGCGCGAGAACCACCGCATCACCTTCATGTTCTGCGCCTTCGAAGGCCCGCCGAAGATCTTGCGTCTCTACGGCGAGGGTCGCGTGCTCGAGCCCGGCGACGCGGAGTTCAAAACCCTGCGAGCGAGCTTCCCGCCCTATCAGGCCACCCGCGCGATCATCCATGCGCGGCTCACACGCATTGCGGACAGCTGCGGCTATGGCGTGCCAAAGCTCGCCTACCAGGGTGAACGCACGCAGATGCGGGACTGGGCCGACCGCAAGGGCGACGAAGGCATCCGCCGTTATCAGCTCCTGAACAACCAGACGAGCATCGACGGCTTGCCGGCGCTGCGGGCCGAGACCCTGGGCAAGCTCGAGGGCGACCCGTGAGTCCGGCGCCTGGCGAGGCGTTGGAGGCGTTGGCGGGAGACCTGTGTGGCGTGTTCCTGGGCTGGCGGCTGCGAGAAGACTACGACGCGCTGCTGGCCCTGGGGGAGGGAGCCCTGCACCTCGATCTGCGCAGCGCGGAGGCATGGTGCGATGACGAGCCCATCCCGCCGCTCTTCATCGCTGGCGAGCTCTGCACGGCCCTGGAGAAGGGGATGACGGCAACCGGCCAGGCGCCCGGAGCCCTGGACGACGCCCGGCTGGATGCCCTCTTTTCGCGGCAGCCCGCGCGCCGGCGCGGCCGGGACGTGGCGCGCCTGTCGATCAGCTGCCGTGTGACGCTCTGCGCGGCGGGTTGCAGCCACGCAGCGGAGCGCCACAACGGCTGGGGAGCAGGGCTCGTAGCAGCGGATCCGACCGCAGGACCGCCCGCATCGGGTCGGCAGACCCTTCCCGAGTGCCCGGAAGGCCGCTCATGAGAATCGCCTGGAGCCTCTTCGTGATCGTGTTGCTCACCGCGGCGCCGCAGCTGGCGAACGCCCAGCCTGCCGTTCGCAAGGCGACACGGTGCGAGATCCACTTCAGGCTCCAAGGCTGGTCGGCCTTCTACAAGCAGATGGATGGTCGGGGTCGAGTGGTCTGCGGAAACGGGCAGAGCGCGCAGGTCAAGCTTCGATCCCGGGGCGGAGGCCTCACGGGCGGGCGGCGGGTGCTCGAGGATGGGACGGGGCACTTCTCCAGCGTGTTCGACATCCGCGAAATCTTCGGCACCTACGTCGCCACTGAGGCGCATGCCGGTGCGGGGCGCTCGGTGGCGGTGGAGGTGATGACGAAGGGCAGTGTCTCGCTCTTCGTCTCCTCGAAGGGCCGGGGCGTGGATCTGGGCTTTGCCTTCGGAGCATTCAGGATCCGCCGCTAGCGCCGGGGCGGGCCACTCGGGATGAAAGCTGGGAAGCCAGCTCTTTGCGAAGCCTCGGTGCCCCACCGCGAAAGTGGAAGGCCTCGAGGCCTGCGCTCCGCATCAGCTCGGCCAGGTGGGCGCTCTTGAGGCCGTATTCGCAGTAGACCACGTAGGGCTGATCCTTCGAAAAGGACGGGTAGGCCAGAAGCGCCTGGTCCCAGCCCAGCTGGAGGGCATCCGGATAGTGCCACTGCTCGTACTGGGCGCGCGTGCGCAGGTCGATCACGCGGGCGTCCGGGGGGACCTCGCGGGTCTCGAGCTCCGGGAGCCCGGTGTCATCCGGGTCCAGGGCTCGCAGGTCCTGCACCTGGCGCTCGTGGACTGCACGTTCCAGGATTGCGAGGTCCATCTCTGCCTCGAGCTGCTGCACCACTTCGAGGCGTGCTGCGGTGGCGGGCTTGCCCGGCACGAGGGCGCAGTATTCGTCGACGATCGCAGAGAGCGGCTCCGTACCGATGTGGCGGGCCGTGGCGATGATCTCGTCCTTGTTGGCCCCGACCAGCGGACGCAGGATCGGGAGCGTGGTGGCGTCGCTGATGGCGCGCAGGTTCACCAGCGTCTGGCTGGAGACCTGGCCGACGGCATCGCCGGTAATGATCGCCTGCGCTCCGCGCTCGCGTGCCACCTGCTCCGCGGCCCGCAGCATCAGCCGCTTCAACAACACCTGCCAGTAGCGGGGCTCTGTCCGGGCGCGCAGCTCACGCGTCGTGGTGGCGAAGTCGATGGCGTGCAGCCGCGGCCGCCGCCCATAGGACCAGCGATCCGCCAACACCTTCATCACGCGCAAGGTGCCCAGCTGATGGCTGCGCCCGCCGAGGTTGCAGAACACATAGTCCAGGTCGACCCCCCGCCGCAGCATCTGCCAGGCCGCCACGGGAGAGTCGAAGCCCCCCGAGACCAGGGCCACGCCTCGGCCTTCCGCACCCAGGGGCAGGCCACCCTCACCGGGGAGGTTCTCGTGGAAGTAGTAGGCGCGGCCCTCGAAGAGCTCCACACGCGCGGTCAGCTCCGGATTGCCGAGGTCGACACCGGCTGCGCCGGGTAGCAGCGCTGTGCCGAGCTCCCTCTCTACCTCCCGTCCCCGTGCGCCGCCCGCCCCACTGCTGCCCACCGTGCGGGCGCGCACCGCGAAGCGTCGGCCGCGTACGGCATCGCGAAACAGCGCCTCGCCGTGACGGACGATGGTGGCCAGGGAGTCCACCTCCCGGCTCTCTGCCACCGCCAGGGACTGCAGGCCGAAGATCCGCGCGAGCTCCGGGGCCCGGGCCGGGTCTTCGAGGTGCACCAGCAGGCGGTCGTGGCGGCGCTCCACCTCGCCAAGAATTCCCTCGCTGCTGAGCAGATCCTTGAGGTTGCGCACCAGTCGCCCGACGAAGTGTCGGCGGGTCGCTCGCGCCTTGGTGGAGAGCTCCCCCGAGAGCCGCAGCAGGACAGTCGTGCGTAGATCCGCCATCTCGTCGCCGAAGGGTAGCCGGCTCGCCTACAGTCCCGGTATGGGTGGCAGCGTTCGGGTAGAGAAGCAGGGGGAGCTGGGCTGGCTGGTCTTCGACCACCAGGAGCGTCGCAACGCCATCTCCATCGAGATGTGGCATGGGATCCCGCAGGCGGTCCAGCAGCTGGACGAGGATCCCGAGGTCCGCGTCATCGTGGCACGCGGCGCGGGGGAGGTGGCCTTCGTCTCGGGGGCGGATATCTCGGAGTTTGGAGCCCAGCGCAGCGGGGCGAAGGCGGCCGCGGACTATGACCGCACCACCGGGCGGGCTTTCGGGGCCCTGGCCGCCTGTAGGACCCCCCTGCTGGCGATGATCCATGGCTTCTGCGTGGGGGGAGGGATGGCGACCGCCCTGGCCGCCGACCTGCGCTACTGCGCGGACGACGCGGTCTTTGCCATCCCGGCGGCCCGCCTCGGCCTGGGCTACCAGGCGGCAGGGATCGAGGCCCTCGTGGCTCTCGTGGGGCCGTCGACGGCCAAGGAGATCTTCTTTACCGCGCGCCGCTACCGGGCGGAGGAGGCCCTGCGCCTCGGCCTGGTGAACGCGGTGTTCCCCAAGGCGGAGCTCGAGGCCCGCGTGCGCGACCGTGCCCTGCAGATCGCCTCGAATGCGCCTCTGACGGTGCGCAGCGTGAAGCGGATCGTTCGCGAGCTGGCCCAGGAACCCTCCCGCCGGGACCACGAGGCCGTGGCGGACTCGATCCGTCGCTGCTTCGAGAGCCGGGATTACCAGGAGGGAATTCGCGCGTTTCTGGAAAAGCGCCAACCCCGATTCGAGGGGAAGTGACCCCGCCGGCACGGGAGCCCCGAAAACTGCTCGAATCCGCGGGATTCCCGGAGCAATGGTTGCGTAAGGGCGCGCCAGCATTCACAATCCCCGCCAGCGGAGGGATGGTACACGCGGCCTGGGGCGGTGCTGGTCCCGCTGCCAGTGGTCGGCTCCGACGTGCGGAGCTCGGCAGGGTGAGAGATCCGCGGAGCACGGCTCCGCCACCAGGTTCCTGGCTGTGCTCGCCAGGTCCGGATTTTTAGGGAGCTCCAGCGCCATGCAGCTTCGACGTATCTCGCAGTGGGCCATCGCACTTCTGGCAATCGCTGCCCTGACGGGCAGCTGCCAGACCACGTCGGGCAAGGAGCCGGCACAGGAATCCAGTGGGGGCGGGGAGTTCAGCAGTGGGGATTCCGGACTCGGCGGCAGCGGCGGCCTTTCCAGCAGCGAGATGAGCGGGGCCAAGGTCGCCGATCTCGGCACCATCTACTTCGACTACGACCGTGCCACCCTCCGCGATGACCAGAAGCCGACCTTGCACCAGGATGCCGCGGTGATTCGCGGAACCGATGCCTGGCGTCAGGTGGTGGTGGAGGGGCACTGCGACGAGCGGGGCAGTGAGGAGTACAACCTCGCCCTGGGAGAGCGCCGCGCCAACTCCGTGAAGCAATATCTGATCGACTCCGGCGTGCCTGCGAGCCGACTCGACACCGTGAGCTTCGGCGAGAGCAAGCCCGCGGTGCAGGGCCATGATGAGTCCGCCTGGAAGTGGAACCGCCGCGCCGCGTTCCGCGTCGTTCACTAGCGCCAACAGGCTTCGAGAAACGGCCTGAAGATTGCGGTGAGGCAGGGAGCCGCGCTTCCTGCATTTGGTATCGTGGGGGCTCCCCTACCAAGGAGTCCCCCATGACGATGCTCCACGGCGGAAAGATCGCGGCCAAGGCGCTCAAGGAGGCCGGGGTCGAGGTGATCTTCACCCTCTCCGGCGGCCACATCATGCCCATCTACGATGGCTGCATCGATGAGGGCATCCGCGTCATCGATGTGCGCCACGAGCAGGCCGCGGTGCACGCGGCAGACTCCTGGGCGCGCTGCAACCCCGGCAAGATCGGCGTCGCTGCCATCACTGCCGGGCCCGGAGTGACGGACGGCGTCACGGGCATCGCCAATGCCTGGCGTGCCAACTCCCCGATCCTGATCTTCGGGGGGCAGGGCCCCTTCGACAATCTACGCCGTGGCTCCCTCCAGGAAATGGACCACCTCGGCGTAGTTCGCCCCATCACCAAGTACTGCGACGCCGTCTACCAGACCCACCGGATTGGCGAGTACATCGAGCTGGCCATTCGCCACGCGGTCTCCGGGATTCCCGGGCCCTCCTTCCTCGAGATCCCGATGGACGTCTTCATGGGTCAGGTCGAAGAGGAACAGGCGATCATCCCGAAG
>Ga0114931_10003476_pt1 | contig 19938 bp, 17 predicted proteins | sample 2SBtaG_FD_89579 | JGI IMG/M metagenome (GOLD analysis project Ga0114931, IMG submission 89579) | Deep subsurface microbial communities from Kolumbo volcano to uncover new lineages of life (NeLLi) - 2SBTROV14_V59a metaG | ecosystem: Environmental > Aquatic > Marine > Volcanic | place: Kolumbo...
CCAGAGGGCGGCGGGGTGATGCCGAGCGTGGGAGTAAAAACCTACCTATGCTAGCATCTACAATAATTCGCCTCTCGTTGCGGCACAAAGCCGTCACGGATCCAGGAATAAGGCAATGGCCGCGGCCACGGCTACGCCGAGGGCGAATCCTGCGAGTATCGCCGGCAGAGGGTTTTTTTTCTTTAAGGCCCGGGGGGGGACCAGTTCGGCAAGCTCTTCTTCCCAGCTGGAAAGAAGCGGAGCGGCGAGGATGGTGGAAGAGCCGGCGGTGCGGTTATCGGGCAGGGAGGCGATTATTTCATCCACCAATTGGAGATGGGCGGTGAGCCATTTTTGGGTGGCCGTATATTCATTCTCTTTGAGGCGCTTCTTTCTTATCCCGGCAATAAGCAGGGTTTCCGGGCCGCTGCGGATCGAGCCGCCGGGAAGTTCCTGGCTGACAGGGGCCGAGACCGACAGGTAGTCATTCCCTTCCCGGCAAAGGGCAGAGCGGCTCATGAAGGCGGCAGGGCTTAAGCCCCCCAGTCGATCTATATTGGAGACCAGGAAACGATGGCCGAAGATCCCGGCCCGTGGGGTCTCGATCAGCAGTATCGGCCGTTTTTTTATCGCCATGGCGGAAGTTCGGGGGCCACGGGCATCCCGCTTGTTTTGAGGTTTATGGTGGTGCGTTTTTCTCCCTTACCGCTTAATTGCAGAGCAAGCCCGTCGAGGTCGGCTACCCGGCCGGCCCAGACCCCCAGACCGCTTCGTTCCGATGACCAGAATCCGTGACAGATGGTTTCCGCCCCAAGTCTGATCCGTTCAGACGGCTTGGCCTTAAGGGTGAATTCGCCGAGCTGGGCGGAGCGTTCCGCCTCGCGGGCGGTTATTTTTTTCAGGTCGATCCGTTCCCTGCCGTCCACCCTGACGATCACCTCGCTCCTGGAGCATGATTCCCCCCAGTTAATCGTTGCGATCGAGACCTTTATCGCAAGTTCGCTGTCGGCCTGATCAAGGTATCTCCGGTAACTTTCAACCTCGCGGCGCATCTTTTTGATCGGCGCCTTCTCCAGGTAGGCCTCAGCCCTTTCCCGATCGAGAAACTTGACAAATTCCCGGTAGAGAAAACGGTCCTGGGCCTGGTCGATGACGGTTGACAATTGCCGGATTTTTTTGATTGCCGCGGGTGTGGCGAGCGAGAGGATGGTGCTGTCTGCCGCGGCCTGGCTGAGTTTGTACCGGGCCCGATTCCATTGCCGTGCGTTTATGTCCTGTTGGACCTTTGCCGCAAGCAGGGTCGTGAGACGGCCGGGGAAGCCCTTGCGGAATTTTTTGGTTGTTTTTTTGGGCAGGGGAGAATTTTTGATGAGATCAGCAGCCTGCCGGAAGTGGTTCTGTTTTAAGAGTTGTTCGTATTTTTCCCTGAATGCGACCGTTTTTGCCTCGCCTTCCTTGCGGGCCAGGTTGATTTTTTCCTCCGAAAGTCTTTCAAGGAGCCACTCCTGCAGGTCAAGGATCTCCTTGTTCACCTGATTGGGCAGGGGGAGGTTTTCCGCCGCCTGTTCAAGGATTTTGATTGCGCCAGGGTTAACAGTGCCGCCGGTGAGCATCGCTTCAAGTTCGGATGAGACCCTGCTTAGGGCGGCACGGTTTTTTCCCAGGCCTTGTTCTATTTCTACCCTGCTGATAATCCCGAAGGCCTCCTCCACATGACGGCCGTTTTCGCCGAAACGGGAGAGATAGCGGCCGGCGAATTTCGCCTTTAGGTTATAGTCTTCCGTCCTGGTGACCGGGTCCCAGAGCATGGCTTCGCGTCTGTCTCGCAAATCCTTGAGGCGCTCCAGGGCCTCGTCTCGGTCGACTATTGCAAAGCGGGCAAACAGATGGCGCCAGGCCGGGGAGCGGTAAAAGGCCTCGAACCAGTCTTCGGCCCGGGTCAGCTCTTTGGCGGTCGCGGCCGGATTCGATTCGTGACTGACGATGGCACGGAAGTTCAACCCGTCGATCATGGCCTCGGCAGCGTAACCGGCCAGAATAAGGATAATCGCAAGGACCATGGTCTGGGCCAGGCAGTACAGTGATAGGGTCCGCAGGGTTTTTCTGAACTCATCCGCCCGCTTTCGGGTCAGGCGCCCGGCAATCCTGCCCCCTTTTTTGAGTAAACTCCAGGCCGGGAGCATTGAGCTACATTTCCACAGGCAGACGGTTGAGCGCCGGGCTGCCAGGCGGCTGAAACGGGTTATCTCGTTTTCTTCCTTGCGGATCGCGCACCAGACAAAGGGTGCCTCCAGGTTGAAGGATGGCAGGGGGTTTATCCTGGCCGGTTTCTCCCGGCAGCTTGTTTCGTCGCAGACGAGGCAGGCGCTGCCGAAGGCGCTCACCGGGAAGATGCGGAAATTTTTTTGAGAAACCGAATTTTTCAGGACATTGGCCAGGCCCTGATGCGGTGGCGACGGAGTTTTGTTTAAAAAATCCTCAAGGATCCGCTCTTCCCGGTCAGGGTGGTCATGGTCTATCTCGGAAAGACGATCCCATTTGTTTAAAAGCAGGGCCACTGGGGTATCGGTGTCGCCGGAACACAGCCCGCGGGACCGCATGGTGACAAAGGCCTGTTCCAGGCGATGGAGTTCAGCGGCCAGCTCAAGATTATCGCCTTCCTGGTCCCTGGGCACTTCGGCCAGAACGAGGATGCCGTCCATATCCCGCAGGTGGGCCTGGAGCCTCACCGCCATCTCGTCGCCGCTGATTTCGGCGTCAATGAGCTCACCCGAGTAGTCGGTCAACTTGACCTGGAAACTTCTTCCTTCGGGTTCGGTAAAATGGAAGAGATATCGTAAGGGGTCGTCCCGGTTTGGGTTTGGCGGGGGCAGATCACCGTCTGACAGTCGTTTTATGGCCTGGTCGAGCCAAGTCCGGCCCAGGTAATAGGCGGCGGCCGTGCTTTTGGGGTCCCAAGTGGAAGGATCGCCTGAAGGCCTTTTTAGCCCGGGCGGGTTTATCACCGCGGTACAGGTGAAGCCGAGGGCGCTGGCCTGTCTCTGCATGGCCAGGGCGGCAAGGATGCAGGTCTTGCCGGATGCGGCCCTGCCATAGAGGGCAAAGCGATAAAGCGGTTCTTTGTGTCTTAGCAGGGGCATAATCACCAGTCGGCATAAGCCGGGTTAGGACAGGCGTCCCGCTGGAGGGTCCGGCAGCAGACCTTCTTTTGTATCGTAGCAGGCACCATCAAAGATATATTTTAACATCCCGGTGGTCGCTACGCCATTATTACCTCTATTTATCGCTCTGGTACCGACCTCCGCCAGGCGAGGACAAATTTATCCCCCCGGCCATCAGGAGCCACCATGCGGCCTGGTTGCGGCTGCAGGAGACGGCGATGTCCTCCAGGAGACATTGCCGGGCGGTGTTTGAAAAGAAATTGCCCAATTGCGGGTCGAGATTTTTTCCCGGTACTACCTGCATCGGCCCGGTCCGGCTGTTTACGAAATGCAGCTGGTATCTGTCGAGCAGTTTGAGTCCGGCGCTGTCCGCCCCGCTATAGGCCATAAAGAACCTGATAGCCCCGCTGTGGTCGATCATCGTTCCGGGGGTGTCGGGAGGTTTTTTTTCAAGTATTTTGCGCAGCATCCCGGTCACCCCGAAGGAATAGAGCTGTTCTTTAGACAGGGCCTGAGAGAGGTCGCGGCCCAGCTCTTTTTCGGCAAGCCTGCGTCCCTGCTCCTGCAGGGTCAGGGATTGGCTGGTCTTGTTTGCCGGATGGCCGGTTATGCTTTTTACGAGGTTTATCCCGGCGGTGCCTATCTTGACCACCGGCAGGATGAAGGAGGCCGGGTCGGCAATACTGTTGATCCACTCAAATACCTTTGGCCGCCGACCGTGGGCGAGTTTTCGCGGGACATCCCAGAGGGTGAAATAAAACGGGGTCCATATCTTTATTATTGATGGAGGGGGGCCGATTTCCTCGGACAGGCCGGCGTCGCTCATCCGGGAGAATTCTTTAAGGCGCCTGGGGTAATCGGCCCCGTCTTTCAGGAGCCGTTGGCTGATCGCGCTTAAGAGTTCCGGGGGGAGGTCTCTTTTGATAAGGTCGATAAATTCCGGTTCGGAACGGAATTTCATCAGTCCGCTGACGGTGATTTCGTCGCAGGAGAGCAGGGTGCGGATGATATCGGGATGTATCTCCTTCGGGTATGGCTGGTGGCCCACGGCCGGGAAACCGTACAAGAGGTCGATGGGGACAAGGGGGCCCTTGGCCTTAATCAATTGTTCCCCCTCGGGCAGCAGGAGCAGGTCCCATATCCTCGGGGTATCCAGAAAGATGTCATACATGTTGCGGTGGTCTGCCGCCAGTCTGGCCATGGCCGGCCAGAGTTCTCCACGGAAGCGGGTGAGAAATTTTTTGTCTTTCGCCATCCTGGCGCGGATCTCCCCGCCGTGGAGGAGTTGAAGGTTGATTAGTGAGGCAAGATGTTCCGCCGGCAACCTTATCCCCTGATTTAAGATGTCTCTCTGCCAGCGATCGTATTCCCGGCCGGCCTCGCTGTCGTGGTCATAGGCAAATATTACCTCCACCCCGACGAGGTTACGGGCGTGGAGTTTGCTGATTAAGGCAAGATCCCGGTTCAGGATGGCGGCAAAGTCATCGAATCCTCCCGGGGTGGTGTGGGTCAGGAGGACCTCGGCGACCGGGCGAAGGTTTTCTCCGTTTGAGGCGAGTAGCATGGCAAGGTCCCGCGGCGCGGAGGAGAGGGCAAGGGGGGCATACCAGGCAGGGTCCTCGATCAGGGGGGCAAGGCTGTCTGTGTTGATCAATTCGTTTAAGAGAATCCGCTGACGTTTCATCGCCGCGGGATCAACCGAGGCCATGGTCTGAAACCAGGGGGCGTAGAATTCGGCCACAAAAGAGCGATGTTCTGTCGCTGTTTTTATCCTTTCCGGAGTTTTGCCGAGGAGGTCAGGGGAAAAAGTTGTTTTACCCGGGGCGGGTGAAGGAGAGATTCGAGCGGCCGGTCGGGGGCGGGCCGGGGGCGTCAGGAGCGCCGGCCGGTAGGTGACCCGCCAGCTCCACCATATTCCCAAGGTCATGAAAAAAGCGAAAAAAAAGGAAAGGATAAAGGCTCTCATTGCCATTAGACCCTTTTTAAGGGATAATTAATCCAATCTTTGGATTCGTGGGTTCTCGATAAGGGGGCGGATGGGGTGGATGCAATGCCTGCTCCAGGTCTAAAGGCAAAATAATCCCGCTAACCCTAAGTCAGGATAGTGGTTCATGTCAAGAAAGTGCTCCCGCATACCTCTTGTTATCGCGATTATGTTTCTCCTCCTGTTCACCGCTTGCATCATGAGCACCCAAGGGCCGATCGGGCCGAAAATAAAGTGGCTGACCCTGTCGCGGGGAAAGGAAATGGCCCTTGCCAGCGAAAAGCCGTGCCTGGTTGATTTCTATTACGGTAAGGGCTGTGGTCGCTGTGAAAAGATCGACGAGGAGGTGTATAACGATCCCCAAGTCGCCGCCCGGATCAACTCTCGTTTTGTCCCGATACGGATAAATATTGCCGCTCCTCTGGCGCCTGAGGAAAAAGAGCTTGCCGATAGGATGAAAAGCGGCGGCGAGTGTCTTTTGATGTTTCTCGATCACCGGGGCAAGGTGGTCAGGCGGAGTAATGGGCCTCCCCTGTGTACCCTTGAAACCATCGGCAGAGAGCAATTTATCGCAATTCTTGATGAAGCTGAAAAGGCCCTGGAGGTGAAAAAATGATCAAGCCGCGAATCCTTTCGCTTTGCCTTCAAGACTCCCTACCTGCGCAACGTGGCGAGTCGTCCTCTCTATATGCATGGGGGGCAGTTTGCCACCCTGGCCGAGGTTATCGACCATTACCGCTCGGCCTCCCGGGCCGGATTTTTGAAGGATGAGTTCAGCCATGCCGATCTTGCCGACTCCGAGGCGGCCGACCTGATCGCCTTTCTCCGTACCCTGAACGCTGCCCCGGTTGCTCCTCGGTAGTCGGTTTCTCTCAAATTTGATGAACGCTTAAAAAGTCTCCCTTCCGGGTTAAAGACGGCATTACTCGGGTTTTTAACGGCTATTCAGGGGGGGTATGGGCTTATTAAGATCGGTATCGGTATCGCTATCGATTTAGGAAATCGTCGAATACCTCGCAAGGGAATCTTTTGACGAGCTCATCAAGATTTTTTATCAGGGATAACTATCCAATGTGACTGAATTTTATTTTTATCGCGGCAATCCGTAAGAGAAAATAGAGATAAAAAAACTTGTCAAAAGTGCGATCTAACTGCTAAGGGGATTTAAGTCGGTATTGTTGGTCGCATGGATCTTTTATGATCAAGGGAGGAGTGGTTATATGTCTGAACGTTGTAATGGAATTGTCAAATGGTTTAATCGGGTGAAGGGATACGGATTTATCACCCGTGGGGAAGGGGACGATATCTTTGTCCACTACAGTGCCATTCGTGGCGATGGTTATCGTAATCTTGAAGAGGGTCAGAAAGTTGACTTCAAACTCATCGAGGGCCAGAAGGGCCTGCAGGCGGAGGATGTTGCCGGATTTGACTGAGCGATGGGGAGAATAGATCGAGGGTGTGCCGTCGAACCCGTCTGTTGATGGGTGATGTTCAAGCGACCGACAGTGACGGCGGCCCTCTTACCGACAGAAAAAAGCGAGGCATTGCGCCCCGCTTTTTTTGTGCTTCAGGCCTGATGAACTCGTAAAAAGGTTTCCTTGCGGGGTATTCGACGATTTTTTAAATCGGTATCGCTATCGAAATCGACATTGCAGACCGTTTGATCCCGATAGCGATACCGATACCGATAGCGATATTGATCTTGATGAGCTCGTAACAACTCCCCGAAAATGTCGTCTTCAGCCCGGAAGGGAGACTTTTTATGAGTTCATCAAGCCTGGGCAGGGTTTTCCTTTCTTGTACGCTCACGAATGACAGCCTGTTTCGCAACGGTCTGATAAAGGTATTTTAGAAATCGGCCGGATTAATAAGGTCAATGGTCTTTTTATCCATCGGACCGGGCCGGACTGCGACAATCCTCATCCCGTAATCGTGGACCCTGTTCTCCGCTTTGTCCGCGTAACGGTTGGCGCTCCTGATGCTCCTTGGCTTTGTGTACCATGAGCCGCCCCTCAAGACCTTTTTCTCTCCCCCTGTCGGGCCTGGTGGGTCTTTCTCGGGAGAGGAACGGTAATAATTTTTTCTGTACCAGTCGTTGCACCATTCCCAGACATTGCCGTGCATGTCATAAAGACCGAAGGGGTTTGCCGGAAATGTCCCCACCGGGGTTGCTGATTCGCGTAATTGCCCCAGCCTCCCGTCTCCGAATATATACAGGCCGTTATAATTGGCCTGGTCGGTACTGATCGTGCTGCCGAAGGCAAAGGGGGTGTCGGTCCCGCCCCGGGCCGCGTATTCCCATTCCGCCTCGGTGGGCAGACGAAAGGTAGTTGCGCCGTTTTTCTTCTCAAGGGCCCTGGTAAAGGCAATGGCGTCATTCCAGGAGAGATTTTGGGCCGGGAGAGTGCTGATCAGATCAGGTTTGAAGGGGGCGTCATCCATTACCCGCTTCCATTGGTGTTGGGTGGTCTCACGGCTCGCCAGCCAGAACCCGCTCACGCAGACCCGATGCTGCGGGAGCTCGTCGCTGTAGTAGAGATCATATCTATACCTGTGGGCCTCGCGGAGGAGTTCCCGCGATTCATTTTTGCTTTGCCCCATCTGGAAGCACCCTCCGTCAAGCCAGATGAATGCCATCCCGCTGACCGGCTCAAGCCATTTTTCAAGGGCAAGGGCGCAAGTATTCCATGACAGCGCGGCCATGATGACGATGGTGATAAGCCGGCGGGCGCCTTTGGCCTTTTTTGAGAAGAGTCTTATCATGGTGCTGTATACATTCGGCATCGCATCATTGCCGGGTCGTCAAGAAAGGGTGTATTGTTGAGGAACGGGCATGATATCACTTGCTTGCGCATTGATCATCGTTGCCGTTTTGCCCGTTTTATGATACCAGATTTTTATTCGGGAGATCTGCTTGAAGATAGAATTTATCGGCACCGGCCCGGCCTGTGACCCCGGGGAGCCCAATACCTCGTTCTGCCTCCATAAGGGTAATGAGCACATCCTGTTCGACTGCGGCTTTACCGTTCCTCACCTCTATTTTGCAAGGAACCATCCCCCTGATTCCCTGAAGGCGGTGTGGATATCACACTTTCACGCCGATCATTTTTTCGGTCTGCCCCTTCTTCTTCTTAAATTAATCGAGGTCGGCAGGCGGGAGCCGTTATCGATCATCGGCCCCCGTGGGCTTGCCGCAAACTGCGGGACTCTGTTTGATCTTGCCTACGGCGGGCTTGCCGAGCATGCTTCTTTTGCCTGGGAGTATCTGGAAATGGCGCCTGATGAAGGGAGGAATATCGGCGATGTTCGCCTATCTGTCGCTTCCAATGACCATCATCATCGTCAGGCCCTGTCCGTTTCGGTCGCCTGGGACGGTCGGCGGATCTTCTACAGCGGTGACGGGATTGTCGGCAAGGACGCCCTTGAGATTGCGGCCGATGCCGATCTTCTGATCCTTGAGTCTTACCGGGCGCTCGGAAAAGAGTCGGGATACAATAATCTCACCGGGTGCCGGAAATTTTTCGGCCAAAGCGGCGCGGACAAGCTGGCCCTGGTTCATATCGAGGCCGATGAACGGGGGATCTTGGCTCGAGAGTTGGCGAAAAAAAAGGACCGGGAGAGGATTTTCCTGCCCCGGTCCGGAGACCTTTTTTCTTTGCCTGATCGCTAAAAATTGCTTCAGCGGCGGTCTCCCATCAGCCGGAGAAGGCTGAGAAAGAGGTTGATGAAATCAAGGTAGAGGGCCAGGGCCCCCATGATCGCCCCCTTGCGGATCACCCCGGCCGAGTCGTTCATGATTCCGGTGTTGCCCAGGGCCTGGATTTTTTGGACGTCGTAGGCGGTGAGGCCGGTGAAGACAATGACCCCGATGGCCGATATGGCGAAGTTCATCATGCTGCTGTGGAGGAAGATGTTGACGAAACCGGCGATCACGATGCCGATTAAGCCCATGAACATGAAGGAACCCATGCTCGACAGGTCTTTCTTGGTGACGGTACCGTAGATCGCCATCGCCCCGAACATCAATCCAGCCACGAGGAAGGCCGAGGTCACCGAGGCGGCGGTATAGGCAAGGAGGACGGCGGAGAGGGTGGCGCCGTTTAAGGCTGAATAGAGAAGGAACATGATCGTGGCGGTCTTGGCCTGCATCTTGTTGATCCGGGCCGAGAGGTAGATCACCATCCCCAGTTCGGCGATGATCATTCCGTAGAAGATGATCGGCGAACCGAAGATAAATTGCATCAGGGTCCGGGAATTGGTGACCACAAAGGCGGTGAGGGTGGTCACTCCCAGGCCGGCGGCCATCCAGTTGAATACCTTGGCCAGGAAGGTGGTCGCGGCCTCATTGGCGCGGCTTTTTATGCCGGTGACGTTGGGTGTCTGGTTGGGATACATGATTTCTCCTTTTATTTCATTGAATCGCTGGGCGCAAAAGCCTCATGGTCGATTGCTGATAACTTGATAAAGGTTATAAGCATCCCTCCGGCGCAAGGCAAGGCCTCCTCATGGGGCGGAGGCCTCTGCCTCGGCATAGCGGCCCTTGATGCTCAACAACCTCGCCAGATAGCGGTCCCGGAATTTTAAGGGAGGGGCCACCTTGAGTTCCCTGATGACGGCTTCAACCGTGGGGCGCAGGTCTATGCCGTGGCGGTTGATGATCCTGGCGTTTGCCCGGTCGATGATCATGATGCAGTAATATTGGACAAGGATTCGGGTCTTTAGGTCGCGGCGAAACAGGTAGGCCTGACCGCCCAGGGTGTTTAGGAAAAAACCTGCGTATTCATAAAGTTTTTCCAGGGGCAGGGGAAAGAATTTATTCTCCTTGCCGCAGCTGTCTTCTTTCTCGGACCATTGGTAAAAGAGGGCGAGGGTGTCCTCAAGCTGGTCGCCTTCACTGTTGATGATGTCATGGAGCAGCATCAGGTCATCCTTGCCGAGGACCCGGTAGAAATGGGCGGTATTGGTCAGGATGCTGTAAAGGCTGTCGGTCTCTCTGACTACTATCGGCGGGTGGGCGAGGAGTTTTTTTCTTATGAGCTCAAGGCGGGCCGGGAGGCCGTTTTCAAAGTGGTATTTTTTCAGGTAGGGCCAGGTTTCGATTTCGGCCAAGCTTTGCCTGATCTCGCGTTCAAGCCGGGCGCAATCGGTCTCCTGGTTTACCGCGGCCTTTGAGGATGTAGCCCCGCTAAGCGGTTCTGGGGTCTCAAGCGGTCCGGAATCATCGCTTGTCGCTGATTCCTCGGTAAGAGTGGCAAGGTCTTTTTCCAGGCGGGCGATTCGTTCTTCGTAGCGCGCCCTCTCTTTTGCAAATTGTCGTTGGGCGGCCCGGTTGACAATTCCGTCCCAGTTGAAAATGACCAGAAGCACGGCCGTCAATGCCATGGCGGATAAGACCACAATTGCTATCGCAGGGTTAAGGCGGGGAATCCGCCGGCGCCTTTTTCCAGAACTGGTCATCTTTGCTTATCGGTATAGGTGAATTAGGGATGATTTTTCCTGAAGTTTATCTGCCGGGGTCATTAAGGTCAACCTGAATCAGTGGAAAGGGGATTGGCCGGCCGGTCAACTGGTAAGGGAGCGGTATATCTCGGGGATCTTTTCCGGCAGGTGAGCGCATTCTGAGATGATGGCGTAATTGACCTCTCCGTACATCCTGGCGATGTATGAAGAGGCCTCGCGGTCGACGGTGACGCAGAAGGGGTAAATGCCGGCCGACTTTGCCTCGATCAGGGCGTGCCGGGTGTCCTGGATGGCGTATTCCCCCTTGTAGTCGTCATAGTCCTCAGGCTTTCCGTCGGAGATGATGAAGAGTACCCGGTGACGGGCCTCGCTTTCGGCAAGAATTGAGCTGGCGTGGCGTATTGCCGGTCCCATGCGGGTGTACTCCATCGGCGAGATGGCAGCGATCCGGTTGCGGACATCTTCACTGCAGGGTTCAAGCGGATGCTTTATGTGAAAGAAGTCACAGCGGAGGCGGCGCATCCCGGAAAAACCATATATCGAGTAGGTGTCACCGAGACACTCCATGGCCTCGACCAGGAGGATCAGTGATTCTCTGATGATCTGTCCCACCCATCCTTCAGTGGATGATGACATGTCAATCAGGAAGAGCGCCTCGGTATCGCGCTCGTCGCGGAGGTTGCGGCGGTACATGCCGTCGCGGGGCTGAAGGCGGGCGGCGAGGTCGGCCCGGGCCTCTATTACCGCCTCCAGATCAATTTCGTCACCGTCGTTCTGTCTGCGTTGCCATTTTTCCTGGGCCCGCATGGCCTCGAAGCTCTTTCTCAGGCGGATGAGCAGTCCGCGTTTATTTTCCAAGGTATTACGGACCAGATTCGAGCATACCGGCCGGAGCTCCCTCTTTACCAGGCGGCACCAGTCGCGGCGAAAACCCCGCCGCCGATAATCCCATTCATCATAATCCGCCACATCGTCTTTGTTGCCGCGGTATTCACCTCCGTCATCTTCCCACTGGGGGACTCCTCCGACCCCGCTCATCGCCCCGCTGATATATGATTGCGGTACTCCGCCGAGGTCGCTTTCAATCTCTCGGGCAATGGCGGACAGTTCCAGATCGAGGATGAGCTTTTTATTCCCCAGGTTAAGGTAGCGATTGCCGTTGGCGTCGCTTTCAAGGGAGGAAGACTTGGAGGAGTTTTCCGGCGGCATTATCGCGCTGTCCCCGCCGATAGGGGTATTTGCTTCACCTTCTTCCTCGTCCTGGCCTTCCTGGTTTGCCGCTGCGGCAAGGCGGCAGGCCAGCAGGTTGATGAATTTTTTCTCCGTCTTTTCCCGGCGCATTTTTCTTGCCCTTGCCGCATCATTCGGTCTCAAGACCCCGGCAAACCAGGGCAGCCGGATTTCATCGGCCATCGTTTCGGTGATTTGGTACAGGTCGTTCAGCCGGGCCACGGAGTCTTCCGGGCTTTTTCCCGGCGGGATGACCAGCCGGGCCACTTTGCCATATTTCCCGGAGGTGACGGTTTTCCTGCCGAGACATAGATCGTATAGCCAGGCGGCGTGCTGGTCTTTTATCCGTTCCGGGGCAATGATATCTTCCAATTGGTGAAAGAGGCCGGGAAACAGCTCCCGCAACAAGGTGCTTACTCGGGCCGTCTCCAGGAGTTGGTAGAGGGTCAGGGCCAGAGCGGGATTGTCTTTGCCGGCGCAGAGCGCCGCCAGGGCCGAGCCCTCATTATCCGTCTGAGCGCTGGCAGTATCGGGGATGATCGGGAAGAGGGTGGAATTTTTCAGGTAGCCCCATTGAATCAGTAGGACGAGCTTGTACAGGACCAGGTTCCTCTCCCGTTCCCCAGCCTGATTGATGACCTGGGGCAGGATTATTTCCGCGGTATCGGTCGTCGCCACATCTCCCGCCAAGATCACAGGGGGATTTCTGGTCAGGGCCGCGAGAAAATATTCGAGCAGACCTTTAATCTCGGCCAACTCAAGACCCCGCTCTCCCGCAGCCATACATATGTGGTCGTGGCCGCCGGATGCGATCATGGCGTTGGCCCTTTTGAGGCCCTCTTTTTCATAGCAGGCCAAAAGCTCCCTGGTCCAATCCTCGAACTGGGCCGGACTCAGGCATCGAAGGATTTTCGCGGCCTGGGCGACCAGGTTGCCGCAAAGGGAATGGCTGATCGGCCAGACAATTTTTATCTGGCTTTCGACCGCGCTTTTTGCCTCATCGTCAAGTATGATTAGCTGCGCGGTCATTTCCTCCTTGTCCATGGGGGGATCAGGCTGGAATCTGTACCGCTGACAAGCCAGGCGCCCTTTCGCGTCAGTTCCTCTTTGCTCATGGGAATATCGCGCTGACCATCTCGGTGATGGCCGCCATCAGCTCATGATCATCAGTGAGGGCCTCGGTGATTGCCGCTCGGCAGGCCCTTTTGCTCTCAACCCCTCCTGCCATCAGGCGGCCGCAGTGGATGAGCAGGCGGGTGCTGGCTCCCTCGCTTAAACCTGATTCTCCAAGGCCTCGGGTCATGGTCCCGAGCCTTACCAGGGCCTGTGCGGTCTTCAGGTCTGTCTCTCCTTCCCGGGCAACGATCTCAGCCTCGAGCTCCGGGGCAGGGTAGGCGAATTCCAGGGCAACGAATCTTTGTCTGGTGGAGGGTTTCATCTCCTTGGTCACGCTCTGGTAACCGGGGTTGTATGAAACCGCAAGCATGAATGAGTCATCGGCCGCGATCTCGGTCCCGAGCTTATCAATTGGCAGGATGCGGCGGTCATCGGTAAGGGGATGGATCACCACGGTGGTATCCTTGCGGGCCTCGACAACCTCGTCAAGGTAGAAGATGGCCCCATCCCGGACCGCTCTGGTCAGGGGACCGTCCTGCCAAACGGTTTCTCCTCCCTTGATCAGAAAGCGGCCGACCAGATCACTTGCGGTGAGGTCGTCATGGCATGAGATGGTGACCAGTTCCCGGCCAAGCTCCCAGGCAAGGTACTGCATGAATCTGGTCTTGCCGCAGCCGGTCGGTCCCTTGAGAAGGAGAGGCAGTTTCTTTTCAAAGGCCATTCGGCCGATGAGTATTTCGTCGTCATGGGGCAGGTAGTAGGGGGCATCTTTATTGCGGCGCTTTTGGCGACTCATGGTCGGTAACCTTGATCTGGTGGGGTTCTTTACAATTAAAACTGCTCAGGTGTATTTAAACTAAGCAGCATGGTGGTGGATGGCAAACAGGTGATGGCGGACAAAAAGCTTGAACGCTCGGGTAATAAGGTTAGAATTTCCCGGTTGATGGCGATGGTTGACTGGCTTATGTCTGCTGGGTAATCCCGGCTCCGGCAAGGATTCAACTGACAAACATCTGATTACAGGAGATGGCTTATGAAAGAATGTCCCCAGATTTTAGTTCTCTATTATTCAAAAAGCGGCAATACCCGGAAACTCGCCGAGGCGGTGGCCGGCGGGGCCGGCGGGGCCGGCGCCGAAGTGGTGCTCAAAAACACCGCTGAGGTGGAAAAGGATGATTTTCTTAAGGCCGACGGGGTGATCGCCGGTTCTCCGGTATATTTCGGGGTAATGGCGGCGGAGTTGAAAAAGGTCTTTGATGATTTTGTCTCAACCCGCCGCAGCATGGAAAACAAGGTTGGCGCCGCCTTTGCCAGTGGCGGGCATCCCAGCGGCGGCAAGGAAACCACCATGTTTTCCATCATCCAATGCATGATGATTTACGGGATGATCATCGTCGGCGATCCCATGGATGCCTCGGGGCATTACGGGGTTGCCTGTGAAAAGGTCCCCGATGAAAACGCCTTGAGTGATGCTGAAAAGCTGGGACGCCGGGTGGCTGAGCTGTGCCGGGTCATTTCGTGAAAGATAAAATGGTCCAGGAAGGGGAAGCCAAATGGTTTGAGCGTTATCTGCCCTTCGTCGCCCGGGGGCCTGAAGCACGGGTTCGTTGGCTGGTCGATGCCCTGGGCCGTTTTCTGCGCAAGCAGGAGTCGGGAAACGGTGGAGGGATGAGCCCCGAGGAGATCGGGGCCTATATCAGGATCCTTCTTGGTAACGAAAGCCTGAATATGGCAGATTATCATCGCCGCGGCTTTGCCCCTTCTGAGGACTTGAGGCGAATAGCCCCCTTTTTCAGGGAGGTACCAAGGGAGATGGTGGAGGTCATGGTGGCCTGCGTCGATATCTATGACTTGCCGGATCTGTTCTGGTTGATCAAAAACCCGTCCATGGGAGCTGTGGAGGAGGGCTTGCGTAAAAAGGTTCCGCCTTACGAGACCTCTCCGGATCGTATCGTCGACCGGGTATTTCATGCGATATATCGGCAGTCGCCACAATCGCTTGCCGAGGTGGCCGCGGAAATTTCCGCCGCCGACAATGTCCCGGAGGGCTTTGTCGAGGCCTATGAGAGATTCATGGAGATAGTAAAGGACGAGGAGGTCCTTGAGGAACTATTCCCTCAGGCTGGCCCAGGAGATATTTAGTATTTAGCCTGCTCTTACGCCTAATCACCTTGCGTTTTAATATTCCGTTGAAAAACGGGGTGTTAGCGGTGCATGGAAGTGTCGGTGGTTGAAAAAATATGGAGGACCTGTTCAACAGTCTATTAGGGACCATAAGGGGAATTGTTCTGGGGCGATGACGTTAAAAAAAAAGGCCTTCTCAATTCCAGAAGGCCTTTTAAAACAGGTTTTTTTAGCCGGTTGTTACCGGCGACCGGCCATGGCCCTCTTGGAGGCCTTGAGCGGGTTGACCTTGGTCTGGCCTTGAGCGAGTTCTATCTTCTGGTGGGTTGCGAAATTGCATAGCCCGAGGCGCCATTTGGCGGCAGGGTTGGCATACGCGTAGCAATAGTTATCCCCTTCAACCTTGACTATCCTTCCACATCCTTCACATTTCTCAATCACCGGGGTAAAGACTCCGGCGCTGATCAGAGCCGGATCAATCGAGGTGACGGTTCTGCTTTTTACTGCGGCCATTTTGACAACCCTCCTTAAAAAGGTACGCACGGGACATAACCCGACTGATAAGTAAAATAAGAAGAAGTTCTTTAACCCGAAAAAAAGGTTTTTGTCAACAGATGATGAACTCAACACATTAGCGGTTGTTTTTGCCGTTCTATTACATTAGAATTGGCCTGTAATATAGATGGTGTAGACCAGTCGTGGACGGATTCAGCCGCCCTGACCAGACAAACAGGTGGAATAGATGCCGATATATTTTTGGAAAGGGGTTAACTCTTATGGTGACAAGCGTAGCGGTCAGTATGAGGCAACGGATGAGGCCTCGGTACATGCCTACCTGAAGAAGCTGCGGATCACCCCATCCAAGGTCAAGGAAAAGCCCAAAGACCTTCTGACGGGGATCAGCTTTTTTGAAAAAAAGGTCACCGGTCGTGACGCCGTCATCTTTACCCGCCAGCTCTCCACCATGATCGACGCTGGCCTCCCCCTGGTCCAGAGCCTCGATATCCTCTCCAATCAGCAGGAGAATCCGACCTTCAAGAAAATTCTTCGCGAGGTCAAGACCGATGTCGAGACCGGCACCACCTTTGCCGACGCAATGAAGAAACACCCCAAGGTCTTCGACAACCTCTATTGTAACATGATCGAGGCAGGCGAGATCGGCGGTATCCTCGACACCATTCTCTCCCGCCTCGCCGGGTTCATGGAAAAGGCGATGGCATTGAAGAAAAAGGTTAAGGGGGCGATGACCTATCCGGTCATCTGTCTTGGTATCGCGTTTATTATCCTCGCCGTCATCCTGATCTGGGTGGTCCCGGTCTTTGAGAAGATGTTTCAGGACTTTGGCTCTGCATTGCCCGGGCCGACTCAGCTGGTCGTGGACCTGAGCAATTTCGCCAAGTCCAATATCATGTATATGGTCTTTGTCATTGTCGCCTTGGTTTTTGTCTTTAAGAAGATTAATGGCACCGAAAAGGGCAAGACAAAGATTGATGCCCTGCTGCTCAAATTTCCGGTCTTCGGTGAACTTGTTCTGAAGGTCGCGGTGGCCAAGTTCAGCCGTACCCTGGGGACCATGCTCCAGAGCGGGGTCCCGATCCTCGAGGCCTTGAATGTCGTCGCCCGGACCGCCGGTAATAAGGTGATCGAAATTGCCGTCTTTCGGGTGGCCGATTCCATCAGCGAGGGCCGGGCCATTGCCGAGCCGCTGGAGGAGACCGGGATCTTCCCCATCATGGTGGTCCAGATGATCAATGTCGGTGAGTCGACCGGCGCCCTCGATGCCATGCTCAACAAGATCGCCGACTTTTATGATGAGGAGGTCGATCAGGCGGTGGAAAACCTTACCGCGATGATCGAGCCTTTCATGATGGTCTTTCTCGGCGGGATGATCGGCGGGCTGGTCGTTGCTATGTATCTGCCTATCTTCAAGCTGGGCAGTGTCGTTGGTTAAATCGGCAAGCGTCAGGATCAAGTCATGAGTGCGATCAATAAAGTCCATGGCCGGGAGGTCTTTGACTCCCGGGGTAACCCCACGGTGGAGGTCGAGGTGGAACTTGCCTCCGGGGCGATGGGCCGCGCGATTGTTCCCTCCGGCGCCTCCACCGGCAGGCGTGAGGCCCTTGAGATGCGTGACCGCGGCCGCAAGCCTTTCGGGGGGATGGGGGTTAGTGGGGCGATTTCCCATGTCAATACTGAGATCGCCGCTGCGGTGGCTGGTATCGAGGCCACCCGGCAGGTCGAGATTGACCAGGCGATGATCGACCTCGACGGGACCGAGAGCAAGAAACGGCTCGGCGCCAATGCCATCCTCGGGGTTTCCCTTGCGGTGGCAAAGGCGGCCGCCCTTGAGGCGGGCCTCCCCCTTTATCGTTATATCGGCGGCAGCGGTGCCCATATCCTGCCGGTCCCGATGATGAATGTCTTAAACGGCGGGGCCCATGCCGACAATAATGTCGACATCCAGGAATTCATGATCATGCCCTTCGGAGCAGAGACCTTTGCCGGGGCAATGCGGATGGGGGTCGAGACCTACCATGCCCTGAAAAAGGTCTTGCAGGAGAACGGTCACCAGACCAGTGTCGGTGATGAAGGGGGCTTTGCCCCTAACCTTGCCTCAAACGAGGAGGCGATGGAGCTTCTTGTCGCGGCCATTGTCGCCGCCGGGTACAGGCCGGGACGCGATATCGGTATCGCCATTGATGTCGCGGCGAGTGAGCTCTATAATTCCCGGATTAGTTCATACCGGATGGCGGCCGAGGAAGAGCCGGACAAGGACGTTTACGGGCTGATCGATTTCTACGGGGAGTGGATTTCCAGCTACCCCCTTGTTTCCATTGAAGATCCCCTTGCCGAGGGAGACTGGGCCGGATGGGGGAAAATGTCACGCGCCCTGGGTGGCCGGGTCCAGGTGGTGGGTGACGACATCTTCGTGACTAATACCACGATCCTGGCCCGGGGAATTAAGGAAAAGAGCGCCAATTCGGTGTTGATAAAGCCCAATCAGATCGGGACATTGAGTGAAACCGTCGAGGCGGTGAACATGGCCCATCGGGCCGGCTTTTCCGCGGTTATTTCCCATCGTTCCGGCGAGAGTGAGGACACTACCATCGCTGACTTGAGCGTTGCCTTGAATACCGGTCAGATCAAGGCCGGTGCTCCTTCACGGACCGAGCGGGTGGCCAAGTACAATCAGCTCTTAAGGATTGAGGAGGAGCTCGGCCCGTCCGCAAGGTTCGCGGGACGCTCTACGATCGTTTCCTTTACCTGATTCCTTAAAATCCTGCCATGAGCCTTCCCGGATACAAGGATCATGCTTGACAAATTCCAATGATTCAGGTTTGTTATCTATAGTAAATCCTTAAATTCCTTAGATAGTGTCCGTCCGGAAACGAGGATTTTTATTCGAGATCAAGGCATGCGAAAAAAATTGCCGCAGGCATATATATGATATGTCGAGGATAATTTTTTCTAGCATAACGCAGAGATCGAACAAAAAGACCGTTTCCGGATGGGCACTAGAGGGTTTAGCGGGAAGAAGGTTGCCGAGTGTTTTTTTGGGCATTACCGTTTGTCGGCAGCAGGGTGGGAAAAATCTTAAGGGGCTTGAGTCATGACTCTAACCAAGGCCGATCTGGTCCAGAACGTTTATGAGCATCACGAGCAGCTTACCAAGGATCAGGCCTCCCAGGCGGTTGAGGCGTTCCTGAGGATCAGTAAGGAGTGCCTCTATCTCGGGGAAGATCTCCTGATAAGTGGTTTCGGCAAATTCAATGTCAAGGACAAGAAGTCCCGAAGGGGCCGTAATCCTCAGACCGGAGACGAATTAATCCTTGGGGCGCGGCGGGTGGTTACCTTCAAGCCCTCCGGACTCCTCCGTGACAGGATCAACAACGGCTGACTGAATCGATTGCCGGAGAAAACCTTTAATTTAAGGGAATGTCAATTCCGGGGAATTTGCTTCGGGAGGTCAAAGCCCCGATGATTCTTTTGTGACGCTGTAAGGCATTTGTTACGGCGTAGTTAAGAAGATTGCTCTTTTTGGGACGGTTTTTTTCATTTTTGAAATGGAAGCGGGGTCGGCATTCTCCATACGAATGCCGACCCGTATTTTTTAGACGGTATCCGCGCAGTTGAGGTCCCCTCTGTGCGGTTTTATCCAGCTATTATAGAGACTGTTTGGCGGATTTTTCATGGGTAAGGGAGAAAAAATCGGGGATCTGGCCGACCTGGTGGGGGCGGAATTATTTGGTGACCCTGAGATCAAGGTGGGGGCCATGGCTGCCTTTACCGAGGCAAAAGAAGGCGAGATAAGTTTCCTCGTCCGTCCTGGTCGGGATACGGGGCCATGCGCTGCCTCGGCCCTGGTGGTTCCAAGCCGTTGTCCACAATTTGCCTCGGCCCAATTGGTGGTGAGGAATGTCCCGCTGGCCGCCGCCATTATTCACAACCGCCTTGTTGTCGCCCCCTTTGCGGCCAAGGGGGTTCATCCTTCCGTAATAATAGGTAGTGATTGCGATATCTCTCCCGAGGTAAGCATCGCTCCAGGAGTGGTCATCGGCGACAGGGTCAAGATCGCCGTTCGGGTCGAGATCGGCGCCAACTCGGTTATCGGTGATGATTGCGAGATCGGCGAGGATACCGTGATTCATGCCGGGGTTATCCTTTACAATAGGGTCTCCGTCGGCCGCCGGGGAATCATCCATTCCGGAGTGGTCCTTGGCGCTGACGGCTTCGGTTTTGTTACCGACAGCACCGGCAACCATGTGAAAAGGACCCATGTCGGCCGGGTTGCCATAGAAGACGGTGTGGAGCTCGGGGCGAACTCCTGTGTCGATCGGGCGAATCTCGGTACAACCAGGGTCCGCTCCGGGGTCAAGACCGATA
>Ga0114931_10003477_pt1 | contig 19934 bp, 16 predicted proteins | sample 2SBtaG_FD_89579 | JGI IMG/M metagenome (GOLD analysis project Ga0114931, IMG submission 89579) | Deep subsurface microbial communities from Kolumbo volcano to uncover new lineages of life (NeLLi) - 2SBTROV14_V59a metaG | ecosystem: Environmental > Aquatic > Marine > Volcanic | place: Kolumbo...
CCCTTCTGTGTCACGTGATCACCGAGCACCTGCCTGAGTGCTGCATGCATAAGGTGCGTTGCCGTGTGATTGAGGCGGATGGCCTGTCGGCGATCAGCATCAACGACCGCCTCGATGGCATCACCGATTTTCAGCGTACCCTGCTCCACGCAACCAATGTGCACATTCGCCTTGCCGCTCTTCTGCGTATCGGCAACGGTGAACAGCTTGCCATCTGAAACCAGGATGCCCGTGTCGCCGATCTGGCCACCGCTTTCGGCATAAAACGGCGTGGACGACAAAATTACTGCGCCTTCGTCACCGGTATCGAGAGACTGAACAGATTCGCCCCCCTTGTACAGGGAGACAATCTCGCCGGACCCTTCCGTGCTGTCGTAACCCAGAAACTCTGTCTCTGCATCCGTCCTCAATGAAGCCCCACCGGCCGCAGCAAACTTACTCGCCGCGCGCGCACGGTCACGCTGCTGGCCCATTGCGACTTCGAATCCCTCTTCATCAACTGTGAGTCCGCGCTCGCGGGCGATATCCGCCGTCAGGTCTACGGGAAATCCATAAGTGTCATACAGCTTGAAAACAACGTCACCCGGAATCTCTTTTCCTTTCAGATCGCCGATTGCAGTCTCGAGTATCTCCATGCCCTGGTCGAGCGTCTCGGCAAAGCGCTGTTCTTCTTTTTTGAGTACCTTTTCGACGTGAGCCTGCGCTTTAACAAGCTCCGGATAAGCACCGCCCATCTCTTTGCTGAGTGGTGCGACCAGCTTGTAGAAAAAGAGATCATCAGTGCCCAGTTTCTTGCCATGACGAATCGCACGACGAATGATCCGGCGCAACACATAGCTCCGGCCTTCATTACCCGGCAACACGCCGTCGACAATCAGGAATGCGCAGGCGCGAATGTGGTCGGCGATAACGTTTAGAGAACTCGAGCCGTCCTGCTGTACACCGAGCAGCCTGGCTGTCGCGCTGATAATATTCGCGAACAGGTCAATGTCGTAGTTGGAATGAACACTCTGCATCACCGCCGCGATGCGCTCAAGGCCCATGCCGGTATCCACCGAGGGTTTGGGCAACGGTGTCATTTCCCCATCGGCGGAACGATCGAATTGCATAAAGACGAGATTCCAGATCTCAACGTAACGGTCGCCGTCTTCGTCCGCTGAGCCCGGCGGTCCGCCGGCTACGTCAGCACCGTGGTCGTAAAATATTTCGGAACAGGGGCCGCACGGTCCGGTATCGCCCATCGCCCAGAAGTTGTCTTTCGCTCCAAGGCGCGAGAAGCGCTCGGGATCGATCTTCATTTCCTTGAGCCAGATATCGGCCGCTTCGTCATCGTCCTCGAAAACGGTAACCCAGAGCCTCTCGGGTGCCAGCCCGAGAGTACCCGTTAGAAAGTCCCATGCATATTGAATCGCTTCGCGCTTGAAATAGTCGCCAAAGCTGAAATTTCCGAGCATCTCGAAGAAGGTGTGGTGGCGAGCGGTATACCCAACATTCTCCAGATCGTTGTGTTTACCACCGGCACGTACACATCGCTGCGACGATGTCGCCCGCACGTAGCTCCTTTGCTCATCACCCAGGAAAACGTCCTTGAACTGCACCATGCCCGCATTGGTAAAGAGTAATGTCGGGTCATTCCCCGGCACCAATGGCGAACTCGCAACGATTTCGTGGTCGTTGTCGTGGAAAAATTCCAGGAATGCCTGGCGCAGCTCATTGCTCGTCATCGATTTCATTGCGTTCTTATCGGGGTCACGCGGCGGCTTTCAACCGCGCTAGTGTACGGGGTTTGGGCGTCAGGATTAAGCGCTAATCGCTATTGAATGCGGCCTGCACATGATCCTGCTCAAAGCCTCGATATTGCAGAAATCGCATCTGCTTCGCTTTGGCCTTGAAGTCAGGCGGGCGTTCGCTACCAAACTTTCGTAAGCGGACATCTCGGGCCAGCTCAAACCAGTCCGCTGACGCCTCTTCAATAGCGTATTCAATGATGCCGTCCGCTATGCCTTTTTGGCCCAGGTCGAGGCGAATCCGAACCGGACCCTTGCCCTGATTGATGCGCGACTGGACGAAAGCCCCGGCGAACCGCTGGTCACTTTGCAGACCCTCATCGGTCAGTTCGCAGACGGCCTGCTTGACGATGTTTCGAACATAACCCTTGTCACTGAGCTTGTTGATAAGCTCACTCTGGCCGTACTCTCGCCGGGCCAGGAAATCCATGGCCTTCTTGCGGGCTTCTTTGCGGCAAGAAAATCGATCTTCCCTCGGCTCGGAGAGAAGATCGCTGATTTCAGCGTGGGGTTCGGCCACGGCCGGTCGCGCGCGGGGCGCGCTCCTACGAGGCTTCTTTTGCGACCGCGTCGCCGTCAGCCTCCGGCGCCGCGTCTGGAACTGCGGTGACGGGCGGTGGCATCAGAATAGTACGAATCTTGCGTTCGATTTCATCGGCCATCTCCGGGTGCTCTTTCAGGAACTCACGAACGTTTTCCTTGCCCTGTCCGATGCGATCATCGCCGTAGCTGTACCACGAACCGGCCTTATTGACGATATCGTGTTGAACACCCAGATCGATGAGCTCGCCAAGACGGGAAATGCCCTGCCCATACAGAATTTCAAACTCCGCCTGCTTGAACGGCGGCGAGACCTTGTTCTTGACAACCTTGACGCGAGTCTGGTTGCCGACCACCTCATCACCCTTTTTGATCGCACCGATGCGGCGGATGTCGAGACGTACTGATGCGTAAAACTTGAGCGCGTTACCGCCTGTCGTCGTCTCCGGGCTACCGAACATGACGCCGATCTTCATGCGAATCTGGTTAATGAAAATGACCATGACGTTCGAACGTTTGATGTTGCCGGTGAGCTTTCTCAAGGCTTGAGACATCAGACGAGCCTGCAGCCCCATGTGCGAATCACCCATCTCACCTTCAATTTCCGCTTTTGGTGTTAATGCGGCAACGGAGTCGATAACAATAATGTCGACCGCGCCGGAGCGAACCAGCATGTCCGTGATTTCGAGTGCTTGCTCACCCGTGTCCGGTTGCGATACCAGCAATTCATCAACGTTGACGCCGAGTTTCTCCGCGTAGGCAGGGTCCAGCGCGTGCTCGGCATCGATAAATGCGGCCGTGCCACCTGTTTTTTGCGCTTCGGCGACGACCTGCAGGGTCAAAGTCGTCTTGCCGGATGATTCCGGACCGTAGATTTCAACGACGCGCCCTTTGGGCAGTCCACCAATGCCTAACGCGACATCCAGACCGATGGAGCCGGTCGATATTGCATCGATATCCCGTATCGAAGTGCCGTCCCCCATACGCATGACCGAACCCTTGCCGAACTGTTTTTCGATTTGGCCGAGGGCCTGCGCGAGTGCTTTTTTCCTGTTGTCGTCCATAATTTGCCGCCGTTTTGATGATTATTTGAGGTACTGTTGATATACACAGTATTATTTCATGAAAGCCACGTCAATGGGAGCCTTCAGAGCACCTAAATTCTCGGCAATATGCCAAGAAACACGAAAAACCGGCTGAAAGCTATTGTTTCAGCGGGACGTAGCGAACACCACCCGGACCCGATTGAGACTCCATTAACTCGAAACCCGACCACTCGGTGGTCGTCCGTTGCGCCAATCTCTCGGTGGTAAACGCGCGGGCATTTCGTACCACCGTGATATGTGGCCGGTAGGTACGATCTTCCGGCGACACGCCGACATCCTCAAGAACCGCGTTCAGTGAGGCGACAAGAGCCTCGAGTTCTGCAGGTACCGTTGCCGCAGCCAGGCAGGCCACCTTCGGCCGCGCCCAAAATTCCAGGCGATCGAAACTGAGACGGAACGGCGCAACCTCAATATCACGAACGAGGTCCTTGAGTTCGGGAATTCGAGCTTCTTCAAATGCGCCAATGAAAGGCAATGTGACATGCCAGTTGCGGCGGTCGACCGCCCTACCTTCAACCGTCTTCGCCACTGAATTGATGACATCACGCAAACGATCTCTTTGTCGATCGTCTGGCCACAACGCAAAGAACAGACGCTTCGTACTCACGAATCGATGCGTTCCCTGACGCCCTGCAAGGCATACGCAACAGACGCCTCACGAATCAGCTCCCGGTCACCCGTGAATTGCTCGCAGCTGGTATCGACCAGCGCATCTGCACCCTCTCGAACCGCCCAGGCAAAGCAGACCATGCCGACGGGCTTTTCTTTCGTCCCGCCACTCGGGCCCGCAACGCCGCTCACCGCTACTGCGATGTCGGCACCACTGAGTCGCAGTACCCCTTTCGCCATTTCTTCTACAACTTCCGCGCTGACTGAACCATGATCTTCCAGCGTTTTATTCTGCACGCCGATTATCGATTCTTTTGCACCGTTGGCGTAACTCACAATGCCATAGCCGAACACGGCTGAGCTGCCGGCAATATCCGTTATGGCTTTCGCAAGCCAACCGCCGGTGCAGGACTCGGCCGTCGCAACCGCTTTACCGGACTCGGTGAGCTCCTTGACCAGCGCTTCGGCCAGCTTTCGGATCGCTTCGTGATCAGCCATGCAGCACAGACTCATAAAGTGCAATGTGTTTATCCACCATCGTAGCGATCGAGAACTCATTTTGCATCCGTTCTCTGCCAGCAGCACCCATTTGCAATCGCATCCGGTCATCATCAATCAAGGTCGCGATCGCATCCTGTAATTTATCAATATCCTCTGGCGGAACCAGCAAGCCGCTTTTTCCGTGCTCGATGGCCTCCTTCATGCCGCCTGCATCGAAACCAACGACAGCAACTCCCGCCGCTGCGGCCTTCAAAGTGGCGACGCCCAGCCCCTCGCTGAGCGCCGGGTGCACAAACAGGTCAAAACAGCCGACGAAGTCATCAAGATCGTCGCGGAAACCCGCGAACCGAACGATATCACCGAGTCCCAGCGACGCTGCCTGCGCCCTTAGTTGCTCATTAAGCTCGCCCTCGCCAAATATCAGCAATCTGAAATTCGGGTGTTCGCGCAACAAACTCGCGGCGGCCTGCAGCAAATAGCGCTGCCCTTTGCGCGGAATCAGCTGCCCGGCCGCCGCGATGACGAACGTGCCTTGTTCAATTCCGAATTCTTCCCTGAAAGCATCGCAATCGGGCGCACGCGCGAATGCCTCAGCATCGACCGCGCTGCGAATGACAGCAATGCGCTCATCTTCGACGCCGCGTTCACGCAAGACCGCGGCAATCGCCTCCGATATTGCGATAATTTTTCGGAACGGCTTGTAGCGTAACGTTGCCAGCAAACGTATCTCTGTATTGTCCACCCGGCGTGAAACCACGGCCGGGATATCGGCGTATGACGCCGCCAGCCCGCCAAGCAAATCGGCACCACGGCGGCTGTGACAATGGACGATATCCGGTGTTTGCTCCTTCAGGAACTGAGAAAGCCGGTAAGCGAACGGCAGATCCAGATCACCCGCGCAAAAGAGATTTTGCACCCGGATTCCGGCCAGTCGCGCAACGCCGTCGATACCGGAATCGGGCGGACAAACCAGCGTGTTGTCATGACCTCGTTCGCGTAACGCGTTGATCAGGTAGACAAGCTGTTGCGGACCACCCAAAAAATGGCGTCCGGTTTCGACATGCAGTATTTTCACCCGTCTATAATAATGAATCACACGCGTGAGCGCGCTACTACTGTAGGAGGCCGCCCGGCGGCCGACAAAAAAATCAGCAATGAAAGCAGAAGTCACACCCGTCCACACACCAATGATGCGCCAGTACCTCGGGATCAAGTCCGACTACCCGGACATGCTCCTGTTCTACCGCATGGGCGACTTCTACGAGCTTTTCTACGATGATGCGAAGCGCGCTGCCTCCCTGCTGGATATCACGCTGACGGCACGCGGCAAGTCTGGTGGCAACGCCATTCCAATGTGTGGGGTTCCGTACCACGCCGTCGAGGGTTATCTCGCGAAACTTGTTCGTAAGGGCGAGTCAGTCGCAATTTGCGAGCAGATTGGCGATCCGGCCACGAGCAAGGGACCCGTGGAGCGCAGGGTAACGCGCATCGTGACGCCAGGGACCCTGACGGACGAGGCGCTACTCTCCGCCCACCGCGACAATGTCGTTGCAGCGGTTTTTGGTGGCGATGGCGCCTACGGCATGGCATGGCTGGACCTGTCTGCCGGCCGTTTTTGCCTGACCGAAGCAGCCGATCAGGAATCGTTATCGGGCGAAATTGAACGACTGCGGCCCGCCGAGCTTATTGTTGATGAAACCCTGCTTGATGGAGATCATTCGTTTGCCGCAGCGTTTGACGACCAAATCCGCGTTACACGCCGGCCGCCGTGGCACTTTGAGTTCGACAGCTCGACGCGCCTGCTGTGCAATCAATTCGGAACCCGCAACCTGGAAGGTTTCGGCTGCGAGGGCTTGCCGCGCGGCATAGCGGCTGCGGGGGCGTTACTGCAATACGTCAACGATACGCAAAAGGCGTCGCTGCCCCATTTGCAGTCCATCAAAGTTGAGCTGCGCGATGATGCTCTCATCATGGACGGTCCGACACGACGCAACCTGGAACTCGAAGAGTCCCTGAGCGGATTGCATCAACACACGTTGGCCGGCGTCATGGATCACTGCCAGACGGCGATGGGCAGCCGACTGCTGCGTCGCTGGATACAGCGGCCATTGCGCAATGTGGATGTCCTGAAGTCTCGCTATCAGGCCCTCGATGCGTTGATTGCAGCCGGCAGCAACGCATCCGTGCAGGAAACACTCAATGGCATTGGCGATGTCGAACGCATACTCGCGCGCGTCGCATTGCGCTCTGCCCGTCCACGCGACCTGCGCCAGCTTGGCGAGGCACTGTCACGGCTTCCGGGACTGCAAAAACTGATTACCTCCATCGACGCGCCATTGCTGGCGGAGCTCGCTGCGCAAATCGGTGAACATCGGGAGCAACAACATCTTCTTGAGAAGGCGATCATCGATAACCCACCGATGCTGATTCGCGATGGCGGCGTGATCGCGCCTGGCTACGACGACGCGCTCGATGACTTAAGAGCAATCGCCGGGAATGCGGACCAGTATCTCATTGACCTGGAGCTTCGCGAGCGCGAACGAACCGGCATCGCGACTTTAAAGCTCGGTTACAACCGTGTACACGGCTATTACATTGAGATCAGCAAACTGCAGGCCGATAAGGCGCCGCTGGAATACGTTCGGCGTCAGACGCTCAAGTCTGCCGAGCGTTACATCACGCCGGAGCTCAAGGAATTCGAGGACAAGGTACTCGGTGCCCGCGAGCGCGCACTGTCTCGTGAGAAATACCTCTACGACGAACTCATCGACAAGCTGCATGTTGTACTCGGTGAGTTGCAGTTGAGCGCCGCGGGTCTCGCCGAGCTTGATGTCCTCGCATGCCTTGCAGAACGTGCGGGAACTTTGGGTCTGGCCAAACCGGTGATAAGCGATGCGCCTTGCATCGAAATAGAGGGCGGCCGTCACCTGGTTGTGGAACAGGTGATCGATGCGCCGTTTATTGCGAATGACCTGTCACTCGGCGAAGAAAAACGCCTGCTGGTGATTACTGGCCCCAACATGGGCGGCAAGTCGACCTACATGCGCCAGACAGCATTGATTGTCATTCTTGCGCACATCGGCTCATACGTGCCGGCCGACAAACTGAAGATTGGACCGGTCGATCGCATCTTCACGCGCATCGGCGCATCCGATGATCTTGCGGGCGGGCGCTCGACCTTCATGGTCGAGATGACCGAAACGGCAACAATCCTTAACAATGCGACCGGCAAGAGCCTGGTACTCATGGACGAAATCGGTCGTGGCACCAGCACGTTTGATGGTTTGTCGCTCGCCTGGGCAGCAGCTCATCATATGGGCGAGAAGACCAAAGCGTTCACACTATTCGCGACACACTATTTTGAGTTAACTGCGCTCGCACAGGAATTACCCGGCTGTAGCAATGTGCATCTGGACGCAACCGAGCACGATGGGCAGCTCGTTTTCCTGCACTCAGTCAAGGCCGGACCTGCGAATCAAAGCTACGGGCTGCAGGTCGCGTCATTGGCCGGGGTTCCCAACGACGTTATTCGTCGCGCGAAAACGTATCTCGAGACGCTCGAGTCACAACAAGCAACGCAGACCGATAGCCCACAAGGCCAGCTCGACCTGAGTACTGGTGGAACACCCGAAAACGACCCGCTTCGTTATGCCGTCGACGACCTCATTCCGGATGCCATGACACCACGCGAAGCGCTGGCGGCACTCTACAAACTGAAAGACCTGTAAAATCGCACAACAATAAGGTGACAGTGACCTTATTTCGCGCAGGCCACCGCCATTGTCCGCAGGCGGCGGACGAGAGACTGTTTACAGGAAATAAAGCGCAGCGTAGCGAGCCATTCCAGTAAACAGTCTGTCGGCTGACGTGTGCGATGATCGTAACGAAATAAGGTCACTGTCACCCTATTCTTTTATTGTCGCAGGAATTCGCCACGCTTGATGAAAGCGGCTGCCTGGTCCGCGACGGCTGCCGAGACCAGCATGCCTTTGTGGCTCACCTTCATGATCAGGTGGTCTTTGGCGCCCTGAAGCCGGGTTTCCGACACGCCTATGGTGCCATCATTATCTTCATCGAATTTGGCAAAGAGTCTTCCCAATCCCAGTGGCACCGTCCCCGCGATCACACCGATATCCCGTTGTTCTGCAACCTGTGATGCCCAGTCGCTGGCCGTTTGGTGGACCATGGCGTCAGGCACTGATTTGCCAATAATCTCCTCAGCCCACTCCTGTTCGTTCAGGAAAGTGGCTGCACGAGATCCGGTCAGTGGCGAACCCAGACAAACGACCCGGCCCGGCAGGAAGTGAGGATTATTGGCGTGCATCCGTAAGGCAAGAACACCACCGAGGCTATGCCCGATTACATGCGCACGATCGAGGTTTTGTCCGTGGATAAATGCGGCCAGTGCCGCGGCATTGTCATTGAGTGTGCCGCGCACGGAAGGGTAATTGAACAGCAACACACGCATCCCGTACTCGCGTTCGAGGCGCCGTTTGATGAGATACATACCAGCGCCGTGGGAGAGGTAGCCGTGGACGCAAATAATGGTATCGGATGGCATTGCTGGTCGCGCGCCGGGCGCGCTCCTACTGCTCCGAGCGCGGCGCTCTCAGACGAATGCCGGTTTCCTTGAGCTGCTCGGCCGACACTTCGCCCGGTGCATTGGTCAGCGGGCAGCTGGCCGTCTGCGTTTTCGGGAATGCGATGACATCGCGGATACTTTCAGCACCGGCCATCAACATCACAATGCGATCAAGACCAAATGCCACGCCACCGTGTGGTGGACAGCCGTACTGAAGTGCTTGCAAAAGAAAGCCAAACTTTTCGTCGGCTTCTTCCTTGCTAATGCCAAGAACATCAAACACCGCCGCCTGCATTTCCTGATCGTGGATACGAATTGATCCACCACCAATCTCGGAACCGTTCAGCACCATGTCGTAGGCACGTGACAACGCGTTGCCCGGATCGGCTTGCAGTGCTTCTGCACTGTTCTCGGCCGGCGCTGTGAACGGATGATGCAATGCAGTCCAGCGTTTTGTCGCAGGGTCTTTCTCAAACATGGGAAAATCGACAACCCAAAGCGGTGCCCAGCCGTCGCTGACCAGGCCGCGGTCCTCACCCACTTTGACGCGCAAAGCACCGAGAGCATCACTAACAACCCGTGCCTTGTCAGCACCGAAGAAAATAAGATCGCCTGACCTGGCCCCGGTGCGCTCGATGATGCCTGTGACTGCATCATCCGGCAGGAACTTGAGTATCGGCGACTGCAGGCCGTCGCGACCCGCGTCAACATCGTTCACCTTGATATAGGCGAGGCCCCTTGCACCGTAGCGACCAACGTAGGCCGTGTAGTCATCAATAATCTTGCGACTCATCTGCGCACCGCCCGGCACGCAAAGCGCCGCCACTCTGCCCTCGGGATCGGCCGCCGGGCCCGCAAATACCTTGAATTCGACCGAGCTCATGAGATCAGCCACTTCAATCAGTTCGAGATCAATGCGCAGGTCCGGCTTATCGGACCCAAAGCGCTGCATCGCCTCTGCGTACGTCATGCGTGGGAACGGTGTGGGCAGCTCGATATCCATCGTCTCTTTGAAGAGGTGACGAACCATACCCTCCATGGCGCCCATGACAGCCTCTTCGTCGACGAAGCTCATTTCCACATCAAGCTGCGTGAATTCCGGCTGGCGATCCGCTCGCAAATCTTCGTCACGGAAACACCGCACAATCTGGTAGTAGCGATCCACACCCGACATCATCAGAAGCTGCTTGAAGATCTGTGGTGATTGTGGCAACGCAAAAAATTTACCGGGATTCGTGCGGCTCGGAACGATGTAATCGCGAGCGCCCTCTGGCGTTGCGCGCGTCAGCATCGGTGTCTCCACATCAATGAAACCGTTGCTGTCCAGGTAGTGGCGCATGGCCATGGTCACCTTGTGACGCAACATAAGGTTGCCAAGCATGTTCTCGCGGCGCAGGTCGAGATAACGGTATTTGAGGCGAAGTTCTTCGTTGGCGTGCTCGTCATGGTGAAACGGGGGCGTTTCGGACCTGTTGAGTATCTCGAGCTCATGCGCCAGCCCTTCGACCTGGCCAGTTCGCATATTCGGGTTGACCGTGCCCTCGGGACGCGGGCGCACAAGACCTTTCACCTTGAGCACGAATTCGGACCGAATACGCTCCGCTTGCGCGAAAATTTCGGCCCGATCAGGATCGAAAACAACCTGCAACAGTCCTTCCCGGTCACGAAGATCGACGAATATTACACCACCGTGGTCGCGCCGCCGGTGAACCCAGCCGCAAACCTCGACCTCCTCGCCGACCAGAGACTCGTTAATCTCTCCACAATAATGGCTACGCATCGTCAAAACCTAAGGAAAACCCGTCAAAAAAGAGGCGGAATGGTACGGGCTGAGGCCCCGCTTATCAAGCCGGCTCGTCCGGCAATTCGAACGGCAGTTCTGCCGTCTTATCCATGCTCCAGGTCGGCACGACCACGCCCAGTGAAATAATCATCTTGAGCGCCTCATCGACATCCATATCAAGAACTGTGACGTCTTTCTTCGGCACAATAATGATGAAACCGGAGGTCGGATTGGGTGTGGTGGGCAGGAAGCAACAGACTACCTCTTCGCCGGTCCGGCCTTGTACTTCACCCAATTCTGTCGAGGTTTGAAACGCAATGCTGTAAAGACCCTTACGGGGATATTGAATCAGCAGCACTTTCTTGAATGACTGACTCGAATCTGAAAACACGATTTCGGCGAAATTCTTCGCGGCGGAGTAGATTGCCCGAACGACCGGAATCCGATCCAGCAACGATTCCCAACCACCGACGAATGCCCGGCCGACGAAGTTGGCGACAAAGACGCCCGTAAACAACACAACGACAAATATCAGAATTACGCCGAAGCCCGGAATTTCAACGGGGTTCGCAGTTCCGAGCCACTGCTGCAGCAACATACTCGGCTGATAATCAAGCGGAATGTATTCGATGGACTTGTCCATCTGGTCGATAGCGAAGCGAATTAACAAGAGGGTCGCCCCGAGCGGAATCCAGACCACGAGCCCCGCGACCAGATATCGGCGTAATTGCTTCAAGCGGAGCTCGCCTTGTTGTCGGTCGATTTCGTGGTCCCGGCTGCCTTGTCAGGACTGGCCGATTTGTCGGATTTCTTGTCGTCCGACTTCTTCTCCGCACCACCGGCGAGATTGCGCTTATCACCGGTCTTGAAGTCGGTTTCATACCAGCCTTTACCTTTCAGTCGAAACTTGGGCGCAGACAGCTGTTTGCGCAGCGTTGCTTCGCCGCAATCCGGGCAGTCGACCAACTTTGGGTCATTCATTTTCTGCAGAACGTCGAATGTATGTCCGCAACTACCGCAGATGTATCCGTAAATCGGCATTTGTGTAACTCCGTACTTTCCTGTAGTTACCGAGGGTCGGCGATTATAGCTCAGTTGTGGTGATGTTAATGTGCCTAAGTATGGCGACCATCCCCACTAGGCGGCGTTAAGAAACTCCAGATGGTCTTCGCTTACGCCAACTTCAATCGTGTCACCAGGCTTGAACTTGCCCTGCAGAATCTCCTGTGCCAGCGGATTCTCGACTTGCTGCTGGATAGCCCGCTTCAACGGCCGCGCACCGTAAACCGGATCGAAACCCGCATCGGCAAGCTTGTCGCGCGCCGCATCCGACAAATGAATTTCGATCTCTCGTTCTGCGAGACGATCATGCAGATAACCCAGCTGAATATCGACGATCTTGCGAATGTGATCACGACCCAGCGGATGGAATACCACGACGTCGTCAATCCGATTGACGAATTCAGGCCGGAAGTGGCTGCCCACAACATCCATGAGTGCATTCTTCATCGCACCGTAATTTTCTTCGCCAGCCATCTCCTGAATCAAATGTGATCCAAGATTCGACGTCATGACGATTACCGTGTTGCGAAAATCGACCGTTCGGCCCTGGCCGTCCGTCAGGCGACCATCGTCAAGCACCTGTAGCAAAACATTGAATACATCCGGGTGTGCTTTCTCAACTTCATCGAGAAGGATGACTGAATAGGGGCGACGGCGAATAGCTTCGGTCAGATAGCCGCCCTCCTCGTAACCAACGTATCCCGGTGGCGCACCTATCAGCCGTGCCACCGAGTGTTTTTCCATAAACTCGGACATGTCGACACGTACCATCGCTTCGTCTGTGTCAAACAGGAAGTCTGCCAACGCCTTGGTCAACTCAGTCTTGCCCACGCCGGTCGGCCCGAGAAACAGGAACGAGCCTATCGGCCGTTTCGGATCTGACAATCCGGCGCGAGATCGGCGGATGGCATTTGCCACTACCGTAACGGCCTCATCCTGACCGACAACCCGCTGTTTCACTACGGACTCCATATGCAGGAGCTTTTCCTTCTCGCCCTCGAGCATCTTGCTGACGGGAATTCCGGTCCACTTCGATACGATCTCGGCAACCTCTTCCTCCGTTACATTATTGCGCAGCAAGGTATTTTCCTTGTGCTCGGCCTGCATGGCGTCTTCAAGCTGCTTTTCCAGCTCGGGAATCTTGCCGTACTGCAGCTCTGACATACGGGCAAGGTCATTCGCCCGATGTGCGGTTTCGAGCTCAAGACGTGCGCGTTCGAGTTCTTCTTTTATGTGCGTTGCGCCCTGCATCGCCGCTTTTTCAGCCTTCCAGACTTCCTCTAGATCGGCAAATTCACGCTCCAGCCCTTCAAGCTGTGTCTCGATGTCATCAAGACGCTTCACCGACGCCTCGTCCGATTCTTTCTTCAGCGCCTCACGCTCTATCTTCAGCTGGATAATGCGCCGCTCAAGCTTGTCCATCGCTTCGGGCTTCGAGTCGATCTCAATGCGAATCCGGGAAGCGGCCTCGTCAATCAAATCAATCGCCTTATCCGGAAGCTGGCGGTCTGTAATATACCGGTGCGACAAGGTCGCCGCCGCGACGATCGCCGGGTCGGTAATTTCAACACCGTGGTGTACTTCGTAGCGTTCTTTTAAGCCACGCAAAATCGCGATCGTGTCTTCAACCGTCGGTTCCTGAACGAGGACCTTCTGGAAGCGGCGTTCAAGCGCGGCATCTTTTTCCACGTATTGTCGATACTCGTCGAGCGTAGTCGCGCCGACGCAATGCAGTTCGCCGCGGGCGAGCGCGGGTTTCAGCATATTGCCCGCATCCATAGAACCCTCGGCCTTGCCGGCGCCGACCATCGTATGCATCTCGTCGATAAAGAGAATGATCTGACCTTCCTGTTTCGCAAGATCGCTTAGAACGGCTTTGAGTCTCTCCTCGAACTCGCCCCGAAATTTTGCGCCGGCAATCAACGCCCCCATGTCGAGAGCAAGAATACGTTTGCCACGCAGGCCCTCAGGGACTTCGTTATTGACGATTCGCTGGGCGAGTCCTTCCAGAATGGCGGTCTTGCCCACGCCGGGCTCACCGATGAGTACCGGGTTGTTCTTCGTGCGGCGCTGCAGAATCTGGATCGTGCGACGGATTTCGTCGTCGCGGCCAATGATCGGATCCAGCTTGCCCTGTTCGGCCTGCTCGGTCAGATCAATGGTGTATTTTTCCAACGCCTGCCGTGTCTCCTCGGCATTGGGGTCATTCACCTGCTGCCCACCACGCAGATCGTCAATTGCTTTTTCGATAGCACCCTTAACGGCACCCGCTTGTTCAAGCACGCCCTTGAGCGGTGATTTTCCATCCATCGCAGCCAGAACGAACAGCTCGCTGGATATGTACTGGTCTTCCCTCTCCTGGGCCAGTTTGTCGGTTATATTGAAAAGCTTCGACAGTTCGGTGCCGATGTGCACCTCACCGCCGGCTCCCTCAACCTTGGCGAGACGGTCGATCGCTTCGCCCAGCTGCGAGCGCAGCAGGTTCACATTGACGCCGGCTTTAGTGAGCAGGCCCCGCACACTGCCGCCCTGCTGATCCAGTAATGCAACCATTACATGGACCGGCTCTATGAATTGATGGTCCTGTCCAACGGCCAGCGACTGCGCGTCAGCGAGCGCCAGTTGGAATTTGCTTGTCAGTTTGTCCATTCGCATTTGAATCACCCAGGCCGAATAACGGCGAATTCTTGATCTGCACCATAAATTGCGTCTTCAAGTCTGTTTTCAAGGGCATTTCAGGCCGATGAAGCTGACCAGGCGACCACAGGCCCGATCGCGCCGATAGGAGAAGAAGCGCTCGTCCTCGAGGTACGTGCAAAGGCCCCCACCGTAGATGTTATTGACGCCGACAGCGTTCAGCCTGCGCCTTGCAAGAGCGTAGAGGTCCGCCTGCCAGCGCCCCCCGGGATTCACCATAAAACACACGGCGGCATCCGGGTCCGATTCCAGAAATGCATCCCTGACCTCAGCACCGACTTCGAAACATGGCTGGGATATTGCCGGCCCAAACCAGGCCAGCAGCTCGGTGGGATCTCTGTCCAGCTTCGTGATCGCATTTTCGATAACACCGGCAGCCAGGCCGCGCCAGCCTGCATGCACGGCGGCGAAAACGCTGCCTTCGACAGAGCAAATGAGTACCGGGAGGCAATCAGCGGTTCGTACGACACACACGTGACCCGAATCCCCGCTTGTAGCGCCGTCCGCCTCGGGTGGCTTGTCGAAGCGACCCGATGTCACGATATCGGTGCCATGCACCTGATTGAGCCAGCAGGGTTCGCCAGGCAACGGCAGCGCCGACAGATCGTGCGTTCGCAAGGTCGTGCCCGCGACGATATTTCCAGGTGCCGGCCACTCAGCTGCAATCCAGTCATTCATTGCCCGAATCCCGACGCATCGTAGCGATCAGCCGCTGAAAATCCTTCGGCGGTGCGACCTCAAGATCCACTATTTCACCGCTGACCGGATGCTCAAACGCCAGCCTCGTCGCATGCAAGGCTTGTCGTTTGAAGTGACGCAATACCCGGATCAATTCTTCGGAGGCACCTTTGGGCAGAGCCAAACGGCCGCCATACACCTGATCACCGACAAGTGCGTGGCGGCGGTGCGCAAAGTGCACGCGAATTTGATGGGTGCGACCGGTTTCGAGTTTCACGTTCACGTACGTGAACGCGGCGAATCGTTCCTTCACGGTGAAATGCGTGACCGCGGGTTTACCGTTCTGCTGCACGCTCATGCGTTTGCGGTCGACCGGGTGCCGGGAAATCGGTTCGCGAATCGTGCCACCACCTGTTAGCGCTCCCTTGCAAACGGCCAGGTAGTGGCGGGAGATCGCCCTGTCGGCCAGTAAGCGAACCAGCGCCGTATGGGCAGTTAATGACTTGGCCACCAGCAGCAAACCGCTGGTGTCTTTATCAAGCCGATGAATGATGCCAGCGCGCGGAATCTCCTCCAAAGTGGCAGCATGGTGCAAAAGGCCGTTCATCAGTGTGCCAGCCGGATTGCCGGCACCGGGATGCACCACCAGGCCAGCGGGTTTGTTCACAACCAGCAATGCCTCATCTTCATGGACTATTTCGAGCTCTATTGGTTCTGCTGCGGCCCGGACGCTGGGCTCGGCCTGGGGCTGCAATAGCACAGTTTCACCGCCGGAAACGGCATCGCGAGGCCTTTTGGGCCCACCCTGCACGGAAATCGCCCCAGTCAGTAACCACTCTTTGAGACGACTCCTCGAATATTCCGGAAACATCCGCGCCAGCGCCTGGTCCAATCTCAGACCGGCAAGTTCCGCGGGAATCGAAGCCGTTTGTTTTTCGGCGCTCATGACTGGGTACTCGTACTCCGGTATACTCGCCGACCTTGAACCGCCCTGATGGCTGTGGCGACACCTCAGAATGACGACAGTATGCAACTAAAATCAACTCTCAACTCGGCAATTTCCCGGCGCACTCGCTTGATCCTGATCGTTCTCGTCAGTGGCAGCTTGTTTGCCTGTGCGGGCAAGGACGAAATTCAGACCGAGGTGCAGAATATCACCGAAGCTTATGAATTGGCGCAGCAATCGGTCGATCGCAAAAACTATCGCAAGGGTATTCAGATTTTCGAGGCTATCCAGGCTCGCTACCCGTTCAGCGACCTGTCCAGGCAGATTCAGCTGGAATTGATGCACGCTTATTACGAGAGTGGCAAGGTCGAACAGGCTATCGAGACTGCAGACACATTTATACGCGAAAATCCGATTCATCCACGTGTCGACTACGCGCTGTATATCAAGGCATTGTCTCATTTTGAAGCAAATTCGGGGATTCTGGAACGCTGGTTCAAGAGAGACACGACGAAGCGGCCGCCCGTCGGCGTTGATCTCGCCTATTCTTCATTGCGACGCCTCGTTGAGCGTTATCCGACGAGTGAATATGCGGCAGATGCTGAACAGCGCATGCTGGCGATTAAAGAGCGATTGTCCGCCTACGACAACCATGTGGCCGACTATTACCTGCGTCGTGGCGCTTACGTTGCGGCCGCCAATCGTGCGAAGAAATCGCTGGAGCAATACAACGGCGCCAGCGGCAACGCGGAATCACTCAGGATTATGGTAGCGGCGTATGAGCAGCTCGGCATGACGGATCTGGCGGATGATGCCCGCACGGTGCTCGCAGCAAACTTTCCCAGCGGCAGCTAGAAATAAGGTGACAGTGACCATAATTCTAATGAATTATGGTCACTGTCACCTTATTTCTAGCGCGGGAATTGGTAGCCTGAGGTGATGGGGTAGCGCCAGTCGCGGCCGAAAGCGCGATGACTTATTCTTATCCCCGGCGGTGCCTGGCGGCGTTTGTACTCGTTGCGCTTGACCATCTCCAGAATGCGTATGACCGTGTCACGGTCGAATCCGCGCTCCGTAATTTCGGCGACGGAAAGGTCTTCCACGATCAACGCCTCGAGAATTGGATCGAGAACCGCATAATCGGGCAGCGAATCACTGTCTTTCTGATCAGGCCGGAGCTCTGCCGACGGCTCACGTGTAATCACACGCTCGGGAATCACTGCACCTAAAGAATTGCGGTATTTGGCGAGGCGATAAACCATCGTCTTGCTGCAGTCCTTAATGGGCGCAAATCCGCCCGCCATATCGCCGTACAGGGTCGCATAGCCAACAGCCATCTCACTCTTGTTGCCGGTGGTCAGTAGCATGCGCCCCGTCTTGTTCGAGATCGCCATGAGTAACAGCCCGCGACAGCGAGCCTGAATATTCTCCTCGCTCGCGTCGGACTCACGGTCACCGAACACAGGTCTGAGTAGAGAAACTGCCGCCTCGTAGATAGTCTCTATGGGTATGACATCGTAATCGATACCCAGAGTCGCAGCCTGTTTGGCCGCGTCTTCCCGACTCATGTTGGAGGTGTAGCGAAACGGCATCATCACAGTGCGCACGTTGTCGGCACCCATTGCATCGCATGCGATTGCCGCCACGAGCGCCGAGTCGATACCGCCAGACAGGCCGAGTATGACGCCGGGAAAAGCATGCTTTGTGATGTAGTCACGAGTACCGGTAACCAGCGCTTTGTAGACGCTCGCTTCTGTCTGCAACAGTGCCGCGCAGTCACCGGCTTGCGGGACGACGCCCGACACCGTGCCTTGTAACACAACTTCGTAAAGCCCTTCTTCGAAGGCGGGGGCTCGACAACAAATCTCGCCACTGGCTGACATTGCGAACGAACCACCATCAAATACCAGTTCGTCCTGACCACCGACCATGTTTACGTAAATTACAGGAACCTGAACTTCGGCCACCCGCTTTATCAACTGCAATTCACGGTCGGTCTGGCTCGTCACGTCATAGGGTGAACCGTTGATCGCGATTACACATTCCGCCCCGGCGGACCGGCTTGCTTCCATTGGACCAGCATCCCAGACGTCCTCGCAGATATTCAGCCCGAGTCGGATACCATTGATCGTAAAGACGGACGCATCTTTGCCGCGTGTGAAGTAGCGCTCCTCATCGAACACGCTGTAATTGGGCAAGCGTTGCTTGCGATAGTGGGCAAGTACTGCACCGTCCTGGTATACGGCGCAGGTATTGTAGATTTGGTCTTCGTCATACTCGGGAAAACCGATCAGTACGGCTATACCGGATACCTTTGAACGAATCTCGGCGATCGCATTCTCGACCTTGTACCGGAGACCCACATGAAACAAGAGGTCTTCCGGGGGGTAGCCACAAACACTGAGTTCAGGAAAAACAACCAACCCGGCACCGAGCTCTTTCCGGGCACGATTTGCATAAGCAATTATTTTTTCGGTATTGCCGGCAACATCGCCGACAGCAAGATCAACCTGGGCCAGTGCGACTTTGACGTTGTGGTCCATGGCCAACTCCGGCTTTTATGCTCACTATCCGCCGATGACTTCCTGCATCTTCGAACCGAGTTCCGCTGGTGAACGTACGGTCGCGACGCCTGCAGCATCCAGTGCCTTGAATTTATCCTCGGCGGTACCCTTGCCGCCTGCAATAATTGCTCCGGCATGACCAATACGTTTGCCCGGAGGTGCCGTTACGCCTGCAATATAGGCCACAACAGGCTTCGTCACGTTGCTCTGAATGAACTCCGCCGCTGCCTCTTCATCCGTACCGCCGATCTCGCCGACCATGATGATGCCGTCGGTGTCCGGATCGTCCTGGAACAATTCCAGGCAATCGATAAAATTCATACCACGCACCGGATCGCCACCGATACCAATACAGGTACTCTGGTCCAGACCATTGGTTGTCGTCTGGTACACGGCCTCGTAGGTCAGCGTGCCTGAACGTGATACCACACCAATGCGCCCTTTTTGGTGTATGAACCCGGGCATGATGCCGATCTTGCACTCTTGTGGCGAAATGATACCGGGACAGTTTGGCCCGATCAGACTGGTTTTGTAGTCGCGCAGCGCGGATTTGACCTTGACCATATCATTGACGGGAATTCCCTCGGTGATGCACACGATCAACTCAACACCAGAGTCGGCCGCTTCGAGGATCGCGTCTGCCGCAAACGGAGGTGGCACGTAAATCATGCTGACGTCGGCCCCGGTCGCATCGACGGCGTCTCGAACGGTGTTAAAAACCGGCACTCCAAGATGATCCTGACCACCACGCCCCGGCGTGACACCGGCAACTACCCTGGTGCCATATTCGATGCACTGCTCAGTGTGGAAAGAACCCTGATTGCCAGTAATTCCCTGGCAAATCACTTTGCTGTCTTTATTTACCAAAATACTCATTAGAACAACTCTTAAGAACTATTGGTCAGGCTGCCGAAGCAACCACCTTGCGCGCTGCGTCGGTGAGATCCTCGGCCGCGATGATATCGAGACCGCTGGAAGCGAGCAGCTCGCGTCCTTTGTTCACGTTGGTGCCTTCCAGGCGAACGACCACCGGCACCTCTACGCCGACTTCCTGAACGGCAGTGATGATGCCTTCGGCG
>Ga0114931_10003478_pt1 | contig 19930 bp, 15 predicted proteins | sample 2SBtaG_FD_89579 | JGI IMG/M metagenome (GOLD analysis project Ga0114931, IMG submission 89579) | Deep subsurface microbial communities from Kolumbo volcano to uncover new lineages of life (NeLLi) - 2SBTROV14_V59a metaG | ecosystem: Environmental > Aquatic > Marine > Volcanic | place: Kolumbo...
GTACGGGTGCGAGCGGCGGTACGGGTGCGAGCGGCGGTACGGGCGGCGCGACCGGTGGTACGGGCGGCGCGACCGGTGGTACGGGCGGCGCGACCGGGGACACGTGCGGCGGTAAATGCAGCGGCGCGAACGAGATCTGCACAACAGGCGTGTGCGGCTGCGCTGCGGGCTACACCGACACCGACGGAAACACCGGCGACAACCAGGCGACGTGCCGGAAGAGCTCGCTCATCAACAACCTGACCGTGACGGTCGGCCTCCAGAGCTACCATTGCGGCGAGCTCACGATCAAGCTGAGCGGCGCGGGGCAGACCCTGACGCTGATGAGCCGCCCCGGAACGAACGAGTCAGCTGACGATGGCTCGGACGCCGCTGGTGGAGGCGAAAGGTCGAATCTCGTGACGGACCATCCGGTCACGTTCGACGATGCAGCGTCCACGGCCGCGGAAGACATGGGGTCGACCATCGGCGGCTACAGTGAAGTCTGCAAGGACGACAATATCTGCAGCTACTCGCCGACGCAGGGCAGCTGGACCGCCGCCGCCACCCTGACCGGCACCTTCCAGAACAAGGACTCGAACGGGATCTGGACGCTTTGCGTGGGAGATAGCATCAACGAGAGCGGTTCCACCGACGGTTCCCTCGACAGCTGGACGATCAATTTCTCCACGGTCGGAGGCGCGGTCACCAAGGCTGCGACCAACATCAACGGCGGCATCCCTGACAACGGGTACAACGGCACGCTGGGCTCGATGGTCTGCAACCAGATCACGATTCCCTAGGGACAACCGCGCGGGCAGGGTCCCGCGCGGCTGCCCCATCTGCAGCTAGCGGGCGTTCGTCGCGTCCGGAGAGAACGTGATCGGGTAGTCCACGGTTGTGGTGCCGTGGCCGCTCGCCGGGAAGTGCATCCCGCGCGTCACGTCGAGCGAGCAGCTGTCGAACGCATCATCGTGCAGACTGGAGCGATCGGCGTCGATGCTGCTGTCCGCGACCGACCCATCCGCAGCTATGGTGAACTCGAGGACGATGCGCCCCGTCGCCGCGGGCGTGCCCTGGAGCAGCTTCTCGTAGCAGCTCTTGAAGCCAGAGAACGCCGCGCGTACCACGCCGCGAATCTCGCCGGGTCTGGGTGCCGGTGACAATTCCACGACCACCGGCTCCGTGGGTAGGCTCGTTCGCTTCGACAGTGCCTTCTCCACGTCGGCCAGCTGTGCGCGGCGCGGGGCCGCGATCACAATGGCCGGTGGCTCGCCCTTCTGCTCCTTCGCGGCGATGAGCCCCTTGCCGTTCTCGAGCTGGCTCACCAGCGTTTTCTCGTCGACAGGGAGGTATTTCGCGTAGCGCGCCGGGATGCGGTCGCTCTCCAGGTCGAAGTAGAAGACGTCCAGGGCGCCGGAGAGCCGGTTGCGATTCGCCGGGATCCCCACCCACGAGGTGCGGCCAATGTGGATGTCGCGCCGGAGATCGTCCTTGCACAGCGGACAGCGCTCCAAGCGCATCGCGCGCGCCGCGTCGCCGACGGCGAAGGTGCCGAGCTTGTTGCTGGTGGCGTCCTCGCCGCCGAACAGAAGGATGTCGACTGAAAGCCGCTTGTCGGGACCGACCGGGAAGTACCGGGCGAGCACGCGCGCGAACGGCGAGACGACCCTGTCCGGGTCGAACGACGGCGCATCGTCTTCCGCCTTGCCGGTGAGCAGACGACGGAGCTCCTTCGACGCCGCGCGTGACAGCGCCCAGCGATGGTCGTCGACGTGGGCGGCGAGCAGGTCCTCCACGGTGCGGATGGCGTGCTCGTGATCCCCGGCGGCCTCGTAGGCGCGGCTCAGGGCGAGCGCGGCGCGATCGCGATCGTCGGCGCTTGTCGCAGGATCGGCCACGATGCGTTCCAGCGTGGCGCGGGCGCCCTTCACGTTCTTGCCGAGATCGAGCTTCTGCGACACCTGCTCGATCGTGAGAGCGGTGCTGCCAAAGCCGGCCTTTTCGGTGGGAGTACGGGAGCGGGCTCCGGCGCCGCGCATGTCGCTGGACAGGTCACGGGCGTTGCCGCAGCCTCCGAGAGCGGTCGCGGCGACAATCAGGGTGATGGCTGTGCGGGTGTTGGTCATGGTTGGTCCTCCACGTCTGCATCGCGAAGTGCGATGTCCGTGGAGCAGGATCGCCGGGCGCTGTCCCGGTTCTTTCTCCGCCAGGTCACCGTTGTGTCTCCGCGGCCTGCCTGGTGAGCCGGTAGCCAGCGCCGCGCACCGTGACCAGATGCACCGGGCGGTGCGGATCGGGCTCCAGCTTGCTGCGAAGCCGGTTGATGAAGTTGTCGACGGTGCGATCGGTGCCGAAGTAATCGCTGCCCCACACCGCGTCGAGAATGCGCTGGCGCGGCAGAAGCGTTCCCTCGTGCAGGAGCAGGTACCGGAGCAGCTTCATCTCCAGCGCCGTCATCTCGATCGGGGTGCCGTCGCGCTCGGCCGCGTGCGCCTTGAAGTCCACTCCGAGCGCCCCCACCACCACCCGTTCGACAGCCGAAGCGCGTAGCCGGCGCAACCTGAGCGTCGCATCCACCCGCGCCAGGAGCTCCGCGATCCCGAATGGCTTGACCACGTAGTCGTCCGCTCCAAGGCCGAGGCCGCGCACCTTGTCCTCCTCTGCGCCCTTGGCCGTCAACAGGATGATCGGAAGCTCCACGTCGCGGCGGCGCAGCTCCTCGAGGATCTCGAAGCCGTTCATCCCCGGCAGCATCAGGTCGAGCAACACCAGATCGAGCGGCTCTCCGAGCGCGGCTTCGAGCCCCTCCGGTCCCGTCGCCGCCGTGCGCACGGCGTAGCCTTCCGAGCGCAGCGTCTTCGTCAGACCGAGCCTCAGGCTTGCGTCGTCCTCGACGACCAGCACCGTTTCCTCTCGACCGCTCATGTCTCGCTCCCGGGGATCCAGAGGGTGAACGTTGCGCCCTTGCCGGGCCGGCTGTCTACGCTCGCGTTGCCGCCGTGGGCGCCGGCTACGTGCCGCACCAGCGAGAGCCCGATGCCGCTGCCTTCGGTCGCGCGGCTCAGCCGGTCGTCTGCGCGCTCGAAGGGACGGAAGATGCGCTTCTGGTCGCGCGGCGCGATGCCCGGACAGCGGTCGCCGACGCGGATGGCGACACCGCGGCCATGCCGCGCGACCTCGACGCGGTAGGGCGCGCCGTCCGGCGCGTACTTGCGTGCGTTTTCCAGCAGGTTGTCCACGGCGAGACCGATCTGCGCGGCATCGATGGGCGCTTCGATTCCCCGGTCGAGCGCGCGCGCTACCGCCAACCCGGGATGCCGCTGCTCGAACCTGTCGATCGACGCGGCGACGGCCGCGGCGACGCTGTCCAGCTGCCGCTCGACGACTGCGCGCCCTGCCGCCATGCGACTGAAACCGAGCAGCCGTTCGACCGTGTCGCCGAGGCGCCGTGATTCGCGTGCGATGGCGTCCACCACCTCGCGTCGTTCGTCCGGCTCCACGCGGTCGTCTTCCAGAAGCTCCGCGAACATCCGAACCGACGCGATCGGCGTGCGCAGCTCGTGCGACACTGCGGAGACGAAGTCGGTTCTGAGCTCGCTCGAGCGGCGCGCGGCGCGCAGACGTGCGAACAGCAGCGCCGACACGCCGAACGCGAGCAGCGTGGAGCCGAGCGCCAGGGCGAGCAGCAGCAGCCGGCTCCGGGCGGCGTAGTGCGCGACCGCGTCCGGATGGGCGGACGCCACGCCGAGCGTGAGCTCCGGCGCTATCGGCACGCGTGCAGACAGCCGCGTGGGCAGTGCGTGACCGGATGGCGGCGGCTTCGCGGATCCACCCAGCACGCGCACATGGGTGTCTGGGCCGGCCCCCAGCGCGCCCTGGTCGAGCGCGCGGCGCAGGGATGCGGCGTCCACCACGAAACCCGCCAGCCGCCCATCGCCGAGCGCCCGGAGAGCCCCCAGTGTAGAGCCCGCGTGCCACGTGACGACCCCGGCGCTGTCCGGCGCCGCCGCAAGCGCCTCGGCCGGTCCAGCGGCGCCGAGCTCATCGACTAGCGAAGCCCGCGCCGCGCTGTCGTGCGAAAGCGCTAACAGCGCGCGGTGTCGCGCCGGCTCCAGCAGCTTCCGGAGGGCGAGTCGCGTCGCGTCGCGCTGCGCGTTCGACAAGAGTCCCGCGTGCCCCTCGAGCCAGTCGGCGATGCGCGAGCCGTCGCCGCCGCTCCGCGTATCGAGTGCCACGACCGGCCACAGCCAGCGCCCGGTCGGAGTGCGTAGCTCCGCGCAGTCCGCGAGCAGAGCGCGGCGTGCCGCGTCGCGCCCCTTCGCCGTCGGGGTCGCCAGCGTGGCGGCGAGCGCGCTGCACTTCACCGGCGCGGCATGTTCTGCCGCCCGCGCCGGAGGGGGCCAGAGCAGCGCGCGATCCGCACCGAGCACCACGGCTGTCGCGAATGGCGGGCGGAGGGCGTCGAGGGTTCGTGCGAGCTCCGGCGCCGGGCGGTCCAGCTGCGCCGCGCCGAGCTTCTTTTCCGATTGCGTCAGCGCCTGATGGATGCGGAGCGACAATCGCTCTCCCGCCGCGTCGAGCCCCGCTGCCGTCTCCCGCAGCGCCGCCGCGTTCTCGTTCGACAGAGCCCGGAGTGCCAGCACGCCGACGGCCAGCGCGGGCGCCAGCGCGGCCAGCGCGAACAGCGCATACTCGCGTATCCGTGAAGCGCGCCGGGTCAGCACCCCCCGACCCTGCCACGGCCAACGTCACGGCAATGTCACCGCTGTCGGTGAAGGCCCGGCGGGCCGGCAGAATCCGCTCGGCGGGGCGACGAATTCAGTCGCCGGCGAGCGCCCGCACGGTCTCGACGAGCTCCGCGACCGAGAACGGCTTGTACACGCGCGGCCGGCCACTGGTTTCGAGGAAACCCTCGATCGTGTTGTCGAGCACCCCGCCCGTGATGAAGCCGACACGGTCAACCATGCCCGGGAAGCGGCCGGCCAGCTCCTTGTAGAACTCCATGCCCGAGCGTTCCGGCATGACGATGTCGCAGAGGATCGCGTCGAACGCGGCCCCGCTGTCGAGGATGGCGAGCGCGGCGTCCACGCTCCCGGCAGCCACGACGTCGGACTGGGGCGACAGCATCTGCTTGATCACGCTGCGGAGCATGGGCTCGTCATCGACCACCAGCGTGCGCCATCGTCGCGGCGCGACCTCTGCTGCGGCGGCGGCCACCTGTCCAGCGGCGTGCTCCGGCTTGGCAGAGGGCAGCCGTACGCGGAAGCAGGTCCCGCGCCCGGTCGTCTTGTCGGCGGCTATGGTCCCGCCGAGGGATGTCACGATCGCGTGGCAGAGCGATAGCCCCAGCCCCACGCCGGCTCCGGCCGGTTTCGTGCTGAAGAGCGGCTCGAAGAGGTGTGCGCGTACCGCCTCCGGTATTCCGGCGCCGGTGTCGAGAACGGTGATCTCGACCTCATCGCCTAGTCGCTCCGCCCGGACATCCACCCGGTTCGTGCTGGGCTCGCCCTCCGGGATCGACTGCGCGGCGTTCACCAGCAGGTTCACGAATACCTGCCCCAGGCGGGCCTCGTCGCCGCGCACGTAGAGCGCGTCGGGCACGTCCACGTGGAGCGTGGCGCGCGTTCGCGCCTCCGGCTCCGCGACAGACGCCGCATACTCGATGACGCGTCGGAGCGACACGGACGCGGAGAGCCCTGCATCGACGCGCGAGAACGTGCGCATGTCCTGGACGACCCGGCTGACGCGTTCGAGCCCGGTCTGGACGTGCCCCAGCATCTCGAGGAGCCGTGGTAACTGTTCTTCGCTGACAGTTCCGCTCGCGAGCGCCCGCGTGACGCCTTCGAGATTGAGCATCGCAAAGGTGAGAGGATTGTTCACCTCGTGCGCAACACCGGCGGCGAGCCGACCAATGGTTGCCAGCCGATCGCGCGCGGCGAGATCGGCCTCCAGGCGCTTCCGTTCGGACACGTCGCGTATGGTCACGATGCGCATCGTCCGACCTCGATACTGGATGGACCGTCCGCGCGCTTCTACTGCGAAGGTGGAGCCGTCCTCCCGCATGCCGACCGCCTCGTACGGGCGGGAGTCGCCCGTCGTGCTCATCTGGCGCACTACGTCGAGGGACTCGGGCGCGACATAGTCGAACATGCTCCGGCCGCGCACATCCTCGACCCGGTACATCTTGTGCGCCGAAGCGTTGGCAAGAAGGATCCTGCCCGCGTCGTGGACGATCACGGCCTCGAACGTGGCTTCGGAGAGCGCGCGGAACTGCAGCTCGCTCTCGCGCCGCGCCGACACGTTGTGGATCATCATCCAGATGCGCTCGCCTTCCTCCGTGTCGAAGCGCACGGTGAAGACCTCGCCTTCGAAGCGCGTGCCGTCCTTCTGGACCAGCCAGAGCTCGCCTCCGAACGCGCCGGTGCGCTCGCCCTGGGCGACCGCATCGGCGAGGCGCTTGGGGTCGTCGGTCGTGTCCGCCCGCACGAGCCCTGTCATCTCGCCCGGGCCGTATCCGAACAGGCGCTCGGCGGCCGCATTGGCGTTGAGGATGATGCCTGTCGCGGTCCCGATGACAACGGCTTCCGACGAGCGGCGGAAGATCAGGTCAAGCCAGTCGACGCGCCCTTCGCGCACCGCACCCTCCGGACCCAGCCCCGAGTTCATCCGGGTACGATAGCACTGTCGCGGCGCGACCGCGCCCGAAGCAGCGGTTCGGGCGTAGGGTGCTGATGCCGGACCCCGCCGATGCGTCCCCCGGTGGCGGGTCGGTCGTCGCTGGAGGGCGGGTCGGTGGTTTCTAGCCGTACCGGGCGCGCCGGCGCTCGCGCATGTCGGCCAGCGTGTCGGCCAGCGTGTCGGCCGGCGCGAAGCCGGAGGCTTCGTGGAATCGGCTGCCGTCGACCGTGCAGGCGAATTTCAGGAAGTCGACGGCGCCCTGGGGAATGCTCGGAAAGCCGAGCCGGCCGCGCACCAGGCGCATGACGGGTTCCGGTAGCGGGACGCGCCGCGCGCCGCACTCTTCCACGATGATGTGCAGCGGCACGTCGCCGGGACCGGTCACGTTGAACACGCCGCGGACGCCGGACGCAAGCGAGAGCTCCACGGCGACGCCGAGGTCGTCCTCGTGCAAGAGCTGGTAGAGCGGATCGAAGCCGGCGATGGTGAAGACGCGCGGCTGCAGGAGGCCCAGCGGCGGTCGGGGCGGGTGCTCATCGCCTGAGTGTACCGCTGCGATCCGGATCATGTGACTTCCGTCGAGGAAGCGCGCACAATGACAGCATGACGGCGTGGTGGCGGGCGATGGCGGTGCTTTTCGCGACGGTGGGCCTGGCAGCGGGATGCGGGTCATCGAGCAGCGCGAACGGCGGCAGGGCTGGCGCGGGCGGCAGTGCGGCAGCGGGCGGCGGTGCGGCGGGCGGCGGCGCCGCCGCGGGGAGCGCGGGCTCGCCTGGCTTCGACGCAGCCCCTGATTCGCCGGGCGTAAACCCCTGGCTGGACTCCGGCACGATCGACGCCGGAGTGTTCGACTGCGAGGGCGTGTGCTGTGACGGGACCACCCACTACTGCCACATCGACTATGCGGGTGCGTCGCCGATCTTCGGGTCACCGCCCGACGCGGGGCTTGCTTGCGGCGACGCCGGCGCGAACACGCACTGCGTGCCACTCCCTGTCGACTGCACCGGCTCGCCCTCCTGCGCCTGTGTCGGCGCTCACGAGAAGTATCTGGCGAGCTGCACCTGCGACGCCCAGGGCGGCGGGCTCACCGTGAAGTGCTACTACCCTTGAGACGGCTGCTACTCGACGCTGCGCAGGTCACGCGCGTTGAACCCCATCAAGAACAGCAGCGTGTCGAGCCGCTCGTGGTGGTTCAGGCTCATGTCAGCCACTTCCTGTAGCTTGGGCTTGGCGCGGAAGGCGATCCCGAGGCCGGCGGTCTGCAGCACCAGCATGTCGTTGGCGCCGTCGCCGATGGCGACCGTCTGCTCCAGCCGGCATTTGTAGACCTTGGCCATATCGCGCAGGATCTGGGCCTTGCGCTCGGGATCGACGACCGTGCCCTGCACGCGGCCGGTGAGGATGCCGCCGTTGACCTCGAGCTCGTTGGCGAAGGCGAAGTCGAGCCCGAAGCGCGTCTTCAGCTCGTCGACGAAGAAGTCGAAGCCGCCGCTCACGAGACCCACACGGAACCCCAGGCTCTTGAGCGTGCGCACGAAGCTCTTCGCCCCCGGTGTCAGCTCCAGCTTGTCGCCCAGCTCCTTGGCCTTCTGGATGGGCAGCCCCTCGAGCAGCTTCACACGCTCGGCCAGCGCCTGCTTGAACTCGATCTCGCCGCGCATCGCGCGGGCGGTGATGGCGCCGACCTGCTCCTTGACGCCTACCAGCTCCGCCAGCTCGTCGATGAACTCGCCCTTCACGAATGTCGAGTCCACGTCCATGCACACCAGCCGCTTGTTGCGGCGGAAGATGTCGTCCTTCTGCACCGCCAGGTCGACGCCCAGCTCCTTGCCTAGCCGGAGGAACGCGCCGCGCAGATCGGCAAAGCCCTGATCGCCCAGCTCCTTGCCCGGATCCACGTCCGCCATCAGCTCCAGGCCTGTCAGCGCTTCTTCGCTCAGCGAGCGGATCTCGTGGATATTCATGCCGCGCGTGGCCATGAAGCGGGTCAACGCGGCCACGGCGCCGCCGTGCGCGAGATCGCCCAGCACCGTGACGCACAGGCCAGGCATCTCGGCCCGGCGTGTCTCGATCTGCGGGCGGAACGCGCTCACCTCGAGCTCGAGCCCCTGCTCCGCCGCGTCGAACAGGATGCGGCGGAGCGCGTTGCTGTTCGAGGGGATGTCCACGATCGCCGAGAGCATCAGGTAGCCGTTGAGCGCGGACTGGCCGATATTGACCAGCTCGGCGTTCTCCTCGGCGATGATCCCGGCCAGGCGTGCGGTGACGCCTGGGCGATCCGTGCCGGCGATGTGCAGTACGATGCGGTTTTCGTGCTCTTTGTCGCTCATGGGGGGCCTATGACGCTACGTGCCATACGCGGCAGAGCGCTTTCCTGCAAGGGGCGTGTCGCTGCCGCAGGATCGACGCTGGATACGCCGCCGCCGGATTTCCGGTCAGGGCTGGTAGTGCAGGATCAGGCCGTCTTCGCCGACCGCCCGCACGTTGCTGCCGCTCGCGCCCCACAGGCCGTCGAGCGTCACGCTTGTGCCGCTATCGGACGGTGTCCAGCCGGACCCGTCGAAGTGCAGTAGCGTGCCTCCCGTGCCGGCGGCCCACACGTCCTTGTCCGAACTGCCCCACACGGCGTTCAGCGAGTAGTCCTCGCCGCCGGTCTGCTCGGCCCAGCTCGCCCCATCGTAGTAGAGGACGCTCCCGTTCGAGCCCACGGCCCACACGCTGTCAGGACCTGTGCCCCACACGGCGCGCAGCGACGGCTTGGCGCCGCCTTCGTACGTGACGCTCATCTTCGTCCACTTCACGGTGTCCCAGCCGAGCACGGTGCCGCTGTCGCCGACGGCCCAGACGCGGCTCGCGTCCGCGCCCCACACGGCATTCAGCGTCGCGCCGACGCCGCTCGGCACTTTCGCCCAGCCAGCCACGCTGGACAGCTTCACGGTGGTGCCCGCCGCGCCGACGGCGAACGCGCTGCCCTGCCCGTCGCTCCACACGCCGCGCAGCCAGTTGCCGGTGCCGCTCACCGTAGGGGCCCACGCGGAACCGTCCCAGGTGAGCAGGGTGCCGCCGGTGCCGACGGTGATGGCGCTGTCCTGGGCGTCGGCTTCCACGCCGTACAGCGAGCGCGGGCTCTTGGTGTCGACGACGCTCCAGCTCTTGCCGTTGAAGTGCAGCACCTCGTCGCCCACCACCCACACGTCGCTGCTGCTGCTGCCGCTTATCGCCAGGTGGTTCTTCGAGCCGCCCGCGGTCAGCTGGGCGCGCTTGTCGCCGGCGTAGTAGAGCAGCGCACCGTGATCGCCGACGGCGAGCACCTTGCCGGATTCGAGCTGGGTCGCGCCGCGGAGATTGTCGCTGATTCCCGTGTTCAGCGCGGTCCACGCGCTGCCGTCGTAGCGCGCAGCGCGTCCAGCACTGCCGAACTCCCAGACCTCTTGACCGTCGAGCGCCAGTGCGATGGCTCCGCCAATGGTGCCCGCGGCGGCTCCGGCAGCGCCGTTCTTCCAGCTCTTGCCGTCGTAGTGCAGCACGACGTTGCCGCCCGTCGCCCAGACGTCGCTCGCGCTCGTACCGCGCACGGCGTCGAGCGTGGTCGTGTGGCCGCTCGCCTGCGCCTTCCAGCTCGTGCCGTCGTAGTGAATGATCTTGCCCTGGCCGCCGACCGCCCACACCTCGCCGCCCGGATCGGCCCAGGCGGAGAGGAGCGTGTTGGTGACCGGGCTGGTGTCGCTCGTCCACCCCGACCCGTCGTAGTGATAGATGATGCCCCCGCTGCCGAACGCCCACGCGTCGTTCGGCGCCGTCCCCGTCACCGCGCGGAAGTTGTGAGTCGGCGGCGTGCCCGCGTCGTTGCCGGCGTCCACGTCGAAGCTCGTCCACGCCGTGCCGTCGAAGTGGAATACGGCGCTGTCATCGCCCACGGCCCAGACGTCCGATGCTCCGCTGCCCCATACGCTGCGCAGGTTGCTGTGGCCCGGCGCGAACGTGCCGCTCCAGTTCACGCCGTCGTGATGCAGGATGACGCCGTCCGCACCGACGGCCCAGACGTCGGTCAGCTTGTCGGCCCAGACGTCGAACAGCTGGTTGCCCTGTGGCGACGGACGCTCCCAGCACCAGCGGTCGATGCTGCAGGCCCCGTAGCCCATGGCGGTACTGCCTCCGGCGCCTCCGGCCCCTCCGGCGCCTCCGGCCCCTCCCGTGGAGCCTCCTCCGCCCCCGTTCCCGCCGCCGCACGCGGGAAGCAGGAACAGGGCGAGGAGCAATACCAGACGCGTCGACCCCGGGGTTCGGTGTCTCAAGGTTGCCTTTCGCGGCTCAGCCGGGCGGGCAGGCCGGGCAGGTGACGGTGCCGCCGCAGCCGTCGGGCCCGTTGTAGCCGCAGTTGGTGGTGCAATCGATGGGCTGGCAGCAGGTGCCGTTGCCCAGGCAGACCTGGGTGCCGGGGCACTTGCCGCAGTTCAGGTTGCCGCCGCAGCCGTCGGATGCCGTCCCGCAGGAGCGGCCGATCCCCGAGCAGGTTTTCTTCGTGCAGCAGGTGTTGTTGGAGCGGCAGGTCCGTCCCGATCCGCACGCCCCGCAGTCGAGTGTTCCGCCGCAGCCGTTGGAGACGCTGCCGCACGCCGCTCCCGCCGCAGCGCAAGTGGTGGGCGTGCAGCACCTTGCCTGGTTGCAGACCTCGTTGGTGGCGCAGGTGCCGCAGTCGAGCTGCCCGCCGCAGGTGTCGCTCGCCGGGCCACACTCCGCGCCCACCTCGGTGCAGGTCTTGGGCACGCAGGGCGCGCACACGTTGGCTGTTCCGCCGCCGCCGCACACGTCGCCGTTCGAGCAGGTGCCGCAGTCGAGCGACCCGCCGCAGCCGTCGGAGATGTGTCCGCAGTCCTTGCCCTGTGCCGCGCAAGTGGTCGGTGTGCAGCACTGCCCGTTGTAGCAGCTCTCGTTGGTTGCACACGTGCCGCAGTCGAGCTGCCCGCCGCACTCGTCGGAGTGCGTCCCGCAGGTCAGGCCCTCGCCGCTGCAGGTCTTGGGCACGCACGGCGAGCACACGTTGGCGGTTCCGCCGCCACCGCAGATTTCGCTGTTCGAGCAGTTGCCGCAATCGAGCGTGCCGCCGCAGCCGTTGGAGATGTGCCCGCAGTCCTTGCCCTGTGCCTTGCAGCTGGTGGGCGTGCAGCAGATGTTCTGGTCGCACTTGTCGCCGACCTTGCAGGTGCCGCACGTCAGCGTTCCGCCGCAACCGTCGTCGGCGGTGCCGCACTCCAGGCCGAGCTCCGCGCAGGTCTTCGGAACGCAGGAGACGCACACGTTGTTCGAGCACACCTCGCCGGGCAGACAGCTACCGCAGTTCATCTTCTTTCCGGTGCAGCTGTTGGTGATGGTGCCGCAGTTCTTGTTCTGGTTCTGGCACTCCGCAGGGGGCGGCGGCGGCTTGCACACGTTGCCGATGCACGTCTCTCCCTTGGGGCAACCGCCGCAGCTCAGCGTCCCGCCGCAGCCATCGGAGAGGCTGCCACACTCGGCATTCTCCGCGGCGCAGGTCGTCTTCTGGCAGGTCTGGCACGTGTGTGTGAACTTGTCGCAGGCCATACCGGACCCGCACGCACCGCAGTCGATCGTGCTGCCGCAGCCATCCGGGTTGGTGCCGCACAGCTTCGCCTGCTGGCACGTGATCGGCTTGCACGGTCCGCACTTGCCGGTCGAGCCGTTGCACACCTCGCCGGTCGGGCACGCGCCGCAGTTGGTCGGATCGCCGCACACGTCGGTGATGATTCCGCATTCGACGCCGGCCTGTGTGCACGCGTCGTTGGTGGAGATGCACTGGTGCTTGGCGTTGCAGATCTTGCCGCCACCGCAGATGCCGCACTTCAGCGCACCGCCGCACCCGTCGGAAACGCTGCCGCAGGCCGCGTTCGCGTCGGCGCAGGTGGTCGGCGTGCAGCCGGTGCCGCCTCCGCTGCCGATGGGGCCGCCACCACCACTGGCCGCGCCGCCGCCCGACCCGCTCGCCGCCGAGCCGCCCGAACCACTTGCCGCCGAGCCGCCCGAACCACTCGCCGCCGAGCCACCCGAACCGTTCGCCGCACTGCCACCGGTGCCGATGCCTCCGTCCGCCGCGGAGCCACCGGCGCCGTTCGCCGCCGAGCCGCCGCTACCGCCGCCCTGGTTCGTCTCGCCCGAGCCGCCGCAACCGACAGCGGCGAGCAGCAGCAACACTGCGCTCGCCAGTGAAAGCAGCAGAGCGCCGCTGAGCCCGTTCCGTTTCCTCGAAACCCCTCCAGATGCGCGAGCACTCATGGCGACCTCCTTGCGGCCGACGAAGGCCGAAGCGGGCCCGATGGCATGCAACGAGAAGCCCGCGTGGACAGATTACCCTACTATTATGAAAGTTTCCTGGGTCGACGGATTTTAAGTCGCAGATCCACGTACCTTGTCCCACCCGTCAGTAGATAGGGGGTGGTGCGATGCGTTTCAGATCCAACCCGCCCGGGTACATGTAGCTCGTGTAGCGGCCGTAGCCGTAGACGACGATTCCGAACTGCTGGTCGGACTCGATGCTGTGCACGTTCGCCTGCGAAAGCTTGTGGCGCGCCACCGAGAAGCCCGATGCTCCGATGTCCGAAAAGTCCGACGCCGCCAGCTTTGTTCCGTCGAGCGTGACCGTGCTGCCCTTGGGCGCCACCACGTTGACGAAGTTCGTGTCGTAGCTGCTGGAGGCGATGAACAGGTACTTCTTGCGGTACTGCGCCGTCGGCACCACCACCGCCATCGACGGATCGCCCGAGCCGCTCGGCACGGCGGTCTGCCCCTCCATGTACTGCGTGATCAGGACTGGTTGGTCTGCTTGCACGCGGAAGTCCTGCTTGACGCTGTCGAGCTCGAGGGGCTGGGTTCCAGGCTGTAGCGTCGCGGGCGGCTGGAAAGCCGGATCGAAAGTCACATGGGTGTCCTTGTCGACCGCCTCGATGCGCACCACGTGCGGTGAGGTGCTCGCGAGCGCGGCGGGGAATGTGACCAGATAGTCCTTGCCCAGCGTCTCGATGGGCAGCATCGCGTGCTCGATGTGATCGCACTCGCCCGTGTCGGGGTCGGGGATGTTCGCGCATGACTGTCCCGAGATGACCTGCACCGGAGCCGAGGCCTTGATGCGCGTGCCGCTGATGTCCGGCCCGAAGCTGTTGGACGCGTTACCGCCGTGGCCGGCCAGTGCGAGCAGCACGTCGCCGCGCGCGAGCGTCACTGTACCGTTGCCCTGTGCGTCGATGCCGCCGCCGGCGGCGAACGTGCCGTTGCCGATCAACTGGACCTGGGTGTTGTCCTGGGTTGCCGTGACCGCCACGAACCCAGCGCGGTTGCCGCGGGAAGGCCACGCGAGCGACGTGTAGTTGGCCGTCAGCGTGGTCGCCGGCATCAGGAGCGAGGCGTCGTTCGAGAACGACAGACAGTCGCTGCCGAATCCGCCGGGGCAGTCCTTGCCGAGCGGACAGCCCGCCGGCACCGGATCGATCTGGTAGTCGAGCGGACTCAGCTGGTAGACGGTCACGGGCTGATCGGTGCGGAGGCGGTACGCGCCGCCCTTGACCACACGGGTGTTGCCGGGCTCCGGCGGCTGCTGGCACGCGTTGACATCACCGCCCTTCAATTCCTTGACCCAGGGCAGCTTGATCACCTGCAGGGCTCCGGGCGCGACGTTTACCGTCTTCACACTCGTTGTACCGCGCGTGACGTGCACGTCGGTCGCCTGGCTGCCGGCGTTGGCGACGGCGACGACGAAATCGAACCCGCTCCAGACCGGATTCGGCGTCATGGTCGGGTAGTAGTCGCAGCCGAGGTAGCTGTTCTCGAGCTGGGGCGGTGCGCAGCTGCCCTTGCAGCCGTCGGGCTGGCAGGTCATGCCCTGGAGCGGGTCGCAGTCGAACTCGTCGAACCCGGAGCCGTCTTCGCGGCAGAGCTTGGCTTTGCCGTTTGCGCAGCTTGCCTGCCCGGGCAGGCACGTCACGCAGCCGAGCACGTCGATGCAGGTCTTGCCCTCGGCTGCACAGTCCGTGGAGTCCGCGACGCCGCCTTTGCCGTCGCATGCGTGCGAGACGTTGCCGTCGCAGACGAACTGCCCCGCCGGGCAGATCCCACCTTCGAAGCCGCCGCTTCCGCCTCCGCCGTCCTTGTTGCCGTGGACGACATCGGGGCTGCTCGAGCAGGCGGCGAAGAGACCCGCCGTACCCAGAACGGTCAGAAGGGCGCCCACGCGGAGCAAGTTTCCACGACGAACCAAGTGCGCGATCGGCTGGGGCATGACACCCCAATCCTACTCCAAGCGACCGGTCGGGGATAGCGGCGGGTCAGACGGGCGGTGCGGCCAGCTCTGGAGCGCGCCGTGCCGCCGGATCGTCGCGGTAGAAGAGGAGCGAGAACGCCACGAAGCCGCCCCACAGGGCAGCCAGGTGATACAGCATCGCCGCGCCGCCCACGCGCTCGAAGATCACGCTGGAAATGGGCGGGCCGAGCAGCATGCCGGCCGCGTAGAAGGCGTTGTAGATGGACGTGGCGCGGCTGTACTCCTCCGGTGCGGAAACCACGCCCTGCAGCGCCAGGCTCACCGGCGAGATGCTGGCGAGCGTCGCGCCGGCCACGAACACCGCCAGGCCCATCAGTGCGAAGGAGTGCAGGAATACGAAGCCCAGCACCATCGCGGTGCCGATGCTTCCAAGCAGGCGCATCAGGAGCAGATGCCCGTAGCGGTCGCCGAGCCTTCCCGCGTAGTTCGAGAAGAGCAACATTCCCGCCGCGAAGAACGCCGGGATGATGATCGTCTGCTTCTCGGCAACCCCCTTCGCCTCCATCAGGTACAGCGGCAGGAACAGCACGACGCTGGCCTGGAAGTAGCCGTAGGCGAAGGTGCCGAAGCAGGACGTCTTGATACGCCAGAGCACGCCCAGCGCGGAGCCTGCCGGCGCCACGCGTCCGGTTTCGCTCGCGGCCCCGGCCTCGTCTCGCTCGGAGGCTTTCGGGCTGCGTTCGAGCCGCGTTGTCACGTAGACGGAAGTGACCGCCGCCAGCGCGCCCGCCGCGAGGAATCCCTCGCGGAGCGGCGCCACCGCGGCGATGGCCCGCGCAGCCAGGGGTCCGACGACGTAGCCGACAGCGATAGCGATCGCATACAGGCTCGTTACGAACGCCTTGTTGTCCTTACCCGAGCGTTCGAGGAGGATCGTCTCGCTGCTCACCCACACGCCAACGGAGAAGGCGCCGTCGAAGAAACGCACCACCGCGATGGACGCGTACGTGTGCAGGAACGGAAATACCGAGACGGTGATCGCGTAGCCGCCGAGCGCCACGGCCAGCGTCGTCTTTGCCGAGAACCGCCGGATCAGCGCGCCCATCGGTAGCGACAGCGCGACGATTCCCGTGGCAAACCACGCTGCCAGTGTGCCGATGTCCGACTTCTCGAAGCCGATCTGGTCGAGGAAGATCGCTGTCAGCGAAATCGCGATGCCATAGGCGAGGCCCAGCGCCAGCGTGGCCCGGTAAACGCGCCACACGTTGGGATCGGGAATGCGCTCGGCAAGCCGCATGGGGCGGCGATGGTGTCACGAGCCGGGCGCGCGCGGAAGGCTTACGCGCCGCGGCAGCCGCCGGCGGCGGAGTAGAGTGCCGAAAGCCGGCAACACAAGCAGCGCGCCCGTACCGCTGGGGGCGGCGCCCCCAGCACGAGCAGCGTCCGCGGCGCAGAGTCCTGCTTCCCGCTCGGCGCCTGCGCGCACGGCTCCGAGCGCCAGAAAAGCGGAAACCGCGACGGCCGCGGTCTTGCCCCTGTGCATGCCCCCTGGACAAGCAATTCCGGTTCCAGGTCCTTGGTTGGTTCGCGTCCCGTCGCTAGAGTCCGGGCGCGATGCGCCCCTTCCGCGTGCTGTCCTGGAACGTCAACGGGATCCGTGCCTGCGAGCGGAAGGGCTTTTCCAGCTGGCTCGGGCGGAGCCGCGCCAGCGTGGTCGGACTCCAGGAAGTGCGAGCCTTCCCCGAGCAGGTGCCCGAGCGCATCCGCCGGGCACGCTGGCACCAACACTACGCACCGGCCGAGCGTCCCGGCTACAGCGGCGTGGCGTTGCTGTCCCGGCGCCGGCCCGACGCGGTCGACAGCGTGCTTGCGCCGCGTTTCGATGTCGAGGGGCGCGTCGCGATCGCCCGCTTCGGCAAGCTCGTCGTGTGTTCGGCGTACTTTCCCAAGGGCGACGGGCCGAACCGCGACCTCAGCCGCATCCCCTACAAGCTGGCTTTCTACCAGAAGCTGCGTCGCCGGCTGGACGGCTACCGCGAAGCGGGCGATCACGTGATCGTGATGGGCGACTTCAACACTGCACATCAGGAGATCGATCTCGCGCGCCCGCGGCAGAACGTCGAAAACAGCGGATTCCGCCCCGAAGAACGCCGCGCGTTCGAGCGCTGGCTACGGGGCGGCTGGGTGGACACCTTCCGTGCGTTCACCGGCGCCGGCGGACACTACACCTGGTGGAGCCAGCGCCCGGGCGTGCGGGAGCGCAACGTGGGTTGGCGCATCGACTATGTGCTGGCGTGCGACTCCGCGGCGCCGTTCGTGCGCGGGGCGTTCATCCAGCGCCACGTCCACGGCAGCGATCACTGCCCGGTCGGCATCGACCTCGACCCGGCCGTGATCGAAAGCTGACGCCCGGCGCGGAGCCCCGCGTCAGGCTGCTCGGCGCCGTCGCACGGCGCACAGCCCGACGAGGCCCAGCGCCAGCCACAGCTCTCCGCTGTCGTCCGGGGAGCCGCCCGCGGCTCGACAGGCGCAGCCGCCGGCGCCGCGCGAGAACACCGTGCCGGCGTCGGTGTTGCCGGCGTCGGTGTTGCCGGCGTCGGAGGTGGCGCCGCCGCTGCCCGCGCACGTGCACGCCTTGGAGTCGTCGCACGTGACCGTCGTACCCTGACACTTTGTGCCCACGCACATGTCGCCGCTCGTGCATGGATTGCCGTCGTCGCATCCCTTGCCGCTAGCGACGGCGGTATGCGAGCAGTCGATCGCCGTCCGCCAATGGCCTTGCTGGAAGGCGTGGTAGCCCTGCGTCGCGGCGGCTCGCGCCCCCGCCCGCTGTTCGTCCGTTTGCGCGTAACGCTTGGTGGTGTAGAGGCCGACGAGCAGTGCGACAGCGTCGAGCGTCCCGCGTCCCGCGTCGGAAGAATGTCATGCGGCTCGATGCTATCCCAGCGACCCGGCATCTCCTGCGTCGCGGGCGGCGGGACGCGCCGTACACACCCCGGCGCCCCCGGCGTCCGCAGCGCCGGTGGCGCCCACGCTCCCGGCAGGCGATACTGGCGACAGCGGCGACACCTACAAGTGCCGCAGAGTCGAGGGCAGCGTCCTCTGCCAAATCGCGCCGCTTCCCTCCGCCGCGCCGCTGCTGTTCATGGTCGCCGAGGATGACGACCTCATCATCCCGTCGATCGAGCACCGGCGTTTACCGAGATCTGCGGTGACGGCGTCGCCCTCGACTACACCGAGTGTGCGGGCGAAGGACATGTGTTGGCGAACCTCAAGAGCTTCGGCGCCGTGTTCGACTACCTCGCGGATCGCTTCGCCGGTGAGCCCGGCGGCGCCTGCGAGCTCATGGAAGCACGGGACTGCTCCATGTAGACGTGCCCGCGTCGCTCACGCGGGCAGTGGCATGAGCATCGTGAGCGCGAACGCGAACAGGAAGGTCGCCGCGCCGAGCGCGGTCGCACCCTTGCCGCTGATGATGACGAGCTTCTGCGACTTCTCGCGACGGGCGGCCACCTGACGAGCAAACCTCTTCACGAGGGCTGCGGGCGCGCGACGCGCGACGAAGACGAACAGCCCGCCGCCCAGCACCATGATCGCGACCGGCACCGCGAACGCGACCGCTGGCAGCTCGAACGAAAGTGGACGTGCCACGAGGCCCGCGATCGTTCCGAGCGCGCCGGCTACCGTTGCCGTCACGCCCACACACATGTTCGCGCGAAGCATCGTGGTGCCGAGCAGTTCATCGTCGAGATTGGAGTCGAACTCATCGAGCATGCTGCGCATTCTTCCCCGCAGCGGGCTCGATGACAACCCATGCGTCGCCCGCCAGATCGCGCGGGCACACATATGCCGGGCACGAGATGGCGACGGTCGCGCGCGCGGTACCCCGCGAGACGACCGCAAGACGAGCGCAGGTGGCGCCGACCGCGGCGTCGGAGTACCGTCAGTGCTCGTGGCGGCGGCCACCCGGCGATGGAGCTCGCCGGACCCAACTGCAACGCGCCCGGCGTGGCCCGTCGCTGATGGCTCCTGGCAAGGCAGCACGCCATGAAGCCGGAGCCGAGTGGAGCGCGTTTCGAGAGTATGCTCGTTCCTGGGTCGGGACCGACGCTCGAGGTACGCGAGCCACCGGCGTGCTTCCGCGATCTCGCGCTCGACCAGATCGTCGCCAGCATCACGCGCGGGTTCGAAGAGTACGATCTGGCGCCGTTCTTCCACGCGCCGCCCGGAGACGAAGACACCGTCGCGTACCGCCAGGAGGTGATGCGGGATCTCGACCAGCAACCGATCCGCCAAGCGATCGCACGCTTCGGCGAACGCATGGCGAGCATGCGCCGGCGCCGCGCGGGGAGCGAGAAGCTGCGCTACCCACGCGCGACCCAGCGCTGGCTCTTGTCGGCGATGGAGAGCTACTGCGATGCGGTGCGTGGGCTGTGCCACGACCTCGGCGCGGCGACACTGCGTTCGCATAGCCTCCGCGCGCTCCACGCCTGGCTCGCCGATCGGGTCGCCGGCGCGGCGTTCTCGACGTTCGCAGCGGACGTGGCGCGGGTGAAGGCGGCGCTGTCGGCCGTGCGCTACTCGGTGGTGATCAAGGGCGGCACCGTCACCGTGCAGCCCTACACCGGCGAGGCCGACGACGCCACGGCGATCGAGAAGACCTTCGAGCGGTTCCGGCGTGGGGCGGCGAAGGACTATCGCGTGCGGCTTCCGCTGCGCGGCGGCATGAACCACGTGGAGGCGCAGATCCTCGAGCGCGCGGTGCTGCACTACCCCGAGCCGTTCGGCGCGCTCGACGAGCTCTGCGCGGCGCACGCGGACTTCGCCGACGAGGTGGTCGTTCGCTTGGACCGCGAGGCGCACTTCTACCTCGCATTCCTCGCCTGGGCCGACACACTGCGGCACGCCGGGCTGCCGCTGTGCGTCCCCGAGGTGTTGCGTGCCTCGAAATCGCTGCATGTCCGCGACGGCTACGATGCGGCGCTGGCAACCGGGCTCGTTGCA
>Ga0114931_10003479_pt1 | contig 19926 bp, 23 predicted proteins | sample 2SBtaG_FD_89579 | JGI IMG/M metagenome (GOLD analysis project Ga0114931, IMG submission 89579) | Deep subsurface microbial communities from Kolumbo volcano to uncover new lineages of life (NeLLi) - 2SBTROV14_V59a metaG | ecosystem: Environmental > Aquatic > Marine > Volcanic | place: Kolumbo...
GCTTTTCCGTGGTCGCCCGCGGAAACTTGATCAGATGGAGAAGCGCCTTGCACAGCTCGCCCGCATTGTGTGGTGGGATGCTGGTGGCCATGCCCACCGCGATACCGGCGGCGCCGTTGGCCAGCAGGTTGGGAAAAGCCGCCGGCAACACCACCGGCTCGTGCTCCTCGCCGTCATAGGTGGCGCGAAAATCGACCGTGTCCTCGGCGATGCCGTCGAGCAGCGCCTCGGCCACCGCGGTCAGCCGCGCCTCGGTATAGCGCATCGCCGCCGCGTTATCGCCGTCGATATTGCCGAAATTGCCCTGGCCGTCGATCAGCGGATAGCGCACCGCGAAATCCTGCGCCAGACGGACCAGCGCGTCATAGACCGCGGTATCGCCATGGGGGTGGTATTTACCGATTACATCGCCCACCACCCGGGCCGATTTCTTGTAACCGGAATTGGGGTCGAGCTTGAGCTGGCGCATGGCGTAGAGCAGCCGGCGGTGCACCGGCTTGAGGCCATCGCGCACATCGGGCAGCGAGCGCGACATGATGGTCGACAGGGCGTAGGACAAATAGCGCTCGCCCAGCGCATCGCCGAACGGCACCTCGCGGATATCTCCGCCGGGAAACAGGCTTTCAGTCATAGGCGCGAATATAGCACCATCGGCGGATTTGACCACAAGATGTTGAGGGGTCAGCCGCCTATCCGGTCGAGAAACCGCCCGCGCGCCGCCGGCAGCGGCCCGAGGTGGCGCTCGAGGAAAAAGCCGGTCAACCGGAAGCCGTCCGCAATGTCGCCGCGCGCAGGCGCGCCGGCCTGGGAGCCGAGCAAGAAGGCCGGCAGCGCCAGCAGCCGGGCGGCATAGCCCCCCGCCCCGCCCCGGCTTACCGCGCGGGCGCTGCGCGGCGAGACATAGGCCAGATCGTCGCGCTCGCCGGTCACGGTGCATTTCGACAGATCGAGCGCAAAGCCCAGCTCGTCGAGCAGGCCCAGCTCGAAGCGCACCATGACCGCCTGCCACACCAGCGTTTCGCGGCTGCGAATCGCCGCGATGGCCGCGCCCAGCCCGTCATAGACCGCGCGGTGCGGCGCGCGTTCGGGCAGGGCGAAACTGGTCAGGGCGCACAGCGCCGACAGGGCGGCGAGTTTTTCCTGGGCATCCATGAGCGCGGCGGCATGGGCGGTCTCCAGCTCCAGGGTGAAGGCGCCCAGATGTTCGGCCAGCCGCGCCCGCCAGTGGGCGCACACCGCATTGCCCGGTTGCAGAACCCCGCGCAGCCGTTTGCCCGCTGCCCCGCGCACCAGGCCGCGATAGCGACCATGACAGGGAGTGAGCACATCGGCGATGGCGGCATTCTCGCCATGTTTGAACAGGCCCAGCACAAGGCCGGCATCCGACCATTCCATAGTGCTGTTTTAGCAGAAAACGCCGCGATTGGGCGCTGATTTATTGTTCAGAAGACGGCCCGCACCGCCCGCCGGCGGCGTAGCGCGCCCAGCCCGGCCAGGCCAAAGGCGAACAGAGCCAGGGCCGCCGGCTCAGGGACCGCTGCCGCCTCGGCGCTGCCCCGGATGTCGTCAACCAGCAGGCCGGCGATCACCCCATAATCACGCACCACGAAATCCAGCGTGTTCACCCCGCCGACAAAGCCGGCATTGACGGTGAAATTACAGCCGATCTTGAATGGATTCGTACTGGGAAAAGAGCCGCAGCTTTGCCCGGTCGAGGCACCATTGAGCAGAATATCGCCCTCGTTGTCGGCCGCCCAGAAGCCCTCGATGATCGCTGTCGCCGGGTCGAGCCCGGTCAGATCGAAGGTGGCGCGAAAGGTCCGGGTGACATTGACCGGCTGGCCATTGGCGGCCTGCCAGATCCAGCGGGCGTCCGGCCGCGTCAGCCACACCGGATGGGGGGTCATGACCACTGCCTGCCCGCCGGTCTCCACAATGCCGTAATGGGAATCGCTCGCGCCTACGGACAGGGGGGTCCCCGCCCCGTCAACCCCGGTATTGAACAGGCCGGTAATCGGCAGCGCCGAGGCGGCGGTCGCACCAAGCATCGCCCAGGCGGCAACGGCGGCGGCGATTATCGGACGGGAAAAGCGGGGCATGGCAACTCTCCTGCAACAAAAACATCTCTGGTTCTTAGCAGAGCAAATTCCATGCCGATCATAGTTTTTATATATATTTCAATGAGTTGATGAAAGTATGCTGAAAAAGGGAGAGCCAATTGTCACAAAACCGAACAGCGGCGAAGCCAAAGCTTCCCGTTCTGGCACAGATGAAACAGTCTTAATCGACGAAATCGAGGCCGATGTCGCGGTAGCGTTCCGGATCGTCGGCCCAGTTGGGCCGCACCTTGACCCGCAGGAACAGGTGCACCCGCCGGCCCAACATCTCCTCCAGCTCGCGCCGCGCCAACTCGCCGATCTTGCGGATGGTGCGCCCGTCCTTGCCCAGCACGATCGGCTTTTGGCTGTCACGCTCGACATAGATCATCTGGTCGATGCGCAGGCTGCCGTCCTTGTTCTCGCGCCAGCTTTCGGTGGTCACCGTGCTGGCATAGGGCAACTCCTGGTGCAGCCGCAGATAGAGCTTTTCGCGCGTCACCTCGGCGGCCAGCAGGCGCTCGGAAATATCGGAAAGCTGGTCCTCGGGATAAAGCCACGGCCCCGGCGGTACATGGGCGGCGAGCCAGGCGCGCAAATCCTCGACCCCGTCCCCGGTCAGCGCCGAGACCATGAAGGTGGCGCAAAAGCGGCCGCTGTCATTGAGCCGGGCGGCCAGCGCCAGCAGACTGTCGCGGCGGATCACATCGATCTTGTTGAGAATCAGCACCGCCTGACGGCCCGCCTCCTTGAGCCCGGTGATAATGCGCTCGACGTCCGCGCTCACCCCCTCTTTGGCGTCAACCAGCAGGGCGATAATATCGGCGTCGGCCGCCCCGCCCCAGGCTGAGGCCACCATCGCCCGGTCGAGCCGGCGACGAGGCGCGAAGATCCCCGGGGTGTCGACCAGCACCAGTTGCGCCTTGCCGGCCAGGGCAACGCCGCGCAAGCGGGTGCGGGTGGTCTGCACCTTCTGGGTGACGATCGATACCTTGGCGCCAACCAGGGCATTGAGCAGGGTCGATTTGCCGGCATTGGGCGCCCCCAGCAAGGCGACAAATCCGCAGCGGGAGGTCATGTCGCGGTCACCCGCGCCAACAATGTGGCGGCGGCGCGCTGTTCGGCCTCGCGTTTGGAGCCGCCGACGCCCTGTTCGGGAGCATGGCCGGCCAGGGCGACCTCGATGGTGAAAGTCGGTTGATGCGCCGGCCCCTCACGGTTGACCTCGCGATAATCCGGCGCCGCCAGCCCGCGGCCCTGGGCCCATTCCTGAAGCTCGCTCTTGGCATCCTGGGGCGCCCGGGTCTGGGTTTCGATCAAGCTGTCCCAATGGGCCGCGATAAAACTGCTGGCCGCGATCAGCCCGCCGTCGCAGTAAAGCGCGGCAATCACCGCCTCGCACACATCAGCCAGCGCCGCCGGTTTGCGCCGGCCCTGGCTGTCTTCCTCGGACCGCGACAGCCGCATATGGCGATCAAGTCCCACCTTGAGCGCGACCGCGGCCAGGGTTTCGCGGCGCACCAGCGCATTCAGGCGCAGCGCCAACTCGCCCTCGCTGGCCTCGGGGAAACGCGCCAGCAGCTTGTCGGCGATCACCAGGCCGAGCACCCGGTCGCCGAGAAATTCAAGCCGCTGATAGTTGATCGGCGCGCCCAGGCTGGGATGGCTGAGCGCCTCGACCAACAGCTCCGGGCTCTTGAAACTGTGCCCCAACGCCTTGAAGACCGGATCGAGATACACTGCGCTCACTTTGGCCCGGCGCGCAGACTGGTGAAAAAGCGGCCAAACCGCATCGACTGGAACCAGCGCCAGACCTGCCACAAATGGGCACTGCCGTCGGTCGAAAAAAAGATCACTTCAGCCCGGCCAATCAGATTCTCCGCCGGAATGAAGCCGACCCCGCCATAGCTGACCCGGCTGTCCTGGGAATTGTCACGATTATCGCCCATGGCGAAATAATGCTCCTTGGGGACCACGAACACACCGGTATTATCGACCATGCCGTGGGGGTCGAGGTCGAGAGTCATGAAAGAGACCCCATTGGGAAAGGTCTCGCGGAACTGTCGGGTGCGCTTGACATTGCCAGCCCGATCGCGCCACACGAAGTCCTCGACCTGTTCGCGCTTGACCGCCTTGCCGTTGATGTGCAGCACCCCGTCGATCATCTGGATGCGGTCGCCAGGCAGGCCGACGATACGCTTGATATAATCGGTCTTGTTGTCGCGCGGCAGTTTGAACACCACAATATCGCCGCGTTTGACCGGATGCTCGAAAATGCGCCCGGAAAACAACGGCAGGCCGAGCGGCAGGGAATAGCGGCTGTAGCCGTAAGGGTATTTGGAGACGAACAGATAGTCGCCAACCAGCAGTGTCGGCATCATCGAGCCCGAGGGAATGTTGAACGGCTCATAGGCCAGGGTGCGGATGGTCAGGGCGATCACCACCGCATAAACCAGCGTTTGCACCAACTCGCCAATACTGCCGGTCTGTTTCTTGCTCATCGTCTGTTCCATTTTTTCATTCCACACAACATTATTATCAGGCCGGTACCGCGGTAATCAGGACAATCGCCTGGGCCAGCGGATGGTCATCGGTGATCGTCAGGTCAATTTGCGCCACCATGCCCGGCGGCGTCAATTCGCAAAGCCGGGCCGCCGCGCCGCCGCTCAGCACCATTGTCGGCTTGCCCGAGGGCAGATTGACCACCCCCATGGCACGCCAGTGCACGCCGCGGCGAATGCCGGTGCCCAGGGCCTTGGCGCAGGCTTCCTTGGCCGCCCAGCGTTTGGCGTAGCTCGCCGCCCGGTTGGCGCGGCGCTCCGATTTTTGCTGCTCGATCTCGGTGAACACCCGGTTGATGAAACGCTCGCCAAAACGATCGAGCGAGCGCTCGATGCGGCGAATATCGATCAGATCATTGCCTAGGCCGATCACTTGCATCACACCAGCGCCCGCCCTTCGTCCATCAGCGCGCGCATCTGGCGGATTGCCGCTTCAAGCCCGACAAACACCGCCTCACCAATCAGGAAATGACCAATATTGAGCTCGACAACCGGCGCGATCGCGGCCACCGCGGCCACCGTTTCATAATCGAGCCCATGGCCGGCATGCACCTCGAGCCCCAGCGAATGGGCCAGCGCCGCCCCCTCTCGAAGGCGCGCCAGCTCGGCCGCGCGGGCCGCATCGGTGTGCTCGACATAGGTGCCGGTATGCAATTCGACCACCGCCGCTCCGGCCTGAGCAGCCGCCTCGATCTGCGCCGCCTCGGGGTCGATAAACAGCGAAACCCGGATGCCGGCCCCGGCCAGCTCGCCAATACAGGGCTTCAGGCGCGCCAGGCCGGCACGCACATCAAGCCCGCCCTCGGTGGTCAGCTCGGCGCGGTTTTCCGGCACCAGACAGACCGCATGGGGGCGCACCGCCAGCGCAATCGCCTGCATTTCCGGCGTTGCCGCCATTTCCAGGTTAAGCGGCAGACCGGCTTCGGCTTGCAAGCGGGCAATGTCATCATCGCGGATATGGCGCCGGTCCTCGCGCAGATGGGCGGTCAGCCCGTCAGCGCCAGCGCGGCGCGCCAGCCGGGCCGCGCGCAACGGATCGGGCGCCGCCCCGCCGCGGGCGTTGCGCAGCGTGGCGACATGGTCGATGTTCACCCCCAGGCGCAGCCTCCCGGTTTGATATGCTTCAACCATCTTTTTCCTTCCTGCGCAGGTCCTGGCGGGCGCGTTGCGCGGCGCGCCGGGTCATCGCCCGGGCGCGATTTTCCTTGTAGCGGGTCACCAGCAATCTGGTAACCCAGAAAAAAATGATCCACACCACCACCGCCGTTGGCAGGCTGCCAACGATCATGGGCAGAAACACCGGCTTGAAGAGAGTAGAAGGGTGATGGAGAAATTCCTGAATCGACAGGGGATCGGCCCCGCCGGCGCCCACCTGCCAGCCAAGCATCCAGTTGCCCAGCCGATAGGTCCACAGCCAGATGACCGGAAAGGTCCAGGGATTACCCACTGCGGTGCCCAGGGCCGAGGCCAGAATATTGCCGCCGATCGCCCAGGCCAGCAGTGCCGCCAGCACAAAATGCAGCCCGACAAAGGGGGTAAAGGACACCGCCGCGCCGCACGCCAGACCGGCGGCGATGCTGAAGGGCGTGCCCGGCAGGCGGGCGATGCGATGGCGCAAATAGGAACCCGCGCGCCGCCAGCCGGACGACGGCCACAGCGCTTCGCGCAAATGCCCTTTCATCGAGCGCTTGTTACGCCGGCGAAAAACCATGCTCTTTAGCTCAACCCTTCCTCCCGGTCGCCGGGGTCACGGCCGGCCGGAAGTCTTTGCAATTCTCGCCGCCCGGCGTCCGGTTGCCGGGGCCGTTTGACATAGCTTTGCTCAGCCGCGTAGCCGCTCCACCGAATTGACCATGCGTGTGGCGCGCAAGGCGGCAATGATGTTGGTCAGATGTTTAAGGTTCCGGACCTCAATATCCAAGATCAAATTAAAATATTGTGGGTGGCGCTCAATAATTTTCAGATTCGAGATATTGCCATGGTTCTTTCCCACCACCGAAGCCACCGCGCCCAGTGCGCCCGGTTCGTTGGCCAGCATGGCCGATACCCGGCCATAATGCAGCCCGACATTCTCGGCCTCGCGCTCCCATGAAATATCGACCCAGCGCTCCGGCGTCTCGGCGAAATTCTCCAAAAGCTCGCAATCGATGGTGTGCACGGTGATGCCGCGCCCGGCGGTGACGATGCCAACGATCCGGTCCCCGGGCAGCGGGTAGCAGCAATCGGCCATATGCACCGCCATGCCGGGGATCAGCCCCTTGATCGGGATCGCATGGTCGCCGGCCTTGCGCACCCGCGCGCGGTCCAGCGGCGAGGGAATAACATGGGGGTAGGTCCCCTTAAGGGTTTCACCGGGAAAGACGCTTTCCAGCACGCTGCGCGCTCCCACCAGGCCCTGGCCCAGGGCCTCGAACAGATCGTCAATGCTGTCATAACCCAAGGGTTTAAGTGCGAGTTTCAGGGTTTTCGCCAGCGCCTTGCCTTCGGCTTCATGGCCTTCTTCGGAAAACGCCTTTTGAATCAGGCTGCGCCCCAGCCCGATATATTGCTCGCGCTCGCGATGGCGGATGAAGCGGCGAATGGCGGCCCGCGCCTTGCCGGTGACCACAAAGCTCTCCCAGATCGGCGACGGGGTTTGCGCCTTGGAGCGCACGATTTCGACCTGATCGCCGTTTTTCAGCCGGGTGCGCAAGGGCACGATGCGCCCGTTCACCTTGGCCCCCACGCAGGTATCCCCGACCTCGGTATGCACCGCATAGGCGAAATCGACCGGGGTGGCGCCGCGCGGCAGATTCAACAGATCGCCCTTGGGGGTAAAGCAGAACACCTGATCCTGGAACAATTCGATCTTGGTGTGCTCGAGAAACTCCTCCGGACTGGCGGCCTGTTCAAGAATTTCCAGCAATTCGCGCAACCAGCGATATTGCCGCCGGCCTGCGCCTTTCGGGACTTTTTGCTTGTATTGCCAATGGGCGGCGACGCCATATTCGGCGACTTCATGCATCTTTTCGGTTCTGATCTGAATTTCGATGCGATGCTGCACCAGCCCGATCACCGTGGTGTGGATCGACTGATAGCCGTTTTGCTTGGGGGTCGAGATATAATCCTTGAACCGCCCCGGCACCATCGGCCAGCGCCGGTGCACTACTCCCAGGGCGGCATAGCAGTCGGCTTCATCCTTGACCAGAATGCGAAACGCCATGACATCGGAGAGGGCTTCGAAAGCGACATTGTTGTGCTCCATTTTGTTCCAGATCGAATAGGGCCGCTTTTCGCGCCCCATGACCGTGGCCGAAATGCCGGCCTTTTTCAGGGTGCGCTTCAGCTCGCGGACCACCCGACCCTTCAGCGAGCCCGATTTCTTGCGTAAATACTCAAGCCGGGCAACCAGGGAATTGCGCGCATCCGGATTGAGCTCGGCAAAGGCCAGGTCCTCCAGCTCGTCCTTGAGCGCCTGCATACCGATCCGCTCGGCCAGCGGCGCGTAAATCTCCATGGTTTCCAGGGCGATGCGCCGGCGTTTTTCGTCCCGCTTGATATAATGCAGAGTGCGCATGTTGTGCAGCCGGTCGGCCAGTTTGACCAGCAGCACCCGGATGTCGTCCGACATCGCGAGCAGAAACTTGCGGAAATTTTCCGCCTGTTTGACACTTTCCGAATCAAACTCGATCTGTGACAGCTTGGTCACGCCATCGACCAGGCGGGCAATTTCCGGCCCGAACAACTGGCGGATTTCCTCAAAGGTCGCCACCGTGTCCTCGATGGTGTCGTGCAGCAGCGCGGTAACGATGGTGGCGCCGTCGAGCCGCATGTCGGTGAGAATGCCGGCGACTTCCAGGGGATGGGAAAAATAGGGATCGCCCGAAATCCGGGTCTGGGTGCCATGCGCCTTCATGGAAAACACATAGGCGCGGTTCAGCAGGCGCTCGTCGGCATTTTTGTCGTAGGAGCGAACCCGCTCAACCAGTTCATATTGCCGGATCACCGCATGGTCACTCTATGGCTCGCGAGGCCCGGCCGACACGGGGGGTTAGCCGTCGTTATCCGCCTGCGTCTCGTTCTTGTCATCGGTTGCCGGCGCGCCCTCGGCCGGGGCCATTTCCATCAGGGCCTTGGCCAGGCTTTCCGGAGTGATTTCTTCCTGCGACTCGTTGAGCTCGCGGCCAACCATCAGCAGCGACAGATCATCCTCTTCCGGCTCGTCAATCTCGACATGTTTCTGCAAATCGCGAATGCAGTCTTCCCGCAATTCCTCGGGACTAATGGTTTCCTCGGCAATCTCGCGCAGGGCGATCACCGGGTTTTTGTCGTTATCGCGCTCGACCGTGATCGGCGCGCCCGACGACATCGCCCGCGCCCGATGGGCGGCCAGCAACACCAGCTCAAATCGGTTTGGAACCTTGTCAACGCAATCTTCTACGGTAACCCGCGCCATACTCGTTTCTCCATATGCCGTGCAATCCGCTATAGATAGGGCCTTGCGCCGGCAAAAGCAAGCCTTACCCGGCTTTTTCGCTGCACTGCAACCGGCGCACCTCGAGCGGGTGGGGCAGCGCCTCGATCAGGGCGCCGACCGACAGGCCAAGCGCCGGGTGGCACCAGTCGGGCGCGACATCGGCCAGCGGCGCCAGCACGAAGGCGCGCTCATGCAGACGCGGGTGGGGCACCGTCAGACCCGCAGCGGACAGAATCTCATCGCCATAAGCCAGCAAATCGAGGTCCAGCGGCCGGGCCTCGTTGCGGGTTTTGCGATAGCGCCCAAAATCGCGCTCAACGGCATGCAGCAGCGCCAGCAACGCGGCCGGCCCGGGCGCATCGGCCAGCACCGCCACGCCATTAACATACCACGGCTGATCCGAGAGCGGCACCGGCGCGCTTTCATACCACGGCGAGCGCCGCACCACCCGCACGCCGCGCGCCTCCAGCGCCGCCAGCGCCGCCTCCAGGGTAGCGCGCGGCGGCCCGAAGCGGGCGGTTGGCAAATTCGCCCCCAGGCCGAGGAGAATCATGATTTTCTCTCCCGGGCGCTTGCCGAAACCCGGCCCGCCCCTTAAATTCAGATGTGATACTTCTGTTTCTTCGATATTCGCCAATAATACCATGACGCGATAGCGCAAAATTTATTTTCGCTCCCCCGGGAGCACGCAAGAAGGATTATTTTTCATGATTTTTTATCCCGCCGAGCGGATCGCCCTGTTTATCGACGGCTCCAATCTTTACGCGGCGGCGCGCGCCCTGCGCTTCGATATCGACTACAAGCGATTGCTGAGATGTTTTTCGCAAAAGGGCGTGCTGGTGCGCGCCTTTTATTATACCGCGTTGATTGAGGAACAGGAATATTCCCCCCTGCGCCCGCTGGTCGACTGGCTCGATTACAATGGCTACACCATGGTCACCAAACCGGCCAAGGAATTCACCGACGCCTCGGGACGACGCAAGATCAAGGGCAATATGGATATCGAGCTAGCCATCGATGTGATGGAAATGGCCGATTATCTCGATCATATCGTGCTGTTTTCCGGCGATGGCGATTTCCGCCGTCTGGTCGAGGCCGTCCAGCGCCGCGGCAAGCGGGTCAGCGTGGTCAGCACGGTGCGCTCCTCGCCCCCCATGGTGGCCGACGAGTTGCGCCGCCAGGCGGATCATTTCATCGAGCTTGACGATATCGCCGACGACATCGCGCGCGATGCCGGCGACCACACCGCCCGACACGACGGCAACACGCCGAATGATGAGGACATGGGCGACGATCTGGACCTTGCCGGCGAGGGCTGACCCATGCCTGTACCGCCTGCCGAGGCCCCGCCCGACTGCGCGCTGTGCCCGCGCCTGGTCGATTTTCGCCGCCAGTGCGCCGCCGACCACCCCGACTGGTTCAACGCCCCGGTGCCCTCCTTTGGCCCCCCCGAAGCGCGCCTGTTGATCATCGGCCTGGCCCCGGGCATGAAGGGCGTCAACCGCACCGGGCGGCCGTTTACCGGCGATTACGCCGGCGATCTGCTCTATGCCACCCTGCTTGATTTCGGCTTCGCCCACGGCCGCTATGACGCCCGGCCCGACGACGGGTTGACCCTCGACGACTGCATGATCACCAATGCCGTGCGCTGCCTGCCGCCGGCCAACAAGCCCAGCGGGGCTGAAATCGCCACCTGCCGGCGCTTTCTAGCCGCCCGCATCGCCGCCCTGCCCCGCCTGACAGTGATGCTGGCGCTCGGCCGTATCGCCCATGACAGCGCCCTGGCGGCGCTGGGGCTGCGCCGCGCCGCCTTTCCCTTCGGCCATGGCGCCCGCCATGCGCTGGGCGACGGCCGGCTGTTGATCGACAGCTATCACTGCTCACGCTACAACACCAATACCCGGCGCTTGACATCAGATATGTTCCGGGCCGTTTTCGCCGATATCCGGGCGGTTCTCGCAGCAGGGCAGTAAATTATAATAATTATAAAAAATCTTTTAGTGTTTTATTTATATTGAATAATATTTAAGCATACCTATATAATGGAGACCTTCAGAGGAGAAAGACCATGGATATCGACATTGGCATTGCGCAAGAACAACGCACCGAGATCGCCGGCGGCCTAGCGCGCCTGCTGGCCGACAGCTACACGCTCTATCTGAAAACCCATAATTACCACTGGAACGTCACCGGCCCGATGTTCCAGACCTTGCATCTGATGTTCGAGCAACATTATCTCGAACTGGCGCTGGCGGTGGACATGATCGCCGAGCGCATCCGCGCGCTGGGCGTCGCCGCACCGGGCACCTATGCCGCCTTCGCGCGGCTGTCCTCGATTGCCGAGGAAGAAGGCGTGCCGGCGGCTGAAGACATGATCCGCAATCTGGTCAAGGGTCATGAGGCGGTGGTGCGCACCGCGCGCTCGGTAATGCCGCTGGCTCAGGACGCCGGCGATGAGCCGACCGCCGATCTGCTCACCCAGCGCATGCAGATCAGTGAAAAGACCGCCTGGATGCTGCGCAGCCTGCTGGCTTAGCGCACCAGCGTGCCAATGCGGGTCTTGTTGCGCGCCCAGTAAATATAAAGCGGCCGGGTAATAGCCCCTTCCCGGACCAGCACCCGGTCGCCTTCCTGCAGGGCCGGGGCGAGATGCATATCGGCGATAGAGCGGCTGTGCAGATCGCGCCTGAGGATGTAGTGGCGGAAATGCTCAAGGCCGGTGACGATCATGATCGCGCCCAACAGCACCACAGGCCACAGCCGATACCAGCGCGGCCCGGCGGGCGGGCCCTTGCGCACGTTGGCCGCGGCATCGAAGGCGGCATAAAACGGAAAAGCCAGACGGGCGATGATCAGCAGCATGTGAACCGCCGGCCCGTAAGCGGTGGCCAGAAAGGGCGTGTCGGGAAAGCCGTAAACCGCCACTAAAAGGCCGACATAAGCGGCGAAAAACCACAGCGCCCGCCGGCTGGCGCCGAGATAGAGTTGCCCCGCGCCAGGCAGGATCAGCGAGAAAACGGCGGCGGCGGCGCGTGTCCTGGTCATACCCCTCGCTCAGCCGTCCAGCTTGCGCCGCAAAATCTCGTTGACCGCCCTGGGGTTGGCCTTGCCATGGGTCTTTTTCATCACCTGGCCGACGAAAAAGCCGAATAATTTATCCTTGCCGCCCCGATAGTCAGCCACCTTGTCGGCCTGTTCGCCCAATACCTCATCGATCACCATCTCGATCGCGCCGCTGTCGGTAACCTGTTTAAGACCCTTCTGCTCGACAATCCGCCCCGGCTCCTCGCCGGTCTCGAACATGATCTCGAACACCTGTTTGGCGATCTTGCCCGAGATCGTGCCATCGGCGATCAAGTCAATCAGCGCCCCCAGCCGCTCGGCACTGACCGGTGAGGCGGTGATCGCCAGGCCCGATTTGTTCAGCGCGCCGAACAGCTCGCCAGTCATCCAGTTGGCCGCCATCTTGGCGTCGCGCCCCTTGGCCAGCACTTCATAAAAGGCGGCGGTTTCCGGGTCGCCAACCAGAATGCCGGCGTCATAGACCGACAGGCCATAGTCCGCCATCAGGCGGTTTTTCTTGTCGTCGGGCAATTCCGGCAGGCCGGCGCGCAGCTCGTCCACCCATTCCTGGGTGAATTCCAGCGGCAGCAGGTCGGGATCGGGGAAATAGCGGTAATCATGCGCCTCCTCCTTGGAGCGCATGGGCCGGGTCTCGCCCTTGCCGGGATCAAACAGCAGGGTGTGCTGGTGAATCTCTCCCCCTTCTTCCAGAACGTCGATCTGGCGGCGCGCCTCATAAGCGATGGCCTGCTGCACGAAGCGGATCGAATTCATGTTCTTGATTTCGCAGCGGGTGCCCAGCGGGTCGCCGGGCCGGCGCACCGAAACATTGACGTCGGCGCGTATGCTGCCCTGTTCCATATTGCCGTCGCAGGCCCCGATATAGCGCAAGATGGTCCGCAGCTTGCGCAAGTAGGCCGCCGCTTCTTCCGGCGAGCGCATGTCCGGTTCCGAGACGATCTCCATCAGCGCCACCCCGGAGCGGTTGAGATCGACATAGGTCATGCTGGGGTGCTGGTCGTGCAGGCTCTTGCCGGCATCCTGCTCCAGATGCAGCCGCTCGATGCCCACGGTCTTGCTGCGCGCCCCCTTGTCCAAATCGAGGATGATCGTGCCCCGGCCGACAATCGGCTGCTTGTATTGCGAAATCTGATAGCCCTGCGGCAGATCGGCGTAAAAATAATTCTTGCGGTCAAACACCGAATAAAGATTGATCTGCGCCCCCAGCGCCAGGCCGGTGCGCACCGCCTGGGCGACGCATTCGGCGTTGATCACCGGCAACATGCCGGGCATGGCGGCATCGACCAGGCTGACCTGGGTGTTGGGCTCGGCGCCGAAAATAGTCGAGGCGCTGGAAAACAGCTTGGCGTGGGAAATCACCTGGGCGTGCACCTCGAGCCCGATCACCACTTCCCACGGGCCGCTCGCCCCCTCGATCAGATCACTCATGACAGCCACCATTGCGCAGGTTTGGGGTCAAAGGCCGCGGCCTGCTCAATGAAATGCGCCGCGCGCAACACCGTTTGCTCGTCAAACGGCCGGCCTAAAATTTGCAGGCCCAGCGGCAGGCCCTGCGCCGACAGGCCGGCGGGCACCGAAACCCCCGGCAGCCCGGCGATCTAGGCCGGCACCGTGAATACATCATTGAGATACATCGCAATCGGATCATCCGATTTTTCGCCCATGGCGAAGGCCGGGGTCGGGGTGGTCGGGGTGAGGATGACGTCGACCGCCTCGTAGGCCTGCTCGAAATCGCGCGCGATCAGGCTGCGCACCTTTTGCGCCTTCAGGTAATAGGCGTCGTAATAGCCCGCCGACAGCGCATAGGTGCCAATCAGCACCCGCCGGGTGACCTCCGCGCCAAAGCCCTCGACACGGGTGTTTTCATACATGGAAATCAAGTCCTCCCCGGGCACGCGCAGGCCATAGCGCACGCCGTCATAGCGCGCCAGGTTCGAGGACGCCTCGGCCGGGGCGATGATATAATAGGCCGCCAGGGCATAGTCGGTATGGGGCAGGCTGATCTCGACAATCTCGGCTCCCGCCTCGCGAAACCAGGCCGCGCCGCGCTCCCACAGCGCCGCAATCTCGCCGGGCATGCCAGCGCGGCGGTATTCCCTGGGCACGCCGACCCGCAGCCCCTTGACCCCGCCGTCAAGCGCGGCCTCGAAATCGGGCACCGGAATGTCGGCCGAGGTGCTGTCCTTGGCATCGAGCCCGGCCATCGAGCCCAGCACAATCGCCGCATCGCGCACCGTGCGGCCGAACACCCCGGCCTGATCGAGCGAGGAGGCAAAGGCGATGATACCCCAGCGCGAACAGCGGCCATAGGTCGGCTTGATGCCTACGGTGCCGGTGAACGCGGCGGGCTGGCGGATCGAGCCGCCGGTATCGGTGCCGGTGGCGGCCAGCGCCAGATGAGCGGCCACGGCGGCCGCCGAGCCGCCCGACGAGCCCCCCGGCACGAACGAGCGGGTGTCCCCTTTGGGCCGCCAGGGATTTTCCACCGGGCCGAAAAAGCTGGTCTCATTGGACGAGCCCATGGCGAATTCATCGAGGTTGAGCTTGCCCAGCAGCACCGCGCCATCGCGCCACAGGTTGGCGGTGACGGTCGATTCATAGGGCGGAGTAAAACCATCCAGAATATGGCTGCCGGCGGTGGTCAGAATCCCCTTGGTGCAAAACAGGTCCTTGACCGCGATCGGCAGGCCGCACAGCGGCCCGGCCTCGCCCGCCGCCCGCGCCGCATCGGCCGCCCCGGCCATCTCCAGCGCCCGCTCCGGGGTTTCGGTAATAAAGGCGCCCAGCGCCCGCGCATCGGCCATTGCCGCCAGATGGGCCTCGGTCAACTCGCGCGCCGAAAAATCGCCGGCCGCCAGGCCATCGCGCGCCGCCGCCAGGGTGAGTTTGGTCAAGCCGGTCATGGTTTACTCGATCACTTTGGGCACAGCGAAAAACCCGTGTTCGGCCAGCGGCGCATTGGCCAGCACATCGGCCCGGCGATCGCCATCGGTCACCTCGTCGGCGCGCCAGCGCATTTTCATCGCCGCCACGCTGGTCATCGGCAGCACATTGTCGGTGTCGACCTGATTGAGCTGTTCGACCCATTGCAGAATCCGGTTCAAGTCGCCCGCCAGGGGCTCTTGCCGGGCTTGGGGCACCGCGATGCGCGCCAGATGCGCAATCCGGGCCACCGTGGCTTTATCAACCGTCATGGCTCACCTGAAAATCACTGAAATTTCGCGCCGGAACCTAACACCGGTGACGTGGTGGCGCAAGCATACGCATCAGTTGCCGCTCTCCCGGCGCAGCCAGTCGAGATAATCACCATCGCCGGCCACGATCGGCCAGGCGGTGATACAGGGCGTCTCGTAACTGTGCAGCGCCCTGACCCGGACCGCCAAGGCGTCGAACAGCGCCAGGCGGGTTTTGGCAATCAGGACAATCTCGTCGCTTTCCTCGCGCGCTCCCTGCCAGCGATAGACCGAGCGCACCGGCCCCAGAATATTGACGCAGGCCGCCAGGCGCTCGTCCACCAGGGCGCGGGCGATCGTCTCGGCCTCACGCGGCTGGGCACAGGTGATATAGACCGAGCACAGACCGGTCATCACGCCGGCTGTGGACAAGGGCGCAACTGATGCGCCGCGAACAGCGCCAGGGTGTAGAGCACCACCGCCCCGCCCTGGTGGATCGCCCCCAGCGCCACCGGCACCGTATAGACCAGCGTGGCGATACCCAACCCGGTCTGGACCAGCACCCAGCCAAACAACAGGTCCAGCGCCAGCCGGCCGCGCGGCCCCAAATCAGCCTTGCGTCCCCGCCCCCACAGCACTCCCGCCAGCACCACCAGCACATAGGCGCCCAGCCGGTGGATGAACTGCACCATCACCGGGTTTTCCACAAAATTCATCGCCCAGGGCGTCTCGCTCCATAGGCCCGGCGGGATCAAGCTGTCACCCATCAGCGGCCAGGTATTGAGCATGAAGCCGGCGTCAAGTCCGGCGGTCAGTCCGCCCAGCAGCACCTGCACCCCGACCAGCGCCAGAAACAGCCGGACCAGGCCGACCAGCGCGCCGGAGCCGCCATCCGGGCGCGGCAATAACAGATCGAGCGCCACCCATACCATGAAGCCATAGACCAGAAAGGCCAGTGCGAGATGGGCGGTCAGCCGGTAATGGCTGACATCCGGGTTGTCAACCAACCCGCTTTTGACCATATACCAGCCCATCAACCCTTGCAGACCGCCAAGCAGGAACATGGCGGCGAGTTTGGGGGTCAGCGCGCGGGGGATCTGGCGCCGAACGAGAAACACCAGAAAGGGAATGAAAAAGGCCAGCCCGATCAGCCGGCCCAGCACCCGGTGGGCATATTCAAAATAAAAGATCGACTTGAAATCCTCCAGGCTCATCCATTTGTTGAGCTTCTGGAACTCGGGATGGGCCTGATAGCGGGCGAACTCGGCCTGCCAAGCCTGATCGCCAATCGGCGGAATAATGCCGGTGACCGGCTTCCAGGTGACCATGGACAGGCCCGATTCGGTCAGCCGGGTCACCCCGCCCAGCACCACCATGGCGAACACCAGCGCGCTGACTGTCAGCAGCCACCAGGCGATTGCCCGATGCGCGGCCGGGATTTCCTGCCTGCCTGTGTCCATAGCCCCCTCACGCATTACAATAAAGGGGTTGAGCTTTTTGGCCCAACCCCTTGTTTTCATTGGTCGGAGCGATAGGATTTGAACCTACGACCCCTACACCCCCAGTGTAGTGCGCTACCAGACTGCGCCACGCTCCGTCAAGGGGCCCCAAAGGGGCCGCCGGGGGCGCACTATAGCTCTCCCGTGGCGGGGGCGCAATGTCATGATTGGGCGAATTTCAGGATTCGTCGATCGACAGCATCTGGCGGATTTCGAGCAACTCGTCAATCGTCTGCTCCAGCGCGCCGGGCGCCGCGGGCGCGGTCTGGGGAGCCTTGGGGTCGCGCAAGATCGCCTTCACCCCGGAATCCTTGAGGATTTTCTGCACCCCCTTGATGGTATAGCCGTCATCATAGAGCAGGCGGCGGATAGCGAGCAGCAGCTTGACATCCTCGGGCCGATAGTAGCGCCGGCCGCCGCCGCGTTTAAGCGGCTTGATCTGGCTGAACTTGCTTTCCCAGAAGCGCAGCACATGCTGCGGCACATCCAGCGCCAACGCCACTTCGCTGATCGTACGAAAGGCGTCGGGCGATTTGGCCGGTGCACTGTCTATGCGTTTGTGCGCCACCCGGACCATCGCCTCAACTCGCGCCCAGGGTGCGGTTGATGCGGTCCTTGAGCACCTGCGAGGGCCGGAACACCAGCACTCGGCGCGGTTCGATCGGCACTTCCTCGCCGGTTTTAGGGTTGCGGCCGATGCGCTCGCCCTTGTGACGCACCAGAAAACTGCCAAACGATGAAATCTTGACCGCTTCGCCGCCGACCAGCGTATCGGCGATTTCATCCAAAACCATTTCGACCAGTTCGGCCGATTCATTGCGGGACAGCCCGACTTCCTGATAGACGGCCTCGCTCAGGTCTGCGCGTGTAACGGTTTTTCCACTCATGGCGATGGCATCCTCCTCAAGAGTCTTCAAGGGTAATCCGACACTGGCCCCTCGTCAATATGGAAGGGTTAGAATATTCAAAGGGATAGGGGATTAAATTAGCAGTTTATGGTAAACTCGGCCGAAATTTACCAGCGCACCAGGCACGACCCCCAGGTGAATCCGCCGCCCATGGCTTCGAGCAAAACCAGGTCGCCCTCGGTTAGCCGGCCATCGATCACCGCTTCGCTGAGCGCCAGCGGCACCGAGGCCGCCGAGGTGTTGCCATGGCGCTCGACAGTGAGGATTACTTTTTCCAGCGACATTTTCAGCTTGCGCGCCGTGCCGTCGATAATCCGCTTGTTGGCCTGATGGGGCACCAGCCAGTCGATGTCGTCTGATGTCAGGCCGTTGGCGGCCAGCGCCTCGTTGACCACCTGGGCGAGCTTGACCACCGCATGGCGGAACACCTCGCGCCCGCGCATGCGCAGCACCCCGGTGGTCTGGGTCGAAGAGGGCCCGCCATCGACATAAAGCAGATCGTGATAGCGCCCGTCGGAATGCAGATGGCACGACAGGATACCGCGTGCGCCGGGCCCCTCTTCGGCGCGCAGCACCACCGCGCCGGCGCCATCGCCGAACAACACGCAACTGGTGCGGTCCTGCCAGTCGAGAATGCGCGAAAAGGTTTCCGCGCCAATGACCAGAGCGGTTTTCGCTTGGCCGGCCTTGATGAAATTATCCGCCACCGACAAAGCGTAGATAAAGCCCGAGCACACCGCCTGAATATCGAACGCCGCCCCGGTGTGCATTTCCAGCGCCGCCTGCACCACGGTGGCGGTGGCGGGAAAGGTCTCGTCGGGAGTCGCGGTGGCCAGCACAATCAGATCGAGATCAGCGCCGGTCAGTCCGGCGGCGGCCAGGGCCCGCCGGCTGGCCTCGATCGCCAGATCCGAGGTTTTCTGCCCCTCGGCGGCGATGCGGCGCTCGCGAATGCCCGAGCGCTCGACAATCCATTCATCGCTGGTGTCGACCATTTCGGCCAGTTCGGCATTGGTCAGCACCCGCTCGGGCAGATAGCCGCCGCAGCCGGCAATCACGGAACGAATAAGGGTCATGAGGCGGCTACTTTCTGGGCGTTTCCCGCTGCGTTGGTGAAATTTTTCAGGTCCTCGGCGATATGGGCGTATAAATCGGCCCGCGCCATGTCCACCGCCACCCCGATGGCGCTGGCGAACCCGGCGGCATTCGCCCCGCCATGACTTTTGACCACCAATCCGTTCAGACCCAGCATCACACCGCCATTATGATTATTGGGATCAAGGTGTTCCTTGAGCGCCTTGAGCCCCTTGCGCGCCAGCAGATAAGCAATGCGGGTAAGAAGCGAATCGCGCAATGCCTCACCCAGCAGCGCGCCGACCAGACGCGCGGTGCCCTCGGCCGTCTTGAGCGCGATATTGCCGGTAAACCCATCGGTCACCACCACATCAACGGTGCCGGCGCCAATGCCATCGCCCTCGATAAAACCGCTGAACTCGAGGGGCAGCGGCGCATCCTTGAGCTGCTCGGCGGCGCCCTTGACCTCGTTGTTGCCCTTGAGTTCCTCGACCCCGACATTAAGCAGCGCCACCCGTGGCCGGCTCAGCCCCAGAACGGCACGGGCGTAGGCCGCCCCCATGACCGCAAATTGCACCAGGTTTTTCTCGTCACACTCGACATTGGCGCCCAGATCGAGCATCACCGATTCCCCGCGCAGGGTCGGCAGAAAGGTCGCCAGCGCCGGCCGGTCAATACCCGGCATGCTGTGCAGCATGAAACGGGCGAGCGCCATCAGCGCCCCGGTATTGCCCGCCGAGACAGCAACCAGGCTTTCGCCGTCGCGCACCGACTGAAGCGCCAGCCCCATGCTCGAGTCCTGGCCGTGGCGCAGGGCTTGGCCCGGCCGGTCATCCGCGCTTACCACCTTGTCGCTATGGTGGATTTCGCAGCGATCGTGCAGCCGACCATAGCGCGCGACCAGAGGCTCCAGCCGCGCCTGATCGCCAAACAGTAAAAAGCGGGCGTCGGGATAGCGCTCGGCAGCGATATCGGCGCCCGCGACCACCATGTCCGGGGCATCATCCCCGCCCATGGCGTCCAGCGCGATCGGAAGCCTGTCCTGCAAAGCCCGGTCCCGCCCCAGCCGGCTAGA
>Ga0114931_10003480_pt1 | contig 19923 bp, 18 predicted proteins | sample 2SBtaG_FD_89579 | JGI IMG/M metagenome (GOLD analysis project Ga0114931, IMG submission 89579) | Deep subsurface microbial communities from Kolumbo volcano to uncover new lineages of life (NeLLi) - 2SBTROV14_V59a metaG | ecosystem: Environmental > Aquatic > Marine > Volcanic | place: Kolumbo...
CAGGGCTCAGGGGGAGGTCGCCGACCAGGCCGAGGTATCGCCGCTCTCAAAGCCGTCGGCGAAGATCGGGCCACCACAGCCAGCATCGCAGACCAGGCCTTCGAGCCAGGTGGCATTGGTCACCGAGATGTCGTCGACCCAGAAGCCGACATTCGCGGCGCCGGTGTCGCAGACCATCCTGAACCGAAACTGCATCTCCTGGCCATTGAAGCTGGTACCCAGGTCGACCGTGGCGCTGCGCCAGGTGGTCTGGGTGCCAGACCAGGCCTCGCGGGTGGGGATCGTGTTGTTGTTGAACAACATCCCGTCGTAGGGCACGGTGCTCAGTTGCCCGATGTCGACCCACGCGCCACCCCGCGTCCGCGCTTCGAGCACCACGCCGTCCCAGAACTGGGTGGCATCACCCTCCATGTCATAGCGCAGCGCGAAAGAAATCGCCGTCGTCCCGGCACCGATATCGAGCCAGGGTGAAAACAGCGACTTGTCCGCGTAGCTCGGCACGTCGGCGGCGAACCAACTGCCGATGCCGGTGTTGGCCTGGTCGGTGACCGGTCCCCAATCGTCCACTCCAACCGCTGCCGACGAGGTATAGAGCGTGGTGGCGTCTTCGCCGTCTTCGACCAAGGTCCCGGTGCCGTTGACCGGATCCGCGGCAAGCTGCAGATCGAAGCTGGCGGTTTGCGTGTCGAAGGCTTCGCTCACATCGACCGTCATCATGGCGGTGTCGAGACATGCCGCGGTGGCCGTGAGCTGGGCCTGGAAGACTTGGGTGTCGCTCGCTCCGGGGACCAGGTCGGCGAAGGTCTGTGGCGGACCGATCACGCCGACGCCCGGATGCAGGGTTGAGAGGCTGGCAAAGAGGCTGGTGAGCGTCGAGCCACCGCGGTTGGTGAGCGTCACCGGAATGCTCGCCACTTCTCCGGCATCGAGCGAAAAGTCGGCCTCCGCGCCGCAGCCAGCAGTGGTGATGTCGCCGATCGTGATCTCGATCGGGCTGGTGGTCGCGCGGTAGATCGAGCGGCCATGGGTGGCGATCCACAGCACATCGTTGGGCTGGCGTTCGCTCGCCCAGACAAGCTGCATGACACGCGAAAAGGCGACGCCATAGTCATAGTGCAGCCATGTGAAGGCAGCCGCCGGCGTGCCGTTGGTGTTGCTCTTGGTGACCCACAGACCGAGCTCAGAGCCGAGGTAGAGCGGACCGCCGACGCTTGAGACGACGAACATCGGAATGTCGGGCAGGTCGCCGTGGATCGATTCCCAGGTGGCACCGCCGTCGAGCGAGCGCCACACGCGATCGGTGCCGAAGCCGGAGAAGGTGGCGTAGAGCGTATTGCCTGAGGCATCGCTTCGGTCGACCTCGATCCAGGTGACCGCGGTGTTGGGCATGGCCAGGGTGTCGATCTGGGTCCAGCCACCGCCGCTGCCCAAACCGGTGGTCTGCCAGAGATCCCCGTTGGACTTGCCGACGAAGGCTATGGTGCCGTCGAGCGGGCTGATGGTGGTGGCCGAAACCGAGCCGCCTGCGCCCACCGGACCGACATCGGTGAAGGTGGCACTGGCGAGCTGGCGCAGATTCGAGCTCAGCAGTACCGAACCGGTTCCGACGATCATCCGGTTGCCATCGTTGGCATCGATGGTGAATGGCGTGATGAACAGCGAGCCGCTGGTGCTGGGCAGGGTGAGCGTCTGCGAGCTGGCGCCACCATCGCCCGAGCCGAACAGCCCGGCAAATGGTGTCGCACCGTAGATGAACCGCGTCTGCTGCTGGTCCCAGGCGCTGAAGCCGCCGTCGCCACCGAACCACTGCAACCAGGTGGACCGGTCGCCGAAGAAGAGGTGCGAGCCATTGTCTTGGGTACCGCCGATCACCTGCTGGCCGTTGGGATGGGCCGCGATGCCGTAGTACTGCGTGACCCGCAGATCGTTGTCGAGCGTGGTCCAGGTGGTACCGCTGTCGGTGGACTTGAAGATCCCGCCATCGCTGCCGATGAAGACATTCGCCGGGTTGGAGGGATCGAAGGCGACGACATGGATGTCCGCGTGCACGTGCTGCGGGATCTGCCCGGCACCGGGGTTCCAGAAGGACTGCTTGGTGATCGTGACGCCGGCATCTTGCGTTCGGTAGACATCGACCGCACCGACAAAGACCCGGTTCGAGTCGGCCGGATCGACACCGATCGGTAGGTCATACCAGCCCTGGCGCTCGATGAAGGGTGCGGTCGAGGTGGTCTTGGCAAAGGCCTGTCCACCCACGGGTGAACGCCAGAGACCGCGGGTCTGATCCGCGGCATTGCCCACGGAGGCGTAGACCACGCCGTCGCTGCCGATGCCGATCTCCATCCGGCCGATGTCAGTGGTCGGCAGACCTTGGGCTGCATTGAGCTCGGTCCACACGGTGCCGGAGTTGACCGTACGGTACATCCGCCGGCTGCCACTGCCGCCGCCGTAGTGGTAGGCGAACATGCGGTTGGTGTTGGTCGGATCGACCTTCAAGTCGGTGAAGCCGCGACTCGAGGTTGCCACCCCGCTGGTCTCGGTCCAGGTGGTGCCGAGATTGTTCGAACGCCAGATGCCCGTGCGGGTAGCCGCCAATATGATATTGGTTCCTGGTACACGTGCAATGCGATTTACGTAGAAAAAATCGCTGCTGTTGGTGGACGGAAGCAGGGTCCAGGTATCGCCGAAATCATCGCTCTGGAAAACGCCCATGCCCTGCATGGAGTCGACGTTGAAAAAGCCTTCGCCGCTTCCGACCCACACCCGGTTGGCGTTGTCCGGATCCTGCAGCATGCTGCCGACCGCCAGATTGGGCAGGAAGTCATCGGATGCCGCCCAGCTCGCGCCACCGTCCGTGCTCTTCCAGATGCCGCCCGAGACACTGCCGACCAGCATCAGGTTGGCATTCGTCGGGTGGATCACGATGCCCCGTAAGCGGCCGCCGAAGTTGCCTGGTCCGACCGTTTCGATGCGCAGATTCTCGAGCCTGGCCACGCCCCGCACGCGCCGCAGCGTGTCTCGCGCGCGGATCTCGCGCGCCGCCGCAAAGGTGAGCTGCGCCGGACTTTCACCGTGTGGTGTATGGCGGAATAGGGCGAAGTGCTCGGCTGCCTGCTCCGGGTACTCGGGGCGTTCTTCCTGGCGTGCTTCGAGCCGGGCGAGCTTGGCGCGCGTGGCATCCAGGCTGGTGCCGGTTGGTTGGTGGCTGGGCAACCGGAGCGTGAGCCACAGGCCCGCCCCGGCCGCTAAAGCCAGGGTCACGGTGACCCATATCGCAGTCTTCTTCATGGTCGAGCTTCCTTGTTGTTTGCCCGCGCCAGGCGTGGCCAACCGCCCCGTGATCCGCGCGTTTGCCGGATCGTTGCGTGCGTCATGAAAAGGGGTGCCGTGAAGCGGTATGCAGCCCGAACGAGAGGCGAACGAGAACCGCCGAGCCGCGCCCGGTCGGCTGCCACCGATCATCGGCAAACCCTCGATCCAACACGGCTTTGGCATCCTAGCACACCGGCGGCGGTGCGCATTCGTCACCTCTGGGCGCGTGCTAGCATCCCGTCCGCCATGGACCCTCTGGACAAAGAGCTCGAGGATGCGATCGTGCGTTGGCATGGGCTGGGCCTGCCGCCGCCCCAGGTGTTGGTGGTCTCTGGCTCGGGCCTCGCGGCCGGGCTGGGACCGCGCATCGATGGACCCAGGCCCTTCTGCGACCTGATCCCGTTCCCGGCGCGGGGCATCGCCGGCCATCCGCTCGAGCTCGAGCTGCTGGAGCCGGCACCCGGCCGGGTGGTGCTCTACTCCAGCGGGCGGTTGCACGCCTACCAGGGCTATACGCCCGCGCAGGTGGTGTTTCTGGTGCGCCTGGCGGCGCTGCTCGGCGCGCGCGTGCTGCTGATGAGCAACTCCAGCGGCGGCTTGCAGCCCCACCACCAAGCGGGAGACCTGCTCTTGGTTCGCGACCACCTCAACCTCAGCGGCATGAATCCTCTGTACGGCAACCTCCCACCGGCCTGGGGCCCGCAGTTTCCCGACATGTCGGCGGCCTATGATCCGGAGCTGCGGAGGCTGCTGCGTACGATCGCCGAGGCTCAGGAAGTGACACTGCGCGAAGGGGTGTACGCCAGCTTGCTCGGTCCCAGCTACGAAACACCGGCCGAGGTGGTGATGCTGCGCCGGCAGGGTGCCGATGTCGTCGGCATGTCGAGCGCCCAGGAGGTGATCGCCGGCCACCACATGGGCATGCGCTGTGCTGTGGTCTCGCTGGTCGCCAATCCGGCCGCTGGGGTCAGCAGCGAGGCCCTCGATCACCAGGATGTGCTCGCGGCCGGCGCGCGGGCAGGTGAGACCGTGGCGCGCCTGCTTGGCGCAGCCATCGCGCATGCGGACCTACCGGTCGCGGCCGATCTCGGCTAATTGCCGTAGACCATGAGCCATAGGCCGGCATAAACCCGCACCAGGCGCATCGCCAGCACCCGGCGCAGGCGTGCCTCTTCGAGCTCGCCGGCCATCATGGCCTGCTCCACGAGGTGATCGAAGCGCCGGATCATGCTGTCGCCGAGGCATAGGACCCGCCGCGCCTGCTCGATTTCCGGCCCATCCTTGGTGAAGGCCGTATCGTCCCAGATGCTCTTGATCGCTTCCACCGCTTCGAGCGTCTTGGCGCGCAGTGCGGCAGCACCGAGCAGCAGGTTCTCGAAGCCACGATCGCAGGACTGCTCACCGGTGAGGCGCCGAAAGGCCACCACCTCGCGCGCCTCCAGGCCGAAGCTGAAGACCTCGGGCTCGAGCGCGACCTTCTTCGCCTCGCTGGACGGGCTGGCGTTGGCCAGGGCCTCGAGCATGCGCTCGTAGACGTCTTGGAGTTCGTCTTCCTCGGCGCGCAGATCGGGAAGCGTGGCAAAGCCTGGACCGGAGGGTGGCTGGGCGAAAAAGCCGGTGTCGTCGGCTGCCCGCAGCCGAGGCAGCAGCTCACGAACCCGGCGGCGCAGATCGGCGAGCGCTTCGAGGCGCACGTTCGAACCCTGCAACTGGCCTTCGAAGCGTTCGACGGCATGGCGAAACGATGCCAGCTCATCGCGCAGGGAGGTGTCGTGCGGCACCTCGCGTTCGAGGTCGAAGATCTGCTGGTACTCGGCCACGATGCGCTGCTCTTCCCGTGCATAAAGCGTCTGCACACGGTTTTTCAGCACCAGGTTGGTCTCGAGCACCGCTGGCAGCACGTCGGGGTGAAAGAAGGTGGAGCCGAGCGCGTGCTTGATCTGGCGGTAGCGCTGGACCAGGCCAATGTCGGACAGGCTGTCGATCGAGTCGATCATCACCAGCTCTTCGCGGATGTTCTCGAGTTCCGTGCACGCGGTGCGGATCTCGTCCGCGATCACCACCTGCCCATCGAGGATCTGCCACAGGCCGCTGGTCAACTCGCGGATGTAGCCCGGCTCGCGCAGTACATAGGAATCGGACGGGTCCTCGAACTCCTCGGCCAGGCGGGTGGTGAGGAAATCAGCCTTGTCGAGGCGATCGATCGGCCAGGGCGACCCCGATGCGTGGAGGAACAAGTAAAACTTGACGAGCTGTTGCAGGATGCCGTCGTCGTAGTTGCGCACGCGCTCGAAGAACTGTCGCAACTGCGTCGGTGGAACCTGCCTGTCCCCTTGTTCGAGCTGCTCGAGCAAGGGCTGCAACCGGCGCTCGACACCATCGAGCTGCTGCGCGGCAGTGCCGGCACCAAGCTCACTAAGGTTGTCTGAAATAGCTTTTAAGTCGCTGTATACAGATTGAAAATCTGCCTCATAGCTATCGATCTCGCTCTCAGGATAGACCTTCCGCAGTCCGTCGAGGAATTGGTGAAAGGTCCACGCCGAGCGAAAGGTGTTGGAGAGCGCGATGTAGCGCTTGTGCACCCGGTTGATTTCCTGAACTGTCATCGGTACGCTCGCTTTCCGTTTTCGGAGCTACCCGGAAACATCCCCTGGTTCGCGGACCCTTCTGGGATTGTACGTGATGCATGCCCCTGAGCCCAAGACCCTGCCCCAGGTTCTGATTTCCCAAGACCGTGTCGCCCGGCGGGTCGAAGCCCTCGCCGCGGAGATCAACCATGACTACGCCAAGAGCGACCATCTGTTGGCGGTAGGGGTGCTCAAGGGTTCGGTGTTCTTCATGGTCGACCTGCTCAAGCACTTGACGGTGCCCGTGGCGGTCGACTTCTTCCAGACCTCGAGCTATGGCGACAGCACCGAGCCTGGCGAGGTTCGTATCCGCAAGGACATCGACCTCTCGGTGCGGGGTGCGGATGTCTTGTTGATCGAAGACATTGTCGACACCGGCTACACCCTGCGCACGATCCTCGATCTCCTGCGTTTTCGAAAGGCGCGCAGCGTACGCCTTTGTGCGCTTCTCGACAAGGCCTCGCGGCGTGCGGTCGAGGTCCCGATCCACTACAAGGGTTTTGAGATCGAAGATATTTTTGTCGTCGGATACGGGCTTGATTTTGACGAGCATCACCGCAATCTCCCCTACATCGGCCGATTGGACTGAGCCAGCATCGCTCCGGATCCACGCGGGGCCGGCGCAGCGCACAGGCCCACGGCTTCCATCCCGAAAGGACCGGTACCATGCCCCCTCATCACAGCGACCAAGCGCCCGCGGCCATCGGCCCGTACGCCCAAGCCTTTTCGACTGGCTGCTTGCTCTTTACCTCCGGGCAAATCGGCCTCGATCCCGACACCGGTACGCTGCCGGCCGGCTTCGAAGATCAGGTCCGGCAGGTATTGGCCAACCTGCGAGCGGTGCTGGCGAGTGCGGGCTGCGCCTTCGGTGACGTCGTACGGTCGGGGATCTACGTCACAAATCTGGATAACTTCGCTCCGCTCAATGCACTGTATGGCGAGGCCATGGGTGACCACCGCCCAGCCCGCTCGACGGTCGAAGTCTCGGCCTTGCCCAAAGGAGCGCTGGTCGAGATCGATGTGATCGCGCGCCTACCGCGCGCGCGCGATCACGAAGCCCCGACGTAGGCGGCGCGCAGGGTGCGTACCAGCGCTGGCTCGCGCGCTTCCATCACGTCGCGCACCACGTCCACAGCGCGCGCATCGAGCCAATCGAGAACCGAGAGATTGTTCTCGCGCCCCAGCGCGGCCAGATCGTAGGAGCTGGTCTCGGCCTGAAGCGCAGCGCGCCACAAGGCCTGCCCGGCCACCGCCGGGCGCTCCAGCCGCCCCCACAGCTCCGCTGCCAGGGCCAGCGCTGCGGCGATGCGCCGATTGCTGCGAATGCGAGGACTCGAGCCGCTCTCCGGCCGCGTGGCCCACACCGCGAGACCCTGGGACCCGGCGATGTGGGCGAAGCGCCGCTCACCGGCCGGGGGGCGATGAAAGAGCGCGTCGGCGACCTCGGACGCGCGTCCCGCTGCCAGGTGCTTGCGCACTGCCGGGCGCATCGCGACCGCCACCGGCTGCACCACCCGCGCGCCCGCGGCCAGCAGCCTGCGGCAGCCTTCCTCGATGCACGCTTGGCCGTCGCTGATCCCGTGCAGCAGGGGCCACAGCACATGCGCTCCGGAGGGCAGCTCCGCCAGGCGTGCGATCTCTCCCGCCAGCAACAGGCCGGTGAGGTCGAGCATCACCGCCCGGGCCGCTGGTGGCGGTGACTCACCAGGCACGAGTTGGACCCCGATGGCAGTGCCCATCGCGGCCAGTTTCGCGACCAGGGCGTCGCGCGCAGCACGATGTGCGATCGCCACCGGTGGTACATAGAGCAAGCCATCGAGCGGCTCTTCGAGCTTGCCCTGCCGGCGGCCCTGCCGGCTGCTGGCGCGATCGAACGCGGCGGGCGGCGGTGTGGGCGGCAAGCAGCCGAGTTGCAAGCCGCGCTGCGCCAGATCGGTCCATGGCCGGTCGAAGCTGGACCAGCGCTGTGGTGCGTGCACGATCCAGCCCCGCGCAGGCTCGGCGAGCTGCTGGACGAGACGCACGCGACCATTCGCTGTGATGGCACCGCTCATGGCGACACCGGTGGTCGCCAGGGTTCGATGGCCCGCGACACGTACTTGGCCAGAATGTCGATCTCGAGGTTGACCCGGTCGCCGCTCTCGAGGCTTCCGAGGGTGGTGCGCTCGAGAGTGTGGGGAATCAACGCGACTGTGAAGCTGCCGGCCGGTAGCGCGGCGACCGTCAAGCTGACGCCGTCGAGGGTCACCGAGCCCTTCTCCACCACCATCGACGCGAGGTGCGGCGGCAGGGCGAAGGTCAGCTCTCGATGCGCTGCCAGATCGCGGCGCGCGAGGGCCACCACGGTGGCGTCGACGTGGCCTTGCACCCAGTGGCCGCCGAGGGCATCGCCGGCACAAAGAGCCGGCTCGAGGTTGACCGCATCGCCCGCGCCCAGCGCGCCGAGTGTCGTGCGGCGAAGGGTTTCGGCACCGAGCTCGAACGCTGAGCCGGCTGGCAGGCGATCGACGACCGTCAAGCACACGCCACTCACCGCCAAGCTGGCGCCGGTCTCGAGCGTCGCAGCGAGGTCCGGGCTGTGGGCGATCTCGAGCCGCACGCCACCGTCGCGCGAAGGCGCTGGATCGGCGCTCAGGCGCCCACGCTCGCGTACAAGTCCGGTAAACATCGACTGCGGAATCCCTGGATCAGGAGGTCATCGCCACGCCGGCTGACCCGCAGCCGATCGAGCCGCGGAGCGGCGCTCAAGGTATCGACACCGACACCAGCGAGCGGCCCCACGGCTCGGCTGCCGCCGATCAGCATGGGCGCCAGCACCGCTGCCACCCGGTCCACCAAGTCCGCAGCGACAAAGGCCGCTGCCACCGCGCCACCGCCTTCGACCAACACACTCCGCACGCCGCGCCGGTAGAGGTCGGCGAGCACATGCTCCGGGGTTGGCTCGGCGAGCACGGCCACTTCCGCGCCTTGCGCCTCGAGTGCCCGAACGCGATCCGGATCCGCGGTGGGGCCAGCATACACCAGCACCGGACCTGCCACGCGCAGCATGCGAGCCTCCGGGCGCAGGCGCAAGCGGCGATCGAGCACCACCCGGAGGTTGGGGCCCGCTGCGCGCCCCAGCCGCCGGTCGAGTCGCGGGTCGTCCGCCAGCGCGGTGCCGCTGCCGGCCACAATCGCGTCGTGGGTCTCCCGCTCATCGAGCGCCCAGCGAAGACTGGCCGGTGACGAGATCCACTGGCTATGACCGCTTTGGGTGGCGATCTTGCCGTCGAGGCTGGCGGCCCATTTGAGCGTCACCGCGGGCCGGCCCAACAAGGCTGCGACCAGGAACTTCCAGTTCAGGTGCACCGCTGGCCGCGCCAGGGTGCCGCAGGCCACTGCCACGCCCGCGGCGGCGAGGCGCGCCAGGCCACCGGCTGCCAGCGCATTGGGGTCGCGGTGGCAGACCACCACGCGGCGCACGCCAGCGGCGAGCAAGGCCCGGCTGCACGGGGGTGTGCGACCCTGGTGGTCGCAAGGCTCGAGGTTGGTGAAAACGGTGGCACCGCGCGCCGCGTCACCAGCGTGCGCCAGGGCCTCGGCCTCGGCATGCGGTCCGCCGACCTGCCGGTGGTACCCCTCCGCCACCACCGCGCCGTCGCGCACCACCACGCAGCCGACCATCGGGTTGGGGGAGGTGCGGTAGCGCCCACGGCGCGCCAGTGTCAGGGCGCGGCGCAGATACCTCTCGTCCGCGGCCACAGCAGCGTCTGCCTCAGCCGCCGCGCGGTCGGTCATCGAAACAGGGCCGTGGCGAAGTCACGAGCGTTGAACGCCACGATATCGGTCGGCTGCTCACCGACGCCGAGAAACACCACCGGCAGGCGCAGGTCGCGTGCCACGGCCACGGCCACGCCGCCTTTGGCGGTGCCATCGAGCTTGGTCAAGAAGACGCCATCGACCGGCACGGTCTTGATGAACTGGCGCGCCTGAGTGATCGCGTTCTGGCCGGTGGTGGCGTCGAGCACCAGCAATGTGCGCTGCTGCCAGCCTGCGGCCTCGCGTCGGATGACCCGGCCGATCTTGGCCAGCTCCGCCATCAGATGCTCCTGGTTGTGCAACCGCCCCGCGGTATCGACGATCACGTGGCGGGCCTGGCGTGCACGCGCCGCCTGGATGGCATCGAAGACCACAGCAGCCGGATCGCCACCCGGCTGCTGCTTGATCACATCGATGTCGAGCCGCTCAGCCCAAAGTGCGATCTGATCGATGGCTGCGGCCCGAAAGGTGTCGGCCGCGGCGAGCACCACCTTCTCGCCGCGGTCGCGGTAGAGGCGACCGAGCTTGGCGATCGAGGTCGTCTTGCCGACGCCGTTGACCCCCACCACGAGGGTGATCAGCGGCTCGTTGCCGAGCGCTGGCGGCTGCGGCGCATCGAGCAGCAAAACCGCCACCTGATCGGCCAAGAGGTCGCGCAATGCGGCCAGGTCCGAAGCCTGTCCGGGTCGCACCATGGTGCGTACCCCAGCGACCAATTCGCTGGCGGTCTCGACCCCGAGATCGGCGCCGATCAGGCTCTCCTCGAGGAAGTCCAGCGTCTCCTCATCGATCATGCCGCGGCCCTCGACCGCCGCATCCAGGCGCTCGAGCAACTCGGTGTGGGTCATCAGCAGACCGCGCTTGAGCCTCTTCCACAGCCCTTTGCCGCGTGTCGACTCCGGAAAGGCACGCTCGGGAGCCAAATCCAGGCGCTCGGAGGCGTCGGGCCGGTTGGCTCGCGTCTGGCCAGCAGATGCAGCGTCTTTGGGCGAAACACTCATGATTGGGCGAAGATCTCCCGCGCCAGCTCAGCGCGCGCCCGTTCCAGGGACTCTCGGCTGCGACCGACCAGCGCCGGGTGACGTTGTACGAGCAGCAAGCAGTAGTCGTCCGGCAGCACGGCGACGAAGAGATGGAGCTCTTGCTTCTCGATGTGGAGAAGCCGTGGCTCGCCGAGCTGTGCCTTTCCCAGCACCTCGCGAAGCTGGCGTACGTAGATGCCTGCGTAGGCACCGAGCACCTTCATCTGGTAGGGAGAGTGGTCGGCACAGGCGAGGTCCACCACCTCTCCGCTATCGTCGAGAAAGAGCGCTGCCACGGCGCCCTCATTGGCCGCCAAAAGGTTGGCCAGCGTGTATTGGAAGGGCATGGTCTTCAGCCTCGTGCGGCAGCGGAGGCGATCGCCGTCACCGCTGCTTGCCCCGCTGCTCTCGGGGCGCCAGGCGCCGGCACGCCGCTGGCGACCGCAGCTTGGGCGCGCAGGTCGATGTGGCCGCCACGCACGGCGAGCAAGAAAGCGGTGACGATCTTGGGATCGAACTTGTTCCCCGCCAGAGCTTCGATCCGTTCGAGGGCATAGCTGGCACTATAGGCATTCTGATAGGGACGATTGGTTGTAATCGCATCAAACGTGTCTGCGACGGCGATGATTCGTGGCGTCAGCGGAATCTGCTCACGGTGCAGCCCGTCGGGGTAGCCGCTTCCGTTCCAGGCTTCGTGGTGCCAACGAATGCCGGGGATCATCTTCTCCAGCTCGGCGATCGGCGCCACGATTTCTGCCCCGATGACCGGATGACGCTTCATTTGCACGAACTCTTCCGAGGTCAGCACGCCGCGCTTCTTGAGCACCCGGTCGTCGACACCGATCTTGCCGATGTCGTGGAGCACGGCGCTGACCCACACCTGCTCCTGCACGTCCTTGGGCACGCCCAAGAAGCATGCGATGGCGCGACTGTAGCCTGCCACACGCTCGGAATGACCGCGGGTATAGGGGTCCTTGGCGTCGATCGCGGCAGCGAAAGCGCGTGTGGTGTTGATAAACAGCTCGCGATTCTTGCGAGCAGCACTCTTAAGTTGTTCAACGTAATTCGCAACATAGCTGCTCATTTTATTAAAATCGACAGCAAGGTCCGTGATCTCGTAGCCCACCAAGCCACGGGTCTCCACCCGTTGGTCGAAGCGGCCGTTGGCGATCTCGTGGGTGCTTTCCGAAAGCCGCTGGATCGGCCGACTGAGCCAACGCGTGGCGAGCACGGCAAAGACGAGCGCCAGCAGCAGCAGGACCGCCGAGGCCAAGAGCACGCGCCCGCCCGCGCGATCCACCTCGCGAAACGCCAGGGCCACCGGCTTGTGCACCACCACGCCCCAGCCGGTCTCAGCCACCGGCACCACGCGCGCTAGGGTGGCGACGGTATGGCCTTCGATCTCGAGGTTGTAGGAGCGCGTCAACGACAGGCGACGGGTAAAATCGGGGATCAGGTCGGACTCACGCAAGGCCAGCTCGAACTGCGGCGTCTGCGCGCGGGTGGCCCCCTACCATAGGAAGTGCCCGTCACGATCGATCAGGAAAACCTCCTCATCGCTGGCATCGCGGCTGCCATGCGGCGCCAGGTCGAGGCCGACCAATGCCGCGACGATCAATTGCCCTCGAGCAGCCGCCGGCTTCACCGGCACAGCGACCACCACGCCGGCTTCGTGATGATCTCCCGAGAGCACCACGAAGCGGTAGGCTGCTTCCTCGCGATCGCGCACCTCGGCGAACGCATCGAACACCCGATCCTCCACCAGCTTGTTGCGCTCGCGCACGCTGGTGCTGCGGCCCGCACCGGTCTGGTCCACGACATCCAGGCGCATGATCTCCGGGTTGTAGTCGAGGAAGCTGCGCAGGTAGTCGTCGATCCAGGTTTCCGCCAGCCGGTCGCTGACCTGCTGGTAGCCGGGTTTGGCGAGCAGTCCCCGGCCGAGCTCGCGCAACTGCTCGGTACGCCGCGCCAAGCTGTCGCTGAGACCGTCCGCGAGCGCTTGCGCGGCGGTGGTCAAGAGCACGGTTTCCTGATCCACCAGCAGACCCTGGTAGTAGGCGCTCAAGCGCGAGCTGAGAATCGCCAGTGGAATGATGCCGGAAAGCAACAAGACCACAAACAGCAGGGTGCGCAGCCCAGGCGACGCAGCAGGCGCTGCCACGGGGTCAGACCGTCGGCTTGCGGCGCGCGCGCCGCAGGATCCATCGGTGGGCTCATCGCCCGTGCCCCGAAGGGTCTACGCCGTCGATGGTCTGGTATCCAGGCACAGCCCTATTGTACGCGTCCGTGCAGCCGCCGCCAGCCAGTCATGTCCGACCCTGCGCAACCGGCGACGAGTCGCGTCCCCAGGGGTCGGTCAAGAAATCTTCGAGCTCGCGCCGGACCCAGGCCATATCGAGGTCGCTGACCATCTCTGCTGCGCCGAGTGCGCTCGGCAGCACCCACACCAGGCCGCGCTCACGCGCCTTCTTGTCCCGCGTCATGCAAGCGATCAGTGCCCCGGCATCGAGCACGCCGAGCGATGGCAAGTCGAGGCGAGCCAGCAGCCGGCGCAGGCGCTCGACAACGTGTGGATCGAGGCTGCGGCGCGCGGCCAGACGCAGAGCAAAGAGCATGCCGTACGCGACCGCTTCTCCGTGGCGCAATCGACGGTACCCGAGAACCGCCTCGATGGCATGCGCCAGGGTGTGGCCAAGGTTCAGCAGGCGTCTTTGATCGCCCTCCTCAGGGTCACGCTCGACCACCGCACGTTTGGCTGCTACCGCACCGGCCACCACCGGCACCAGGCTTGGGGGGTCGCCGGCGAGCAAGCTCTCGAGGTCACGCTCGACCCGGTCGAGCAGCTCGAGATCGAGCAAGCACGCCATTTTGATCACCTCGACCAGGCCGGCACGAAGCTCGGCCGGATCGAGCGTGGCGAGCAAGCGGGTGTCGGCGATCACCCAGTCGGGATGGTGAAAAAGGCCGACCGTGTTCTTGCCTTCGGGTAGGTCGACAGCGGTCTTGCCGCCGAGGGAGGCATCGACTTGGGCGAGCAGCGTGGTCGGCACCTGGGCGACCGCGATGCCGCGCAGAAAGCAGCCGGCGACGAAGCCGCCGAGATCGCCCACCGTGCCGCCGCCGAAGGCCAGCAAGCGGCTGTCACGCTTGCCGCCAGCAGTCAGCATCTGGCGCCACAGGCGCTCCGCGTGGACCAAGGTCTTGGCGCCCTCGCCATCCTCGACCTCGAGCTCGACCACACGCGCCGCAGAGGTCGTCAGCGCCGCGAGCGCAGGCCCGTGCAATCTGCGCACCGGTGGCGCGGTGAGCACGAAGAGGGTTCGATCCCGAAGCCAGGGCGCGAGCTCCGCCACGGCCGGCGCGAGCGCACCAGCGCCGATGCGCACTTCGGTTTCGCCGCGCGGATGGCGGATCTTCAGACGCCGGATCGCTCTCGGGGTCATGACTTCCCGGTTCATCGGCTGCCGTCAGCCGCGAAGCGGTCTGAGACCGATCTCGGCAAGCTGCTCGGGGGTCGCCTCGGCCGGCGCTTCGGTCATCAAGCAGGTGGCCGAGGTGGTCTTGGGGAACAAGATGACATCGCGGATCGAGGAGGCACCCGCCAACACCATCGCCAGGCGGTCCAGTCCGAGCGCGATGCCCCCATGGGGCGGTGCCCCATAGCGCAACGCATCGAGCAGAAAGCCAAAGCGAGCCTGGGCCTCTTGCGGCCGGATGCCGAGCAGCTCGAACACCCGCTGTTGGATGCTCCGGCGATGGATACGGATCGAACCGCCGCCGAGCTCCATGCCATCGAGCACCACGTCATAGGCACGGGAGCGCACGGATGCAGGATCCGACTCGAGGCGCTCGAGGTCGCGCGGATCGGGGCTGGTGAAGGGATGATGGAGGGAAACATAGCGCTCGAGATCCGCATCCCAGGCCACCAGCGGGAAGGCCTCGATCCACACGAAGGCGTGCGCGCCGTCGGGGATGAGGTGGTGGTCGCGGGCGAGCTGCTGGCGCAATGCGCCGAGCGCCCGTGCCGTCGAGTCCGCAGGTCCTGCCACCAAGATCGCCAGGCCGTCCGCTTCGAGACCGAGCGCTGCCGCCGCCGCCGCCATCTCGTCCGGGCTCAAGGCGCCCTTGACCTGGAATCCGAGCGCACCCTCGCGGTGGCGGAGCGTCAAGGCCCCCGCCGCGCCGAATCGTCGTGCGATCTCTGCCCAACCCTCGACCTGCTTGCGGCTGGCGCCCGCCGCGCCCGGCACCGCGAAGCCACGCACCACGCCCCCTGCTTCGACCGCAGCTTGGAAGCCTCGAAAGCCGCTCTTTCCCAAACAGTCGGAGAGATCGGTGATGTCGAGCCCGAAGCGCAGATCCGGCCGATCGCTGCCATAGGGCGCCATGGCCTCGGCATAGGTGAGGCGTGGATACGCAGCCGGCGGCTCGATGCCGGCCAGCGGGAACAGGCGGGCGAACAGTCCTTCGACCAGGGCGATCACCTCATCTTCGTCGACGAAGGACATCTCGATGTCCACCTGCGTAAACTCGGGCTGGCGATCGGCGCGCAAGTCCTCATCGCGGAAGCAACGGGCAATCTGGTAGTAGCGCTCGAAGCCGCTGACCATGAGCAATTGCTTGAACAGTTGCGGCGATTGCGGCAGGGCGTAAAAGCTGCCCCGGTGCTCGCGGCTGGGCACCAGATAATCGCGTGCGCCTTCGGGCGTCGAGCGGGTGAGAATCGGCGTCTCGAGCTCGAGGAAGCCACGCTCGGCGAGGAAATTCCGGGTCTCGTGGGTGAGCCGATGGCGGAGCAGAAAGTTGCGCTGCAAGGCGCTTCGCCGCAAGTCGAGGTAGCGGTAGCGCAGGCGCGTGTCCTCGCCGGTGCCCGAGCGCGGATCGAGGTCGAGCGGCAGGGGCTCGGACTCGGCCAGGATCTCCACGGATTCAACCCGCACCTCGATCGCGCCGGTCGCCATCTCGGCATTGACCGCGCCCTCGACGCGCGCCACCACCCGACCTTCGGCACGCAGCACCCATTCGGCGCGTACCGCCTCGAGCGCGGCATGCAGCGCGGCTTGGGTGTCGGGCTCGATCACCGCCTGTACGATGCCGGTGCGATCCCGCAAGTCGAGAAAGAGCAGCCCGCCGAGATCCCGTCGGCGGTCGACCCAGCCGTCGATGCGTACCCGGGCTCCGATGTCTGTGCGGCCGAGGGTGCCGGCGCCTCGCTTGGTGATCGTGGTCATCGGTTCGATCCATCCTCGAGCCGGTAGCGAAGCGTGGTCGCCACCGGCCATTCAGGTCTGCCCGGCCCGGTCAGCAACCAGGGCCGAGGGTTTTGCGATAGGTATCCTTGAGTTGGATGTAGCGGTCGCGGATGGCAGCGATATCGGCTGCCTCTTCGGGGCGCAGGCGACGGACCGCCCGCGCGGGGATACCCATGGCCAAGAAACCGGCTGGCACCGAAGCGCCCGGCGCCACCAAGGCCCCGGCGGCCACCTGCGCACCCGCCTCGACCACGGCGCCGTCGAGAACCCGGGCGCCGATACCGATCAGCGCGCCGTCTCGAATCGTACAACCATGGAGAATCGCGCCGTGGCCGATCACCACCCCGCGGCCGATGCTCAGCGGGAATCGTTCGTGGGTCACGTGCAGAATGCTTCCGTCCTGGACATTGGTGCCAGCACCGATCTCGATGCGTTGGACATCGCCGCGGGCAGCGGTATGAAACCAAAAGGAAACATCATCGTCCAGCCTCACGTTGCCGGTGAGGTGCGCGCCAGGCGCCAGGAAGACCCGTGCACCCAGCTTCGGCGAAACACCACAGTATGGATAAACCGGCATGGTACGTCCAATCTCCCGCACGCAAGCCACGTGCCGGGCGAGGCGCGAAGTCTAGCAGCCCGCGGCGAGGCGCCTCGCTCGCAGTCCGTGGCGAACGTCGGCCGCTTCGAAGAGCCTTGGCGGGTGTCGTATCCTCGGCCACCGGCGCTTGTGGCCACGCCCTGACCATGCATGATTGTCCTACCCAGCCCGCCGTGACCATCGACGTGGTCATCCCCGCGTTCAACGAGGCGTCTTCGCTGCCTGCAGTGCTCGCGGATGTGCCGCGGCCTCCGGTGCGGCGGATGGTGGTCGCGGACAACAACTCCACCGATGCCACGGCCGCAGTGGCGCGCGCAGGCGGCGCCGAGGTGGTGGCCGCGCCGCGCCAGGGCTATGGCTCCGCTTGCCTCGCCGGGCTGGCACATCTTCGCCGCAGCGGGCCGCCCGAGATCGTGGTCTTTCTCGACGCGGACCATTCCGACCACCCCGAGGAGTTGCCCGCGGTGATCGCACCGATCGTGCGCGGAAACGCCGATTTGGTGATCGGGTCGCGGGTGCTCGGCGAACGCGAGCCCGGCGCGCTCTTGCCCCAGGCCCGGGCTGGCAATCGGGTCGCCTGCTTGCTGATCCGCCTGCTCTACCGCCATCGCTACACCGATCTCGGACCGTTCCGCGCCATTCGCTGGAGCTCGCTCGAAAAGCTTGGCATGCGCGATCCCGACTTTGGCTGGACCGCGGAGATGCAGGTCAAGGCGCTGCGACATGCCTTGCGGGTGGCCGAAGTGCCGGTGCGCTACCGGCGGCGGGTCGGTGTATCGAAGATCACCGGTACGCTCACGGGAACGCTGCGCGCGGGCCACAAGATCCTGTGGACGGTCTTTCGCTACGCCTTCAGCCGAGCTTCGGGGCATCGGCCATGAGCGCTCCGCTCCAGGTCGACATCGAGGTCGAGGTGCGCTACGCCGAGACCGACCAGATGGGCATCGTGCACCACAGCGTCTACCTGGTGTGGTTCGAGCTCGCGCGCACCCGCCTGTGCCTCGAAAGCGGCTACCACTACGCCGATATCGAGCGCCTGGGACACCAGCTCGTGGTCACCCGCACGTCCACCCGCCATGTCCGCGGTGCCCACTACGGCGAGACCGTCACCGTGCGCTGCTGTCTCGAGCAGCTATCGGGTCGCGGTCTGCGTTTCGCCTACCAGGTGCGTCTCGCCGAGCGGCTGCTCGCCGACGGCATGACCGAGCACGTCTGGGTCCGCACCGAGACCGCTCGTCCGTGCCGTATCCCAAGCGTGCTGGTCAACCCGTTCCGCCGGCTGGCGGGCCTGGCGCCGGTGCTTCCCGCACCAGGGCCGCAATCGCGTCCCGCGTCGGCAGGGTGAGGGTAACCGGGGATCTCGCCAGGCCCAGCGACGCTGGCGCAACGCAGAAACGCTGGCGAGACAGAGGCGATCAGAGTGCCTCGAGCACCGCTGCGGCGCTCGAAACACCGACCTCACGACCTGGCTCGACGCCCAAGTAGCGAATGACGCCATCGTCGACGATGGCCGCGAAACGCTTCGAGCGCGTGCCCATTGCGAGTGGCGTCAGGTCCAAGTCGAGGCCCGTCGCGCGGACGAACTCGCCGTTGCCGTCCGCGAGCATGGTGATCCCATCTCCCACGTGGTTGGCCTTCGCCCAAGCCGCCATCACGAAAGCATCGTGGACCGCCACACAGCCGATGGCCGCCACGCCCTTCGCCCGCAGATCATCGACCGCCGCGTGAAAGCCTGGCAGGTGGACCTCCGAGCAAGTGGGCGTAAACGCGCCCGGCACACCGAAGAGGACCACCTTGCGGCCCGCGCACCAGGCATCGATGCCGATGGTCTCGATGCCTTCCGGCGTTGATGTTTGGACCGAAGCTGCAGGCATCCTACTCCCCTGCGCAATCGTCATGAGCTCTCCTTTCGATTCTGGTGGGTGGACCCCGCCGCCACCCGCAGGCGGCTGCGCGCGTACGGGAAGTATATGCGTGTATGCCAGGACGCGTCCTGACTGCGAGGCCCACGGACGAAACTACGGGCTTTCCCCGATGGCGTGTTCTCGCCGGTTCATCGTAGCTTCATCCCGAGACTTGTAGCCTTGATCTGCGCTACCAGAGAGAGAGCCTGACGCGCCAAAGAGGTGCTGTTTGGCTGGTCGCGGAAGAAGGGGGTGATCGATGACAGCGACGCGGCTGCCGCGTCTATGCGGTGGCTGTCATATCGTCCACGAGCCAGGGGCCAGGCCCGAGGTCGTGTCCGGCACGGTTTCGAGCTGACCCTAGATTAAAGACCCACAAGCTGGCAGGTCCGACGTCCGCGCAACGCGGAGGCGTTCGGGGAGTTGTCGCGCCGAGCCCAACGCTCGGTAGCGGCGGTTGCGCACCTCGTCGACCCGCCTGCTCGCACCCAGGAGTTAGGGATGCCAAACGTACCGAATGTCGGGAAACGCATGCGACCGCCGATCCTCCGGCTGCAGCGACGCCTCGGGATCTTCGCTGTCTTGCTCACGATTGCTTTGCTTTCCGTCCTTCCGGCCAGTGCACAGGTTGCAGGCACTGCCTGTCAACGCAACATTTTCGCCGATGTCGTGGCGCTCGACCAGGTCTTTTTCTGGAACCGCCTCGGGGCGGTCCAGCCTCAGGGCATGATCTATGCCTTGCGACGCGACGTGGTCAACAAAGCGAGCGCCGCCGCCGATCTCACCCTCACGCCCGGCCACGTCGAGTTGCGCAAGGACAAGCGGCCACGGCCTCTGGTGCTGCGCATGAACGTCGGCGACTGCTTGACAATTAACTTTCAAAACCTCTTGAATCCGACTCCGGTCGATCAAGAGCAGCCCGTGACCCGCGATGCATCGATCCATCCGATCGGCCTGCAATTGGTCAACAGCATCGCGGACGACGGATCGAATGTCGGCTTCAACGGTTCGAGTCTGGTACCGCCGGGCGGTTCGACCAGCTATACCTTCTACGCCGAGCGTGAAGGCCAGCACGTGTTCTCGAGCGGCGGCGCCTGGACCGGTGGCGAGGGTGATGGCGGGCAGATTAACCCTGGCCTCTTCGGTGCCATTACCGTCCAGCCGCGTGGCGCTACCTGGTATCGCAGTCAGGTGACCGAAGAGGACTTCCGCCTGGCGACGAAGCCACCGCCGATCACCGTGGTGCCGGGAGCCGTGGCCGTGGGCTTGCCCCTGCAGCCGACCTTCCCGATCATCGACTACGACGCTCGCTACCCAGCGAACCATGCCTTCGCCGGTACGCCGATCCTGCGCATGCTCGATCCGGTGAACAACGAGATCGTGCACAGCGACCTCACCGCGATCATCGCC
>Ga0114931_10003481_pt1 | contig 19921 bp, 18 predicted proteins | sample 2SBtaG_FD_89579 | JGI IMG/M metagenome (GOLD analysis project Ga0114931, IMG submission 89579) | Deep subsurface microbial communities from Kolumbo volcano to uncover new lineages of life (NeLLi) - 2SBTROV14_V59a metaG | ecosystem: Environmental > Aquatic > Marine > Volcanic | place: Kolumbo...
CGTCTTATGAAGTCTGCCAAAGGCGACTCTCGCGTTCCTGCGGTTGAGATAATGATGTCAACTCCGCTCGTTAGAGATTGTATTTTGGACGAAGAAAAAACGTCGAATATTCATGAAGCACTTGTAGAAGGGACGGCGCAACGTGGATTGCAGACTTTCGATCAATCTCTTTTTTACCTTTATCAGTCTGGATTGATTGAACTCGATGAGGCACTTCGTGCAGCGGGCAGCCCTGATGAATTTCGTTTGCGTTTGGCTGGTATTAAGCAACATTCGGCAAATAAAGAGAGTGAGATTGAGAAAGAAAAAGTGAAAGTTTCGAGTAAATAAAAATTTCCGTAAATTTATTACGACAAACGGATACTATGGAAAAATCTCCCCCTTTGCGATAATGACAGATTTCCCCCCGATTCTAACTTCCTCAATTTTTCCTTTTTCGCCGCGTACTTCCGCCGTTATGCGACTTGGTCGTTTCATGAAATCACCTTGTTCAATGGTAAACTGATTTTTATCAATCGCGCCGTAATGGACTAAATATCCGGATAATGAACCTGCGGCACTTCCAGTTGCGGGGTCTTCCTGAATGGCATCATTGGGCGCGAAAAATCTCGCGTGAACGCTTGATTCCTTTTCCAAAGTTTCGAAGGTAAATGGGAAGCATCCAACTGCTCCGTATTTTAGATAAACTTCGCTTAGAACACCCGGATTAATTTTGCACTTTTCGAGAGCGGCTAGTGACTTAACCGGAACGGCAAGCGACCCGATTCCAGTAGAAACCGTCTGAATTGGGAGTTGTTCGTCCATTTGAATATCACTTTTATGTAATCCTAATCCAACGGCAAGTTTCTCAATTTCATCTTTATCGGTGACAATATCGCCGCTTTTAAAAGTGCCCTGGGTCATTGTGATTCTCGACGGCTTATTATCAATAAACTCAATTTCAACAGGCAGAATGCCGAGTTTTACTTCCTGATCAATCCTGGTTGTTCCGGTATCGTTTTTTGGGACTACGCCTAAATGACTGAGCAAATTCCAGGTTCCTACCACCGGATGACCGGCGAGGGGTAACTCTTGTGTAGGAGTAAATATTCTCAGTCGGCGAAGTGCATTTTCCGATTGAAAGACAAAAACCGTTTCCGATAGATTCATTTCTGTCGCGATTTGCTGCATTTCTGTATCAGAAATTCCCTTTGCATCAGGAAAGACTGCTAGAGGGTTTCCGCAAAATTTTTTGTCTGTAAAAACATCCAGTTGATAAAACTCGTAATTTCTCATAATCCCTCCCCAAAAACCTTACGTTTTAAAATTGCGTAGTTCACTACGTAACTTTTCACGGTTTGGTTTTGAAGTCAAGTTGAACAATAAAGCCGCAAAGTACTCTTCGGGCGGTTCGTGGGCTTTAGAAACGCACTTTTACAGAAATATGTAATTGTTTTACAAAATACGCGGTTTTCGTACGTATTATCTTGACATGAAAGCACTTCGACGTGTAGATTCTAGTTTTACCCAGTCGGTTTGTAACTGTTTTGATCTGGAACTCAAACTCAACGTTATGTTTTGAGTGACATAGGTAAATCGCCGTAAACCCGTTTTAGGAATTTATGGCGATAAATAAACGTTGCTTTCGAACTGAAATTGGCTTACTCGCACGCTGATTTTATTGTAGCGAAATTAGGTAAAAGCGGGATCAGCTTATTTTAAAACAATACTTTTAAAACGTGAGCGAAATTAATTTGAAGGAAGTTAACACAATAGTAAATGTCAAACGAAGTTAAAAAGGAAACTGAAGAAAATGTTGAAAATACTGCTTCAGTTGAACAACAGAGTAACCCCAAGCCTTCAGCTGAAGTAGCAGCTGAAGATAGCAAAGGTGTCGCAGTTGCACAGGAAAAAGAACAGCCAGCCGCACCCCAACAGGATCAATCATCTGAGGACAATCAGCAAAATGCCGGAGAAATGGATTTTGGCGCGATGCTTGCCCAGTTTGAGCAGGAACAGGTTGCGTTTCACACAGGCGAAACCGTCAAAGGGAAGGTTGTCAGGGTGTCCGATCAGGGCGCACTAGTCGATTTTGGATATAAATCCGAGGGCGTCGTGCCGCTCAATGAATTTACCTCACCTGAAGGTGAGTTAATGGTTAAGCAGGGTGATGATGTAGAGGTAGTTATCCGCCATATGGGGGGAGACGGTCCGCCGACACTCTCATACATGGATGCCAGAAGTCGTCGCGCTTGGGACGAAGTTGAGAAAAACTTCAATGAAGAATCGATTGTAAAAGGGCAAATTACGGCGAAAACCAAAGGTGGTTTGAAAGTCAACCTGGGAGGAGTCGAAGCTTTCTTGCCGGGCTCTCAGATAGATTCGCGTCCGGTTAGAAATTTGGGTGCTCTTATTGGAACCGAAATTGAAGCCAAAGTAGTTAAGTTCAGCCGAAAGCGAAATAATATCGTTCTTTCTCGTAAAGTGATTACGGATGAAATTGTCAATAAGCAAAAAGCCGAAACGCTTAGCAAAATTGAAGTCGGATATGTAGTTGATGGAACGGTAAAAAACCTTACCGAATACGGAGCGTTTGTTGATATTGGCGGCATTGATGGATTACTTCACGTAACCGATATGTCTTGGGGCAGACTGCACAGACCGGGCGATAAGTTCTCGGTGGGTGAAGAACTTCAAGTTAAGGTTCTTAAGTTAGACCGTGAAAAAGAAAAGGTTTCTTTAGGGTTTAAGCAATTGCTGCCCGACCCGTGGTCAACTGTAACTGAACTTTATCCGGTTGAAATGAGAGTTAAAGGAAAGGTTTCAAGCGTTACGGAATACGGAGCTTTTGTTGAATTAGAACCTGGTGTCGAAGGACTAGTCCATATATCGGAGATGTCCTGGGCGAAAAGGCTAAAGCATCCGAAACATTTTGTGAACAAAGGAGACGAAGTAGAGGTTCAGGTTTTAGGTATTGATCCCCATGAACGCAGAATTAGTTTGGGAATAAAGCAACTTCAATCAAATCCTTGGGATACTATCGGCATTCGTTACCAAGTCGGCTCAAAGGTTAAGGGAAAGGTCAGAAATCTTACGGATTTTGGTGCATTCGTTGAAATTGAAGACGGCATAGATGGATTGGTTCACGTATCGGATATTTCTTGGTCGAAAAAAGTAAAACATCCGAAAGATGTTTTGAAAAAAGGTCAGGAAGTAGAAGCTGTTATTACTAACCTTGATGTGGAAGGGCGTCGGCTTTCGCTCTCGATTAAAGAATTGACGCCGAGTGCTTGGGAAACGTTTACTAATGAGCACAAACCTGGAGATATCGTGAAAGGGAAAATTTCTCGCTTTGCTGGATTTGGAATCTTTGTTGAACTTGCTCCTGATCTCGAAGGTTTATGCCATATTTCAGAGCTTTCTGATGAGAGGGTTGAAAATGCGGAAGATCTTTTTGAAGTTGGTCAAGAAGTAGATTTCAGAATTCTTCGGATTGAACATGACGTCGAAAAAATTGGTCTCTCAGCGCGTACTACAGCGTCTGATATTGAACCGGTTTCTGATTCCAAATCATATTCGAGCGAAGCAAAAGGCGGAATGGCTTCTCTGGGCGAATTGGCAAACTTGAATTTTAGAGGAAAAAAGGAAACTGCTGATGAGAAAGAAACCGCGGCAACAGATAAAGCGGAAAAGGCTCCTAAGGTAGAAAAAACTGCAGGCGATGAAAAGTCAGAAGCAGATGATAAATCTCCTATAGATTCAAAAACCGCTGAGCCGGACGGCGATGTAAAGGAAGAAAAGAAATCGTCCGAAAAGGCAAATGAAGAGAAATCTGCTGAAAAGGCTGCGGATGGCGAGGACAAGAAGGAAGAGCCGAAGGTAGAAGAAGCCAAAGAAACTTCTACTGAAACCTCGAAAGAAAAGGCGACAGAAGCGAAGGAGAAAGAGCCAAAAGAGGAAGAACCTAAGAAAGAAAAGGTTGCTTCCAGCGAAAAAGTTGATTCTAAGGCTAAAGAAGAGCCTCCTAAAGAGGAGGAAAAGACAGCGGCTTCAAAGAAAGACGAGAAGGAAGCTTCGGATGAAAAAACCGAAGCTTCTAAAACAAAAAAGAAAGCCACGAAAAAACCGACTAAAGCCGCTGATAAAACGGAGGCGAAAGATGCGGAAAAAGCCAAAGCCCCTGCTAAGAAAACGGCTGCGGCGAAAAAGAAGACGGCGACAGCTTCGAAGGAAGCAAAAACTGAAGCTGAGGAAGAAAAAACCGAGAAAGCAAAAAAGAAAAAAGCAGATAGCTAGGTTTGTTTGGGATTTAAAAGAAGTTTTTGTATTAAAATAAATAGGGTCTGGGAGAAATCTATGACAAAAGCTGATTTGGTTGAGATAGTTGCAAGAGAAGCTGAGATGACAAAAAAAGACGTGGAACAGCTCGTCGAAATAATTTTCGATAGCATCGTCAGCACTCTAAACAACGGTGACAAAATTGAGTTGCGTGGTTTTGGCAGCTTTCGTGTACGCGAAAGACGTGCGAGAAAAGGTCGTAATCCGAAAACGGGCGAACCCGTTGATATTCCGGCGAAGCGTGTCGCATATTTTAAGCCAGGTAAAGACCTGAAAGAAAACATTAACAATTAAGGAGTTTCGTAAGCAGTGGATGTTTTGTGGAGTCCCTGGAGATACGACTATATAAAAAGTGACAAAACAGAGGCGGACACGGACTCTAGTGGTTGCGTCTTTTGTGACATATTAAAAAACTCGGCAAGTGATGTAGAAAAATTTATTTTACATCGTGCTGAGTTTAACTTTGTCATTCTCAATATCTATCCATATATCAGCGGACACTTAATGGCGGTTCCCTACGAACATTTTTCAACTCTGGGCGAGGCTCCGAAAGCTGCCACTGATGAATTGATGGATTTGACAAAAAAGTGCCAGGTAAACCTGCTCAAAGCTTATGAGCCTCATGGAATTAATCTTGGAATGAATCTTGGCAAGGCAGCTGGGGCGGGAGTAGCCGAGCATTTTCACATGCATATTTTGCCGCGATGGGAAGGCGACGCGAATTTTATGACGGCAATTGGCGAAACAAGAACAATTCCGGAATCACTTGATACGACCTACGAAAAACTGAAGCCGTATTTTTGAGATTCTAAATTCGAAAAGTTTTAATCTCTTAGCGTTTGAAGATCAGATTAAGAATTTAAAATAGTCCCATCTAATCCCTTATTTTGTGGAAAATATCTCTCAATAACAATTTATTTATTACATACGGAAGGAAATAGGTGGTCAAGCGTAAGTGGCAATTAAGACTTGTCCAAAATCCATTCGAGTATATTCACATTCTCCATTTTTGTGTTTGCGAGCCGCATATAATTCATAGTATGCGGCTCTTCTTTCTTTTTTAAATATTGCTAGGGAATTGGATATAGAGATAATATAGAAAGCACTGGTATTTTGTTTTTCAATTAAACCATAAATAGCTATGCGGAAAATTCTTACAGCTGGAGAAATGAGCGAAGTCGATAAGCGGACGAGCGAAGAATACGGTATTCCGTCAATAATATTGATGGAAAACGCCGCTCATGCGACGGCTAGAATTATCACTGAAAAATTAGGCGGATCGGTTAGAGATAAATCTTTCTTGGTGCTTTGCGGAAAAGGAAATAATGGTGGAGATGGTGCCGCAATTGCCCGCATTCTATGGATGACAGGTGCCAAATTGCAGGTTTATTTATTCGGAAGAGCACGAGAGACTGCTGGAGATGCGAGAATTAATTTCGACGCCCTTAAGGATTTGTCTCTTCAAAACAAAGTAGAAAATTCGCCGGAATTTTACGAATCTGAAGGGCTTGACGGATTGCTCGATGGATTAAATGGATTTGATGTTGTCGTTGACGCCGTTTTTGGAACAGGTCTTACTTCTCCTGTGAGAGAGCCGTTTGCTTCTGATTTTGAGAAGATTACAAGTGGTCTTTCGAAATGTGAAAATGTGCCGTTCAAGGTATCTGTAGATTTACCATCGGGACTAGATTCAGATCATTATTTTAAAATTGGGAAATGTCTTAAGGCAGACTTGACTGTGACTTTTAGCGCGCCCAAAATGGCAAATGTATTCCCTCCCGCTTCTAATCTAAATGGTGAACTTCATGTAGTGCCGATTGGATCACCTAGAGAATTAATTGACAAATGTGACTCTCAAACCTTTCTTGCCGAAAAAGCGGAAGCCCGCAGTTGGCTTCAAAAAACAGAGTTTTCGTCGGATTCATATAAAAATAAACGTGGAAACGCGATTCTAGTAGTTGGCTCCAGAAAATACTCTGGTGCTGCAGTCTTAGCTGGAAATGGCGCAATGCAAAGCGGCGCGGGAATGGTTACGGTTGCGACGAGCGATTCGGCATTGGAGTCAGTTTCAAAAAGAGTTTTGCCGGAGGTTATGGTTAGAGGCGTTGCGGAAAACTCGGAAGGTTCAATAAGCGAGAATGCACTAGATCAAGTGCAGAACTTGATTAAGAAAGCAGACGTTGTGGCGATCGGATCAGGATTGAATTCTGAAAGAGAAACTACCCGGAAATTTGTGCGGTATGTTGTCGAAAAAAGAACGTCCCCGGTTATTATCGACGCCGACGGTTTGAGCTCGCTTTCACCATTTGATTTGGAAGGTTCTGATAGCATGCCTTTGATTCTAACGCCTCACGAAGGGGAATTTTTACGGCTGCTAGGAACGACTGATAAGGAGTCAATTGAAGACAGAGTTGGAGTAGTAAGAACATTTGCCCAAAAATATAAGGTGATTTTGGCTCTTAAAGGTGAGCGAACATTGATTGCCGAACCAGGTGGGAAAGTTGTTATAAATCCGACAGGGAATTCGGGTTTGGGAAAAGCGGGAAACGGCGATAATTTAACTGGAATAATAACGGGTTTTATCGCGCAATCTGTACGGGCGAACGTACCTATTTTTAACTCGGTTGTAGCGGCGTTTTACGTAGCGGGATTAGCGGGAGATATTGCTGAACGCAAATTTGGAAAGCGAGTGATGCTCGCAAGCGACGTAAGGGATTGTTTGGCGGAGGCTTTTGGAGAGATTCAATATGAGGAACACGGAGCAGCTTTTGAGAGTGTGGATAGAAGCCTTTAATTCCGGAAACATTAAGGGCTTGATAGACTTGTACAATCCTGACGCTGTTAATTTTCAAGTGGCGGCGGGCGAGCCTGCAGTTGGTATCGAAAAAATCAAAATGGATTTTGAAGAATTCCTTAGAGGTTTTCCGAATTCTTATGCTAAGGTTGAAAACCTTATGTCTGATGGGGAGTGGGCGGCTTGGGAATGGCTTGGTGGAGGAACTTTTACAGGTGAGTTTTACGGGAATCAGCCAACGAATAAATCTTACGAACTCCGGGGTTGCGGTTTTTTTCAATTTGAACAAGGTAAAATTATTCTTCAAAGAGGATATTGGGACAAGCTTTCTTGGTTTTCTCAGGTTGGAATTGAGGCAAGGTAGAAAATTCTTATGACTGAGATTTCGACATCTGGCACCCAGAGATACGTATGTGAGACTCCCGAAAAAACGTTTCGGCTCGGCGAAAAATTTGGTAATTCCCTAAAAGGCGGCGAGGCAATTCTGCTTACTGGAACTTTGGGAGCGGGGAAGACGCTAATCACAAAAGGGATTGTCAATTCTTTGGAGTTTGATATTGATGAGGTTACCAGCCCTTCATTTACTCTTGTTAATTTGTACGAAGCAAAATTTGACGTTTATCATATTGATTTGTGGCGTTTGAGTAAAAACTCTGATGCCGCATTTGCTGTAGGGCTTGATGAGATTTTGGAAAACGAAAAAGCTGTAGTTATCATCGAATGGGCAGAGCGTTTGGAAGGTTTCTCATTTCCCGGGAAAAGGCTTCACATTGAGATAGTTGGTGATGGGGATGATGTGAGGCATATCCATCTCGCGGAGGTATTATGACAAAAAAAATGCTAGTGCTTTTAGCTGTCTTTTTTCTTGGCTCCCTTACAATTTTCGCGATCAATCAATATTTTATTATGCCCTGGGATGGAACAGACTTACCAAAAATGGAAATACCGCGTGTTGTTGTAAAGAAGAAAGCACGTACGCTTGAGGTTTTTGACGGCGAAAAGTTAGTCAAGACTTACGCAATTGCACTTGGTTTTGAGCCGATTGGCGATAAAGAAATCCAAGGCGATGGGAAAACTCCTGAAGGTGATTTCTATATTTTTGTAAAGAATCCGAAGAGTGAATTTTTCTTGTCTTTAGGTGTGAGTTATCCAAGCATTGATGATGCGAAACGCGGACTTGATGCGAATATTATTACTAAAGATCAGCATGATCAGATATTAAAAGCGATTGGCGAAAAGAAAATTCCACTTCAAAATACAAAACTCGGCGGCGAAATTTATATTCACGGCGAAGGGAATTCATCTGATTGGACGGCAGGCTGCATAGCGTTGAGAAACAAAGACATGAAAGAATTATTCGATGCGCTTGCTGTTAAAACCCCTGTGAGAATCGAGCCGTAGCTTGACTAGGAAAGAGACATTTAGGATACTTTATAAAAATATCAAGATTAAGAATTTGAAAAATATATTTAAGAGGAAAAAGAAATAATGCCATATCCAGAAATGATGATTCAAGGAATGCGACAAGAGTTAGCGCAGCTTGGAATTGAAGAAACAAAGACACAAGAAGATGTAACCAATGCATTTGAAAACACAGAAGGGACGTTAATGGTTGTAGTAAATTCGGTTTGCGGCTGTGCCGCTGGCGGTGTTCGTCCGGGAATTGCGATGGCGCTTGAGAATTCGGAAGCAAAACCTGATAAATCGATTACGGTATTTGCAGGTGCAGATATTGATGCGACGGATGCTGCGCGCGAAAGATTTGCTCCATACGCTCCATCATCACCTTCGATTGGGTTGATAAAAAATGGTGAACTTGTCCAAATGTTTGAACGAAAAGACCTCGAAGGACGTCATCCGCAACAGATTGCGCAGGCGCTAGTTACAGCGTTTGGTGCTCATTGTGAGAAAACTGATGCGGCAAATAACTAGGCAGGCTGAAAACTATATATAGGAAAAACTCGCCTCGCAAGATGGCGGGTTTTACTATTTTAATGAAATGAGATTTTCAAGGGCTCCTTCGACAATTAAAAGTTGACCGATTCCATAGGCGAGCATTACAAACGCTCCGGCGGAATAAAACGGGAAATAGAATTTATTGAGAGCGAGAATTGAGTCGGATAAAACAAAGATCAAGGCACCAGCAAAGCATATGCTTCCAAAATTCTGTTTCGTAAAATCAAAAGCGTGAAGACTAGCCTGGATATTGCACGAAGGGAATGGACTTTCTTGCTAATATGGCAAAGAGGCTTGTTCAAAATCTCTTAGAGCATAGCCATAGCTATGGTTTGAGAGATTTTGGGCAAGAATCAAAGCCAGATTCGTAAGAAATCCGTTCAGATACAAACTGTAATTTTTGAAAACCTCCATTTTCTCTTGTAACATGATGAAAAACCAAGTATTTATCGGAATTATTGTATCGCCTTCGTGCAATATCCAGGCTAGCGATTAACATGAGCGTTATCGCCGCACTATAAATTAAAACAGGAATTTTCAGCGAAGACAGGCGTGAGAAAAGCAATAGATAGAGCACTCCTGAGTAAACCAAAATAATGAAGGTCATCACGGGACGGAATTCGAATTGCGCTAGATTCAACCTCGAGATCTTCCAGAAATAGACGATATACAAGACATGAGCAAACAGACACGCCAATAAGCCAAAATGAAAAATAGAGGTGTAAATATTTTCAATCAATAAGAGTACGTCGCCCAGCCAACTGAAAAAAAGCGAGGCAATTAATATGTTTCAAAGCGAGTTTGTTTTTCTGCTATTTACAAAAAAGTAATACCCAAGAATTGAGACAAGAAGCGGCTTCGCAAAAACCTCAATCAGCAATATACCCGATAATTTAGGAAGACATTCGATTGCCAAAAACTACAAGAAATATAGGTAAAAAAGTCCTAAACTTAATAGCATAAAATAGGCAACGATTACGGGCGGGCAGCTACGACCCTTTTCCATACGTTATCTTTTGGATTACGATCCGGAAAACGTCCCGCGGGATCAAGGGTAATCTTATCGATCAAGCGTTTGCCAAATTTCATTTTTGCCTCGAATGTTCGATTCCCATTAAACCAAACATCGACCGGATATCTAACAATGGCGGTATTCTTATCAATCATTTTGGCGCTGCTCAAGCTTCTGATTTTAGGACCATCAGCGGCAAATTCCACTTTAAGTACGATGGGTGATGGCATTTCTCCCGCTTGGTGAATCGTCACGAGAGTGTTCTTACCCTTCCTCGTCACTTTCTTTATCGAACCATCTGCCGTTTCCGTAGTCCAAAGCCAGTAGTACCAAAACCATCCAAGATCTCTTTTAAGCTCGTTGTTCATAAAGAACGCAAAATCCCAAGGTGACGGGTGTTTGAATTTCCACGCAGCTACATATTTTTTAATCGCCGCGTGTAAGACCTCATCGCCTACCATTCCGCCCAGCATGGCAAACATCGGCGTTGCTTTCCCGTAAGCTTGATAACCATAACCAGTGCCCGCGTAATTGGCGTTCCACATCATTGGAGCTTCCCATTCATTTCCGCTAATCGAGCCGTATCTTTGTCCGCGTCCATCAAGGCTGTATTTTTTGCCTCTACGATCTGCCCCCGAAAGGATATTGGAGTAATTGTTAAACCCTTCATCCATCCACGCATAGCGAGTTTCATTAGTGCCGAGCGTCATTGGTATCCATTGATGAAATGTTTCGTGATCTGCCGCTCCCTGATTTGAGTTGATAACCATCGGGTATTCCATTCCTGCACTTGGTCCGTCCTGCAAAGTAAGTTGCGGGAAGGGATATGGACCTAAAAGCTCTGAGTAAAACTCCAGCGCATGCCGCGTATTGCGAATCGCGTTACGAAACCGATTTGCCCGTTCAGGAAGGAAGAACATATGGATCGGCACAAAACCTTTTTTAGGGATATTAGCGCGCGAGGCTTTCCAGACAAACTCATTCGATGTTGCCCAAGCAAAATCGTTTACCTTGTCGGCTACGTAGTGCCAAACCAGTTTCTCGCCTTTTGCTGTAGCTTTACCATGTCCTTTTTCGTTTTTACTAACGATCGTAGTTGTTGCATCGGTTTTTAGAACCGCTTTAAGGCGTTCCCGAGCAGTCGCGGTTAATACCTCATCCGCATTTTTTAGAATTCCTGTTCCGCTTACAATCCAGCCAGCAGGCATTTCAATTTTTACATCAAATTTTCCGAAGTTATTATAAAATTCTGATGGACCGAGATAGATGCTTCTGTCCCAACCGCGAAGATCGTCGTATTTGGCGATTCGCGGAAACCACTGAGTAGGTTGAAAAAGGCGTTTACCCCAACGCTGTGTCATGCGGTGTCCTCTTCCGCCGTTCCCGCCCGGTAATTTCGTGTGCCATACGATTTCAACTTTTGCAATACTCTTCGCCTTGATAGGGGTTGATAAGCGTACACGTGCGACGGTTTGGGTTAGTCCGGTTGCTACCGTTTTACCAGCCGGTATCGTTCTAAATCGGGGATATTTTGTTTTGATATCAACTTCCACTCCGTTTACTCGAATGCGGGTAATAACCATTCCTTCAGTAGTTTCCGCCGGAACAGAAAAATCGCGCGGCACCTTCGGGCGAAATATATTGTGATCCAGTCGCAGTACAATTTCCTTAAGTTGATCATTGCTATTATTATGAAGAGCAATTGTTTCCTGCCCGGTGATAGTTTGAGTTTCAGGATCTAAGGAAGCATTAATCTTATAATCCGTCTCAAGCTGCCAATAATTGGGTCCCGGACGCCCCGAAAAATCTCTTGTTCTCGCTTTGAAAGCATTTTGAATATATTTTGTAAGCGGAATGTTTTGGCGAATCGCTCGTCTGGAAGAGTTCGTTGATTTAGTATAAGCCGTTGGCGTCTGCGAAAAGACAAGAGATGATTGGATGACAAAGAAAGCGATTAGAAGACGAAATTTCATGTGGACCTCTTTTTTTAATAATAATCTGAGCAGGAATACACGAAATTATTACCGATTTTTGGCTAAAATCCAAATTGACCATCATGAGACCTAATCGCTTAATTTATTTCCTCGATTTTCTTAAAACAACTCGTCCATTGCTTCCTCAAGATTCTTCACTCCGACAACTCGGATTCCCAACAATTTTTCTAGTCCCTTTTTGTTGGACATCGGCAAAATCAATTTCTTAAAACCGAGAGTTTGGGCTTCTCTTGCTCTTGATTGAGCTTGGAGCACACCGCGGACTTCACCGGTTAAACCTATCTCTCCGAAGACTGCAGTTTCAGGAGGAATCTGGAGGTTTCTGAAGCTAGAAGAGATTGCTGCGATAACGCCTAAATCGGCGGCGGGTTCGGAGACTTCAAGACCGCCCGCTATGTTTATGAAAACGTCATCGTTGGCGATTTGAAAACCAAGGCGTTTTTCTAAGACCGCGATTAAGAGCGAAGTTCGGTTGTAGTCAAATCCTTGCGCCATACGTCTTCCCGTGCCGTAATTCGTGCTAGACACCAATGCCTGAACCTCAACGAGCATTGGGCGCGTGCCTTCCATACAAACCGTTACGACAGAACCGCTTGCGCCTTCGGGGCGTTCCTGCAAAAAGACTTCTGATGGGTTTCCGACTGGCACTAAGCCCTGATTTGTCATTTCAAAAACGCCTATCTCATTTGCGGCACCAAAACGATTTTTAACCGCGCGTATGATTCGGTGATTGTGATGTCTATCCCCTTCAAAATAAAGTACTGTATCAACAATGTGCTCAAGTGCTTTTGGTCCAGCGATTGACCCTTCTTTTGTTACGTGACCTATCAAAAAAACAGGGGTTCCAGTTCCTTTTGCAAACATCATAAATTCGCCCGCGACCGCGCGAACTTGGCTTACACTGCCCGGGGCTGACTCAAGAGTGCCGCTAAAAACCGTCTGGATTGAGTCAACGATTACAAAATCTGGTTTAAGGCGTTCTGTTTCGGTTAAAATCGCTTCGAGATTTGTTTCAGGCAGTAGATAAAGATTGTCGGCATTTAGCCCGAGCCTTTCGCCCCGCATTTTTATTTGACGTTCGGATTCTTCGCCTGAAATGTAAAGTACCTTTCCACCCGTTTGGCTAAGTTTATCTGAGACTTGGCTGACGAGCGTAGATTTTCCAATTCCGGGGCTTCCGCCAATTAAGACGAGTGATCCCGCGACGATACCGCCGCCTAAAACTCTGTCAAATTCTTCAATTCCCGAAGGGGTACGCGAGTCATCTTGGGATTTGATGTTTTTATATTGGATGGGTTTGGTTTCTCGGAAGGTAGAAGTTGTTTTACCAAGTTTGCCTTTTGTTTGAGCCGTGACGCGGAATTTTTCTTCGACAAATGTATTCCACTTTCCGCATTCCTTACATTGTCCGTTCCACTTGCGTTCTTGGTTGCCGCATTCCTGGCAGACATAAATCGTTTTTGGTTGTTTTGCCATAGTTGGACAGAGGTCAAATGTTATAAGTCATTAATCAGTGACCAGTTAGTTGCCATTTTCTAATCTTTGAAGCTATCATAAAATCTGTTTTGATTAGGAGCAAGTTCGCACCGATCACGACAATCCATAATCTGATCACGTGACATCGTTCAAAAATATTATGCCCGCTCAAAGACAACACGCCTTTTCTGAGAAAGTTTCATTGATAACCGACGGTGCGAGTCCGATTGGGAGAGCTGTTGCCATGCAATTGGCTTTGGCAGGGAGTTATGTGATTGTTGGTGTTCCGAAGATTTCGGAGGGCGATAAGCGAGCACTGGACGAATTAAAATCTCTTGGCACATTAGCTAATTATTTTGAAGTGGATGTCTCGACGATTGAAGGAGTTAAAGAACTTGTGTCGGAAGTGGAAAATTCTTACGGGCATTTGGATTTACTTATAAATTGTTTGAAATATGAAGGTGATTCGGAGTTTGAAAATACTAGTTCCGGGGATTTTGATCAAATTGTAGATTCAAATCTAAAGAATGTATTTTTTATGATTCAAGAATCCTTGAGATTAATGAAGCCGCGCCCGAAGCCAAAGATCGTAAATGTTATTTCGGCTTGTGATACGGAGAAAATCGAAGGAAATACGGCGTTTGTCGCTGCGAGTTTGGCTTTAAAGGGGATGACAAAAAATCTTGCTAAGGTTTTACCAAAAAAATTTCGAATAAATGCTGTAGAGCTAAGCGAAATTGAAAAGACGAAAGCAAAAAATAAGGAGCTTGACAGCGAATTATTTCGCGTAAAAAAAGAGCTTGATGAAGATGATGCCGCACGAACTATTATTTATCTCCTTTCTTCAGATTCGATTGGGATAAACGGACAAACGCTTTTTGTCGAATAGACTATATTTTACTTGGGTTTTAGCACTAACGAATAAATTAAAATCGTGCTAAAATTAAAAACGTTATGAAACCCGACATTCTCATAATTAGAATCGGATTTATTGTGGTATTAGCTGCAATTGCTTGGATGCTGAATCCCTTTGCAAATGTTGATAGCATAAATATGTGGAATCTTAATTTGGAATCCAAGCGCTATCTATCTGCGTTTGTCGGCGTGATTGCGGCACTTTTTGTTATCGCGTTTGAAATGAGAGTGCGACGTGCGCTGTTGAAAACATTGATCGGTGCGGCGATAGGCTCGATTTTAGGAATAATAGGCGCATATCTGATTGGTATGTTGATTAGTAGTCAAGAAACGGCTGCCGTGCCCGCCGAAATGAAAACGTTTCTTACCGTGGCTTTGGCGTTCTTCATGGCTTATATCGGCTTGATGGTTGGAGCTGCTAAAGGCGAATATATCGACCTTTCGGTGCTGGGCGGTGTGTTTAGTGATAAGGATGTTCAACATGACTACAAGGTTCTCGACACCAGCGTAATTATTGATGGGCGGATAGCCGATGTCGCGGAAACGGGTTTCTTGGGTGGGACGATTGTGATTCCGCAGTTTGTTTTAACCGAATTGCAGCAGGTAGCGGATTCGCCGGATTCTTCTAAAAGACAGCGTGGAAGGCGCGGGCTCGATATGCTTCAACGTTTGCGAAATAACAGTGCTTTAGATATTCAAATTGTCGAGACGGATTTTCCCAAAGTAAAGGAAGTTGATCTTAAATTGATTGAATTAGGACAGCAGCTAGATGGCGTCGTCGTCACAAATGATTTTAATTTGAACAAAGTTTCTGAACTCCGCGGCGTAAGTGTTCTGAATATCAATGAGCTTGCAAATGCGCTTAAACCAGTTGTTTTGCCAGGTGAAGCGATGAAAGTCTTTATTCTCAAGGAAGGCAAGGAGTATAATCAGGGTGTCGCTTATCTTGATGATGGAACAATGGTCGTCGTCGATAATGCCCGGAAATTAATCGGTAAAACTGCCGAGATTGCTGTGACAAGCGTTTTGCAGACTACGGCTGGCAAGATGATTTTTGGACGTTTATGGGAAGATAAACACGATGCACATGAAAGCGCCGATAATATTCACAATACTCGATCCGAGAATATGCGAAAGCAAGCCGGCGGTTTAGGCGAACAAAAAATGATCGGAGAGAACTAAATTTTATAGCAATCAACCGCATGAATACTGCAATTATCGTCGCTGCCGGAAGCGGAAAAAGATTTGGCGGTGATATACCGAAACAATTTCTCAAAATTCTTGGAAAACCTCTAATAAATTATACTTTAGAAAGATTTGAATCTTGTGATTCGGTTGATGAGCTCATACTTGTTATTTCAGAATCTGAGATAGAGAATATTTCCAACTACGTAAATCAATCGGAGTTTGTTAAATTAAGAAAGATTTTACCTGGCGGGAATTCACGGGCGGAGTCGGTCTTTAAAGGCTTTAACGCGATTGAACAGCGTTCTGCGAATATTATTGCCGTACACGATGGGGCAAGACCGCTTGTGACCCCGAGTGAAATTGATTTGACTGTTAAAAAGGCAGAAGAGATTGGCGCGGCGTGTTTAGTAGGTAAAGTTACCGACACGATAAAGGAAGTCGCACACGGAAATATAAAATGTACTCTTGACCGCTCAAAACTCCGAAGCGCACTTACCCCACAGTGTTTTAGATATGAAATTCTCCGCAGAGCCTTCGAGGAATATAGAGCTAACGAGTCAGTAACGGATGAATCGTCGATGGTAGAGAAAACTGGGGTTGAGGTCGCTTTGGTCGAAGGTAGCGGAACTAATTTTAAAGTTACTACAAAAGAAGATTTATTAGTCGCAGAGACTTTTTTACGGGTAGAGAAGGATCGAGATGTTTAAGGTTGGTTTTGGAAACGACATTCATAGATTGGAAACAGGAAAGCCTTTAATCATTGGTGGTGTGGAGATTCCTTCTGACTTCGGCGCGGTCGGACATTCAGATGCCGATGTTTTGCTACATGCTGTAACCGACGCAATTTTAGGGGCTTTGGCTTTGGGAGATATCGGTTCGCATTTTTCTGATAGTGACGAAAGATGGAAATGTGCTGATAGCGGCGTTTTCTTAAGAGAAGCCGTTCGTTTAGCGAAAGAAAAAGGATATCAAGTTGGTAATCTAGATTCGATTGTAAGTTTGGACAAACCCAAGTTGAGACCGTTTATTGAAAAAATGCGGGGGAATTTAGCTGAGGAAATCTGCGTAGAAAAAGAATGTGTTAGCGTAAAAGCAAAAACAGGCGAAGGCTTAGATTCGGTAGGCAAATGCCTAGCGATAAAAGCCGAAGCCTGTATTCTTCTCGCGAAAAACTAAAGATTCTATCTAGGGAATCTGTTAATATTTACGCCGTATCTTCTCGCAATTCTCAAAACCTGATGCCAAGTTTGAGTGATTTCACGTGAATTATTGGAGTAACTATGTTTTTTCCATGCTTTCATGTGTTCACGCCATGCGTACTGGAAATCTCTCGGAAGCCCTCCATCGTTAATACGAGCAGATCGAGCAGCATATGAAGCGATTTGGTTACGATAAGCAGAATTGGCGTATAAATCTGAATCCGACAGATTGTTAACATTTTGTTTCAACATGTTCGCAAGTTGGCGATTTCGGATTCTGCCATTTCGATCATCTCTAATAAGTAAAGAATTAATTCTTCGCGCAGTCACACTATGGCTATGTGACCTTTGTATTTGGGGGCTTGAAGCGGTTTTAGGAAAACCAAATACTAACCCAACCAAAGTCGTTGATAAGCCGAAAGTTAAAGTAAAAGCTATGATTCCAAGTATTAATTTCATAAACGTCTCCTAAATGTCATCTTCCATTATGCAGGATATGAACGGAAAACAAAAGTATTTTTGCGAAAAACTTTAAAAAGATCGGACTGGCAAAACTATTTACAATCAAGTAAATTATCTGGGTGCGACCTCAGGATATAATTTCGAAGAAGCGAGACGGCAAAAGGTTGTCTGAGGATGAAATAAATTCTTTCATCCGAGGGGTAACTGACGGAACCTGGGCGGATTATCAAATTACAGCTTTGATAATGGCTATGTTTCTTAATGAACTGAATTTGGAAGAGCAATCGGAAATTACGCAGGCGATACTTCACTCCGGTGAGGTTTTGGATTTTTCGGATATTGAAAAACCAAAGGCTGACAAGCATTCAACGGGCGGTGTTGGGGATAAAACGTCGCTGATAATTGCCCCGCTCGCAGCTGCTTGCGGTCTTGCCGTGCCGATGATATCGGGTCGAGGACTCGGACACACAGGCGGAACACTCGATAAGCTCGAATCGATTGAAGGATTTAACGTCAACCTAACCACGGAAGAATTTAGACGGATTATCAAAACTTGCGGCTATGGGATGTCCGGGCAAACTTCAGATATTGCTCCGGCTGATAAAAAAATATACGCGTTGCGAGACGCAACCGCGACCGTCCCCACGATCCCTTTGATTGTTGCGTCAATAATGTCGAAAAAATTGGCGGAAGGATTGGACGCTTTGGTTTTAGACGTTAAAACTGGAAACGGCGCATTTATGAGCGACTTCGCGGATGCCAAAAAACTTGCAGAAGCGATGGTAAAAACTGGAAACTCGTGCGGCGTGAAGACTCAAGCTTTAATCACCGATATGAATCAACCGCTTGGTAAATATGTGGGAAATGCGCTGGAAGTTTTTGAGTGTATAGAAATTCTTCGAGGTGAAACACCAGAAGGGGCGGAATCAACTTGGCATTTGTCTCTTGATTTGACAGCTCAAATGCTACTATCAGCGGGTGTTTCAGAAAGTATCGAATCTGCTAGAGAGTTGGCTTCCGCAAAGCTTGACAGTGGCGAGGCGTTTGAAAAATTCGCGGAAAATGTCGAACTTCAAGGTGGCGATCCTAGGGTTTGTTCTGATCCAAAAACGCTTTTCGAGAAAGATTTGATCGAAGTGGAAATAAGGACGAAGGACTCAGGATTTGTAGCCGAAATTCAAACCGCCGAGATTGGAAGTCTTGTTTGCAATATCGGAGGCGGAAGATTGAAAGCCGAAGATTCGGTCGATCCCGCGATCGGATATTCCAGCGAGGTTAGAATTGGTGACAAAGTCAGCGTAGGAGACTTACTCGGCATTCTTTTTTGCAGAGATAAAACGCAATCTGATTTGATTGCAGGATCGTTAGCTGATGCCTATCGACTTAGTGATGAAAAACCTCTGCCTCTCAAACTCATAAAAGAAGTTATTTCATAAAGTAATTAAGAAACCGCAAGAATTCCTTTTACCAACCGTTCAAATTAGAAGAGCGAAGATAATATCCTGCGTAAAGCAACGGATTCCTTTGTCTTCCAATCTAATTTTTACATTTGAGGTAAAACTCGGGAGTTTTTAACATGAAAAATATTTTATCCAAAACGGCGGTATTGGTTTTTACGATTGCTTTAGGTTTAGGGGTAACAAACATCTATTCGAACAGAAGTATGGCGACAGATGCGTATGTTCCTGAACCCACGGCTATTAAGAAGAAAACTTTAGAAATGGTTTTTGTACTTGATACGACGGGTTCAATGGGGGGATTAATCGCGGGAGCAAAACAAAAAATCTGGAGTATTGTCAATGGTGTTATGAGCGGAAAAGATAAGGCGAACGTGAAAATCGGACTCGTTGCCTATCGAGACATAGGTGATGCGTACGTAACAAAAGTTTTACCGATCACGCAGGATCTTGACAAGGTTTATTCGACTCTAATGAGCTACCAAGCGCAGGGCGGCGGCTATACGCCGGAAAATGTTCGGCGGGCTTTGGCTGACGGGGTAAACAAAGCCGGCTGGTCTAAAAAAGGAAAAAGTGTGTCGCAGATATTGTTTTTGGTTGGCGACGCGCCTCCCCATAACGACTATCCTCAGGAGCCAGACGTACTCGTGACGACTGCAAAAGCGGTGAGCCGAGATATGGTTGTGAACACAATTCAAGCCGGAAATTTGCGCGGTACAAAAGAAATTTGGCAGCAAATTGCTCAACGCGGCGAAGGAAAATATTTTGCAATAGCGCAGGACGGAGGAGTTCAGGCTATTTCGACACCTTTTGATAAGAAGCTCTCTGAATTGGGAAGAGAGATTGGCGGAACCTACCTCGCTTATGGTGGCGGAGCGGGCAAAACGGGCGTCGAATTTCGTAAGCGAAAAGATGATAAGCAAGCCGCAATGGAGGCAACCGTGTCTTCGGATGCACCAATTGTCGCTCAAGCTGATAGAGCCGTGAACAAGGCACTTAATTCTGCAGCCTACGTAGGCGATCTATTACAGGAAATTGAAAACGGAAGGATAAGCCTCAAAGATGTGAAAAAAGAAGATCTTCCTGACGATCTAAAGAAACTTTCTGCTTCGGCGCGAGAAAGGGAAATTCAGAAGCGTTTGGCAAAGCGA
>Ga0114931_10003482_pt1 | contig 19919 bp, 19 predicted proteins | sample 2SBtaG_FD_89579 | JGI IMG/M metagenome (GOLD analysis project Ga0114931, IMG submission 89579) | Deep subsurface microbial communities from Kolumbo volcano to uncover new lineages of life (NeLLi) - 2SBTROV14_V59a metaG | ecosystem: Environmental > Aquatic > Marine > Volcanic | place: Kolumbo...
AGCTTGTGGATACGTCAGATTCCTGGATTGTGGAGCGAACAGGGATCCGAGAACGTCGAAAAGCCGCACCAGGTGAAGCCTGTTCTGATTTAGGCGTTCAAGCCGCCCAGCAAGCCTTGGCTACAGCAAATCTACAGCCTTCCGATCTTGACCTCATCATCGTTGCGACATGCACTGGGGATTCCCCCCTCCCTTCCACAGCCTCTCTTGTTCAATACCGACTCGGTGCTTCTCTCGCTGCGGCATTCGATATTTCAGCCGCTTGCTGTGGTTTTGTCTATGCCTTGTCCGCGGCAGATGCCTTCGTTCGATCCGGTCAATATCGCCATGTGTTGGTGATTGGTTCAGAGGTGATGTCAGCAGTTACGGATTGGACGGATCGCAACACCTGCGTACTCTTTGGCGATGGCGCAGGTGCCGTTGTTGTGGGGCAGACCGAGGAGAATCGAGGCTTATTGTCGTTTCATCTGCATGCAGACGGCCGGTTATCAGACCTCATATGTGTCCCAGGCGGGGGCTCCTCTATCCCCGCCTCAGAATCCATGCTGGCCGAGCGAATGCAGTATGTCAAAATGCGAGGCAATGAAACGTTTAAAATCGCTGTAAAAACCATGGAGGAAGCCGTTCATGAGGCTTTGGCAGCCCATGAGCTCACCGTGGCTGATATTGATTTGCTAGTGCCTCATCAGGCCAATATTCGAATTCTCAAAGCCGTGGCTCAGCGACTAGGCTTGTCAATGGACCAGGTCGTCATAAATTTAGATCGTTTTGGAAATACCTCCGCGGCTTCTATCCCCTTGGCGCTGGATGAAGCGGTCAGGGCTGGACAAATTCCACCGGGAAGTTTAATAGTTCTAGCCGCCTTTGGGGCTGGGCTGACCTGGGCGTCTGGAGTCGTCCGCTGGTAAATCCTTGTGACTGGCTCAGCACCTACACGAAAAAAATAGAATCCAATATTTGAAAAGTGAAGAGAGGGGAAACGATGGCAACACTTGATCAACCGTTAGAGGGAGAATGGGCCTTAATCTTAGGAGCATCGAGTGGATTTGGCGAGGCGGTGGCCTTGGAATTGGCAGGGTTGGGCATGAATATTTTTGGCGTCCACCTTGATCGAAAATCGACCCTCCCCAATGCGGAGCGGATTGTCGGCGATATTAAAAAGCTCGGGCGTGAAGCCATGTTCTGGAATGTGAATGCGGCTGATGCAGAAAAACGAAAAGAAGTGGTTGAGGCCATCCAAGCTCAATTGAACAGCGGGAAAACCAAAACCGTACGGGTCCTTTTGCATTCCTTGGCCTTTGGCACATTAAAACCGTTTATTGGTCAATCAAGTGCTGATGCCGTGAATAAAGCTCAGGTAGACATGACCTTGGATGTGATGGCCAATAGTTTGGTGTATTGGACGCAAGATCTTGTAGGTGCTGGTCTCATGGGGCAGGGCGGGCGGATTTTTGCGATGACCAGCGCAGGCGGTGCACGGGTTTGGAAGACCTATGGCGCCGTCTCAGCGGCCAAAGCGGCATTGGAATCCCATATTCGTCAGCTTACATTGGAATTGGGGCCAATGGGAATCACCGCCAATGCGATTATGGCTGGGGTCACCGATACTCCGGCATTACGGAAAATCCCCGGATCCGATGAAATGCTGACCTGGGCCAAGAGAAAAAATCCCTCTGGACGTTTAACGACGACCAAAGATGTAGCTGAAACCATTGGCCTTCTCAGTCATCCCAAAGCCCACTGGGTGACTGGCAATGTGTTGTGTGTCGACGGCGGAGAATTCATCGTCGATTAAAAGATGCCCAAACAACTTTCCATCTGCGTTCCCTGGCTTTGCCGAAGCGGCTCGCACAGACATAGTCGGCCCATTGTCGTGCTCACGTACTTTTGTACGCTCCGCGCGTCAATAGGCCTGCGGCCTTGCTGGAAAAGCTGTTTGAACATCTTTTAGATGATGGGAAATATTTTGGGGTCATGCATATTTTCCCGTTGACTTTGATGGCGGATTCACTCATATCTTAACCCCTATGTCTGAGAAGGTTGGTTTCATTTTCCCAGGGCAGGGGTCACAATCCGTTGGCATGGGCCAGGCATTGGTGGAGGGTCGTTCTGACCTTCGGCAGTTGTATGAAGAAGCGAGTACCATTCTTGGATATGACCTTGCGGCCTTGTGTTTTGAAGGGCCGGTTGAGCAACTGAATAAAACGGAATGTACGCAACCCGCGTTGTTGGTCACCAGTATCGTGGCCTTACGAGCGCTAGGTTCAACGCAAAAACCGATCGCAGTGGCCGGACATAGTTTGGGTGAATATTCGGCGATTGTTGCGGCTGAAGGGCTTGGGTTTCAGGAAGCTGTTCAGCTGGTTCAAAAACGGGCTAATTTCATGGCCGAAGCGGTTCCTCCCGGCAGTGGACTCGTGGCCGCTGTGCTGGGGCTAACACCAGAAGTGGTTCAGGAAGCCTGTCAGGAAGCGCAATCCGAGGGCATTGTGTCGGCGGCCAACTTTAATGCTCCGGGGCAGGTGGTGATTGCAGGAGAAAAAAGTGGCGTGGAGCGTGCGATTGAAATCGCCAAGACTAAAGGCTGTCGTCGCGCCATGCCCTTGCCGGTAAGTGTCCCAGTCCATACGGCTTTAATGAGGCCAGCCGCAGAGCGTCTCGCTCCATTTGTGGAGTCCGCATCTCTATCTGACTTGCAGGTGCCTTTAATCAATAATGCCGATGCTAAGGCTCTCACCAAGGTCACTGACATCAGAGAGTCACTCATTCGTCAATTACCGTCGTCTGTTCTTTGGGAGCAATCCATCCGTATGATGGGTGATATGGGGATTACGATTTTTGTAGAAATTGGTCCAGGAACCGTGTTGACAGGCCTGGTGAAACGCATTCTTCCTGAAGCGACTTTGTGCAATGTGCATAATCCTGAATCGCTTGAAACCACCTTGGTCATACTGAAGAACGTTGCGTAAAACAATTTTCATTTATAGGTGAAGTGAGGCTGTCGTGCTTGAAGGAAAAAAAGCAGTAGTGACCGGAGCGGCTCAGGGGATTGGACAAGCGATTGCTGAAACGTTAGCCCAAGTTGGTGCTGATGTGGTGGTGGTGGATCTCGATGCTGCTCGTTGTCAAGAGACTGTGGATCGGGTAAAGAAGCATAATCGAGAGGCATTGGCCGTTTCGACCAATGTTGGTCAATGGGATGATGTAAAGGCCTTGGTTGACCAGGTCGTCAAGAATTGGGGGCGCATCGATATTTTCGTCAACAATGCCGGAATCACTCGTGACGGGCTTGTGGTGCGCATGAAAGAGGAGGATTGGAACGCCGTCATTCAGGTCAATTTGACGGGTACCTTTTATTGCATCAAAGCGGCCTTGGCCCCAATGTCCAAGCAACGTTATGGCCGAATTATTAATATGGCCTCAGTGGTCGGTGTGATGGGAAATGCCGGTCAGGCCAATTACGCGGCGTCTAAAGCCGCGGTGATTGGGTTGACGAAGACCATTGCTAGAGAGTATGCCAGTCGGAACATTACCGTGAATGCTGTAGCCCCCGGGTTTATTGATACGGCAATGACCCAGGCTTTGGGGGACGATGTCAGGGAAATGCTTTCAAAACAAATTCCGTTGGGACGTTTAGGCCAACCATATGATATTGCCGAAGCCGTGAAGTTCTTGGCCTCAGATGCTGCGAATTATATTACTGGCCAGGTGTTGCATGTGAATGGTGGGATGCATATGGCTTCATAGCCACTACCGGGGTATGAGCGCTGTCAGACAGATACAGAATTTATTAACAGGAGGTATAAACTTCGATGGCAGTTGAAGAAAAGATCAAAAAAATCATTGCAGAGCAGTTAGGAGTGGAAGAAGATGAAGTCGTGCCCGAAGCCTCATTTGTGGAGGATCTTGGGGCGGACTCGTTAGACACGGTAGAACTCGTGATGGCGCTTGAGGAAGAATTTGATGTTGAGATCCCGGATGAAGATGCGGAAAAGATCCAAAAAGTTTCTCAAGCCGTCGACTATATCAAAGAAAAAACCTGATCGCGCAAATAATTGAGTGATGGCTGATCAAAATCGACGCCGAGTGGTGATCACAGGATTGGGCGTGGTGACGCCATTAGGGATAGGTGTGGAACATACCTGGCAGGCCTTAACCGCTGGGCAATCCGGAATCACCAAGATTACGCGATTTGATGCCTCTGAGTACCCCTGTCAAATTGCCGGTGAAGTGAAAAACTTCGATCCTGGCGATTACATCGACAAAAAAGAAATCAAAAAAATGGATCCGTTCATTCACTATGCCGTGGCGGCGAGCTTAGAGGCCGTGGATGATGCCGGATTAAAAATCACGCCGGACAATGCGGACCGGGTGGGTGTGTACATCGGGGCGGGAATCGGAGGCCTCCCGGGGATTGAGCATTACCACGATGTTCTCAAGGAAAAGGGGCCTAGCCGGGTCTCTCCTTTTTTTATCCCGATGGTCATTATCAATTTGGCCTCGGGGCAAGTGGCCATCCGGTTTGGGGCGCGGGGCCCAAACTCCTGTGCCGTGACTGCCTGTGCGACAGGGAATCATTGCCTCGGAGATGCTCTTCGGATTATTCAACGGGACGAGGCAGATGTGATGCTGGCTGGAGGGGCGGAATCGACCATTTGCCCATTGGCTCTAGCCGGGTTCGCGGCAGCCAAGGCCTTGTCTCGTCGAAACGATAATCCTGAAGGAGCCAGTCGGCCCTTTGACCAAGAACGCGATGGATTTGTGATTGGCGAAGGATCGGGCGTGGTGGTATTAGAGGAACTCGAACATGCGCAACGGCGAGGTGCCAAAATCTACGGTGAACTGGCTGGTTATGCCATGACCAGTGATGCCTTTCATATTACGGCCCCGCCGGATGATGGCGCCGGCGCGGTGGACTGTATGAACAAGGCAATCAAAGATGCAGGGGTGGAGAAGGCGGACATTGGATATATCAATGCTCATGCGACCTCGACCTTTGCGGATAAAATTGAAACCCACGTGATTAAAACTGTGTTTGGCCAGCAGGCCTATCAGGTCCCAGTAAGTTCGACTAAGTCGATGACGGGTCATTTACTCGGTGCGGCTGGTGGGATTGAAGCCGTCTTTACAACGAAAGCCTTGTATCATGGTTTGCTTCCACCGACCATCAATTTGGACCATCCTGATCCGGACTGTGACCTCGATTATATCCCAGGCAAAGCGCGATCGGCACCTATCAAGGCTGCCATTTCTAATGCGTTTGGATTTGGGGGCGTCAATGCATGCCTCGTCATGAAACAATACAAAAATAGCCCTACCCCGTAGTTCCAATCTCTTGGCCTTCCGCATGATTTTCCCCTCCTGGCGTACATGCGTGGCGGATCGGAGTCATCGTTAATCTTTAAGCCGTCTCAGATCATGTCCTTCATTGAAGACGCCCAAAAAATTATTGAGTATGTCTTTACTCAACCAAGGTTGCTTGAGGAAGCACTGACACATAAATCCCATCTTCAAGGAAAAGCGGATAAGTCCCTCAAGGACAATGAACGGCTTGAATTTTTAGGGGATGCGGTGTTGGATCTCATCATCAGTGAGCATTTGGCGCACACCTTCCCTGAATGGGCCGAAGGTGAACTCTCAAAAACCCGGGCCAATTTGGTCAGACAATCGTCACTGGCGCAAGCCGCTCGCCGATTGCAACTTGGGGAATTCTTACGTTTGGGTAAAGGAGAGGAGCAAACACAAGGAAGAGGAAAAAGCTCTTTATTGGCCAACGCCCTTGAGGCTGTCATTGCCGCCATTTATTTGGATGGAGGGTTGGTCCCTGCCCGGACCTTTGTCCTTAAGGTGTTGGAAGATCATGTGCGGGGGGTAGGTCAATCAACCCTGGCAGTGGATCGGCACGATTTTAAGAGTCAGCTCCAAGAATGGTGCCAGCAAAAATTTTCGACTATCCCGGAGTATGCCCTTGTCAGTGAGTCGGGTCCAGACCATAAGAAAGTCTTTGAAGTTGAAGTAAGCATTCAGAGTGCGATACAAGGACGAGGCATCGGGTATAATAAAAAGGCCGCCGAACAAGAGGCCGCAAAAAATGCCTTAAAACAGGTGTACCAGGGTGATTCGGAAGAGAAGCCCTCGTCCATGGTATAATGAAAAACTAGGAACAGCGCTAACTAGCAAACACAGGTGAAGGAGGTTTGGGAATGAGGAAGTTCAGTAGGGTGATTGGAGTGACGTTGTCAATGCTGCTATTGGGAGTATGGCTCTATAGCGAAAGTAATCAGGTGTGGGCGAATGACCCAAATGTTGTTTTGACGGCAGAAGGGAAGGGGAAAGCCCCACGTGCGATCCTAAAAACCAAGTTTGGTGAAATGGAAATTGTCTTTTTCCCGGAATTAGCGCCCAAGCACGTTGAAAGCTTTTTAAATTTGGCCAGAAAAGGATTTTATAATGGCACGATCTTTCATCGAATCATCCCGGGATTTATGATTCAAGGTGGCGATCCAATCACCAAGGATCCCAGCAAGAAAAGTGCCTATGGAACGGGAGGCCCAGGATATACGGTGCCCGCTGAATTTAATAAAATCCCCCATGAACGTGGGATTTTATCCGCAGCTCGTACCGCCGATCCGGATAGCGCTGGTTCACAATTTTTTATCATGGTGGCCAAATCTCCACATTTAGATGGGCAGTACACGGTGTTTGGTGAAGTGGTGAAGGGGATTGAAGTCGCGGACAAAATCGTGAGTCAGCCTCGGGACCGACGCGACATGCCCTTAGAGCGGATTGAGATTACTGTCGAGGTGATGGAGTAGAAAAACCGTGATGCGTGAGATGTAATGCGTGATCCGTAGAAAAAAAGATTTTACGGATTACGTGTTACGCATCATAGCTTGGGAAGGTCGCCCACGTTGGCGCCGCTGGGGATGATGATTCCGCCGCCGGTTTCGCTTAATCGAATCAGTTGCTCCGCGACATCCGGGTGGTAACTTCTGAGAAATCCAGTCAGGCCATTGAGAAAGCGATTGGACCGGAGGCCAGGGCCGGAAAATTCTGTGATAAAAACCAGTCCTCGGTCCAGGACTTCCCCGACCAAATCGTTGTCGATTTTTTCACCTTTCATAAAGGCCTCATATTCTTTTTTTAACGCTTCCGTGAAGGCGGGTGCCATGCCTTCGGGAATCTGGATGGGACTAAAGGTGCGCCGTAACGATTGAATGGCGGCGATGACCTCTCCGTCCTGTCCGTCACGTCGTGAATGAAAGTGCTTAAAGGTCACAGCCTCCAAGAAGTAAAACACTTCCGCTGCCTTATCGCCTAAGTCATCATTGTCTAATAATTCGCGATAGAGTGCTCGACGCCCCTGTTCAAAGTGATCCCCCACGCGTTTTTGTTGATACTCAACATTCGAGTCCAAATACGCGCAATCTGTATGACAGTCAATGCTGACCATGCGATGGGTTCCGCAACATTGACTGCAGATGGAGCCGCTGAGGGCCGGACAGAGGCGTTTCCCTTTTCGCTCATGACAATAAATACATTTACTCATTTTTTACGGGTATCTCCACCCATCATCCCTAAGCCATAATCCGAAAGGGTTCGCTTTTTCTTCTTTGAACCGTTCTTCGCATTGGCTGGTCGTTCTAGCCCATTCATCTCTGCTCCATCGGCGTATAGGTAAGGGACGAGAATGAGGTGCTTTTTTCGATCAATTTTGACACTCGTTGGGGAAATGAGAAACTCGGCGATTGGCCGCATTTTTTGATCCGGCTGAACACGCCATATTTTTCCGGCTGTCAAATCAGAAAGGTACATGTTGCCAAATTGATCGAAGTCCACGCCGCTGAGATGTTGAAACCTGCCGGTAAAAAATGAATTGGAAATCATTTCATGGATCGAGAGGTCTTGCGCAATATCCAAGACCGTTCCATTGTCGAGGCTGACAACCACCAGACGGCCCGATCTGGGGTGCACCGCCAATCCACGTGGTGAGGCTAATTGGTCATTCTGTAAATAGAGAGACACACTATGATCCTGGGTCGTGTCAATTTGATAAATGGCATTCCCTTCGGTGTCCAGGACAAACAGTTGCCCGGCTCCATCGGCAATCAGATCAGTAAGTTCCGTGATGTGGAATTGGCTAAACGACAAGGTGACAGTGGATTGCCCGGTGTTGATATCGAAACCTCGAATGGTATCAAGGTCTGCGACATACAGGGTTTTCCCGACGATGGCCATGCCGTTGGGAGAATGAAGTATCGTGCCCCTGGTGCCACCATTGATGAAATGCAGATCAATGGGCTTTCCATTGATATCTAGTTTGGAAATAAATCCATTGTTGTCCTGTTTCCCTGGTTCTCCATTGGCATTGGCGATAAAATAATTTTTACCCGAAGGGGACACAATGAAGCTTTGTGGCCTCATTAATTCCCCAATCGGGAATCCATGGGAGGTCGTTGACCAAGCGGTGAGGTAAGCCAGGATGACAAGAAAAGAAAGAAGTGAACGAATCGATAGAGTAAGACGTTGGCCAGTATCGGCTGAGCTGCCACACGTGAGGAGTGGGAGAACATGAAGCTTATGCTTGAGTAACACGTGCGTATCGTACGAGACCATTTTCAGGACTGTCAAGGCAATGAGGGGCCTGGCTCTTTCATTGACTTGGAATTATTAGCCTTGTTATCGTGGCTCCCTGCTGGTTGCTCGTCGCTAGTATTTGGGGATCTTTCACGCCTTCTTTTTTTTCGAGCAACGGGCGACTTAGCGACGAACAACCAGCAACGAGTAAGGAGGTCCCTGTGTCAGCCCAAGTGATTGACGGAAAAGCATTCGCCCAAGAAATTCGCCAGGGAATTGCTCAGGACATTGAAGCATTGGTGGGCCAGACGGGGGTTCGTCCTGGTCTAGCCGTGGTTCTTGTGGGTGATGATCCGGCCTCGGCTGTGTATGTTCGAAATAAAAAGAAAGCCTGCGATACGGCGGGTTTGTATGTGGATGACCACACCCTTCCCGCAACGGCCACGCAGGAAGAGCTGCTCAAGCTGATTGATCAATTGAATGCCGATCCTAGAATCCACGGCATCCTGGTTCAGCTTCCCTTACCATCTCAAATTGATAGCCCAACGGTATTGAACGCAGTGTCTCCGGATAAGGACGCCGATGGGTTTCATCCCTATAATATTGGCCGGTTGGTGACAGGTGATCCTTTGTTTGTCCCATGCACTCCAAAGGGTGTGATGCGGATGATCGAGTCTGCCGGACAAACAATTGAGGGAAAACGAGCCATGGTGTTAGGCCGAAGTAACATCGTTGGGAAGCCCGTAGCGATGTTATTGATGCATCGGCATGCCACGGTGACGATCTGCCATTCTCGCACCAAGGATTTACCCGGGATGTGTCGGGAAGCAGATATTCTTGTGGCGGCCATTGGAAAAGCGCAATTTGTTAAAGCTGATATGGTGAAACCAGGAGCGGTGGTCATTGATGTGGGCATCAATCGTTTAGATGATGGCCGCTTAGTTGGCGATGTGGATTTCGAACCTGTGAAGGAGAAGGCCGGTTGGATTTCCCCGGTTCCTGGTGGTGTGGGCCCCATGACGATTGCGATGTTGCTGGTGAACACATTGGAAGCTGCAAAACGCGCAGCGAATGGGTAAAAGATACAAGCCTAATTGATTATGAAAGACGCACGACATACATTGCGACGAGCCTTGGAGCAAGGTGAATTTGCCATCACGGTTGAAGTAAACCCTCCTAAAGGTACGAATGTTTTAGGTGTACTTGAGGCATCCAAAGCTTTGGTGGGGCTTGTTCACGGCATCAACGTGACGGATAACACGGCGGCGGTGATGCAGGCGAGTTCGGTCGCGGTGTCGAGGCTGCTGTATGAGCAGGGCCATGATCCGGTGTTGCAAGTGACCTGTCGGGACCGGAACCGAATTGGTATTCAATCGGACTTATTAGGTGCGCATCTTCTGGGCATTCGCAATGTGCTGTGCCTGACCGGGGATAGTCCCACAGTCGGTGATCACAAAGAAGCAAAACCGGTGTATGATATGGACTCCGTTCAGGTGATGCGGACCATTGGCCTATTGAACCAAGGGCGAAATATGGCGGACAAACCCCTAGATGGTGCGACTGACTTTTTTGTTGGCGCCGCGGCTTCACCGGGGTTTGACTCAAAGAAAATCATGCATCAGAAACTGAACGCGAAAGTCGAAGCTGGTGCCGAATTTTTTCAAACGCAGGCAGTGTATGATGACAAATCGTTTGAGGCCTTTATGTCGGAAGTGCGGCGATATCCTTGTAAGGTCCTGGCAGGGGTGTTGGTCCTTCGTTCCGTGAAAATGGCAGAATATATGAACGCCAATATTCCAGGGATCGACGTTCCAGAAGAACTGATGACTGAAATGAAGAACGCTGATGAAGCTCATCAGGCAGATGTTGGGGTAGACATTGCGGTGCACATCATTAAGGCGGTTCGTCCATACTGTGATGGAGTTCATATTATGACTGGCAGATTCGGCAATCGAGTGCCCGAGATTATTCGAAAGGCGGGGTTGAATTGATGACCATCCCGGAGTTCCTACGTCAAAAATCCCAAGGGAAAAAGCTGGTTGTGGTGACGGCTTACGATGCGTTGTTTACGCGTATCGTGGAACAAGCTGGGATTGAAGCGATTTTAGTTGGGGATTCCCTTGGTGTGGTTGTTCAGGGAAAACCGGATACGCTGTCTGTGACCATGGATGATATGGTGTACCACACGCGATTAGTCGCTGGTGTTCGGAAAAAGGCATTGGTTATTGCGGACATGCCGTTCATGTCCTATCAGGTCAGCGTAGAAGATGCCGTGCGGAATGCGGGTTACCTCATTCAAGCTGGCGCCGGAGCCGTGAAGCTTGAGGGCGGAGTTTCCATGATCGATCGTGTGCAGGCCTTGACCCGATCAGGAATTCCGGTGATGGGACATATTGGAATGATGCCACAGTCGGTGAATCAATATGGAGGATACCGGGTGCAGGGTCGGGAGGAAGCCCAAGCGGAGGGTTTGCTGGCCGATGCTCGAGCCCTGGAAGCCGCAGGCGCCTTTTCCTTAGTAATTGAAGCCATTCCGGCGAAGTTGGCCAAAGTCATCACTGAAGCGATATCTATTCCCACGATCGGGATTGGGGCCGGCCCAGATTGTGATGGCCAGGTGTTGGTTCTTTACGATCTCTTGGGACTGTTCGATGAGTTTTCTCCCAAGTTTGTCAAACCCTATGCGCATTTAAAAGCCGATGCCCTACAAGCCCTCCGACGTTTTAAAGAAGAAGTGGAATGCCAAAAATTTCCCTCCGATCTTGAAAGCTATCTATAACCTCAACCTCCTGCTTATTTCTAGAACAGACTTATGGCGTTTTTCTATTGACAAATCACTAAGTGGGGCCTAACATCCATCCCCGGTTGGCTCTGACTTTGTGTGTCGGAGCCTTTTTTGTGACCTTTTTTTGGTAACGACGCAAATGCCTTCAACAGTCTTGAAGGTGTGCTGATTTTTTTTGAAAACACTAGAGTATTGAAATGTCTAATTTAGTCGTCATTGGATCGCAATGGGGTGATGAGGGGAAAGGCAAAATTGTCGATATCCTTTCCCGAGACGCCGATTTGGTTGTTCGTTTTCAGGGTGGATCGAATGCCGGCCATACGGTGGTGACTCGAAAGGGGACCTATATTTTTCATCTGATTCCCTCTGGAATTTTGTCGAGAGGGAAGTTGTGTATTTTAGGAAGCGGCGTGGTGATTGATCCCGGAGCGTTGATTGGCGAATTGGATCAATTGCAAGGTCACGGGATCAAAATTGGGCGAAATTTTTTAATTAGCCAACGGGCGCATGTCATCATGCCGTATCACAAAGCCATCGACAAAGCCGCGGAAAAAGCCAAGGGCGCTCGACGTATTGGCACCACGGGCAAAGGAATTGGGCCAGCCTATGTGGACAAAATGGCCCGTGTTGGCATTCGGATGGGCGACCTTCTCAATCACGAGACTTTCCGACGAAAGGTCGAAGATAATCTGGTTGAAATCAATAGTTTCCTTCGACATGTGTATAAGGCGAGAGGCTTCAACGCGGATCGTATCGTCGAAGAATATGAAAAGTATGCCAACCGATTGCGTCCTCATGTGGCCGATGATTCTTTGCTTATTCACAAGGCTATCGAAAACGGCAGACATGTATTATTTGAGGGTGCACAGGGCACGCATCTCGATGTAGATTTTGGAACCTATCCATTTGTCACATCTTCGAGTTCGTGTGCCGGTGGTGCCTGCATTGGTACGGGCATTGGTCCGACAAAAATCGATGCGGTTCTTGGGGTGACCAAAGCCTATTCGACACGCGTGGGAAGTGGTCCCTTTCCCACAGAATTGTCCGACGCCGTGGGTGAGGGCTTACAGGAGCGTGGTCAGGAGTTTGGAGCTACCACGGGGCGTGCTCGCCGGTGTGGTTGGCTGGATGCCGTGGTGTTGCGGTATGCCGTACGTGTGAACGGATGTACCTCATTAGCCGTGACCAAATTAGATGTATTAGATGGTTCGACTCAATTAAAGATTGCGGTTGGGTATCGACATCAGGGGAAACTCTATCGAGATATGCCCGCTGATCTTCAAGTTCTTTCGGAATGCGAACCAGTGTATGAAACCTTGCCCGCGTGGACGGGACCCACGACGGGTGTGACCTCCTATAAAGATTTGCCACGGGAGGCCAAACGCTATTTAGGTCGAATTGAGGAATTAACCAGTTGCCCAATTGATATCGTGTCCACCGGTTCTCATCGGGAGCATACCATCATACTGAAAAACCCGATGATGAATATTCCTCCTCGAACCAAAATCCCTAAGGTCAGCGCCTAAAACAAAATCTTCGCGAGTTTGACAAGGCGTATGCCGGTTGTTAGCATCGCGCTTCGGTGAGCCGCTAGCTCAGTTGGTAGAGCATCGCCCTTTTAAGGCGAGGGTCGTGCGTTCGAGCCGCACGCGGCTCACCATCTTTTTCCCTACCTGACTCAGGTCTTCAATTTTTCCAATGCATCGGATCCACGTTTTGATTACGCCGCAGATGATGGAAGGCCTAGCCTTGTCCCTGCAGGTTTGGCAAAAGGGACTGTTGAATATATGAAAACCGTGATCCTGAGGTTGCTGCAAGACGACAACCCGCAGCAATGGGAGGGAATGTTCAAAAAAGTTCGTCCAGCAAGGCCGCAGCCGTTTTGGCGCGCGAAGCGTACTCTCAGTACGTGAGCACGGCAAAATGGCGAGAACGCCGCTGGCGGCTTTTTTCAACATTCCCCAAAAGAAAGAATGGCAGACAAGGACGGAAGTAAGCCTGAAAAGGCTTTTGATGAATTTGACTGCCGTTTTTTTGTTACGAGAATTTACTGACGACTGCCTTAGGCAGGTTTTTCATGAAATGCCCACAGGGACAATAGATGGAGAACGGTGGCATATCGACGTTATGAATGGTATGGATGCAGTCATTGGGGGTGTCTTCGTCGGGGTACATGCCCATATAACGTTCGGTGATTAATTCTTTGCCGCAAGCGACGCAGGGCATGGTTTCTGGAAAATTTCCTGCTTCGCTCATGAGCTGGTCTCCCTTTGAGTGAGCCAAATTCCTGTGGTGTGAACCTTACAGGGAACTTAGCCCTTGCACCAATTGGGTTTTTCCGCTTTATCGGTTGCCGGCAAGGCAAACTTTTGGTCTAAAAGCAGTCTTGACACATTTTCTCCATTTGCCATGACTCTGGCGATCAGATTGAAGTGCTCTCCACGTTCTAAGTCGTACAGCTCAATTTCTCGGGCATTTTCCAAAACCGTATTGATAAAATTTCTGGCTTTCACCGCGAGCTCTTTTTCCTTGGTGCATTGCCCAAGGATTTCTGGAGTTTCGATTCCGGCAATTCTGACCAAAATTACGTCACCAAAGATATTTGGTAGATGTGGAATTGTCACGAAACAGGAATGAACATGATAGCAGCGGTGAAAGGTGACGTTGTGAAAATGAGGGTCTACGGCTGCGACGGGGGGTGTGATGGTTCCCACAAAAAGACTTACCCAGAGGATAAGGCGATAGAGTTTCATCATTATTAAAACCATGCGTGGGTTGAATGTAATTTTGCCGAATGATCGGGATTAGCGGAGTGAGTCTATCATAAAGAAATGAGGACACAAAACAGAAAACCGACATGAACCCTTAAGAATACGGTCTTACGGACCAACAAGTTTTGGGTTGGCTTCCTGTCCCCTAGGTCAAGTTTTCACGAATTCAAGCCGAACAGGGGGAAACTCTTGGCCTTTTGAGATTGTTGCCTCAATAGAAGTTATTCTTCTGAATGAAGCGGCGGTTAGGGAGGGCCGCCGACGATGATCTCGTTCTTACCCACTTCTTGACGCAGAGGGGCTTATGCGCAACCGGATTTCGTGTTCTGCTCAAAAATTAAGTCAACTTGAACCGGGAATGTTGGAATCTGTGGTTGGCGGCCATGTGTTTAAACTTGGGACTCAATATCTTGCTGAGAGTCGAGTGCGGATTCTTGATGCCCATGAAGGCCAGATTAACTCTGAGGTTGATGGAACGTATGGGGTGTATTCTCAAACCATTCGCTTAAAGAGTGGGACGCTAACCACTAAATGTTCGTGCCCAGCCTCTGAACAACCATTTTGTCGACATTGCGTCGCGGTGTTGCTGAAAAATTTTCATTCACAATCCCCTGAAGAAGTGGTGGTGGAACCTGTGCAAGAATCAGTAAAAGAAACAGCAACAGAAATTGCGAGTTATAAGCCGGCGGATGAGCCTAAGGTGGGTGAAGGCAATGTCGATTTTAAATTTCACGAAATTGGCGCATTTGTTGATTGGATACAGGGGGCCATGGGGGCTTTGGCCAAGGATAACGCTCTTCCTCCCTTGCCTGATTTGCCACCGGGAGCGGTGCGGAGTTGGACTGAGGCCATTCAAGAACTTCGGGTCCGTTATCAAGGATGCGAAAAAGAACGTGTTGCTGCCCAAACAGAATTGCGAGATTGTAAAAATCAGATTGCGAACTTAACGCAGGAATTAGACAAGTCCACGAGCGAGGCCAAAGACTACAAAGTGAAATATGCCGAGATCCGAAGTGAATTAGACCGTTGTCAAGAAATGCTAGAAGATCATGTGGTGGTTGTGAAAGAACGCGATCGGTATGCAGATCAAATGAATGGGTTACGCGGGGAACTCTTACGAAAAGGAGCAGAACTTGACAGTTTGGCAGATTCGCTCAAACAAGTGTCTAGTGCCCTGCAAGCGGCTACTCCTCCTCCACGATAGGTCGCTGGTTGCTAGCAAAAGAAAACGATACATTCGACCGACCAGCAACTAGCGACGAGCAACCAGCCTACAGCCTCTCTACCACTCCTCTACCGCAGAAAGATTCGACTCCATCCATAGCTCAAGACGATCGGCGATATACTCAAAGGCTTTGGCCGCAGCTGATGTAGGATTGTGATCCACAACCGGAAGATATTGCTGGATGGAATGTTCGACCGCAACATCCTGAGGAATCTGTCCCAAAACATGCAATTCGGTCCCAATATATTGCTGGACCATTTGTTGAAGGTGAAGGGTGTTGACTTTGGAAGCCCTTCCCATGCGGTTCAAAATGAGACAGGGAGTAAACGATTCCAAGGCGGCTTTGGCGATGGCGGTGCCGGCTTCATTCGTGTGTCCGACTGCATCAAGCACCTCTTGGACACTTTGAAACTCTCGATTCGAAAGGGCCGTCGCGATGGGGTCTCGGGCTAAAAAGGCCGACAAGACTTTACGAATGGCGGCAAGTTTAATAAACCGATAGAGGTCAAGGACGGAAGTCGGATCTGGTGTGGTCACCGTGATGTGTCCGTTCGCGAATAAAAAGAAATCTAAGGTATGAAAGTGAGTGCCCGCTCCGACATCGACAAGGACGATGTCCCCTTCCAATTTTCGTAAATGATTGAGCAGCCGTTTTTTCTTTGGGTGAGGCAGGTTTGAAGTCAGGAGGGTTTCTCCAGTCCCAGAGATTAAAGACAAATTCGCGTGAAGGGGTAAAGGTTCCACCACCCCTTGCAGCGTTTTCACCTTGCGATTTAAAAAGTCAGTTAGACTGACCTTAGGATGGAAATGCCCAAACAACACATGGAGATTCGCTCCGCCAGTGTCTAAATCGACGAGGGTGGTGCGATACCCTCGCTTAGCCAGCAACAGTCCCAGGTTACTGGAGACCATGCTTTTCCCCGCCCCCCCCTTCCCTGAGGCTACGGACAAAATAATGGGCATGAGTAAGTCGACCAGCCTTTCAGGTCAAAGACATGTTATGGATTTTCTCATGCGAAAGTGTGCATGAAACCACTTAAAGCCAGGAGTTTTCCAAACTAAGATGGATTCGATAGCACAAGTGTAGCACATACCAAATATCGGGCCTATTGAAAATCGCCTCGATAAGAGTAATGGGATGCTGGTGTGCCGAATGAATGGCTACTTAAATTAAAGCCCTTGCCTTTGGATTGGGGAAATGGTACTGTTTTTAGTCTGGGAAGTGGGCGTGAGCCCACTTTTTTTTGCTTTTTCGTCCCCCTCCGAGACTCCACTCAATAAGGTTTGGGATTGGATACCAAAGACTTGGGGAAACGGGTTCAGCTCATTGCTGACCCAATTGCACGGGCCTTGGACCTTGACTTGCTTGAAGTCAATTGTCAAGGAAAGGGCATGGGTTTGGTTATTCGCGTGACACTGGACAAAGACGGGGGCGTGGGCATTCGGGACTGTGAACAATTTCATCAGTCCTTGAGGCGGGCTTTGGATGTTATCGACCCCGAGCCTTTTCCGTATAGGCTTGAAGTTTCCTCACCAGGAGTCGATCGTCCGCTGAAGAATCTTAAGGATTATCAACGAGTGGTGGGGAAAATTTTACAAGTGAAGGTACGGGCGCCTGAGGGCGAGCAACGGCAGGTGGTTGGACGGTTATCCGCGCTCACTCAGGAAGGTCTCAAATTGACGGTGAGTTCCGGAAAACAACGAAGAACGAATGAAGTTGACCTTCTTTGGGATTCAATTACAGAAGCGAAACAACAAGTGGAGTTTTAAGGTATCCGTGATACAGGAAACGCCGACTTTCATTAGTGAGATAAGGCTGTCAGTTAAGAAGGGGAGTGGTTATGAAGCGTGAAATCATGGCGGTGATTGAGCAGGTTGGCCGCGAAAAAGGGATTGATAAGGATCGGGTGCTAGCCGCTGTAGAATCTGCCCTTCTGACTGCCGCAAAAAAGAAATACGGCAATAATGAAAATATTCAAGTGCAAATTGATCCTGATTCCGGTGACATCTCGATTGTGTCGCTCAAAACGATTGCCGATCCTGTGACCGATGCAAGATCTGAAATTTCCCTCGAAGAAGCCCGAGAAATTGATGCCGAAGCCGAAGTGGGTGACGAAATGGGATCCCTCTTGGAAATGGAAGAATTTGGTCGGATTGCCGCTCAGGCTGCCAAACAGGTGATCTGCCAGAAAGTCCGTGAAGCCGAATGGGAGGCTGTTGAACGGGAATATTCCAAAAAAGAAGGCGACTTGGTCCACGGAGTGATTCTTGGACAAGAACGTCGAAATTATTTGGTTGAAATTGGCAAAACAGAAGCCCTCCTGCCCGTCCATGAACAAATCCCTCGGGAAGCACATCGGCGAGGGGATCGCATTCGCGCCATGCTTCTAGAAGTGAGGCGTACACCCAAAGATGTTCAGGTGATCTTGTCGCGAGCCCATCCGCAGTTCGTCGTCAAATTATTCCAATTGGAAGTGCCGGAGGTCATGGAAAAAATCGTGGAGATCAAGGGTGTCGTTCGTGAGCCTGGCGATCGAACAAAGATCGCGGTGTTTTCGCGAGACAAAGCCGTTGATCCAGTTGGCGCCTGTGTTGGTATTAAAGGCTCGCGGGTACAAGCGATTGTGCGGGAACTTAAAGGGGAAAAGATCGATATTATTCCGTGGACGACCGATCCTCGGGTATTCATCGGCGAAGCCTTGAATCCGGCGTCGATTGAAAAAGTTGGCATTGATGACCAGAAAAAAGCCGCGTTGGTCGTGGTCGCGGATTCGCAACTTTCCTTAGCCATTGGGAAAAACGGTCAAAACGTTCGTCTCGCTGCCAAACTCACCGGATGGAAAATCGATATTATCAGCGGCAGCGAATATGAGAAAGAAAAGCTTGAACGGGAAAAAGAGATCAAGGCTGCGCTAGCTGAAGAAACGGAAGCTCAGCGGGAGCAAGGTGGAGAAGAAAGTGTTACTCTTTCCGTGGAATCCGAGGCAGCGCCGGCCACAGCGGAGGGGGGCGAAGAAGTGTCGCCCCAGCCTTCTCTAGAAGAACCAACTGAATCAGCGGAAACTTTATCCTAGCAGTGATGTGGGTGCTATGAGAGTCTATGAATTAGCCAAACAATTGGGAATCGAAAGCAAAGTTCTGATTCCAGAACTCGGTCGGCTAGGCATTGCTGTGACTTCCCATAGTAATACCCTTACCGAGGAAGAGGTACAGAAAGCCTTGACCGCATTCGGGAGCACGCCGGGGAGTGGGTCAATTTTCGAAAGCGGAAAGTCGGGAAGTGCGAAAAAGCTTCTCAAGAAATCCTCAACTCGTGCTGGGAAAAGTCGCGAAGCCACTGCAGAACCAGAGCCTCCTCCCAAGCCTGAAAAAAAGCATATTCTCATTAAACGGAAGCGCGAAGAAGTCGAAGAGCCCCTTCCTGAAATTGAGGCAACGGAAGGAAGTGTTCAGGAAGTTCCCGTTGTCGAAGCCGAGGGAGCGACGGAAATTCCTTTGCCGCCTGAAGTCACTGCTGTGAAGGAGGCCTTAGAGTCTCCTCATCCAACACCAGAAGATTCTTTACCGGAAATAGCCATCCCCGTTGCGGCCCCTTCGGAAGCAGAAGCGGCTCGTGCACAAAAGCGAGAAGAGCCTGGGGACGAAAAGGCTGCAACCGAGGATAAACCCAAAAAAGCCAAAAAGTCTGGGAAAGCAAAAAATGAAGATTTGTTTGCGGCCAAGTATGAAGATGCCGCTCGGTGGCAGGATTTACGCCCTCTCCCGACTTTAAGGCGTGAAGAGCGCTCTCGCCATGTGCCTTCCTCCACTTCCACTGAGGTAACTAAGCCACGCAAAAAGACCGTTAAGCTGACATCAGGGATTACTGTCAAAGAATATGCCGAGCAACTTGGTCAACGATCCGGAGACATTATCAAAAAGTTGATGGAAATGGGTGTCATGTTGAATATGAATCAGCCAATGGATCTCGATGCTGGCTTGTTGATTGCTGAAGGACTTGGCGTTCAAGTTGAAGTCACGGTGGAAAAAGAAGGGGAGGCGCTTCTGGAAGAGGTGCTCGAGTCTACCGAAAATCTTGAACTTGTGAGTCGGGCACCCGTAGTCACCATAATGGGCCACGTCGATCATGGAAAAACATCCCTTCTGGATGCTATTCGAAAAACCAAGGTAACTGACCATGAATCCGGGGGTATTACTCAGCACATCGGTGCCTACTCAGTTCCAGTTGGCGAGAAGAGGGTGACGTTTCTGGATACTCCTGGCCATGAAGCCTTTACGGCGATGAGGGCGCGGGGTGCTCAAGCCACCGATATCGTGGTGCTGGTGGTTGCTGCAGATGATGGAGTCATGCCGCAAACGGTTGAAGCTGCTCATCACGCTCAAGCCGCCAATGTTCCTATTATTGTTGCTGTTAATAAGATCGATAAACCTGGGGCAAATCCTGATCGAGCCAAGCAAGGTCTTTCTGAACATGGGTTACTGCCTGAATCTTGGGGTGGCCAAACGATTTTCGTGGAAGTGTCTGCCAAAGAAAAGCAAGGCCTGGATACGTTGCTTGATA
>Ga0114931_10003483_pt1 | contig 19914 bp, 11 predicted proteins | sample 2SBtaG_FD_89579 | JGI IMG/M metagenome (GOLD analysis project Ga0114931, IMG submission 89579) | Deep subsurface microbial communities from Kolumbo volcano to uncover new lineages of life (NeLLi) - 2SBTROV14_V59a metaG | ecosystem: Environmental > Aquatic > Marine > Volcanic | place: Kolumbo...
ATGCAATGTTCGGCGATGTTTTTCCTCGATGACAGCAGTTGCAGAATCGTGCCGAAATGCGAATTGGGATCATTGTAGAGATAGGGATCGCAGCGGTATTTACCCAAGAGCGTTTGTTCGAGATCCGCTTTGTAGACATTGCCTTCCCTTGCATGAGCGATGAAAGCTTTCATCGCTTCATGTTCGCCCATTGAAAACGGTGCTATCGGCCGGTCGTTGACGGCGGCTGCGGGGGTGGAGTCACATCGACCGAGACACGACACGCTTTCGATTTCGACATCCGGGTCGTGCTGAAAACTCTCGAAGAGTTGAGCGGAATAACTTTGTCCTTCCGCCATTCGGCAGCAGACATCGCGGCAGAGTTGGATCGTGACTTTGGGAGCGGCAGTACGTCTAAAATGTGGATAAAAACTAACAAGCTCTTCCAAGCGATAAAGCGGAACGTTCTTTTCCGCAGAGAACGCACGGAGCGTTGTTTCGCTCAAGTGGCCGTGTTTGTGTTGCAGGCGAAAAAGTTCGCGAATCAGTTCCATCCAATCATTCTAACGGCAATCGTTTCAAACCGAAATCGAGAAGAAGAACAACCCCGCCGGTAGCAGGAAAAGGAAAAGCAGCATTCCAGCACAGCCGGTTTTCGCGGATGCTGGAACTTCATAATCGGCGGCCATTTTCTCGACGGCGGTTTTTGCTTCTGCCAATCCCGAACCGGTGTTTTCACGGTGAATTTTAATCGCTGCGATTTTTTCACCCCGTTTGAGGAGATCCAGAACTTCCGACTGCCACGAATCGATGTCGCTGCTCGTCGATTCCTCATAGATCGTGCAGCCGCATTCGGGACAACGATTTTCGACAGAGTTCACTTCCTTTTTACAGAAATCACAATAACTCATTGTTCACTCCGTCGATAAGGTGAGTGAAAAAGTTCGCGAAAAAAGTTCGTCAGGCAATCCAGCGGTCGATGACTTTCCCTGCCACGTCGGTTAAACGGAAATCGCGACCCTGAAACCGATGCGTTAATCGTAAGTGATCCAGACCGAACAATCGTAACATCGTCGCATGAAAATCGTTAATGTGCACAGGATCTTTAACGGGGGACCAGCCGATTTCGTCCGTTTCGCCGTAAACCTGCCCGCCTTGAATTCCCCCACCTGCCATGAACAAACTGAAGGCGTAGGGGTGATGATCTCTGCCGGTGTTGGGGGCGGCACCCCGACGGTTTTCGCCCAAAGGCGTTCTGCCGAATTCGCTGGCCCAAACGACAAGCGTCTCGTCCAGAAGACCTCGCTGCTTGAGGTCGCGGATTAACGCGGCAATCGGTTGGTCGGCCATGCCTGTGTTGAAGGCGAGTTCTTTATCGAGGTTGGAATGGTGATCCCACGAGGCGTGGATGATGTTCACGAACCGAACGCCCCGTTCGACAAGACGACGCGACAATAGACAGTTGCGGGCATAGTCCTGATAAACCTGCGCACTACCGCCACGTCCGCTTTTCCCTTTTGGAATTGCTCTTGTCACGCCGTAATCGACCAGCGTCTTTTTTGTTTCTTTGGAAAAGTCGATCAGTTCTGGAGCCGATTTCTGCATTCGAAACGCCAGTTCGTAACTGGCGATACGGCTGGCAATTTCGGGGTCGCGAACCGACTCGAATCGATTCCGGTTGAGTTCCTTCAGCGCGTCCAATCCTTGGCGTTGCAATTCCAGCGGAAGCCCCTCGGGGTTGCCAAGGTTCAATACGGGATCTCCTTGATTGCGAAACCTCACGCCCGCATAGGTCGAGGGGAGAAAACCGCTCTGCCACAACGTCGCACCGCCACTGGAACCGCGACCCGCCGTCAGCACCACGTAACCGGGCAGATTTCGCGATTCGCTTCCCAGTCCGTAGGTCAGCCACGAACCCATACACGGTAAGCCGAACGAAGCGCGACCGCATTGCATCAATAACTGACCGGGATGATGGTTGAACTGAGAGGTATGCATGCTGCGAACCAGAAGAATATCATCGGCAAGTTGCCCGATGTTAGGAAGGTAGTCCGAAAATTCCGTTCCGCATTCACCGTACTTTCGAAACTTGCGTTTCGACCCCATCAACACGGCGGTTTCTTTTTGAATGAAGGCAAAGCGAACTTTTTTCAACATCGAGTCCGGCAGTTTTTCGCCGTCCATCTCGCGCAGCTTGGGTTTGGGGTCGAACAGGTCGAGATGACTCGGTGCCCCGGCCATAAAAATGAAGATGCACGACTTCGCTTTGGGGGCGAAATGCGGCGGTTTGGGAAACAGTGGGTCGGCATGTGAGGAGACGGAATCGTCGGCGAACGCGGTTTCGGGGGAAAGCAATCCGTCGTCGGTCAGCATCTGGCCGAGTGCTAACGCCCCCAGTCCGCTGGCTGAAGTTGTAAGGAAATCTCTTCTCGTCCGTTCGACGAATTGTCGTTTCTGTGTCCGATGTTTGTCGTTCGTTGTCATCGATTACTCCCTGGTAAGAAATTCGTCGAGGTTCATCACGATCCGCAATGTCGTCATCCATGCTGCGGATTCGTCGACGTTTTTCCCCGGCACCGCATACTTTCCGACGAGCTTCTTCGCTGCTTCCGGCTGGTTTTTGTAAAAATTGCGAGCCGAGTTCAACAAACCGACAAGTTGTACAAGTTCGCTCGAAGATGGCGGTCTGGCGACGCACAACGAAAAGGCATGAACCATCCGGTCTTTGTCGGTGTTAAGTTTTTCATCGGCAAGAATTCGCTTCGACATCGCCTCAGCCGCTTCCACAAACACGATGTTGTTCAACGTCGTCAAAGCCATTAACGGAGTGTTGGAAGTTTGCCGCTTAATGCAGGTCGTGTTGCTATCGGGACAGTCGAAAGTCGTCAAATTGGGATGCGGCGAAGTACGTTTGAAAAACGTATACATCCCACGACGATACCGGTCGCCTCCCGGACTGGTTTTCCAGCGGAAATTTCCCGCATAACTCAGGGCGGCAACATCGGCGGGCATGGGTGGAAAAACGCTCGGACCGCCAATTTTCGAGTCCAGCAATCCACTCACCGAAAGGTACAAATCGCGAACGATTTCCCCTTCGACACGGTAGCGGTTTTGTCGGGCGATCAGGCGGTTTTCGGCATCTTTCTTTGAAAGTTCCGTACGATTTTTCGACGACTGCCTGTAGGTTGAAGACATCACAATCCGCTTAATGAATGCCTTGCGGCTCCAGTTCAATCGGCGGTATTCGTTCGCCAGCCAGTCGAGCAGTTTGGGGTGTGTCGGCGGTTCCCCCCTTGTGCCGAAATCGTTCGGAGTACGTACGAGTCCTTTTCCAAACAGATGGCTCCAAACATCGTTGGCGAGAACCCTTGGCGTAAGGGGGTTCTTCTTGGACATCAACCAGTTTGCGAGATCTAGCCTAGTGAGTTGTTCGTTCGGTTTCCGTTTTCGTTCGACGGGATGAAGCACCGCGAGCGTTTCCGGTTGGACTTCGTTCTGCGGTTGCAGAAAATCGCCTCTGCGGAAAATGTGAGTTTTGCGTCGGTCAGATTGGCGAGCCTCGATAATTCGCACATTCATGTAAGGAGATTTCGGGGCTTTCTTTTGTAACTTTGCGAATTTTGATTCCAGTTTTTGATAAGCTGGAAATTGTGCGAGGAAGTATTTTTCGATGGTCTTGCGCTCTTTGGGTTTCCGCGTGTTGGAAGCTTGCTTCAGAGCAGCGCGGACATTCATGGGAATCTTCAGCAACGACGTATCTCCGGAGATGGCTCGTATGCGAAATCTTCCCATTGAATGTTGGCCGCCGAAGTTTTGTTCCAGAGTGATTCTCCAAATGGAATCTTTTTTGTTCTTCACCGAGTTTCTGGTGAAAAACGTTGCGTAATGGTCGCGACCCATTTTCGGGCCGATGGCCCAGCCTGTGCGAGGATTTTTATCGAGTGCGTTTTCTGGTGGGAAACCTTTTTGAGAAAAGTCGGAATCTGCGCTTGAGAACCTGATCGCACTGGCAGGCAAGCTGCCAGTGGCACCCTGTTGCTCGGGATCGATGAATCCAATCAGCGGCTCCCGCTCCCTCTGGGAGAGGGCTGGGGTGAAGGAACGCGAACGCTCATCGCTCCCTAACGGTCGCGGCTCTTTTTGCGGCTCTCCCCGAGGAAACTGTTTCCCAAGCCGTTCCACCTTGAAATGCGTGACGACGAAGTTGCCGTGAGGAGTACGTCCCGGGCCTTTGCTGGGAAGCGATTTGTCGGACAACGCCTCGAGACGAAACCCGTTGATGCGTTCTGCCGGTATTTTCACGGTCAGCGTGTAGGTATCTTTCGAGGGATTCTTTCCCGAAACTTTCAGCACGCCTTTTTCTCGTCGTTCGATGACGGCTGTCGATTGCGTTTTCGCTTCGAGAATTTCCAGATCATGAAATTTCAGAGCAGACTGCGAATCTTTCAGTCGATTAGCGAGTTTCGTTTCCCATTTCGAGAATCCTTTCATCAGCCTGCTTTTTACGATTTGAAGCTTCCTTCGAGCCGGTGGGAGTTTTTTATGGTGTTTTGCGAGTGCGACTTGATACGCTTTCAGGGCTGATTCCGAGCGCACGACTTTAGTCGTTCGTTCGTCGCCGTTATTGAAGAATGCAAAGAACTGATAAAATTCAGTCTGCGAGATCGGATCGAACTTATGGCTGTGGCATTGCGCACAACCGACCGTCAGACCCAGCCAAACCGTCGCCGTGGTGTTAATGCGGTCTATAATCGCCGCGACGCGAAACTCTTCCTTGTCCGTTCCCCCTTCGGTATTCGTCAATGTCTGTCGATGAAACGCGGTCGCCAGTTTTTGCATCTCTGTGGCATGGGGAAGAAGATCGCCGGCGAGTTGTTCCCGCGTGAATTGGTCGAAGGGCATATCGCGATTCACCGCATCGATCACCCAGTCGCGGTACCGCCAGGCATTCATCCGTGGACGGTCTTTTTCATACCCGTCGGAATCCGCATAGCGAGCCTTATCCAGCCAGTGTCGGCCCCAGCGTTCGCCGAAATGAGGCGACGCGAGTAACCGATCCACCAGTTGCTCGTATGCCCTCGGCGATTTGTCTTCGACAAACGATTTCACTTTCTCGGGTGTGGGTGGCAAACCGTGAAGGTCGTAATACAACCGTTTGATAAGCGTGTAACGATCCGCCTCTGCTGAAGGAGTGGTTCCATGCTCTTCTATTTTTTTCAGCACAAATCGGTCGATGGGATTGCGCCCCCAGTTTTTCCCTCGGACCTCTGGAAGTTTCGGTTTCCTGATTGGCTGAAACGACCAGTGATCGCTGACGACTTTCAAACGGGTTTTTTCTTTGGGCCAGTTCGCTCCTGAGTCGATCCACTTTTTGATGAGGTCGATTTGTTTTAGTGAAAGTGGTTTCGCATTGAGACCGACCGGAGGCATCCGGTCGTCTTCGTCTTTGGAAGAGATACGACGGTAGAGTTCGCTTTCCTTGTGTTTGCCGGCTTTCAAGACCGGTCCCGAATCGCCTCCCAGGACGGCGGCATCGCGATGATCGAGCCGCAAGCCGCCCTCCTGTTTCTTCAGACCGTGGCAACCTACGCAGTAGGATTTTAGAATCGGTCGGATCGATTTCTCGAAATCGATTCTGATACTCGCTTCTTGCGAACTTCTCGCCTTTGGTGAGATGCGAGGGCGAAGCTCTTGCGCAACCGAAGTGGTTCCCGTGAAAAACAGCAAACTACTGAAAAAAAGAAATCGTTTCAATCTGAGACTCCTGCCCTGTGCATGGCCAAAATTAAAAGGGAATCGATTTTAAGATCTCCCCCCGATATGATAACATTATAACGAAATCTCAAGAGGAATGAGTAGTGGCAAATGTGATCCGAAACGCTGTCTCTTTGAAGTGAAAGTACTCCTCGAAAATTTCGCCAATTTTCCGATCGAAAAGTTTGATGAGTTGTCACCTTCAAATTTATCACATAGTATCGGGGATGTCACACTTTGCTTTTCGATTCTAATTTGGAGGACTTGAGATGCCGTTTTTTGAAGACAACACGCAATCGATCGGTCGCTCGCCACTTGTTAAAATTAACCGCTTGACGGAAGGAATCAACGCTACTGTCCTCGCGAAAATCGAAGGTCGTAATCCCGCTTTCAGCGTGAAATGCCGTATTGGCGCGAATATGATCTGGGATGCCGAAAAATCCGCCAAACTCAAACCGGGGATGAGAGTCGTTGAGCCGACCAGCGGAAATACAGGAATTTCGTTGGCCTTCGTTTGTGCGGCTCGCGGCTATCCTCTCACCTTGTCCATGCCGGACACCATGTCGATGGAGCGTCGGATGATGTTGAAATCGTACGGAGCGGAACTGATATTAACCCCCGGCGCGGAAGGTATGAAAGGAGCCATCAACAAAGCCCAAGAGATCGCACAGAACCCCGAATACTTCATTCCTAATCAATTCAAAAATCCCGCCAACCCGGAGATTCATTTCAAAACAACCGGCCCCGAGATTTGGGAAGACACGGGCGGAAAAGTCGATGTCTTCGTCTCCGGAGTGGGAACCGGCGGAACGATTACCGGTGTCTCGAAGTTCCTCAAACAGGAAAAAGGTCACCCGGTGAAGTCGATCGCCGTCGAACCGGAAAACAGCGCGATCCTTTCGGGCGGACAACCCGGCAAACATAAAATTCAGGGTATCGGAGCAGGATTCGTTCCCGAGGTTCTCGATATGAGTCTGGTGGACGAAGTCGTGACCGTCACCGACGACGAAGCGTTCGAGATGGCTCCCAGAATCGCCAAAGAAGAGGGAATCATCTGCGGAATCTCGAGCGGTGCCGCAATGGCCTGCGCATTAAAAATTGCCGCTAGACCTGAATGCGAAGGAAAAACGGTTGTGGTCATTCTACCCGATTCCGGCGAACGTTATCTTTCGACCCCCTTGTTCGATTACGCAAAGTCATAAGCATTCGTAGCGACTGTCTTGGAACTCAAGTGGATTTCAGTTTTTGTTCCATGATATTCCGTCTCAGATCGTGAAATTTAAGATAGCCGGGCGCCATACCCACATCGCGGAGCAGAGTGGATATATGGTGCGATACAAACTGCGCATGACATTCTATTTTGCGTGAAAGAAAACATGCCCACACAAAGCCATGGGTAAGGCACTCGGCTTCGTTTCGGTCTTCCGTTCCCTACAGATTCAAGAATCGTAAGAAGATGATCAAAAACGGTTCCTGACACCTTTAATTCGTTCATCCCCATCTACTCGGCTAAATTGAGTAATTTGTTTTTATTTTCTTGTAGGGAAATCGGAGTACCACCATTTTCGAGCATCCTCAAGTCCTTTCTCTCCTCCTCCAATGTTGTAGATTCCAATCACTTTGCCTTTCTCAAAAACGACTAGAATGTTTGAATAGAGAAGGTACGAATTCAAATCCAGAGTTTCTGTGCTACCGTAGAACTTGAAAGTACCTGCTTTGACTTTTCCCTTTTGAATCGGTTTCGCTTTGAGTACTTTCTCGACTTCGTTCTCCGTCATACCGATTTTCAAACGCGATGCATTGAATTGATCACGTAGTTTGGAATTTTTTTTGTAAATATTCTCCATCGATTTCTCTCTTTTGGCATCCGCCTCCAATACTCCTTTTCGGAGAGAGAGCCATACCATGGTCAATCCCCAGTCGATCGAGGAAGGAGGCGCGTTTTCCTTCATTTCTTTTTTCAGTTCCGCAATCGTCACAGGTTCGCTTTTGAATGCTTTAATGAGCATGCGGTGATCGCCGATCTTTTTCTTTTCGCTATCCCATTTGCTATCCCAATCGGGATATCTGACGAATTTATGGAACTTTTCATCAACGAAGACAGACCACACAATAGTTCCACTATTATCGAAAGGACTTCCAAAGAGACCGAAGTCTATCACAGTGATAGACTTTCCTTTATAACTAGCGGCTTCAACAAAAGAACCTTTCCAATGGATATCTTCGAGAATGTCATCCTTTGATCTTCCCGGTCGAAATTTTTTATAATCCGCAGGAAGCAAAATGAAAAAATCCCACTTTTGATTTCGATTTATGCGCTCCGTATTTTTGTTATTTTTTTGTAATTTACCCGAGCAATTAGCACTAGCACACCCAACCAAACATGAAAACATGAATATCGGTAGGATGAATTGTTCCAAAACAGCTTTGATTGAGTTCACAAAATTAATCAAGTCGTTTCTCCTTTCGTTAGTTTCAACAACAAAAATTTGGTTCATCGCGTTCTAGCGTACGTCGGTTTGAGAAAATGTGGACAATCTGATTAGATCTGCGGTTGTGAAAAACCATTTCAGATCGAAAGAGCTCAGAATGCCCACGAGTTTATTGTATCACGGATTCGGGATTCGAGGCTACCATCACCTGCGGACGACCTTCGAAAGGGGTTCGGTGATTTTCAAGATCCAGCCGGGTGCCACACGGGGTTGCGCCCCGGGGACTCAGATCGATCAATTACTGGCAGCGTCGCGACTGTCTCTTCCCTTTTACGAAGACACACTGGCAGACGAGCTGCCAGTGGCACCCGGCGAGGAATGAATTCGTTTTCTGCTGAAAACTGGATGCTGGGAACTGGAAACGACGTCTTACGCTTCCTGACGGTCGCGGCTCTCTAGGGATGGTTGTTTTGTTGGAAAACACTGGCAGAGCCAGTGGCATACCGTCGTTGGTTTCGCCGAAGCAGGTGAAGTGGTGACGAAATTTATTTTCTGGTGCCGGTTTTCTCGACAGTCGATTTTTTCGCAGGTGTTTTTTTCTTTGCAGCTTTTTTCTTCGGTGTTTTTTTCTTAGCAGATTTTTTTTTCGCCTTTTTTTTCTTGGTTGTTTTTTTCTTGGTTGTTTTTTTCCTGGTTTTCTTTCCACCCGACTTCGCTGCTTTGATGGCGAGCCAGTCGAGGGCTTCTTCGAGTTGGACTTCGTCCGGTTTTTTCTCTTTGGGTATCGTCGCGTTGATTTTCAGGTGTTTGACATACGTACCGTAGCGACCGTCTAAAATCGCGACCATTTCACCGTCATCGGGGTGCGGTCCCAATTCTCGTAGTGGTGTCGCTTTTCCTCGTCGCTTGGCATCTTTGAGCATCTCGATGGCGGTTTCCATATCGACGTTTAACACGTCGTAGACTTTCTCGTTTCTGGTGAAAGTACCGTCTTTGCCGAACGACTTGTAGATTTTATCGTGGACGACATAAGGGCCAAACCTGCCGATGCCTGCATTGACGACTTTTGTGGTTTCGGGATGATGTCCCAGTCTGCGTGGCAACCCCAGCAAGGCGATAGCGGTTTCCAAAGAGACGTTATCGGGATCGACATTTTTGGGGATGCCGACTCTTTTGGGTTTGTTTCCTTCTTCGTCGATCTCTCCCATCTGGATGTAGGGACCGAATGGGCCACTTTTTTTATAGATGGGTAATCCGTTTTCCGGGTGCGCACCCAGCGAGACCGGGCCTTTGAGTTTTTCCTCGATGAGTTTATCGACGATTTCCTTCGAGATATCCGCAGGAGCGACGTTTTCGGGGATCGAAGCCGTGACGACATCGCCATTGTTCTTCGCTTCGAAGAACGGCCCGTACCGTCCAATGCGAATCGATGCCCCAATGCCATCCATATTCAAAGTGCAGGCAGTACGTGGGTCGATGTTTTGCTCTTTATCCTTGACCTGTTGGTCGAGACCGTCCGAGCCGCTGTAGAATTTCGTCAAGTAGGGAATCTGCTCGGCTTCTCCGGTGGCGATTTCGTCGAGAGTGCGTTCCATTCCTGCTGTGAAACCGGTATCGACCAGTTTGGGGAAATACTCTTCCAGTAATCGCGTGACCGCCATCGCCGTGAAGGTGGGAACAAGCTGATTCCCCGCTTTTCTCACGTATCCTCTTGCCTGAATGGTATCGATGATACTGGCATAAGTACTGGGACGGCCAATTCCTTCTTGTTCGAGGAGCTTGACCAACGAGGCTTCGGTGAATCTGGCAGGTGGTTTGGTTTCGTGAGGCACTGCTTCGACCGACTGGCAAGCGAGTTTTTCGCCCTCTTTCAATTTGGGGAGTGCATCTTCTCTGTCTTCTTTGCCTGCTTCGGGGTCGTCTGCACTTTCGACATAGGCTTTGAAGAACCCCGGAAAATCGATATGCCTTCCTGACGCACGAAATTCGGCATTGGCTGATTGAATGCGCACGGTCTGAAACGTAAGCAGTGCCTCTGCCATTTGCGTGGCGATGGTTCGCTTCCAGATCATCGAATACAACGCCGCTTCTCTGCCTGAAAGATTCAGTTCCTGCGCGGTCAACATTTTTTTTCCGGCGGGACGAATCGCTTCGTGGGCTTCCTGTGCGGATTTCGACTTTGTTGTATATTGTCGAACTTCGGGACTGAGATAATTTTTGCCGAACTGTTCTTCAACCCTATTGCGTGAGGCGTGAATCGCTTCGTTGGAGAGATGCACACTGTCGGTTCTCATATAGGTGATGTTACCGTTTTCGTAAAGCCTTTGCGCAATTTGCATGGTCTCTCTCGAGGAGAGACTCATTTTGCGGTTTGCTTCCTGCTGTAAGGTACTTGTTGTAAACGGAGGTGAAGGTTTTCGTTTTTGTTTTCGTTCCTCGATTGAAGTCACCGACCACGGGCTTATTGACAGAGTTTCCTGCAATGCCTTGGATTGTTTTTCGTCCATCAGTAAAACATCGACATTGGATTTGAGTTTACCCGTCGATTCGTCGAAGTCTTTCCCGGTGGCGATTCGCTTACCGTCAACTTTGGTCAGTTGCGCGTTGAACCCCTGCTGAGAGTCGTTTTGAAGGTTGGCTTTGAGATCCCAATAGAATGCGCTGTGGAATGCTTTGCGCTGGAGTTCTCTCTGGACCAGAATTCGAGTTGCGACCGACTGAACCCTTCCGGCAGACAGTTTGGGGGCAATTTTCTTCCAGAGCAGCGGGCTGAGCGTGTAGCCGTAAAGCCGGTCCAAGACACGTCGGGTTTCCTGGGCTTTGACCAGATCTTCGTCGAGTTCGCGAGGATTCTCGATTGCTTCCTGGATGGCTTCGTTGGTAATTTCCGAGAACACCATCCGTTTGACGGGGACTTTGGGAGCGAGTACTTCGGAGAGATGCCAGCCAATGCTTTCGCCTTCGCGGTCTTCGTCTGTGGCGAGAATGAGGATTTCCGCATCTTTCAAAAACTGCTTGAGTTCCTTGACAACCTTTTTCTTCTCTTTGGGGACGATATAGAATGGGGTGAAGTTGTCGTCGGTGTTGACCCCGAGTTTAACCCAGGGCTTTTCCTTTTTGAGGTCGGTGGGAATTTCCGAAGCACTTTGGGGGAGATCGCGCACATGCCCCATGCTGGCGAGAACCTTGTAATCCTTCCCCAGAAAACCCTGAATCTTCCTTGCCTTCGCCGGAGATTCGACGATGACAAGCCCTTTAAGTTTCTTTTTGGCCACGATTGCAATAAACCTTTCGGGACGGCTGTGGTTGCCCTTGGACTGTTGAGTTGGGCCTTATACAATGCTTATTCGTACGTCATTATTTTGGCCTCAATGAGGAATGGATATACGATGTCTTCCAGTCCTGTCAAGAGGCGTTGTCCTAAATAGCCGCCAGCACAAGGGTTCGGATTTTTCGAATGACTGGGAAATCCAGCATGATCGGGACTTTTTGAACAAAATCGGATCGGCGGACCGAGTACAAACCCCAACTTTTTAAACGGTGAATATTGCTCATGGCATCTCCCTTTCAAGTATTTCGAAAAAACCAGAAAGTTCTCACGGTCTGCCTTGTCGGTCTGGCGATGTTTGCCTTCGTGATACTTTCTTCGATTCAGAAGATGAACGATGTCGATCCTGCTTTAATCGTCCTTATCCTGGCAATACTTTTTGCGTTTGTGGGTTGGGCCGTCGGCTTTCAACAAGAGAAAAAAACGAAAACCAAGGGAGCGGCATTAAATTATGCAATGTATTTCGCATTAGGCGGTGCGGTGATCGGCGTGGCGATGAAGTATTTTACCAGAGAATTGCCAGCCGTCACCGTGACGAGTCGTGAATTCAACGGTTCTTTAACTTCGAAAGAACTTTCGAATCTTCGTGAAAAACGCGTGCTTTCCAACCGGTTTATGGTCGAATCTCTACGAGCTGTGAAGAAAAAATATGTCCTGGATATGCTTCGGCTTCGTGGAATGGATTCTACGAACAGTTCTTTCGCGACTTTTAAGAAGTTCGAAGAGCAACAATTTGAAAGAATGGTCAATCAACCCATTTTCAGTTTTTATCAGGATCCGAAGATGGATGCGGTGACGAGTTGGCTGCTGAATAAGGAAGCCGACCAGATGGGATTAGAGGTCAGCGACGAAGTTGTCAACGAATTCATACTGAAAGTCACAAGAAACCTTCTGACGGGACAGGATGTTTTCAAGATTCGCACAGAAATGAAATTAAGCCGTTCCAGGTTATTCGACATTCTCCGTGAGCAAATTCGTGCCTCAATAGTCTTTCGAATGAAAGAACCCCAACCTTTGATGACACCCGGCGATTTCGGGAAACGCTTTCGCCAGTTGAACGTTAGAGAGGAACTCGAGATCGCAAAAATTCCTGTGAGCGAATTTCTCAAGTTCGTCCCCGAACCTAAAGAAGACGAACTGCGAGCTTATTTCGATTCCCATAAGATTCCGAAACCCATCGATAGCCCTTCTTATGTCACATCGTTTTTCCAACCTCGCAAAGTCAAAGTGGCGTATTTGAAGGCATCCTGGGAGAAAGTTGAAAAATCGACCGACAAAAATCATGCCGTCACCGATGCAGATGTTAAAAAACACTATCTTGAGAATCGCGACACGAAGTATTTGAATCCGTCGCGAAGTCGGGCCAAACCATTCCCCAGTTCCGAAGACATCCCAACACTGAATAAAAACTCTTCCGACGATTCGAAAGATGGAATGTCGAAAATGGATGATGGGAAGACTTCGTTAGAAAACAGGGAAAGTGGTCTTGCATTCGTCTCGTACCAGGATTCCCAAAAAAAGAAAAAGTCGCAAACCACATCGCAAAAGAAACAAAAATCCGCTGCGAAAACATCCCCTAAAAACTCAAAGAAAAAGACAGAAACGAAACAAACCGTTCGGGTCAAGCAACCACCCCCTCCGCCCTTACCGGTTCCGCCCCCGCCGACTAAATATCTTCCGTTGGACAATCTGTTGAAAGAACAGATTCGCTTGGAGCTGCGCAATGAACGAATCACCAAGGCGATGAAGGATCGCATCGAAAAGGCCAAATCCTGGCTGCTGAAAAACGTCGAAAAACCATACATCTCCAAACGGAGCGATCCTGAGAATGTGACATTCGACGTGCAAGCAATTTCCAAGAAAGCGAAGGACTATGCTCTTGCGCACGACTTCGAATACACCGTGACGGAACTTCTTTCGAGTGAAGAGTTCTTGGAGACTGGAAAATTCGAGTTAAGCGAAGGCTGGGAAGGGTATACGGGTGAAAATGATTTCAATTCCGCTCCTAAGGGAAGTTCGAGTGTGGCAATTCTCTTCAACCCGATTCCGGAAAAACAGAAAACGGAAGCCTCTTTCTATCATATTTCCCGATCGATCGTGAAAAGATCCCGAAATCGTTTTCTCTTCTGGAAAGTCGACGATATTCTGCAGCATGTTCCCTTACTCGAAGACGAAGGCATTCGAGAAAAAGTGCTCACTGCCTGGAAATTATCCAAAGCGCGAGAACTTTCCAATCAAGAAAAGAAGGACCACGTTTCGCGAAAAACCGCCTTTCGACGGGCTGAAGAACTTGCAGAAATTGTCCGTAAAAGTGGTTCCTCCATGTCTGAGGCACTGCTGGGCACACCCGTCAGTGAAGATGCCGATTCCGCATTGATCGAGATTCCTCCCAACACCGACACCTTCGCCTGGAAAAGATTGACTCCCGATATCGATCCTGGGACGGGACGCCAACGAGGAGAGCCACAGCTTAAGGATTCCACCATTCGTGGCATTGCGACCCCTCCCGGTGTTGGCGAAGAATTTTTTGAAACAGTTTTCGAGAAACTGAAAGATGGTGAGGTTGGTGTTGCATTTAACGCTGACAAATCGGTTTACTATGTCGTTCGCGTGTTAAACCGAACACCTGCCTCGGAGGAAGGCGAACAAGAACTCTTAAACCGTTTTCTTAAGGAAAAACTGTTTGGGACTCAGTTCGATCCTTATCCCACGACCTACACCCGACTCCAACAAAACGAAAACAACGAAATTCGTAATGCTTGGATGAGGGATTTCCAAAGAAAATACATTATCCAATTCAATACCGATTCATCGCAATAAACGGAGAGGTTATCGCAAACCTTCCTTTAGCCGAAGAAACGATTTAGAAAAAGAAGATATGAATACCGAACAGACAAATTCAGACGAACAACGCGCCTCGGAAGATTCACCACAACAAAAAGAATCGCTGAAAGAACTCGCTGGCGAACTGTTGGGTGTCAATTTGAATTCTTCCTCGAATTCCTCTGAAGACGTCTCGCTTGACGATTTGGACTGGGGAGAGTTGAAATTCGCCCCGTCAGAAACTCGCGATGCCAAACCGGAAGATGAAATCTCCCCAGATGAAATCTCTTCAGATGAAATCTCTTCAGTGGTCGCGAAATCCAAACAGCAGGAATCGACCCTCGATGAGAGCGACAAACAGGATTCCGGTGTCGAGGAATTCGAGCAGCCGCATATCAACCCGGTTGAAGATGACGACCCACTGGCAGCGTGGGACAATCCCGCAGACGACTGGAACTGGGATGAGAACCAGCAAAAATCCAGCGACCGCGACGACGAGAAAACGATAGCGCGAAACGACAAGGAAAGCGAAATCGAAGCCGCCGTCGAACCGAGTTCCGGTTCGGTCGGTCTGAGTACCCAAGATGAAGATCCCGAAACGGCTGAAGATTTTGTTTCGGAATACGAAGACAATCCCTTCGGTCTGGGCCTGTTCGAGGAGGAAACCGAAGAAACATCGGATCGACCCCGCCGACGTACTCGCAGGAAAAAACAAGCTTCCTCAAAAAAAGAAGATTTCGAAACGAAGGAACCGAACGTAAGCGTCGAAACCGAAGACGAATTCGTCGAAATCGAAAACCCGATGGAAGAGGGCGACGATTTTGGGGCCGATCTCAACTTGGGAGACGAGAAACCCAGAACCCGCAGAGCGAAAAAAACGGTCACGGTCAAAAAAACTCCTGTGAAAGATCGCAGCAGGTCGAGAGAACGAAAACCAAAAGAAGTCGAACGGCATTCGAAAAAGAGAACCTCGGGTTCCCTCGACGAGAAAAAAGGATCTCAACAAACCAGTGAAGTTCGAGCAGAAAACAAACCCGAAATCGCGTCCGCCACCAAAGCGGATTACCGCGATATTCCCTCTTGGGAAGAGGCGATTTCGTTTCTTCTCAATCCCGGGCTGGTCAACACGGAGAAGGATGATTCTTCACCAAACAAAAAGACTGCATCGAAAAAACAAACTCGCAAAACCACAGGCCGAGCGAAAACCGCCCCCCGCAAACGCAAACGCAGACGGTAAAGTAACCTCATTTTTCGCTCATTTGTTTTGTCGATCCTTTGTGAGACGCGGGGTTTCACCTAAAAAGCTGAAACTCGCGTCAGGTTGATTTTATGATTCTGATCGACTCGACACCACCAATTTCACCTCTGCAATAACGTCAATCGAAAACGGCTCGCTCTCTTCTCCCGCAGATTCTCCCTGAGTTTGTAACAACACCAGCATCCCCTGCTTGCTCTGGCGGTTATTTGGAAACCCTCGAAATACTCGACCGTCTTTCAGTTGTACCGCGACCTCGTTTGTTTCCAGAATGCCATCGAGTTCTTCGTGAACCAATATTGGAAATCGGCCCCATGCCCAATTCCACAAGGTCGCCTCGGGATCGACCTTCCCGGCGATATCCGTCCATTCGAGTTCGGCGAGTCGCAAATCTTTCTGAGAAGCATGTCGACACCACGGTTTGAGAGACTCTTCCAGCCATTTTTTTCGTGAAGCAACCAATTCCGCAAACGTGTTTTTTCCGCTTTCGCTCATTTCGCTCCATTTGTCATCGAGTGTTGAGTGAATTCTAAGGTCAGAGGGAATCGTCGCAATTCGAGCAAGAGAACAGGGTTCGGAATCTGTTCTCCAACTTCCCAAAAAAAACCTGAGCAGACCCTACACCGGTTCCAGTATTTGCAGCGAAATTCCGGTGACAATTTCGGCAACATTGCTGCGAAATTCTTGCATGTGGGCAATCGCAAGATGTGCTTTTAACGCATCGAGCGAGTCCCATTTCTCGACCACCGTGACTGTATTGGCGCGAACTGCAATCTGCGCGTCAATGCCGGAATCGACATCGCAGGTTGCCTCGTAAGCAATACAACCGAGTTCGGCATGGACCTTTGGTGCCAATGCAGCAAAAATCTTCATAAACTCGTCGCGTTTTCCTTCGACAAGATCGATAGCAGCGATGACATGGACCATGTTTTTCTTTCTTTGTATTGTGAAACGATTAGCGAAACACACTGGCTGACAAGCGGCCAGTGGAACCCTTGAAGAGAGTCGTGACATGCAACCTGTGGCGCGCTCCCAGGATTTTCAGGGGCACTTCCACAACCTCGCATTCTTCAGCTCCATTGATAGCGAACTGGATCGTCACCCGCAAACTTCAGGACGAATCATCCTTAAAAAATCGGTGGAAAATTGATGGTGACCCCTCATCCGGTTTTCGCTTATGATTCTGCACACGCCGATTTCCATAAAATAAAACGACCCTTTCCGATGGAGCAGAAAAGAATGAGGATTCGTGCCGCTCGTCCGACGTTCCTGTCGATCGCCGTTTTTTTTCTTGTTAGTACGATGACACGTCTCGTGTCTGCCCAAGCACCGACCATCGAACTCGTACTCTCGTTCACTCCGACCCACAAACACGGACTGGAGTACGACACCCCCAAACCCTCCCAATACAAACAGTGCAAAATTAAAGTCGAGCGTAAGGGAAAAGTTTCCGGCTGGGTGGTATTCGGACCCCGGGGACAGGTAATACGCCGCTTCGTCGATTCCAACGGCGATAACGTCGTCGATCAGCGTCGCTACTATCATTTGGGATTGGAGGTTTATCGCGATCTCGATACCGATTTCAACAACAAAATGGATCAGTCACGCTGGTTGAATACCGCTGGTTCGAAATGGGGTCTCGACACAAACGAGGATGGTTGGATCGATACCTGGAAAACGCTTTCGGCTCCCGAGGCAGCGAGAGAAGCCGTTCGCGCGTTAATTCTGAACGAGGCTCGCTATTTGAAACCGATCGTCATCAATGATGATGATATGAAACAGCTTCAAATGTCGGCGAGTCTGACGAAAAAATTACGTCAAGCGGTGTCCGATTCAAAAACCAAACTCGACAAAATTCTCGAAAAAGGTTCTTCAATAACAAGCGATTCCAAGTGGATGCGTTACGACGGCGGTTCGCCGGGGATAATTCCTGCCGAATCGGGGAAAGCAGGCAAGGACATCTTCGTCTACGAAAACGTGATGGCGATTATCGAGACGAATCAAAAAGCAGGGTTGGTACAAATTGGCGAACTGATTCGTGTCGGGGAGACCTGGAAGCTCACGCAACTTCCGCAACCGCTTACAGGAAATTCGCAGATCACCATCGGCGGAATCATGATGCAACCGTCGATAGAAGGATTGGAAAACACAACAACCGCACCTGCCGTAACAGGAATTTCCCCCGAAATGACTGATCTATTGGGAGAGTTGCAACAGCTTGACGAGAAGGCTCCCAAGACATCTTCCAGCCGTGAAGAGATTTCGAAATACAACGCCCAGCGAGCAGATATTTTACAGAAACTGGTCGAGAAGGCGGAAGGCGAGAAGGAACGATCGCAATGGATGCGACAACTCATCGATGGCGTCACCGCTGCGATTCAATCGGGAACATACCCCGCAGGCGTGACCCGCTTGAAACATCTGGAAACCGATGCCACGGAAAAGAAAGATTCCAAGTTGCTCGCCTATATCAGGTTTCGCAGATTGCTAGCCGAGTACACGCAAAAACTTCAGAAGGCTGCCGATAATAAAAAACGAACCGAGTTGCAAAAAGGCTGGATGAAAGATCTCGAAGGATATCTTTCGCAGTTTCCAAACGTCCAGGACAGTTCCAACGCAATGCTTCAACTGGCGATTGCGAATGAATTCAATGCGAAATTCGACGGTGCAAAAAAATGGTACGAAAAAGCGTCAAAGAATTTCCCGACGACTCCCGCGGGTAAACGTGCCACCGGTGCTGCCAGAAGACTTGAACTCGTTGGGAAAAAATTCGATCTCTCGGGACCGGGTTTCGACGGGAACGAAATTTCTTCCACCTCTTACAAAGGGAAGGTCACAGTGGTTGTTTTTTGGGCATCCTGGAGTCGTCCGTTAGTCGACGATCTTCCACAGATCCATAAGTTCTACAAGGAAAACAAAAGCAGAGGATTTGAAATTCTGGGTGTGAATCTGGATCTCACCGCCGATGTTGCTAAAGCATTCGTGAAAAAAAATGGAATCGACTGGAAGCAAATCTACGTGCCAGGCGGACTGGAAAGCGCACCGGGACTGGCTTATGGAATCATCTCGCTGCCGACAATGTTTCTGGTCGATGCACAGGGGAATGTTGTCAACCGTGCGATTACGGTTTCGGAGATCATCAAACAGGTTCCCGACATGCTGAAAAAAACGACGGCTTCTCGGGATCGTTGAATCGTCGCGGCTTTTGCAATACGCTGCAATGAGACGGAAGAGTTTTCCTGCTCCCGACAGAAAGATCTTTTGAAAGTTGTGCAATCATGGCTCCGTATGAGTTTGTTCTAACTGATGTTGAAAACTCGATTTGGCACCAAAATCATTCCATCGTGGCAAGCGACGAAATGAGATTGGCAGGATCTGAGAGTTGGTCAATCGTCAAACAAACGTGGAACGGAGGGTTATCACAGGGGGTTGATGTCATTCATGTCGATAGCGGCAAACTGAAAATGTCCATCCTACCGACACGGGGGATGGGACTTTGGCAAGGAAAACTCGACGTCGATGGCGAACCGTTCGACATCGGTTGGAATTCACCGGTGAAAAATCCTGTCCATCCGGCCTTTGTGGAACTGCAAGCGAACAACGGCCTGGGTTTCCTGCGTGGGTTTGGCGAACTGCTTTGCCGTTGCGGACTCGCCTCCAATGGCCCACCGGGACTCGACGAAGAAACAGGTCAATCTCTCACGCTTCACGGGAGAATTGCAAACATCCCCGCACATTTTGTCTCTGTCAAAGTGGACCAAACAGGTCCAGGTGAGATTGTCGTTCGAGGAATTGTCGAAGAATCGTCGCTCTTCGGAGCACGATTGCGCCTCGAAACCGAATATGTCTTTCCCGTTGGAGAAAACGATTTCCTCGTTCGGGATACTCTCACCAACATTGGTGGGAAACCGTCGGAATTCGAGTTGCTTTATCACATCAACTTGGGACATCCCTTACTCGAAGCAGGTTCCACGATTGCAGTTCCCATTGAAGAAATGGCCCCCCGAGATCCTCGTGCGGTGGAAGGTCTCGAACACTGGAATAAATTTTCGGCACCTCAAGGGGACTTCACCGAGCAATGCTATTTCTTCAAACCTCTTGCCGATAGCCAGGGAAAAACGAGTACCCTGCTGAAAAACCGCAATTCGACACGCGGTTTGGGATTGAAGTACTCCGTCGAAAACTTGCCGTATTTTACATTGTGGAAGAACACACAAGCTATCGAAGACGGTTACGTCACCGGGTTGGAACCCGCTGTCAATTTCCCGAACAATCTCTCCTATGAACGTCAGCAAAATCGAGTGCCCGTCCTTAAACCCGGAGAATCTTACCGAATTGAACTG
>Ga0114931_10003484_pt1 | contig 19914 bp, 12 predicted proteins | sample 2SBtaG_FD_89579 | JGI IMG/M metagenome (GOLD analysis project Ga0114931, IMG submission 89579) | Deep subsurface microbial communities from Kolumbo volcano to uncover new lineages of life (NeLLi) - 2SBTROV14_V59a metaG | ecosystem: Environmental > Aquatic > Marine > Volcanic | place: Kolumbo...
CGTAGAAACCGCCCTCGTGACGGCTTCCATGGTGCAGCTCCTCCCACTCGAGGACGTCCGGCCCGATCGCGCCCGGGAGCATCCACAGCCCGAGCGCGCCGGCCCCGAGGAACAGGTTCAACACGGGGAACAGGATCCCGAGGTCGCGGGGAATGAAGAAGATGCCCGACGCGATCCCGCCGAGATAGAGGAAGGCGAACAGGTAGCCCTGCTTCTTGTCGCGGGTCCGCAGTGCCCGCGCCCACAGCGGCGCCGAGAGGAAGACCCCGGCGAAGTAGCCGAGGATGACCCCGAGGTCGAGGAAGGCGTTCTTGCCCATCTGTTCGACGATGGGCCCGAGGAAGCTGTTCTCGACGCCGGTGGCCGTGAAGACGTACTTGTCCACGAAGCGGAAGACGGCCACGGGCAGGGTGGTGGCGAAGACTGCACAGGCATAGCTCGCGATCAGGATGCGGGCCGGCGGGTTGCGGACCGGGAAGGTCAGGATGCGCCGGAGATTGCGAAGCAGGGGGACGCGCCGGGTCGGAACGCGGTCGAGGCGCTCGGGCACCCGCAGGAAGGTCACCAGCGCCGTGACCGCGATGATCGTGGCCACGGCAGCACCGCTCCAGCGGAAGGTCGGCCGCGGCGCCCAATAGGCCAGCAGCGCCATGGGGACGATGGCCCCGGTCATGTCTCCGAGGTTGCCGATGGTGACGCGCCAGGTGGCCACCCGCGTGCGCTGGTCGTAGTCGGGCGTCAGGTCGGGGGCCATCGCCTGGTAGGGCGTCTCGAAGACCGTGCGCGCCGAGAAGGCGCCGAGGAAGGTGATCAACAGCCAGGGAAACAGCGCGGGCCCCGTGAGGTCGCGCGGCGGGCTGAACAGCAGGAAGGTGAACAGCGCGAGCAGGGGCGCCCCCAGGACGAAGTAGGGTCGTCTCCGGCCGAAGCGGCTGCGGGTGTTGTCGGTGACGTGGCCCATCACCGGGTCCGTCATCCCGTCCCAGAGCTTGCCGATCAGCATCACCCAGCCGAAGAGCACCGCCGGCAGCTTCAGCGTGTCCACATAGAAGAACGGGATCTGGGTCGTGACCAGGGTGTTCATGGCCGAGAGCCCGAACTGCGCCATGGCATAGGAAGCGAGGACGGGGACGCCCAGGATCCCGGGTCGGGCGACCGCGCGGGCCGCGTCGCCGACGGCTGTGCGGCTCGGCATCGAGGGGACGCTACCGGAGGTCGAGCCGCGAGCCATGGCACGGCGGCGTTGCGCCGGGCCGGTGGCCGAAGCGAGCGGGCTCGGCGCTCGCGAGGCGCGAGACGTCGCCTCGGCCCGGGCCCCCCCGAGCGCGGGCTCCGAAGGGCTTCGGGCGGCCCTGTGGGCGTGCTAGGATGGTTTTTGACACTGTGTCAGATCCGAGCGGCTCGCCCGACGCGGCGCCGTCGGGGCGGCGAGGAGGCGATGGCGCGGCAGATCCCGATCCAAACGGGCCTGTTCACCGGGCCCTCCGACGCGCCCCGGCTCCTGGGCAGCCGCTGCCGCGCCTGTGGCGAGGTTTCGTTTCCCGCCCAGGGGAGCTGCCCGGCCTGCACGGGGACCGAGACCGAGGAGGTCCCGCTGGCCCGGGAGGGGACGCTGTGGACCTGGACGATCCAGCGCTTTCCACCGCCGGCGCCGCCCTTTCTCGGCGATCGCGAGGCGTTCCAGCCCTTCGGCGTGGGGTACGTGGAGCTTCCCGAGGGCGTGCGGGTCGAGGCCCGGCTCACGCTCAACGACCCGGAGGCGCTCGAGATCGGCATGAAGATGGAGCTCGTGATCGAGCCCTTCGACCGGGACGCCGCCGGGAACGAACGGATGAGCTTCGCCTTTCGGCCGGCCGCCGCCTAGGAGCGCTTCTTGGACGTCGCCATCATCGGAATCGGTCTGCACCCCTTCGGTCGCCACGAGGGCGTCTCGGCCATGGAGATGGGGGTCGTCGCCGCCAACCGGGCCCTGGCCGACGCCGGGATCCAGTGGTCCGACGTCCAGCACGCCTGCGCCGGCAGCCTCGAGGTGCTCCAGCCCGACACCATGAACAAGTTCATGGGTCTCACGGGCATCCCCTTCACCAACCTGTTCAACGGCTGCGCCACGGGCGGAAATCTGCTGCTGTCGGCGGGCCACGCGATCCTGGCCGGCGCCGCCGACGTGGCGATCGCCGTCGGCATGGACAAGCACCCGCGCGGCGCCTTCTCGGTCGGCGACGACCTCGCCGGCCTCGGCCTCGGCCAATGGTATGGCGAGATCGGCCTCGCCGTGAATCCCCAGTTCTTCGCCATGAAGACCATGCGCTACATGCACGACCACGGGATCAGCGAGGATTGCCTGCATCGCGTGGCCATGAAGGCCTTCGAGAACGGTGCGCGCAATCCCGACGCCTGGCGGCGCAAGGCGCTCTCCTACGAGGAGATCGCCGAGTCGCCCATGGTCTGCGATCCGCTGCGGAAGTATCACTTCTGCTCGCCCAGCGAAGGCGCCGCCGCCATGGTGCTGTGCCGGGCCGACCGGGCCGCGCGTTACACCAGCCGGCCGATCCAGATCCGCGCCGATGTCTTCCGGACCCGCCTCTACGGCTCCTTCGAGGTCATGCACCCCTCGATTCCGGCGGACGAGCGCCCGAGCCCGAGCGTCCAGGCCTCGAAGGCAGCCTATGAGCAGGCTGGCATCGGCCCCGAGGATCTCGACCTGGCCCAGATCCAGGATACGGAGGTCGGCCACGAGATCATGCACATGGCCGAGTGCGGATTCTGCAAGGACGGCGAGCAGGAATCCTGGATCCGGGACGGGCAGACGAAGCTCGGCGGCCGCCTCCCGATCAACACCGACGGTGGCCTGCTCGCGAACGGCGAGCCGGTCGGCGCCTCCGGGCTGCGCCAGGTCCACGAGGTCTGCCTTCAGCTGCGCGGCGAGGCGGGCGCGCGCCAGGTCCCGGGCCGCCCGCGGACCGGCCTCACCCACGTCTACGGGTTCCCCGGCGTGAGCTGCGTGACGGTCCTCTCGCGCTAGGCGCAGCTCGCCGCCCGGGGCGCTGCGTCGGCGTCCATCGGCTCCGGTTCCCCGCTGGTTGCGGATCTCCATCCCGCGCCGCGGGATTCCGATAGGATTCCGGACGGATCGTGACCGGAATGACCCAACACGCGGAAACCGAACGCCCGGAAGCCAGCCTGGCTCGCAGTGGCTCCTGGGGCGCCCTCTGGAGCGCCCTGCGCCCCCACCAGTGGGCGAAGAACGGGCTGGTCTTCGCGCCCCTGCTGCTGGCCCACCGGGTGTTGGACGACCCGGCCCGGCTGGCGGCGACGGTCCTGGCCGCCGCCTGCTTCTGCGCCGTGGCGTCGGCCGGCTACCTGCTGAACGACTGGCTCGACCGCGAGGCCGACCGGCAACATCCCGAGAAGCGCCGGCGCCCGCTAGCGTCGGGCGCGCTCGCGCCGCCGCGCGCGCGGGCCGCCTTCCTCACGCTCCTGGCCGCGAGCTTCGCCGTCTCGGTCGTCTGGCTTCCGGCCGCCTTCACGGGCCTGCTGCTCGCCTATCTGATCCTCAGCAGCGCCTACTCCGTGTCCCTGAAGAAGCGGGCCCTGCTCGACGTTCTCGTGCTGGCGGCCCTCTACTCCTTGCGCCTGCTGGCGGGCGGCGCGGCCGCCGAGGTGCCGGTCTCCCACTGGCTGCTCGTCTTCGCCATGTTCTTCTTCCTGAGCCTGGCCTTGGTGAAGCGCTACGTCGAGCTCGTCGCGATCCGCGGAGGCGGGGGCGACGACGCCCTGGCCGGGCGCGGCTACCGGCTCGAAGACCTGAGTCTCGTTCCGGTGATGGGGCTCGCCAGCGGCTTCGTGGCAATCCTGGTGATCGGGCTCTGGGCCAGCAGCGACGACGTGCGCGCGCTCTATCGCGAGCCCGCTCTCTTGTGGCTCGCGTGCCCGCTGCTCTTCCATTGGCTCTGTCGGGTCTGGCTGCTCGCCCACCGGGGCGAGCTCCACGCCGACCCGGTGCTGTTCGCGGCGCGCGACCGGGCGAGCTACGCCGCCGGGCTCGGGCTGCTGCTGATCGGCCTGGCCGCGGCCCGCGGGTTCGGCCCTTGAGCGCTCGGGCGCACGGGGCCGGCGTCCGCGCCGCGCGCATCGAGGCTTTGTCGGGCTGGGGGCTCCATCCCGTCGAGACCTGCCGCGTCCACCGCCCCGAGAGCCTCGAGGCGCTCCAGGAGCTGGTGGCCGACACCGGTACCCGCCTCATCCCGCGCGGCCTCGGCCGCAGCTATGGCGATGCCGCCCTGAACCCCGAGGGCGTGGTGCTCGCCCGGCGTCTCGATGCGCTGCTCGACTTCGACGCCGAGACCCGGCTGCTGCGCTGCCAGGCCGGCGCCAGCCTGGCCGAGATCCTCGAGGTCTTCCTGCCCCGCGGATTTTGTTTCCCCGTCACACCGGGCACCCGGCACATCACCGTCGGCGGCGCGATCGCCGCCGACGTCCACGGCAAGAACCACCATCGGAGCGGCTCGACGGCAGCCTCGCTGGAGGACTTCCGCCTGCTGCTGGCCTCGGGCGAGATCGTTTCCTGCTCGCGTCAGCAGAACCCGGATCTCTTCTGGGCGACGCTCGGGGGGATGGGCCTGACGGGCGTGGTGGTCGAGGCACGCCTGCGGATGCGGCCCGTCGAGACGGCCTACATGCAGGTGGAGGTGTGCCGGGCTCGGGACCTCGACCACCTGCTCGCGCTCTCGGAGGCCGACGCCGACTACGAATACGGCGTCGCCTGGATCGACTGCCTCGCGCGCGGCCGGTCGCTCGGCCGCGCCGTCCTGCTGCGCGCCAACCACGCGACGCGAGCCGACCTCTCGGGGGCAGCGGCCGCGGCGCCCTTCCGGGCCCCGGTCGGCCTGCGTCCCCGGGTGCCGTTCCGGCTGCCGAGCTTCACGCTCAACGCCTGGAGCGTGCGTGCCTTCAACGAAGCCTACTTCCGCGCCCAGCGCGAAGGCTCGAAGCTCCAGGCCTGCGAGCGCTACTTCTACCCCCTCGACCGGGTCGCCGGCTGGAATCTCGTGTACGGGCGCCGCGGGCTGCTCCAGTACCAGGTCTGGCTTCCCTTCGCGACGGCGCGCGAGGGCCTCGTCGAGCTCCTGGAAGCCTTCTCGGACGCGCGTCGCGCGTCCTTCCTGGCGGTGCTCAAGAGCTTCGGTCCCGCGAGCGACGGGCTGCTCTCGTTCCCCGGGCCGGGCATCACGCTCTCGCTCGACCTGCCCCACACCGGGGCCGACCTGGTGGCGTTGCTTCAGCGGCTCGACCGGGGCGTGGCGCGGCGGGGCGGCCGCGTCTATCTGGCCAAGGATGCCTGCCTCGAGCGCGAGCGGTTCTTCGAGATGTACCCCGGCGCCGCGCGTTTTCGCGACGTGAAGGCGAAGGTCGATCCCGAGTGCCGCTTCGTCTCGAGCCTGGCACGGCGGCTCGGCCTGGTGGATGCCGCGTGAGCGAACGCGTGCTGGTGCTCGGCGCGACTTCCGGGATCGGGCGGGCGCTGGTTCGCGCACTCGCGGCGGACGGGGCGGAGCTGGTCGTTGCAGGCCGAGACCGCGCCCAGCTCGAGCGGATCGCGGCCGACGCGGCCCTGCGCTCGGGGCGGCCGGTGGCGGCCGAGCCCTACGACGCCCTCTGCCCCGAGAGCCACGCAGCCTTCCTGGACGCCTGCTTCGCTCACGCGGACGGCCTCGATGGCGTCGTCCTGTGTCACGGGACCATGGTCGAGCAGAAGGCCGCCGAGCGTGAGCTGGCACCCGCGCTCGAGATGCTCGACGTGAACGTACGCGGCTCGATCTCCCTGCTCGAGGGGGCCGCCCGGCGGCTCGAGGCGGCCGGCTCGGGCTGGATCGCTGCGCTCTCGTCGGTGGCCGCCGAGCGCGGCCGCCGGCGGAACTACCTGTACGGCGCCAGCAAGGCGGCGCTCTCGGTGACGCTCGAGGGCATGCGGTCGCGCCTGGCGCACGCCGGGATCCCCGTGGTGGACGTACGTCCCGGCCCCGTCGACACCCGCCTGACCTGGGCCCGAGGGCTTCCGGCCGTCGCCTCGCCGGAGCGCGTGGCCCGGGATCTGCTGCGTGGTGTCCGGCGCGGACGGGCCGTCGTCTACAGCCCGTGGCCCTGGCGCCTGGTGATGCTCGGGGTGCGCTGGCTCCCGGCCTCCCTCGTCGAGCGCTTCGACGCCCGCGCCACGCGCTAGCGCGGCTCGCGACCCGCCGCGGCGTCGACACGGATCGGGCCCGGGAAGGTGAGGGCCAGAGCCAGGTTCTCGCGCCAATCGTGACGGTTGTAGATCTTGCGCTCGATGACCTCGATCGTGTCGAGGTTCGCCGCGATCCAGGCCGGTGCCTCGCCCCGCTCGACCGCCGCGCGGTACATGCCGCGGCCGGGGCGCCCCCGGGCGGCGCGCACCAGGGTCGCCAGATCCTTCGAGAGTGGAATCAGTCCGAGCTTGTGGGCCGGCCGATCGGCGGGCATCTCCGTGCGGGCCAGGATCGCGTCGGTCAGGCCCAGGGTGTGGAGGGCGTAGCGATCCCAGGCCCGGTAGAGGTAGACGCAGCCGCTCTGGGCGAAGACGCCCCGGGCTTCGTCGTCCCGGCCCCGGTGCCGGCGGTAGGCGTCGATCTGCTCCATCCCGAGGCCCGTCGATTCCGCCGGTGGCGTGAGCAGGCGCATGCGACGGTGCTCGGCGGCATCCTTGATCTTGTCGATCATGACGGCGTCGTCGCCCAGGGCGATCGGCTGTCCGCGCAGCTGCGGGGGGTGGGCCGTCAGGCAGAAGCCGCCGAATCCGAGGGCCGCGCCGGCCAGGGCCAGCCGCCGGCGAGCCCGGGGGACCTGCGCCAGGGCGTGCTCGGCGAGCCCGGCGAGCGCGCACAGGATCAGCAGCACGGGAAACGCCAGGAAGCGGTAGTGCCGCGGGTCCCCGCCGATCTTCACCACGTAGGCCGTCACGGCCAGCGCCACGGCGGCCATCATGGCCCGTTCCCGGAGATGCAGCGGTCCCACGCCGCGTCGACGCAGGAAGACGAGCAGCCCCAGGAGGAGCCCGACCCAGACGTGAAGCGCATAGGTCGCGACGGTGTTGCGCAGATAGAGGAGGCCCTGGGGCACGTCGACCATGTTCTTCAGATAGAAGGTGTTCGGAAACAGGTCGGCGTAGTACCAGACGCGGAAGCCGAGCCAGGAGCCGCTGAAGACCGCAGAGAGCGCGAACAGCCGCCACGGGAAGCGTCGGTCCCGGGCCCAGAGGAAGAGACCGTAGAGGCCGAGGGGCAGGGCGAGCTCGTGGCGCAGGAGCGGGGTGAGGGCGAGCGCCACGTCCAGGGAGCGCGAGGCGGGCGTGAGCAGGTAGAGGGCGTAGAGCGGCGCCGCGACCTGGACGAGCGGCGTCTCGAGACCGGAGGTGAAGTAGCAGAGCGGGCCGTAGGCGAGGCTCACGAACAGCAGCGGGACGTTCAGGGTCGGGCCGCCCGGCGGCGAGAGCCTGCGGTTCACACGCACGAGCAGCCCCCAGCAAGCGACGAAGCTCACGAGGCCGAGCAGGCGGATCAGGACCCAGTAGGGGAGGTCGAGCGCGCGCAACGCGGAGAGCAGCAACGCCCAGAGCGGGCTGCTGAAGCCCTCGACGTACTCCCCGGGGTTGTAGACCAGGCCGCGGCCCAGGAAGACGAGGTCGTCCACGTAGCGGAAGTAGACGTAGGCGTCGTCCATCAGCCACGCGTAGCGCAGCAGCAGGGCGAGTCCGGCGGCGAGGCAGGCCCACTCGAGCGGCGACGGCGTCGGGCGGGCGGGAAGCGCTGCTTCCGGATCCGTCGTCACGGAACGCCGTCGGCCGGCAGGGAGCTCTCGGAGCGGACCTGGGCGAGCCGCCGATGGAGCGCCGGGTCGCCCGGGGAAACGCGCGCGGCCCGCTCCAGGAATCGCGCCGCACCGGCCCGGTCGTTCAGGGCCAGGGCGGCGGTGGCGGCCTGGTCCAGCGTGGGACGGAGGCCCGGGTCGAGGGTCAGGGCGTGCTCGAAGGCGTCGAGGGCCTCGCGGTAGCGGCGCGTGCCGAGGTAGAGCATGCCCAGGTTGTGCCAGACGTTCTTGGTCTCGTAGATCGCGAGCGCGGCCTTGTACTCGCGCTCGGCGCCGGGCCGATCTCCGCGTCGTTCGGCGAACAGGGCGAGCTGATGATGGAGCTTCGGGCTGTCGCGGCCGATCCAGGCGAGGCGCTTGGCGTCCAGGGCCAGCCGCTCGGCGTCGCCCCTCGCACCCGCGCGGTCCGCACCGTACTGGGTCTCGAGAGCGCCGAACACGGAGACGAGGAGGCAGGCCAGCCCCGTGGCCCAGACGAGCGGGCCCACGAAGGAGCGCCGGCCCGACTTCGCGCTCGTCCCCGCTCCGGCGGCCGGCTTCGGGCGCAGCAGGATCCTGGCGATTCGAGCGTCCCGGAGCTTCCAGATCGCTCCGTCCAAGATGAAGTGATGGAGATTGACCGTGGCGGCCACCATCGTGAAGAGGCCCAGGTTGTAGGGCACGCTTCCCAGCAGGCTCGGGGAGAAGAGCAGGGCGGGGAGTCCCCAGATCGCGGATCCGGCCAGCAGCGCCTTCGTCAGATAGCGCGTCCGGCCCAGGTGGCTCTCGGCTCGTGCGGCGTAGTAGGTCGTCACCCAGAGGTATTGGATCGCGTGAGCGCTGGCGATCCACAAGCCGACGTAGGCGGCGGACTCCGGGCGGAGCGGCTCGATGGCCGCGAGCGGGCCGATCGCTCTCGCCAGGCCCGGGAGCGCGAACCACAGGGCCTGACTGGCCATCAGCAGCAGCGCGGGCGCCTGGTCTCGCAGGCGAGACACCCTCTGGAGCAGGACCAGGAACACGATCAGGGCCGAGCCGTAGGCCACTGCAAGTCCGGACAGCAGCAGGTCGGCCGCGTGCGCCGGGATCCCGAGCGGAACGAAGTGGTAGCCGCCGGCGGGAGGCAGGGCCTGCCCGTAGCCCGCCGAGCCGGCGCCCGAGTGGAAGGTCAGGAAGATGATGCCGTAGGACAGCAGGAACGTGGCGTAGAGCAGGCGCTTCAATGCCGGGCCGAGGGGCACACCGCGCCGCCGCAGGAACATGACCGCCAGGCCGTAGTTCTGGCCGCTGTAGTGCCAAGGGCTCCAGGTCAGATAGAGCGTGAACGTCAGGGAGCCGAGCCAGGGGCTGTAGAGGCTGGCCACGAAGAGGGCCAGGATCAGGGCCGAGATGTAGATGGCGAAGACGGCGTAGGCACGCCGGTCCTCGCGGCGCTCGTAGACCCGGAGCAAGGTGGCACCGTAGTGCGGGGCCGACACGACCAACGAGATGAGCATGAAGCTCGCGATCGGGATCGCCGCCTCGACCCGATCGCCCGCGGCCGCCAGCAGGGCGAAGATGCCCATGTAGACGACGCCACAGCCCAGCAGGAGGTCGGATCCCGGGCCGAAGAGCCAGCGCGGGTTCCCGGGCGTGACGGACGTGGCGGCACTCATCCCGCGCCGATTATACCCGCTACCGCCGGGCCGGGGCCGAGCCGGCGGGCGTGTGCGGGACCGCAGCCGACTTGCGCTTCTCTTGCGGATGGGGCCGCGCCGGGAGCGCGTCGTCATTGGCAGCCGGCCCCGGTGCGAACGCGATCGGGTCCGCTCGGAATCGGCGGCTTGTGCCGTCGAGGCGTCCTAGGGCAGCGGCGGCTCTTCGACCACGATCGGCATCTCGTTGCTGGCCCAGCCGTCGGGATTCAGGACCTGCAGGACGTGGACGCCGACGGGCAGGGCCGGCCCGAGGGTCAGGTCGATCCAGCTCCCGTTGGCCGAGCTGCCGGGCACGAAGCTGCAGCTCGGGCACGGCGCGCCGCTCACCAGGACCCGGGCTGCGCGATCGACGTAGCGGGCGCCCAGGCGGAAGCTCTGGCCGGGCGTCGGGCCGGGCCGCGGGATCGCCAGCAGGTCGCCGATCTGCTCGGCCGCCCGGGCATCGGGGTCCACGTCGAGCAGCGGCTGGCGGTCGGCACCACCGATCGTGATGCCCGGCTTCAGGTGCACGGTCACCGTCAGGAAGCGCTTCCACGCGACACCGTCGACCACGATCTGGAGCAGGTCGGTGGTGGAGATCCCCGGTCCGGGCCCGGGATCCGTCTTCCAGGATGCGCGGATCAGGTGCCACTGGCCCGTCCCGGGCTGGTAGCGGTATTCGCGGTCCCCGATGGCGCCGATCAAGGTCGCCTTGTCTGCGTCGGCGACGCCGATCATCTCGCCCAGCGCTACGAGGGTGGAGGGCAGGAAGGCGCTCGCGGCATCGGTGGTGAGCTGACGGCCGTAGAGCCCGGCGAAGCCGACGCCCATCTCGTTGATGAACTCCCACATGGCTGCGCCCCGGGTCCCGTAGGCCAGCTGGAAGATCGACTCGAAGGTCGACAGGAAGGCGCCGCGCTCGGTGAAGCCCACGGCCGGGTCGTAGATGTCCTCGCCGCTCGGGACCCCCAGGAAGGGATCGAGCTGGAAGCCGAGCAGGCCGGTGATGACGGGGGAGTCGAGCGCGCACGGGTCGCCCCGGAGGAAGGCGCCGAGGATCGGGTGGTCCCCGGGCGGCATGCCCTTGGCGCACAGCTCGCTGGCCGTGAGCACCTCCTCGGCGGTCGCGTTGCCGTTGGAGAACTGCACGTGGCGGTCCCACAGGCCGCGCATGGTGGGAGCGTCGAAGCCGCCCACGGTGAGCGAGTTCGTGCCGACACCGAGCGGGAGCGCATGGCAGCCGCCCGAGTTGTCTGCGCAGGTGATGGGCGCGAAGCCCACGGCCTGACCGATCCCCAGGGCGCCGCTTCCTACGCCGAGCCCGTCCTCGTCTGTGAAGAAGTCCGAGACGCCCTGGATCGCGTCGCTCGAGAGCGCGTCGTCGGGACGCCGCGTGGGCGAGGGCGGGTAGGCGACCGACACCAGGAAGCGCGCCATGGCATCGCGCTCCGCTTCGTCGAGGGGGCCGGGCAGGCCGGCCGGACCGACCGCGCAGCCGCCCGTCGGGTCGCACATCACGCCCGCCAGGCTCGCGTCCACCAGGTCGCGCACGCAGCCGACCTCGCCGTCGAGGACGAGGTCGCAGTCGGGTCCGTCGGTCTCGGGCTGGAAGAGCTGGCCCGGCTGGTCCGCGAACGGGTCGGCCAGGGCGCCGGCCCAGTGGAGCGGCAGGGTGTCGCGCAGGCCACGGATCGGCATCGTGGTGCGCGGCTCCGGGCAGTTCTCGGCGAAGGGGTCGCAGGCCGGGACGTCGCTCGGCGCCTCGACGGTGTTGATGGTCCAGATCAGCTGGTCCGTGTTGCCGTTCGGATGGCACGACTCGCACGAGAAGGTGCCCCTCGAGGAGGAGCGCGCCGACATGAAGGCGATCCGGCCGAGCCGGACCTCGGCCGGGACCGGGTCGTGGCCCACCCCGAAGGTCTGCACCACCTGGGGGCTCGCCGGGTTCGACACGTCCACGATCGAGACCGTGCTGTCCACGGTGTTGAGGACGTAGGCCGTCCGGGCGTTGCCCTGGGCGTCGCTCTCCAGCGCGACGCCCTCGGGGATCGCACCCGTCGGCACGTGTCCGAGCAGGTTTCCGGAGGCATCGAGCGTGACGAGCCCGGGGATGTCGGTGGTCGGGTCGTCGGGAAGGCCGGGCTGCCCGTCGGAGCCGGCCACACTCACCACGAGCTGCTGGCCGTTGGCGCTGGCCCGGACGCCGTAGGGAGTCGGGATCGGGACGCCGAAGGGATTCTGGTCGAGGTCCACGTGGGTCGCGGGCCCGCAGGCGGGCGCGCAGTCGAAGTAGGAGAGCCGGTTCTCGAACATCCGGTTGTCGAGATCCTCGAGACCGTCGAGGTCGTTGCGCGCCTCGGTGCTCGTGATCCAGACGCGCCCCCCAGCGGAGTCGAGGCCGTAGAGCAGCGTGCTGACACCCTCGAGCACCTGGACCGGCGGGCCGAGCGCAGCGACGTCGTAGACCATGACGTCGCGGTCGGGCCGGTCGCGGTCGAAGATGACCTCACCGCCGATGTTGGGGTTGCGCGCGGCGAAGTCGACGATCACGCCGAAGTCCACGTCGAGGGAGCCGCTGAAGGTCACGTTGTCGATGAACCGGTTGTAGAAGAGACAACCCTCGTCGTGGTGGTCGCCCGGGAGGAACCCGCGCGTCGCGGGCGTGTCGAGCGGGCCGCAGTTCGGGAACTCGGTCTGGTTTCCGGATTCGAAGGCGCCCACCAGCAGCCGATCCCCGACCACCGTCATCGCGCGCGGCGCCTGGGCCGGGATGGCCAGGCGTTCGGGGTGGAGGGAGGCGTGTCCGGCGGCGTCGAAGTCGATCACCAATACCTCGTTGCGATCGTCGAGGGCGACGAAGGCCCGGTCGGGCCCGGCGAACACCACGCCCGTCGGTGCATCCGTCGTGGTGACGCCCTCGGCGTCCATGGCCTGGAGGGTCTGGACCACCATCCGCCGGTTCAGGTCGACCACGGAGATCGAGTCGGAGATGTGGTTCGTCACCAGCGCCAGGACCGGGTCGCCCGGAGCCGCCTGGGGGCGGACTGCGATGCCGACCGGGTCCACCCCCACGCGGATCTCGGCGTAGAGCGCGTCGGCCGGGTCGCCCGGGAGCGCGGAGGTCTTGAAGATCGACAGGGTTCCCGAGGTCGTGTTCGCCACCAGCAGCAGCCCCTTGGCCTCGGCCAGGGCGATGGGATTCACCTGGGGGCTCTGGAAGAGCTGCGCACCGACGTCGGGCGGCGGCGGGCCGCCGCAGCCCGCGGCGAGCAGGAGGGCGGAGACGGCGGCATGGACGAGGGAGTGGCGGGACGGCGGCACGGGAGAGCTCCAGAACGGCAGAGGCGGACTTGAACGGTGGGTCAGTGGCAGCTTACGCGGCCCCAGCGGCGAGGGTCAAGCGAGATCCGACGGTGCCCCCACGGCCCCGGAAATCGAACGAGGTAGGATCCCGGCGTGGGCGCGGTAGGACGACGTCTGGCGGCGGGCCTCGGCCTCCTGCTCCTGATCGGGCTGGCCTGGGCCGCTCGGACGATCGATGCACCGACCATCTTCACGGATCGGGGAATTCGTCCCGCCGGCCCCGACGCCTACTACCACCTCCGCCGCACGGCCTTCTCCTTCGCACGCTTTCCCCGCGTGCTCGAGCACGACCGCTACCTGAACTTTCCCCACGGCGGCGACGTCATCTGGTCGCCGGGCCTCGACTGGTCGACCGCCGCACTGGCGCGGCTCTGGCTGGGTCCGGGTGCCGAGGCGCCCGCTCTGGACCGCCTCGCCCTCACGCTCCCGCCGCTGCTGGGCGTCCTGACGGTGCTCTGTACGGCGGTGTACGCCGCACGTCGCTTCGGGCTCGCGGGCGGGCTCGTCTCGGGAGCGCTCTTGGCCGTTCTCCCCGGGCATGCGCTCTACTCGCGCCTCGGGATGTTCGACCACCACGCGCTCGAGGGCCTGTTCACGCTCGCGTTCCTCTCGGCGAGCGGCGCCACCTGGAGCGCGGCGATCGGCGGGTCCGGCCTCGCGCTTCCGGCCCTCGGCCTCGCCGCCACGGCGGCGCTCGCGTTCCTCTTCTGGCCCGGGCTGTTGCTCCAGCTGGCCCTGGTGGACGCGGTGATCGTCGCCGCCGTCTTCCTCGGCCGGCCGGCGCGCTGGCGCGGACGGCTGGCGGGGGCTGGGGCCGCCGCTCACGCGCTGGCGGCCCTGGCCCTGCTGCCGTGGTGGGGCCGCGAGTGGTCCTACTGGGGCGACTTTGCGCCGGTGGTGCTCGGCACCTTCCAGCCCTGGCTGCTCGCCTGCCTGGCGGTCGTGCTCGCGGTCGGCGCCCTCGGCGCGCGCGCGCGCCCGCTGGCGCGCTGCGGGGCGGGGGCGGCCGCCGCGCTCGTGCTGGCGGTGCTGAGCGCCGTCGCGTTCCCGGATCTCCTGGAGGTTCCCGCGCGCATGTGGAGCTGGCTCGCTCGAACCGACGACTTCCAGGCCCAGGTCTCCGAGTCGCTCCCGCTGCTGGCGGCCGGCCGCCACGGGAGGCTCGCCACGGCCGCGCAGCTGTCGTCGCTCCTGGGTCTGGCTTCGCCCCTCGTTCTCGTGCTGCATGCCCGCGGCCTGCTGCGAGCTCCCGCCCGCCACCGAGGGGAGGGAAGCGCCGCCCCCGCGACGCCACCCGAGGGCTGGCTGCTGTTCGCCCTGGCTTGCGGCCTCGGCCTGGCGGCGCTGGCCCAGCGACGCTTCGTGAACGCCTTCTCGGTGCCCCTGGCGCTGCTCTACGGCTGGCTCCTCGGGGCGGCGATCCCGGCCTGGCTGCGTTCGCGCGTGCCCGGCCAAGCGGCGCGAGGGCTGTCGGCGGCCGCCGCTGCGATCGTCGGAATCGCGAGCCTCACGCCCATCGCGGCCGTCTACGGCCCCGCTCTCGCGCGCCGCGAGGCTCATGCCCAGGGGCGGCCCATGCGGCTCGCTCCCGACGTCTGGCGGCGTCACGAGCTCCACAGCCTCGCGGCCTGGCTGCGCCAGGCGACGCCGCCGACGTCGGGCTACCTCGATCCCGGTGTGGCTCCGGAGTACGGAATCCTCGCCCACTGGAGCGATGGGCACGTGATCGAGGCCGTCGCGCAGCGCCCGACGGTGGTCAGCAACTTCGGGAACGATCTCGGCGAGGCCAACTGGCGCGCCGCGGCTCGGTACTTCAGCGCCGGAGAGGCCGAGGCGTCGGCGCTGCTCGACCGGCTGAAGGTGCGCTACGTGATCCTCGAGTGGCGGCCTCAGCCGCCGCTCCAGGAGTACGGCCCGGGCTCGATGATCGCGCGCGGCTTCTTTGGCGACGGCTCCGAGCAGGAGACGTCCCAGCGCCGCCACGGAGGCGTGGAGACCCGGGTGGCGGGATCCTTTCCGGCCTTCGAGCGTCATCGCCTGATCCAGGAGTCCGCCCCCAAGCCCTGGGCGCCGAGCCAGCCCTTCTTCAAGGTCTACGAGCACGTCGCTGGCGCGCGCGTCGAGGGACGCGCGCCGCCCGGCGCGCTCGTGCGTTTCGCGCTCGGGCTCACCACGCCGCGCGGGCGCAGCTTCACCTGGCGGAGCCATGCCCGTGCCGGCGCCGACGGCCGCTACCGGATCCGTCTGCCCTACTCGACGCGCGGCGCGCCCCCCGCGGTCCGGCCCGCGGCCGCCTATCGCGTCGCCGCCGCCGGCCTCCGCGCGAGCCTGGCGGTCGACGAGGCCGCGGTCCAGGAGGGTCGCCGCGTGCGTGGGCCCGATCTCTCGGCCGCCCGACCGTGACCGCCGTGACGCCCAGGCCGCGCGTCCGTGGGGCCCGGATCGGGCTTCCGGCCCTGGTCGCCTACGCGGTCCCGGGCGCTGGCTTCGCCTTCTACCTCTTCTTCGTCCAGTTCTACTTCCTGAAGTTCGCGAGCGACGTGCTGCTGGCCGCGCCGGCCGTGATCGGCGCCCTGATCGGAGCGGGTCGAATCTGGGACGCACTCTCGGACCCGCTGGTGGGCCACTGGAGCGATCGCACCCGCAGCCGTCTCGGCCGTCGGCGCCCCTGGATGCTGGGGGCGATCCCGCTGCTGGCCGCGAGCTTCCTGATGGTGTGGAGCCCGCCCGAGGCACTTTCGGGCGGCGCGCTCGTGGCCTGGTCGGCCCTGGCACTCTTCGGGTTCTACACGGCCTTCACGCTCTACACCGTTCCGCACCAGTCCCTGGGGGCGGAGCTGTCGCTCGATCATCACGAACGAAGCCGCGTCTTCGGTGCCTACCGGGCGGCCTTCGTCACCGGGATGATGCTGGCCTTCCTCGCGATCGGCGCGGTGGAGTCCGCCGATGCGCCCCGCGAGGCGGCTCGTCGGATCGCCGAGACGGCCGTGGTGGTCGTGTCGATCCTGCTGCTCGGCGCACCGTGTTGGCTGCGCGAGCGTCGCGAGCACCGCGGGCGCGGGGCCGCGAGCCCCTTCGCGGCGCTCGCGGACGTGAGTCGCAACCCCCATGCACGCCTGCTGCTGCTCGCCTGGTTCGTCGACTCGCTCGGGGGTGGAGTGCTCGGCGTGCTGTCGCCCTTCGTGACGGAGTACGTCGTCGAGCGGCCCGGGGCGATCGCCTACGTGCCCGCCTTCTTCGTCGTCGCGAGCATCCTCGCGATCCCCGTCTGGATCCGGCTCTCGCGTCGCCATGGCAAGCGCGCAGTCTGGCGGACCGCGCTCGTGCTCTCCGGCCTCGGCTTCGGGGGAACCTGGTTCGTGGGGCCCGGCGACGTGGTGCTGCTCTGCGGACTGCTGGTCGTCGCGGGCATCGCGGCGGGCTGCGGCGGCGTGATCGGCCCGTCGCTCCTGGCCGATGCCATCGATTGGGACGAGCTCGCCAGTGGCGAGCGCAAGGAGGGCGCGTACTCCGCGGCGCTCGGCTTCGTGCAGAAGCTCGGCATCGGAGTGGTCGTGATGCTGGCCGGCTGGAGCCTCCAGGCGGTCGGCTTCGTTCCGAATGCGGCCCAGAGCGTTCGCGTGCGCGATGCGATCCAGGCGATGTTCGCCTTCGGTCCTCTGCTCGGGGGCCTGCTGGCGGCCTGGGTGCTGGGCCGCCTTCGCCTCGACGAGGCCGAGCACGCGAGGATCCGGGCCTCCCTGGACGCGCGCGGCGCCGGCTCCTGAGGATCCGCGGCCCCGTCCGAGGCCTCCGTCGCGGGCCTAGGGCGAGTGGATCCAGTTCCAGGGGCTGGCGAAGGCCGCCGCGGCCAGCAGCCAGTCGGTGAGGCTGACGTAGGCGATCCAGGCGCCGAGCAGCGCAACGGGGGCCGCCGAGGGCAGCCGCGCGCAGGCCACCGCAAGGCCGCGCACGAACACGACGACGAAGGGCAGCAGCACGCCCAGGACGAGCCGCCCCTCGGTGAAGTAGGGGTGAGCCCGCGTGGGGTTCCCCCAGTCGGCGAACTCGAAGCGAGCCGACAGGACGGCCAGGGAGGCGAACCCACCCATGGTGGCGAGCCAGGCCAGGGGCTCCAGCCACGTGCCGCGCCGCGCCGCGCGCCAGGCGGAGACGCTGCCGCAGGCCAGAAGGAGGAGGGAGACCCCCGCCAGAGCGGGGTCGAGACCGGCCAGGGTCATGGGCTCGCCGAGCCAGCGAAACTCGCCGCGCCAGAAGAGCGCCAGGGTCTCGGGCGCCCACTCGAGCAGCCCGCTCGGGCGGAAGATCGGCTGGGAGAGGAGCGCCGAGAGCGGCAGGGGCGTCCACTCGAGATGCGCGATCTTACGCGCCGTCCCGAGGGCGTCGCCCACGACGAGCTGGTTGCGCAGGAGCCAGCCGCCGGCCAGCGTCGCGCTGGCTCCTCCGGCCCATGCGAGGCGGAGCAGCACGCGCCTCGGCGACTCGCCGGCGGTCCGGTGTCGCAGGGCCAGGGCCAAGCCCAGCAGGCCCGCGTACACCAGGCTCGTGTACTTCGTGAGGAACGCCAGCGCCACCGCGACGCCGGCCAGGCCGTCGCTCCGCCCGGGACGCGGCAAGGGACGCGCCGCTTCGACGGCCGCGGCGAAGGCGAGCCCGCCGACCAGGGCCGAAAACCCGTCGGGACCGATCCCGTAGAAGGCATCCTGGGGAAAGAAGGCCAGCAGCGCCGGAGCGCCCCAGTGGAGCAAGCGATCGCCCGGCGCCCAGCGCCGCAGCCAGACGTGGCTCCACCAGACCAGCGCGCCCAGGGCCAGGGCGTTCAGGGCGCGCACCCACAGCAGCAGGTCGAGGTCCCCGAGCCACGTCTCCCCCAGCCGGTACCAGAGGGCCGCCACGGCGTAGTAGACCGGCGGGCTCTCGGCCTCCTGGTTCAGGACCCCCTGGTAGGCGGCGCGCACCCTGGGAAGCCACGGCGACTCCGGCCCTGCGCCGCGCCGCGCCAGGTAGGGCGGAGGCGGGTTGGGCTCGAGGTACTCGAAGGTCCCGAAGCGCAGCGCCCAGTCCACCACCGGGTCTCTCAGATGGACGGGGTCCCGCCCCGGCAGCTCGCCCCGCGACCAGCGGTGGACGGTGTCCATGTGCTGGTGCTCATCGACCTGATCGAAGAAGGGGAAGGCCGCGGACAGCAGCAGCACCCGGAGCGCCGCCACGGCCGCCAGGGCGGTGATCGCTCGTCGCTCCCGCCTCGCCCGCCGCACCGCTGCCTTCACCGGGCCACTCCGAGCTCGAGGCTAGCGCTCGAGCTCGCGCTTCTTCGGGGGGGCGTTCGGATCGAAGGCATAGCCGAGCGCGCGAAGCTGAGCGGCCTCCATGTCGTCGATCTGGACCCAGCCCGGACCGCCCCAGGAGGGCTCGGGCGTCTGGTCGTGGTGTTCGAGGCGGGCTCGCAGGCGCTCCACCACCTGGGGATGGGTCTCGGCGAGATCCGTCTGCTCGCTCGCATCGCTGCGGGCGTCGTAGAGCTCCGCGTGCCCCCCCCCATCCTCGTGCAGGCGATACCCCTCCATCTGGACCAGGGTGAGCGGGCGCGGAGGCTTGCTCGGCTGGCCCCAGTTGCGGTCGATCCGAGCGAACCGCGGCTGCGCGCGGGCCTCCTCCGGCTTCTCCGTCCCGCGGGCCGCCGCCTCGATCAGCGGAACCAGCGAGTGGCCGTCGGCCTCGGGGAGCGGCGGGAGACCGGCCAGGTCCAGCAGGGTCGGGACGACGTCGATGTTCTCGACCGGGCTGCGCACGACGACGGGCTGCTTCAGGCGGAAGGGCAGTGCCAGGATGAAGGGGACGTGGGTGGTCTCTGCGTAGAGGTTCTGGGCGTGGCCCTCCGTGCCGTGCTCGAGGAATGCCTCTCCGTGATCCGCGTTGATGGCGAGCACGGTCTTCTTCATCAGGCCCTGCTGCTGCAGCACCGCGATCAGGGTTCCGATGTTCGCATCCACCCAGTGGATCGACTGATCGTAGATGTCCGAGTAGCTCCGGCCGAAGTCCGAGGACCCGTCGTAGACGTACTGGTGGACGTCCATCAGATGGAGATAGAGGAAGAAGCGCTGGTCCCCGCTGCTGCGCAGGAACTGGGTCGCGGCGTCGATGATCGAACGGTCGGTGCCGCCGAGCTTGAGGCTCGAAGGATTGGCGAGCTTCTGGCGCACGGTGCCGATCTTCGGAGTGGGCTTCAAGTAGAAGTCCCAGCCCTGGCCGAAGCCGAAGTTGGGACCGACCCAGCCGTTGCGCCAGATGCCGACGGTGCGGAACCCTGCCTCCTGGAACGCCTCCGAGGCCAGGGTCGCCCCGTTCGGCAGCACGTTGTTGAAGCGCTCGATCTGGTTCTTGACCGGGTAGGTCGCCGTCAGCATCGATGCCATGGAGGTCTTGGTCCAGGTCGACTGGGCGAGGTCGTTCTCGAAGCGAACGCCGCTGGCGGCCAGGGCATCCATGATCGGGCTGGTCGGTCGTTCGTACCCCCAAGCCGAGAGCCGGTCGGCTCGCAGGGTGTCCACCAGCACCATCACGACGTTCAGATCGTCGCGCCCTCGCAGGCCGGCGATGTCCTCCACGCCGCCCACCGGGCGATCCGGGCCCCGGTGCTGGATCGCCTGGTAGAGGCCGATCCCCGTGAGCGAGAAGAAGACGAGGGCCAGCACCGGCCTCGCGAGCGTCATCCTGGCATTTCCTCCGAGGGGCGCCCGTCGGTCCGGCGACGAGCAGCCGCGCATGATAGCAACTCTCCGCGCTGCGATTCGGCCCGGGCCCAGCCCGGCTCGAGGACGCGCTCGAGGTTCGCGGCTGCGCCCGGCCCCGGGAGGTCCGTCGGCCGTCGCGACCCGGGGCTCGGAAAAGAGGAACCGGGCCCCCAAAACAGGAGCGGCCACCCCGCGAGGGGTGACCGCTCCGAAGGTCCGTCCGCCGAAGCGGACACGAGCCCGATCTCTTACTTCCGGCGGCGGCCGAGAAGCGCGAGACC
>Ga0114931_10003485_pt1 | contig 19910 bp, 19 predicted proteins | sample 2SBtaG_FD_89579 | JGI IMG/M metagenome (GOLD analysis project Ga0114931, IMG submission 89579) | Deep subsurface microbial communities from Kolumbo volcano to uncover new lineages of life (NeLLi) - 2SBTROV14_V59a metaG | ecosystem: Environmental > Aquatic > Marine > Volcanic | place: Kolumbo...
AACCGTTTGTGGGACGTGCCGGTCAGCTTTTGGATAGAATTTTAGCTGCTATTCAGTTTAGCCGTAACGATGTTTATATAGCCAATATTCTCAAGTGTCGTCCGCCCAACAACCGCGACCCTCTTCCGGAAGAAATGGAAAAATGTTTTCCGTATTTGTATGAACAGATTAGATTAATTCAACCGAAATTGATTTGTGCTCTGGGACGTATTGCGGCGCAGGCATTGTTAAAAACTTCGACGCCCTTGGGGAGATTGCGTCAAAGATGGCATGATTTTGAAGGGATTCCGTTGCTTGTTACTTATCATCCGGCAGCATTGTTGCGTTTTCAAGCTTATAAAAAAGATACTTGGGAAGATATGAAAATGCTTAAAGCACGATGGAGTAGTTTATAGTAAATGGTTTATAATCTATCACAAAAACAAAAGGCGGAGGGTTTTCAGCCTCCCCAATCATTTGATGCGGAACAGGCGGTTCTCGGGTCTGTTGTTAAAGAACCCGATGCTATTATGCATGCTATTGAAATTATTGATAGCCCCTCTTATTTTTATTATCCCAAGCATCAAATGATATTCCAAGCCATTTTAAATCTTTATGCCAATTCCGAACCGTGTGATATTACCACCGTAGCCAATGCTTTATTAAAAGAAAATAATTTGGAAAAGATTGGCGGACGTGTTTATCTGGTGGAGTTGGTGGAAGCGGTAGCAACGACCGCCAATATCGTATCGTATTGTAATATTGTTTTAGAAAAGGCTATTTTGCGTCGTCTTATCCAAACTTCTAACGAAATTATTAGAAGTTGCTATGCTCTGGAACAGCCGGTTGATGATTTGCTCGATATAGCGGAGTCGAATATTTTCAAAATTTCACAATCTCGTCTTCGCAAAGGATTTGTTTCCATTAAGGATTTGATGCCTTCCACTTTTGAACAAATTGAAAACCTTCAGTCCAACGATTCCAGTTTGGTGGGAATAAAGACCGGTTATGAACAGCTTGATAATATGACCAACGGTCTTCATGGTGGGGAATTGATAATTATTGCCGGAAGACCTTCTATGGGTAAATCGGCTTTGGTAATGAATATCGCTGAGAATATCGCTATCGATCACGGAAAGGGAGTGGGTGTTTTTTCTCTGGAAATGTCTAACGAAGCTCTGGCGTTACGAATGTTATGCGGACGGTCCCATGTATCTCAACAGAAGTTAAGAGCGGGGAAGTTAAGGAATGAAGAATGGCCAAGGCTTACCGCTGCGGGAGGTGTGCTTTCGGATGCTCCTATATTTATCGATGATTCCGCCAATTTGACCTCTTTGGAAATGAGAGCCAAAGCTCGGAGATTAAAGGCAAAAAATGATATAGGACTTATTATCGTTGACTATATTCAGATGATGCGTTCTCCCGGTAGGTTTGAAAACCGCCAACAGGAGATGGCGTCCATTTCACGTAGTTTGAAAATTCTTGCCAAAGAACTCAATATTCCCGTTATTGCCTGCTCTCAACTTTCTCGAATGGTAGAACAACGAGGCGGAGCGAAAAGGCCGCAACTTTCGGATTTGAGAGAATCCGGCGCTATCGAACAGGATGCCGATGTGGTCATCTTTGTTTACCGAGCAGAACATTATCTTTCTAATTTGGAAAAAAACGACCCCAAATATCTTGAAGTGGAAGGGAAAGCGGAACTTATTTTATCAAAGCAACGCAACGGACCTACGGGTGTGGTGCCGCTTACTTTTATCAAGGAATTTGCCCGTTTTGAAAATCCCGCACCCGGATATAGGGAGTTGCCGCCGGGAGTGGAACCGGTATCCGGACAGGATGTTCCGTTTTAAGGTGATATATGGCGAACAGCTTACAAGAACTCGGACATTATGGTATTAAATTTGTCGGTAAATTGGGTGGTATTACTATGCTTACCATCAAATTTATTTTATCTTTAAAAGAAATCTTTCGCTCCTCACGATTAATCTTTGAACAGTTGTATCTTATTGGAGTTAAGTCTCTTCCTTTGATAGTAATCATCTCGATATTTGTGGGTGCCGTATCTGCTTGGCAGGCGGCTTATCAATTTAAGTTCATCGGCGCTCCACTGAGGTTTTTAGGTAATGCCGTGGGCAAAGCGGTGGTAATTGAATTGGCTCCGGTATTGTCTGCTATTGCTTTTGCCGGTCGTGTGGGAGCGGGGGTTACGGCTGAATTGGGAACGATGAAAGTGACGGAACAAATTGATGCTTTGGAATCAATGGGGATCAATCCGGTGCGGTATTTGGTTATGCCTCGAGTCCTTGCCAGTTTGTTTATGGTTCCTTTTCTGGTGATTTTTGCCGATTTTGTTGCCATCGTGGGAGCGTTATTGGTATCTATTATAGGGGTGGATGTTTCATCCACACTATTTTTGGATGGGTTTCGCAATTCTTTTAAACTTTCGGATTTTATCAATGGTTTGATAAAAGCGGGTGTGTTTGGTTTTATTATCGGTATTGTAGGATGTTATGAAGGCTTCCATGCTAAGGGAGGAGCTCAAGGAGTGGGGGAAGCTACCACCACTTCAGTGGTTATCTCAACGGTATTAATTTTAGTATTTAATTTTATCTTTGCCCTTATATTGTTCAGGTTACGGTGATGGACTTAAATTTTATTGAAATCGAGAATTTGCATAAGAGCTTTGACTCACAGCGTGTGTTAAAGGGAGTGAATCTTGGTATCAATAAAGGGGAATCAATTGTCATTATCGGTCAATCCGGCTGTGGGAAATCCGTTTTATTGAAACATTTGATTCGACTTTTAGAACCCGACGAAGGCCGCGTTGTTGTTGACCGAAACGATTTAAGTCAACTAAAAGACAAAGAATTAATTCACTTGCGCCAACGTTTTGGGATGTTATTTCAATCGGCGGCGTTATTTGATTCGCTTACCGTGGAAGAGAATGTCGGGTTGGAGTTGAGAGAATCGAGGTTGTATTCTGATAAAGAAATAAAAGAAACAGTTAATGAAAAATTGGAATTGGTGGGTTTAACCGATGCCAACCAAAAGAAACCGGCACAGTTATCGGGTGGTATGCGCAAAAGGGTCGGGTTAGCCAGAGCCATTGCCAATAATCCCGAAGTATTATTGTATGACGAACCGACTACCGGCCTTGATCCGATTACTGCAGATATTATTGACGAATTAATTTTGAATTTACATCAGAAATTAAATGTTACATCTATTGCGGTTACTCATGATATGAAATCGGCTTTCAAAGTTGCTCAAAGAATTGTAATGCTTTATGCCGGTAAAGTTGAAATTAATGGTACCCCTGAAGAAATAAAAACTACGGATAATCAAATCGTAAGACAGTTTATAGAAGGAAGAGCCAAAGGACCTATTAAAGTTTAGCTTATGATTACCGGAAAGAAAGTTAAGACGGCATATTTTTGTACTCATTGCGGGGCGGAGCATGCCAGATGGCAGGGACAATGTCGCGAATGTGGTCAATGGAATTGTTTGGTCGAAGAAAAAATTGTTACTTCCAAAACAAAGGCAACAACCTTAGAAACCGTCGATAAAAAAACATTGCCGGAGATAACTTTTTCTTCGCAATTAGGTTACCCGAGCGGTATCAGTGAGTTTGATCGGGTAATAGGCGGGCAAATGTTACCGGGGATGACCATTCTTTTGGGAGGCGAACCCGGGATTGGGAAATCCACATTGGTGTTACAGGTTGCCGAAGTTTTTTCACGGCAGGATAAAACAATCATTTACATAACCGGTGAGGAATCTCTTGCCCAGTTAAAACTCCGTTCGCAACGACTAAATGTCATAGGCGAAAATATCATTGCCGTTAATGCCACTTCGTTAGCTGAAATAAACAGTTTGCTTACAACAGAAAATTTTGATGTGGTTATTGTTGATTCTATTCAAACGATATCCAGCGAACAATATGATTCCCCCCCGGGAACGGTGGCACAAATTCGAGAGACCGCATATCAACTTATAGGGCAAGCAAAATATAGGGGGTTTGCCCTTATTTTGATTGGTCATGTCACCAAGGACGGTATGGTTGCGGGACCGAAGTTGTTGGAGCATATGGTTGATACCGTTATATATTTTGAAGGAGATCAAACGCATTTATATCGCTTGCTACGTGCAACTAAAAACAGGTTTGGCTCTGTTTCGGAAATAGGTCTTTTTGAAATGAAGACAGAAGGTTTGGTGGAAGTTTCCAACCCTTCCTCTTTTTTCCTTGCCGATTATAGTCAAGAGCTTCGTCCCGGATCGGTAGTAACGGCAATCTGTGAGGGAACGCGACCGATTTTAGTGGAAGTGCAGGCTTTGGTGACCGGTGCCAATTATGGCACCCCTCAGCGGGTAGCGGGTGGGTTGGACAATAAACGTTTGGCTCTTCTTTTAGCCATTTTGGAAAAAAGATGCGGCTATCCGATGATATCCAATGATGTTTTCGTTTCCATTGCCGGCGGTTTAAAATTGTCCGAGCCGGCTTTGGATCTCCCTCTTTTGACAGCTATCGTCTCATCATTGTTAAATAAGCCTCTTGATAATAAAACGGTGGTAGTCGGTGAGGTTGGTCTTTCCGGTGAAGTGAGAGGAGTGACTATGATGGAGAAACGTATCAACGAAGCCTCCAAGTTGGGTTTTGAAAAAATGGTATTGCCTTACTCGAATCTTAGTCAATGTGCTCATAGCTCTATGGAATTGATAGGAGTAAAGAATATCCAGAGCGCTTTGGATATTTTCAATTAAATAAATCTTGGAAAGCGGATAGATAAAGCATCATGCCGGACAATATTTACACCTTGAAATCACAAGACCAAAAAGCTCGCCGAGGGGAGATTGTCACCGCTCATGGTATTATCCAAACTCCGGCATTTATGCCCGTTGCTACAACAGCTACGGTAAAAGCTTTGACTTGTGAAGACCTTGAAGAATGTGGCGCCGAAATCATTTTAGGCAACACTTATCATTTGTATCTGCGCCCCGGAGTGGATATCATTCAATCTTTAGGCGGATTGGCAAAATTTAATGCCTGGCATAAACCGACGCTTACCGATAGCGGGGGGTATCAGGTTTTTTCTTTGAAAGATATTTCCAAAATATCCGATGAAGGAGTCAATTTTCAATCTCACTATGATGGTTCGTATCATTTTTTTACCCCCGAAAAGGTTGTCGAGCTACAACTTGCTATCGGTGCTGATATTATGATGGTTTTCGACCAATGCGTACCTTATCCGGCGGATAAAAAGTTGGCTGCCGAGGGAGTGAGAAGAACTTTTGATTGGGCTCAACGAAGTAAAGCTCATTATGGCAGTGTGACTTCTTCCAATGAAGATAAAAATAACAGCCACTTATTCGGGATTGTTCAGGGTTCGGTTTATAAAGATTTACGCGCCCAATCGGCGGAGCAGATAGTATCTCTCGATTTTTCCGGCAATGCTATCGGTGGTTTGTCTGTCGGTGAAAGTAAAAATGAGATGGAAGATATCTTGGCGCATACGATTCAATTTTTACCCGATGATAAACCTCGTTATTTGATGGGGGTTGGCTATCCCGAAGATATTCTTATGGCTGTTTCGTATGGCATTGATATGTTTGATTGTGTTTTACCCACTCGTAATGCGCGCACCGGTAATGTATTTACTTCAGAGGGACCTCTTGTCTATCGCAATGCTGACAACGCCAATGATGACCGGCCTTTGGATCCTAACTGTGATTGTAAAGTATGCCAACGATACAGCCGTGCCTATATCAGGCATCTTTATAACCAATCGGAAATAACCGGTATGGTGTTGGCTTCTTATCACTCTACATATTTTTATCAAAATTTGATGAGAAATATTCGAAAGGCTATTGAAGAAAAAAGATTTGAACAATTCAAAAAAGAATTCTTATCCCAATACCGCAAAGGTTTAGAATAATAAATTTACATCTTTAAAGTAAAAAGATATCCAAGACTCACTCTAAAATCATTAAGGCGGAACTTTTTTTTATAAAATGAATAATTAATGGGACTATATTGTTTTAAGAAAACAAAACTGGGATAAGTTTCGGTGATATTTACTTCAATGGAATAAACCTTATGAATTCTTAACCCGGTAGTGATTCTATAGCCGGTGACATTATCTATACTTACATCGGTAACCTGCTCTTTTTCAAATAAAGAATCACCGGCATGGTCGGAGAGGCTAAAATAATCCATAGCATATACAATACCACCTCCCAAGTAGCCGGTCAGCTTATTAGTCCCTCGATAATATAGAGCTTCGGCAGATAATATGGTTCTTTGTAAGGTTCCTTTGGGATAAACCCTGTTATTGATGGTGCCATATCTATAATCAAAAGCGGTCCTGAAAATAAATGGATGTTGCAGAACTATTTCATATTTGATTGATACTTCGGGTCCCATGGAGACAGCGCCGCTGGGACTATCAATACCGGCGGTAAAATGTAAGTTCATATAATTTATAGTATCCTGCGTGGTGGGATTAAGGGGATAAAGCGGTAAACTTAGAAGAGTTGCCAGTAAAATGATATGCATATTCACTCCATAGAATAGTATGCTTAATTATAAGAACGTTAATTTGTATGAAAAGGTCAAATAAGTTGAAGAAATATCTTATGTTTTTTGAAAAGGCCCACAAAATTATTGTAAGTTGTTGAATAATAAGCGAGAAAACTTGATAAATACATTTGAAAGCAGTTGACAAGGTTATATAATAAATTATATTTACCGTTTGTATTGGATTAGTGTGAATAAATTCACAAAGGAAAGAAAGATATTAACTTTAAATGATATAAAGGATTAAGTGATGAGTGAAACCAAAGTCTATAAAAATTTTATAAATGGGAATGGATAGAATCTCAATCAGGAGAAACTTTTGAGAATCACAATCCTGCCAATAGAGACGAATTGATAGGTGTTTTTCAAAAATCTACTTCATCTGATGTGGATATGGCTATTGATGCCGCCGCTCAAGCTTACAAAAAATGGCGATTGGTACCGGCTCCTAAGAGAGGAGAGATTTTATTTCGTATAGCATCTCGCTTGGTTAAAGAGAAGGAACGTTTTTCTCAAGATATGACCCGGGAAATGGGTAAGATTATCAAAGAAACCCGCGGTGATACCCAAGAAGCTATTGATATGACTTTTTATATGGCCGGTGAAGGACGCCGTTTATTCGGTATGACTACCCCTTCGGAAATGGACAGAAAATTTAATATGACTATTCGTCAACCGTTGGGTGTTTGTTCTTTTATTACTCCTTGGAATTTTCCTATGGCTATACCTGCTTGGAAAATGATGCCGGCATTAATCTGCGGCAATACTGTTGTCATTAAACCGGCTACCGACACTCCTTTATCGGTTGTAAATTTGGTTAAAGTTTGTGAAGAAGAAGGCATACCTCCGGGGGTGGTTAATTTGGTGACGGGTTCCGGTGGCGCTTTGGGAAATGCTTTAATTAACAATCCGGCGGTTAAAGTCGTTTCTTTTACCGGTTCTACCGAGGTAGGTCGCAAAGTCTCGCAAGCTTGTGCTACCAATTTTAAACATGCCTGCTTGGAGATGGGCGGTAAGAACGTTCAAATAGTTATGGATGATGCTAAATTAGACCTTGCCGTTGATGGTGTGGTATGGGGAGCTTTTGGAACTACCGGTCAACGTTGTACCGCTACCAGTCGTTTAATCGTTCATAAAGATGTTGCTGAAAAAATGATTTCCATGGTTGTCGAACGCGCTAAAAAATTAAAAATCGGTAACGGTTTGGATGAATCGGTGGATATGGGACCATGTATCAACGAAGCTCAATTGCAAACAATTCTTAAGTATGTTGAAATCGGTAAGAAAGAAGGAGCTCGTTTATTGACCGGTGGGGAACATTTGACCGGTGGTGATTATGATAAAGGATTTTTTGTGCAACCTACGGTTTTTGCTGATGTAACTCAATCTATGCGCATTTGGAAAGAAGAAATCTTTGGGCCGGTTTTAAGTATTTCCACTTTTGATACTTTGGAACAAGCGATAGAAATGGCAAACGACACTATTTATGGGCTTTCCGCTTCCATATATACACAAGATATTAATAACGCTTATGTGGCGATGAGAGATATCTATACGGGAATATTTTATGTAAATGCTCCTACGATCGGTGCGGAAACGCATCTTCCTTTCGGAGGCACTAAAAATACCGGCAATGGTCATCGTGAAGCGGCGATGGCGGCATTGGATGTTTTCAGTGAATGGAAATCAATTTATATTGATTACTCGGGAGTATTGCAACGCGCCCAAATTGATAACAATTAAAAAGGCAAATATTTTTAATATTTATGTCACGATGTAAATACATATATAGTCAAAGCTTGGGATGTCAGCTTTTGTTTATCCTCCTGTATATTTGGAGAGCATCCTCAATTTAGGGAATTTGTATTTTTAATGGTGAATGTGATAATATTGAAACTCTAAATATTTAGAATAATGGAGAAGAAGAATGGCTAAACATAGAAAAAAAATAATTATTATGGGTGCGGCGGGGCGCGATTTTCATAATTTTAACGTTTTATATCGTGATAATGAAGATGTCGAAATAGTCGCTTTTACCGCTACACAAATTCCGGATATTGAGGGTCGTAAGTATCCTCCCGTTTTAGCGGGAAAATTATATCCCAAAGGAATCCCTATTTACGAAGAAGCCAAATTATTGGATTTGATTAAAAAGCATAATATTGATGAAGTGATTTTTTCTTATTCCGATGTTCCTTATCAATATATTATGGAAAAAGCCGCTTATGTTATGTCAGCCGGGGCACGATTTGCCGTAGAAGGCGGATATCCTACAATGCTTAAATCAACCAAACCGGTGGTTGCCGTATGTGCTATTAGAACCGGTTGTGGAAAGTCACAGACTACTCGTAAAGTGGCTGAAATTCTGCAATCAATGGGTAAAAAGGTAGTAGCTATACGTCACCCTATGCCTTACGGTGATTTGGCTAAACAAATCAGTCAGCGTTTTGCCAAGTTATCCGATTTGGATAAACATAAATGTACTATCGAAGAACGTGAAGAATACGAGCCGCATATTAACAGTGGTGTTATTGTTTATGCCGGAGTTGACTATGAAGTGATTCTTCGTGAAGCGGAAAAAGAAGCGGATGTTATCCTTTGGGATGGTGGTAACAACGATATGTCATTTTATAAACCGGATATGTTAATTACCGTTGTTGACCCCCATCGTCCGGGGCATGAAATATCTTATTATCCCGGGCAGAATAATCTCTTAATGGCTGATGCTATCGTTATCAATAAAATAGATTCCGCTGATCCCGATGGTATAGCTGAAGTACGAGAGAACATTGCCCTTTATAATCCCAATGCGGTGGTTATTGATGCCGCCTCTCCTTTGAAAGTCGACAAAGCGGAGCAGATAAGAGGGAAAAAGGTTTTGGTGGTTGAAGATGGTCCAACGCTTACTCATGGCGGGATGACTTATGGAGCCGGTATTGTTGCCGCTCAAAAGTATGGTGCCGCTGAACTTGTTGACCCGCGTCCTTATACGGTTAAATCTATCACTAAAACTTATGAAAAATATCCCGATATCGGTATTCTTCTTCCGGCTATGGGGTATGGTGCGCAACAAGTAAAAGATTTGGAAACAACTATCAATCGCACTAAATGCGATGTGGTCGTTATTGCTACTCCTATTGATTTGTCACGTATCATTAAAATCAATAAACCGTATGTGAGAGTGTATTATAACCTTCAAGAGATTGGCACTCCCGATTTGACAACGATCTTGAGTGCTTTTGTTAAAGGGTCAAAAAGAAGTACCAAAAAGAAATAGAAATAAGTTGCGGGTCGATTAAATCGACCCGCTAACATATAGGGAAGATAGTTTCGAATTGATGTCAGTAAATAATACAGCCGTGGTTGCTTTGGGTGGTAATGCCATTACTCGCCAGGGGGAAGAAGACACTATTTATCGCCAATTTGCCAATACGAGGCGCTCTTTGGATGGTATTGTGGCTTTGATTAGAGAAGGTTACAAATTGGTTATCACCCATGGGAATGGTCCTCAAGTGGGGAATGCTCTTTTGCGCAGTGAATTAGCTCGAGGAAAAGCGCCCGTATTACCGCTGGGGATTTTGGTCGCCGATACCGAAGGCGGAATGGGCTATATGATTGAACAGTCTTTACAAAATAGACTGCGTGCTGAAAAGATTGATCGTAAGGTGGTTACCATTATTACTCAAATGTTGGTTCACAAAGATGACCCCGCTATCGACAATCCTACTAAATATATTGGTCAATTCTATACGGAAGTGGAAGCAAAGAAATTTGCTCAAGAAAGAAGCTGGCAGATGAAAAAAGATGCTGACCGTGGCTGGCGTCGTGTGGTGCCATCTCCGAAACCTTATCAAGCGATTGAGGGAGAAACTATCAAGAAATTGGTGGAAGAAGGAACGATTGTTATTGCCGGAGGAGGCGGTGGAATTCCCGTTTATATCGACGAAAATGGAAATTATGAAGGACTGGATGCTGTTATCGATAAAGATTTCGCCTCGGCGGTTCTTGGTCAAGAGATTGGCGCCGGAATTTTGGCTATTTTGACCTCGGTTAGTAATGTTGCTATAAATTTTGGTCAACCCAATCAAAAGGATTTGGAAAAAATTACTCTTTCTGAAATTAAAAAATTGTATAATGAAAGACATTTCCCCCCCGGTTCGATGGGTCCCAAAATTAAAGCGGCGATAAAGTTTTTGGAAAATGGCGGTAAGTTGGTAACTATTACATCTTTGGAGAATGCTCTAAAAGGAGTTCGCGGTGAAGCCGGAACGAGGATAATACCTGACTGATGATGTGTAAACTTTCTAAAGATACGATAGATGACATTCTTCAAAAAGGAAGAATTTATGAAGTCGGCGGAGCTGTCCGTGATAGGTTTCTTCTTAAAGAAAAGCCAACCAAAGACCGCGATTATTTGGTAACCGGTATTCCCTATGATGAACTTTCTCGTATTTTGAAGATTCATGGTCGCGTTGATTTGGTGGGACGTAGTTTCGGAGTTATTAAATTTACTCAGTTTAAATCCGGGACACCGCATACTTTTGATATTACTCTTCCTCGAAAAGAGTATTCCAGCGGTATCGGTCATACTGATTTTAAGGTGGATTTCGACCCTAACTTGAAAGTTGAAGAAGATCTTCTCCGACGCGATTTTACTATCAATGCGATGGCTTATGCTCTTGATAATGAAGAATTGGTAGACCCTGTGGGGGGGCGTTTGGATTTGGAAAATCGACAGTTGCGCATGGTTTACAATAATTCTTTTAAGGACGACCCTTTAAGAATGTTACGTGCCATTCAATTTGCTGCTCGTTTTAATTTTATCATTGAGCCGGAGACTTTTAAAGCTTTAAGAAAAAATGCTTCTCTTATTAAAACGGTATCGAGTGAAAGAATTGCCGAAGAATTAAATAAACTTTTGGAATTATCAGAAAATCCTTCAAATGGCTTTCGATTGATGTATTCATCGGGTATCTTAAAAGAGATTCTTCCCGAATTGGAGGAGTGTGTCGGTGTTGACCAACCCGGAGGATACCATAAATACGATGTTTTTGAACATGCTTTGCATGTCATCGATGCCTGTCGTCCAGATTTGACCTTGCGTATGGCAGCGCTGTTTCATGATATCAATAAACCCCAGCACAAACGAATCGTGGATAAAGGAGCGACTTTTTATGGGCATGAAATCTCCGGTGCCAAAACAGCTAAAGCGGTATTAAAAAGATTGAAATATCCCACTGATTTTATTCGTGATGTCAGCACTCTGGTAGCACGGCACATGTTTACGACCGAAGTTAGCGATAAAGGAATGCGACGATTGGTAAAGAAAGTGGGAGTGAATTTGATTTTTGATTTACTCGATTTGCGTCGGGCTGATGTTGTCGGACAAGGGATGGGAGGTACTACGGAAGATGTCGATGAATTTGAAGTGCGCATCAAAGAAGAGTTAGATAAAAAACCTCCTTTCAGCATCTCCGATTTGGCGCTTGATGGTAATGATATTATGAGATTATTTGGACTAAAGCCTGGTCCTCAAGTGGGAAAAATTTTAGATTATTTGATGGAACGGGTTTTGGATGATCCTCAAAATAATGTTAAGGAAAAATTGGAATCATTTGCAAAGGAATACTATCTAACTAAAAATAAAAATAAAATAAACAACAAGGAATCTAATCGATGAAAATCCATGAATATCAAGCGAAAGAAATATTCGCCGATGCGAAAATCCCTGTCTCTTCCGGTGAAATTGCCACAACACCTGTTGAAGCTTATGAAGTTGCCAAGAGATTCAATCAACCGGTTATGGTAAAAGCCCAAGTCCATGTGGGTGGCAGAGGGAAAGCGGGTGGTATCAAATATGCCGAAAATGCCGAAGCCGCAAAAGTTCTGGCACAGCAAATCTTAGGGATGGATTTAAAAGGTTTGACGGTGAAAAAGGTACTCATAACCCAAGCGGAAGACATTATTTCAGAATCTTATGTGGGTATTATTCTGGATCGGAGCACCAAAAAACCCGTAATAATGGTTTCCTCTGCGGGTGGTGTGGATATTGAAGAAGTCGCTGCCAAGACTCCTGAGAAAATATTTAAATTATATGTTGATCCCATTGAAGGATTAAAAAAATATCAAGCTCGTAATCTGGCTTATAAACTATATCGTGATATTAAGCAAGTACGTAAAGCGGCGGATATTATTTCCAAATTGTATGATGTTTACTGGGAAGTAGATGCTTCTTTGGTGGAAATAAATCCTTTGATTACCAATACCGCGGGAGAGGTGATTGCTTTGGATGCCAAGATCAATATTGATGATAACGGTTTGTATCGCCAACCGGTTATTGCCACAATGCGTGACCTCAATGAGGAAGATCCTTACGAAGAGGAAGCCAGAGAGGGGGACCTTTCTTTTGTGAAACTCGATGGAAGTATCGGATGTATCGTTAACGGTGCCGGATTGGCGATGACCACTATGGATTTGGTTAAACGTTATGGTGGTGAACCAGCGAATTTTTTGGATATCGGGGGTTCTTCCAATCCTCGAAAAGTTGTGAGTGCGATGAAGATTATCCTTTCGGAGCCGAAAGTTAGATCCATTCTAATCAATATTTTTGGTGGTATTACTCGCTGTGATGATGTTGCTAACGGTATTGTTGCCGCTTTTAAAGAACTGAATCCCAATGTTCCTGTCGTCGTTCGGTTAACCGGAACCAATGAAAAAGAAGCCGCCAAGATACTCAAGGCGGTTAATTTGCCAACTGCCAATACTATTGATGAAGTTGTTAAAAAAGCTATTGAACTGGCTAATTTGGAATAAAATAAATTTATAAAGGGACCGAAAAATGTCTATATTTATCAATAAAAAAACCAAGCTGATTGTTCAGGGTATTACCGGTCGTGATGGTTCATTCCATGCGGAACAAATGAAAAAATACGGCACTGATGTAGTGGCGGGAGTTACTCCCGGGAAGGGGGGGACAACAGTTGCCGATATTCCCGTATTTAATACGATGGAAGAAGCCATGGTTGAGATAAAAGCTAATACATCGGTTATATATGTACCACCAGCTTATGCGGTGGATGCTATTTATGAAGCTGTTGATGCCGGTATTAAAACGGTCGTTTGTATTACCGAAGGTGTTCCGGCCAATGATATGATGAAGGTTTATGCTTATGTAAAAGAAAAAGGAGCTCGATTGATTGGTCCCAATTGTCCCGGTCTGATTTCTCCGGGGGAATCGAAGGTCGGTATTATGCCGGGCACTATCGTAAAGAAGGGAAATATCGGTGTCGTTTCGCGCTCGGGAACTTTGACTTATGAAGCTATTTGGGCTCTGACATTAGCGGATATGGGACAATCTACTTGTATCGGTATCGGTGGGGATCAGGTAATCGGGACTAATTTTATTGATTGTCTGGACGCTTTCGAAAAAGATCGTTCTACAAAAGCTATTGTTATGATTGGTGAGATTGGCGGCTCTGATGAAGAAACCGCCGCAAAGTTTATTAAAAAGAATGTGACCAAACCGGTTGTGGCTTTTATTGCCGGACAGACCGCCCCTCCGGGAAAACGGATGGGACATGCGGGAGCTATTATTTCAGGAGGTTCGGGAACAGCAGCGGATAAAATTGCAGCTTTGAATAAAGTCGGTATTCCCGTTGCCGGCTCACCTACGGAAATTCCCGATATCTTGAAGGATTTAATGAAAAAAGCAAAACAGAAAAAAGCTTCTACCAAAACGAAGAAATAAAATATTTAATTAATATTTAAGATATTGTTATTATTGAGGAATTGTTATGACAGAAACAAATCAAGTTGATGAGTCACGCTCTAAGTCCAAACCTCAGAGTAAGTATGACTATTCAAAAGGTCCTCTCCCTTTGAAGATTAATTTAGAGTGGTGCAAGGCGTGTGGTCTTTGTATTGCTTTATGTCCCAAACAGGTTTTTGAAACCGATAGAAACGCAAAGCCGGTTCAAGCTCGCCCGGAGAATTGCACACAATGTACGATCTGTTGGGTACATTGTCCCGATTTTGCTATAACTTCTAATTACAAGTGAGGTTGAACAGTTAAAATGGCTAAGAATAAAAGAAAATTATTACAGGGAAATGGCGCCTGTGTAGAGGGAGCCATTTATGCCGGTTTGAGGTTTTTTGCCGGTTATCCTATTACTCCTTCCACGGAAATTGCTGAAAACAGTGCCCGTTTTCTTCCTCAAGTTGGCGGTCGTTTTATTCAAATGGAGGATGAGTTGGGTTCTATGGCGGCAATAATCGGTGCTTCCGTCACCGGGATGAAATCGATGACAGCTACTTCCGGACCGGGATACTCGTTAATGCAGGAAAATATCGGTTATGCTTATATGACAGAAATTCCCTGCGTTGTGGTTAATGTTCAAAGAGGGGGACCTTCGACGGGACTGCCTACAAAAATCAGTCAATCCGATACCATGCAGGCTCGCTGGGGTCCTCACGGTGATTATAATGCTATTGCCGTAGCGCCCTCGACGGTAGCGGATACTTTTACCGAAACCATTCGTGCTTTTAATCTCGCTGAAAGATTTCGCACTCCGGTAACTATTTTGCTTGATGAAGTAATTGCTCATATGCGTGCCATCGTTCCTATCCCTGAAGAAGGTGAGTATGAAATTATAAATCGGGTAAAACCAACAAAACCTCCTGAAGAATATATTCCGTATGAAATCACTGAGAATTATGTGTCTCCCATGCCTGGTTACGGTGAAGGTTATCGCTATCATATTACGGGGTTGACTCATAATACTTATGGCTTTTCGACTAACGAACCCGAAGAAATCGTAGTTAAGTTAGATAAACTGAAAAATAAGATAGATAAATTTCAGGATGAGATAATTAAATTGCGGGTTGATAATATGGATGATGCCGAAGTTGCTTTTGTCTCTTACGGTTCGGTTTCTCGAGCCGCATTGCAAGCGGTATCATTGGCAAGAAGTGTAGGCGTTAAAGTCGGCACTATCCAACTATATACAATCTGGCCTTTTCCTTATGATAAATTGAAAGAAATATGTTCTCGCTGCAAAAAAGTAATTGTTGCCGAGTTGAATATGGGTCAGATAATTCATGAAGTAAGGAAAGCCTTGTCGGCGGACGTTGAAGTCTTACCATTACAAAGGTATGATGGCGAGATTCTTACCCCGACACAGCTTTTGGAAAAATTAGAGGAGGTGCTCTAATGGCTACGGTTGTAAAACAGAAATCGGATGTGATGTTAAATTACCTGCGTCCTAAAATGAAATTTCCTTCCGTTTGGTGCCCCGGTTGTGGTAATGGTATTGTCATGGGAGCTTTTATTCGTGCCCTTGATAAATTGGGTTATGATAGAAACAATGTTGCTGTCATTTCAGGTATTGGTTGTACCAGTCGTATGCCTGCTTATATGGATTTTAGTTCTTTACATACTACCCATGGGCGGGCTCTTCCTTATGCCACCGGAGTAAAATTTGCCCGTCCTGATATGAAAGTGGCAGTGATAACCGGTGATGGTGATGCTCTCGCCATTGGGGGAAACCATTTTATCCATGCCTGTCGGCGCAATATTGATATTACCGCCATATTGATTAATAACTATATCTATGGTATGACCGGTGGCCAAGGTTCGCCGACCACTCCCAGCGGTGCTTTTTCCACTACCACTCCTTATGGAAATGTGGAAAAACATTTCGATGCTTGTAATTTGGCTATCGGAGCCGGTGCTACTTTTGTCGGACGGGCTACTGTCTATCATTACCCGCAATTGGAAAAAATGATTATACAAGCAATGGAACATAAGGGCTTTTCTCTGGTGGAAGTGGTTTCTAATTGTCATACTTATTTTGGTCGTTTGAACCGTAAAGGTGACGCATCGGTGATGCTTAAGGAGTTTAAAGAAAACGCGGTGAATATTACCAAAGCCAAAACTATGACTCCTGAAGAACTTGAGAACAAGTATGTTATTGGCACTCTTTATGTGAATAATGATAAAACAGAATTTTGCGATGAATATCATAAATTGATGGACATTGCTCAAAAGAGGAAAAAATGATATGGTTGTTAAAATATTGGATAAAATAAAAGCGTCGCAGGATCGTTTTGAGATTCGTCTTTCCGGTTCTGGTGGTCAGGGAATGATTTTTGGGTCGGTGGTTTTGTGTGAAGCCGTTGGCAAAGAAGGGGCTAAAAATGTCGTTCAATCACAATCGTACGGTCCGGAAGCGAGAGGGGGAGCCTCAAAAGCCGATGTAGTTATTTCTTCCGAAGAGATTTATTATCCTAAGGCTATGAAATTGGATTTGTTGCTGGCTATGACCCAAGAAGCGTTGGATAAATATTACAAGGATTTGAAAGAAAACGGGATTTTGGTAGTTGATTCTTTTTTGGTTACCGAAGTGCCCACCAAAGATTACTATGGATTGCCTTTTACGCAAATGGCACGGGAAGAAGTAGGTCATGTAATGGTGGCAAATGTAGTCGCTTTGGGTGCGATTTGTGCTTTAACGGGTATTGTTAAAAAAGAAGATCTCACCGAAGCGGTACTTTTGCGTGCTCCTCGCGGAACGGAAGATCGCAATAGGAAAGCTCTTGAGATTGGTTACAATGAAGCCCTTAAGTTAAAAAAATAAACCCTCTTTCGTAAGGAGATAATTTGAACAGGACTTTATTGATTATTAAACCTGATGCTACCCTGCGGAATATGATAGGATACATAATCAACCGTTTGGAAAAAGCGCGATTTAGAATAGTTAACATGAAAACTTACCACCTTGCCGAGAAGGAAGCTCGAAAGTTTTATGCCGTTCATGAGGGCAAACCGTTTCTCGATTCTTTGGTGAAATTTATGACTTCCGGTATGGTTGTGCCTATTGTTGTGGAGAAGGAGAGGGCGGTATCGGAATTAAGGGTGTTAGTCGGAGCTACCGACCCTCAAAAAGCTGCCTGTGGAACGATAAGGTATGAAATTGGTGTGGATATTGAGAAAAATTCCGTTCATGCTTCAGATTCCGATGAAAATGCCTTAAAAGAAATAGCGTTCTTTTTTGAAAATAGTTAGGTAAGTAAAAAGGATTATGTTATTCAGCTGTGAACATAGCTGATAATAGAGCTAACGGATGGTAATTGAACTGGCTTTTAATAATAAGATGATGAAAATAAAACTACCTAACAATATTGAGGTTGATAATTTTTCACCGCAGACAACAAAGTATCCCGTGACATTTGATCAATTTAAAGCGACATTCGAAAGTAGCGGTGGAGATAAATTGTTTTCCAAAGAGAAATTGTTAGTTGTTGTCAATGATGGTTTTCGCAATACTCCGACAGAACTTGTTTTAGATTGGCTTCTTAGGTTAAACGGTAGTTATCTTCAAAATTCTCAGTTTCTCATTGCCACCGGAGTTCACGATGCTCCCACGGAAAAACATCTTCAAAAGATTTTTGGGAAATTTTACGGTCAGTTAAAAGGGCAAATTTCTTTTCATAATGCCAAAGATAAATCTTCAATGGTGAAAGTTGGTATCGATCAGTTTGACGAAGAAGTATGGGTCAACAAGGCATTGTTTGATTATGACAATGTTTGTTTAATCGGTTCTGTGGAACCTCACTATTTTGCCGCTTACACAGGAGGGAGAAAATCCATTTTCCCCGGATTGGCTGATTTTAGAACGGTAGAACGAAATCACAATATGGCTAATTCCTTAGAAGCGGCTCCTCTCAAAATTGAAGGGAACCCGGTGGCGGAACATTTGAACGCTCTTTTAAAAATGTTAGATACTTCTCGATTTTTTAGTATTCAGACCGTTATTGACGCTCAAAAACAATTAGCGGGAGTTTTTATGGGTGACCTTGATGAATCCTTTCAACAAGCAGTATCTTTGGCAAAGAAGATTTTTACTCATAAAGTAAATTCTTTTTATGATGTTATTTTGTGTGAAATTACTCCTCCTTTGGATAACAATCTTTATCAAGCTCAGAAAGCTCTGGAAAATTCTCAGGTGGTGGTTAAAGATGGTGGCGTCGCTATTGTTGTCTCAGCATGTTCTGGGGGGGTGGGTTCTAAACATTTTTGGGAGTTAGCGGATAAATGGGATAAAGAAAAAAATATTTCACGCGATAGTAAAATGCATTTTGGGTCTCATAAACTCTCTCGCGTAATTTCTATCGGTAAACGGATTAATACTTTTATCTATTCCACTTTGGATGATAGCATTGTAAAACATGTATATTATGAACCTATACATAATTTGGAAAATTATTTAAAATCTTTAAATGTTAAGAAAAGAATAAATAAATTGGCAGTTGTTCACAATGCCGGTCATACGGTTTTGTGTAAATAGTTAAACATAATATTTGAATCCTTTTAAGGAGAGGCTAAGATGAATAAAAAGATTGCTGTAATCGGCGCTGGTCATGTCGGTGCCACCACCGCTATGTATCTGGCTGAAGCTAACTTTGCTGATATTGTTCTGGTAGATATCATTGAGGGTGTTCCTCAAGATAAAGCTCTCGATTTGACGGAAGCGGGACCGGTTCGGGGTTATAATGCCAAAGTTGTCGGCTCTAATAAGTTTTCCGATATTAAAGGAGCCGATATTGTTATCATGACTGCCGGATTGCCACGAAAACCGGGAATGAGCAGAGAAGATTTACTTACCAAAAATGCTGATATCGTTGCATCGGTGGGGAAAAATATTAAGAAATATGCTCCCAAAAGTTTTGTTATTATGGTATCCAATCCTTTGGATTTGATGACTTACCACATGCAGCAAACAACGGGATTCCCTCATAATCGAGTCTTTGGACAAGCTGGCGTGCTCGATTCCACCCGTTTGCGGTCTTTTGTGGCAATGGAGCTCAATATAGCTATGACTGACGTTCATGCGATGGTGCTTGGTGGGCATGGTGATACCATGGTGCCATTACCTCGTTATACCACGGTTGCGGGTGTTCCTATCGGCGAATTGATACCAAAAGATAAAATTAAAGCTATCTCCAAACGCACCGCCGGTGGCGGGGGAGAGATTGTTAAATTATTGAAAACCGGTTCTGCTTTTTATGCTCCCGCAGCCGCCAGTACCGATATGTGTCGGGCAGTATTTAACGATGAAAAGAAAGTCCTTCCGGCTTCGGCTTATCTCACCGGTCAATATGGCATCAAGAATATTTATATCGGAGTACCGGTTGTTTTGGGTGCTAAAGGTGTTGAAAAAATATTAGAGCTCAAACTGACCAAGAGTGAAAAGGCCGCTCTTCAAAATTCTGCCAACACCTATAAAAAACACTTAAAAGTTTTGGGTTATTAAAGGAGTAAAAAATAATGCCAAAATACAAACATATTACTATTCCC
>Ga0114931_10003486_pt1 | contig 19907 bp, 19 predicted proteins | sample 2SBtaG_FD_89579 | JGI IMG/M metagenome (GOLD analysis project Ga0114931, IMG submission 89579) | Deep subsurface microbial communities from Kolumbo volcano to uncover new lineages of life (NeLLi) - 2SBTROV14_V59a metaG | ecosystem: Environmental > Aquatic > Marine > Volcanic | place: Kolumbo...
CCGTTTTTGCGCCGGCTGGCCTCGTGAATCGCCCGGGCGATCAGTTCTTTGCCGGTGCCGCTTTCGCCGGTAATCAGCACGCGGCCGTTGGTGGGCGCCACTTTTCGAATCTGTTCGAATATTGCCCCCATGGCCGGGCTTTCGCCAACTAACTCATAGCCGCCGCTCAAGCGTTTCTTTAGTTGCAGATTTTCCTGCTGCAAAGAACGGCTGCGCAAAGCGTTCTTGATGGAAAGCAGCAATTTTTCTTTGGAAATCGGTTTTTCAATGAAATCGTAGGCGCCTTCCTTGGTGGCCCGAACCGCATTTTCCACCGTGGCGTGGCCGGAAACCATGATGACGCACATTTCCGGATAATTTTTGTGAACCGTTTTCAGAAAGGTGAGGCCGTCCACGCCGGGCATCACGATATCCAGAATCATCAGGTCAAAAGCCGAAGCCCGGAGCTGTTGTTGTGCTTGCGCGGCGTCGCCAGCCGTGCGGACGTCGTACCCTTCACCGCGGCAGATCATTTCAACCGACCGCCGGATATTTTTTTCGTCATCGACGATTAAGATAGATGCTTTGCCCATGAAAACTTTCCTAATCGGTTTTGGAAACTATAAACATTAACCCGTAGTGCTAATTAATTCCAAAAACCGCTAAAAAACAAACTCATCCCCTGCGATAAATGGCAGGGTTAACCAAAAACAAATTGTTAGCACCGGCTTTTAAGCCGGTGAATCAGAAACCATAACTTTTTGTTTATTAACCATTTCAGTAGTTTTTCTTAAAACATCAAAGTCCTAATTAGCACACCGGGTTAAACATTCATCAATTTTGGATAACTCGCTTTTCCAACTTCCTCCCAACCACTCTTTTACCAAAAAAGGGAACCAAGGGCATGAGTCCTATGTCTTCAAAGGTAACTCGATTGTAAACACCGCGCCAGCGCCAACATCACTTTTCAGTGTTATTTTGCCGCCGTGTTCGGTAACCACGCGTCTGACAATCGCCAGGCCCAGGCCCATTCCGCTCTTTTTGGTGGAGACATACGGCTCGAAAATCCGCTTTTGCAGTTCCTCCGGAACGCCCATGCCGGTATCGGAGCAAATCAGCCGCGCGCAATTTTCCCGCGCCGACAGTTTTAGTTCCACCTTGCCTCCTCCTTTTTGGCGGATGCTATCCAGACTGTTTTCGATCAGGTTTATCAGCACCCGCCGCATCTTTTCGTAATCGAAACGGGTTTTCAGAGGTGCGCCGTATCCCTCGCACTTCACCTCCGGGTAGAGTTTTGCCAGATCGGCCAATAATTCGTTCAGGTCGCCGGTTTCCAGGTTAAGTCCCGGCATTCGGGCAAAATCGGAAAATTCCCGGGCCAAATTCCGAAGCGTATTGATTTCATCAATGATGATGGCAGTGCACTCGTCCAGCAGTTTTTGGTAAGCGGGGTCATCACCGCCATACTTATCTTTGAGCTGCTGAACCATCAACTGCATGGGGGTCAGCGGATTTTTAATTTCGTGGGCCAATACCCGGGCAATTTCCCGCCAGGCCGCCATCTTTTCCAGTTGGATGAGCTGCTCCTGGTTTTCCTGCAACCGGGCCACCATTTCATTAAAAGCCGTGGAAACTTCGGCAATTTCGTCCTTGGTGGTCACCGGAACGCGGGTTTCCCAATCGCCTTCGGCGACCCGGCGGGTGCTTTCCGCCAATGTGCTCAGGGGCCGGATGATTCGGCCGGAAAAGTAAACCCCCAACCCGATGGACAGCGCCGCAATGGGCAGATAGATGCTCAAAAAGGACAAAATGAAACCGGATGTCACCCCGCCTTCGAACAAGTCCAGCGTTTTAAACATCTGATTCACCTTTACCACGCGGGCAAACATCCGTTGGAATTTGGTTTCAATCGGCCGGGTAAAAACGATAAAACCGGCCTTATTTCCACCCAAATTCACCGGAGCGAAGGCCAGAACAAACCGCACGCCGCCCACCGCTTCAATAATTTGGGGCGAACTTTTTCCGGCAAGGGGGGCCAATGTGCTGCGGAAAAGTTCCGGGAAGGGCAATTCCGGGTGCGCCGTAAAGGTGTTGAGCAGCTTTCCCCGGAGGTCGTAAAAATCCAGGTGCCCGCCGTCCAGTGCCAGCGTATCCGGATGAACCACTTCTCCACGGCGGAACACACGTCGCACCCAGGGCGTTTTAGCCAGCGCTTCGGCCGTTTCCAGCGTCTCCCCGCGATACCGGTTGAACAGTTCCCGGGATAAGCCGGCGGCCGCTTCCAGCGCCGCCTCAACATTCTGATTGTATCCCACTTCAATGCTTTGCCGCAGGAGGTGCCGGACCACGTAATAAACGGGAAAAACCGGCAGCAGGGCCGCGGTCAGCAGGGCCGCAATCAATTTGGTTCTCAGCCGTTTCACGGAACCAAATCCTTCCAGCGAAAGGGCCTTGAGGAAGTCCATTTCGAAACGTATTTCGAGCCTTTTTTCTTGCCCACGAAAAAGGAGATCAGTCGGTTAATATTCAATTCAAATCCGGTGGTACGGTTATCCGATGCCACCGTTTCCTCTGTTTGATTGGGGTCCATTATCCAGTCCGTAACCTTTTCCGCCTGGCGGGAAGAAATGGGAATGATGCCAACCCGAATTTCCACCCTGTAGTTGTTCTCGTCGCGCGGATCCGTTCGGAAGAAGAGCTTCTCATCGCGCAATCGGGTACACACTTCTTCCACCGCGGCAAAATCTGCAAAGCTTTTCCTTTTGCCGTTGCGGACAATATAATATTTTTCCCCCCAAATATCATATTCCACCGAAGTTGAAATAAATTTGCGGGCCATTTGACGGCCCCGGGAATCCAACAGTTTTATCTCAATCTGAATGATGGACGGCAGCCCGCTCTGAATTGTGCCGATGATCCGCCGGGAAAAAATGTTCACAAATTCCGCGGACACTATCAAAGTATCGTTTTGCAAGCGGGGAACAATATTTTTCACGCCAATGTTGGCGGATTCCCCGGCCGGGAGATTCGGGATCGCCAAAGGCAGATAACCCGCAAAAAATATAATGAAAAATAATTTATTAGCCAATTTTCTCAAAAGCTGTGTCCCAGAGAAATATGCAACCGCGCATTTTCGTGATCTATCTGCTTCAGGGGAAAAGCCAAATCAAACCGGGTTGTCCCCACAACCGGGAGCCTTACCCGAATGCCAAAACCTATAGAGGAATAAAAATCGCTCAATTTCGGAGTTTGTCCCGGCAACCAGATGCCGCCGGCATCGAAAAAGACCGCTGCGGATGTTTTATAATTGGGGAAATTCTTTTTGGACAGCGGGAAACGGTATTCCGCATTGGTTAACAGCAGTTTGGTTCCCCAACCCTGTGGGGTGAGGCGCCGATCGGCGTAACCCCGCAAAGAATTGGCTCCTCCCAAGTAAAACCGGTGGTAAAAGGGGGCTTGCCGGGGTGTATAACCTCCCTTAAAATGAAACGCCAGCACGTTGTGGCCGTAAGTTCGTTTGAAAAAGCGGAAATCGGCGACGACTTTGGCAAATTTTTGGTCGTTGTCGATGTTTTTGGTGGCCTCCACGGTAAAAGCGCCCCAAAATCCGTTGAGCGGATAGACCGGATTGTCCCGGTGATCGCCGGTAATTCCAACAATGAAAGACTGGTATTGCATTTGCGGCAGAACTGCGGCAATATTGCCGGGAAGCCGGTCAATGCGGCCTGCGGAATCGCCAATGGCAAAATCGTTGGGATCAAAAGTCTGGGAACGAAATGCGCCAAACAGATGGCGGAAAAGTCCCTTTTTTCCGCCAAATTTTACCTGAAATTCGCCTAAATCCACGTCCTGACGAAACCGTTCATTGCCGAAATAGTGAATGAATTCCAGAGTTCCGCCGGAGAGATGCAGATACACAAAGGCGTTTTGGTGAAAGAGATTTCCGTTGTGATACCAGAAGGCGAGATAATTCAAACGGTCGCCGATGGTAAATTTAATTCCCATGCGGTTACCGCCGCCGAAGGCGTTGTCGAACCGCAGGCTGGCGGGAACGAAATACCAGCCGTCCAGATCGCTATGCCCGCCCTCGAACTGAAAAAACGGTCCCTTGCGCTCCTTCACCTCGATAACAACCACAACTTTGCCCTTTTCCGAGCCGGGCCGGGTGTAAAATTCCACCGTTTTAAAAAAGTTGGTCTGGGTTAACCGCCGGTTATTGACGGCGATGAGCTCCGGAGTAACCGGGTCGCCGGGCGCCATGGTGAGGTAACGAAAAATGACATTTTTATCGGTTTTGTGGTTGCCGACAATTTCGATGCCCTCGATAATCAGGGCGTGCGCCGGCGGGTTTTGCGCCCGGAGAGTTCCTGCGAAATTAAGAAGGCAGTACAGCGCCAGAAAGGCCGGAAGTAGCCATCCGCCCCGCCAACATGCGAAAGCCGTCCGGGCAGGAGCAGGCCGTTTCTTAAGGCGGGGGAAAAATCCATTTTTGAAAAGTTTATCCATTTTCATCGCCTAATTTAAGCGAATTATCGAATGCCACAAGAAATATGTTACTGAAATCTTCCCGGGTAAATTGGCAGCACGGTTTTACGGAACAAATAAAATGCCGGCGGATGAGGGTTGGCCCCTCCGCCGGCAACAGAAAATATTTAACTGCTTTGCTGAACGATTATCACCGAACCGTCGGGATTAATCGTAACCAGATAGGTCACGCCGTCCTTGGTCAGGGTGCCGCTGCCCGATCCATCCGGAGCGAAATCGAATTCACCGGAAAGGATAGGCTTTTCCTGATTATTGTAGGCGGCCTGGGAAGCGTACACATCAAAGATGAGGTGGGCGCTGCCGTCGCTGTAATTTTCCGCGCTGAATTTGGTGAAAGTACCGTCGGCGTCCGTCCAGTCGCCGGCTACCTGGTTCACATCGAGGCTTTCGGTAATGGTGATGTTACCGCTGCTACCGTCGGGATTTTGAATGGCCAGTTCCGTGGTTTTTACGTTGCCCACCAACGATTGATGGATGGTTACGCTCTCCTTTTTCACCGAACCGTCCTTGAACGTCACTTCGCGGGAAAAGGTGCCGTTGAGAGTGGAATCCGCGAGATTCATGGTAAAATCACCGGCTTCGTGTACGGAGACCGGATCGTGCCCGGCGGGAAAAGTGATGGTCTGGCTGAAACTGCCCACTCCATCCTGGTCGGCACTGTCGAAGGTCCCTTCGATACGCGTGCCGTCGCGTTTGGTTTCCGAGTAGGTCCCGGTGCCATCCGCCTTAAAGGTGATGCTCTCGAGATGGGTCTTTCCGTCGGAAAAAGTGGTGGTTTTGGAATAATTGCCGCCCTGCCCGGCATGGTACTCAAAGCGCTCCTTGGTTTTGCTGATAAAACTGGAGCCGGAATAAGTAATTTCACTGGTTAATAAACCGCCGTCAGGTTCGGCGCCCGGCGAGTAGGGATCTGGTATAAAACTGCCTTTTTCTTCCTGAATGAGCCGGCCCGGCTTGTAGCGCTTCACGTTTTCCAGCGACTTAAGCACATCGTCCGAATCATCAAACAGGGTAAAGTTCAGATCCAGCCGGACCACCGTGGAATCATAATCCAGCGGATGGCTGTCGCGAAAGGCAAATCGCACCACGGTAAAAGTGCCTTCGCCGGACTGGGCATCGTAGGTCAGGATAACCCGCTGGGAAACGCCTTTAGCGCTGTCCCGTTCGGTCACGTCAAAAATAACGGAGTCGCCGGTAACGCCTTCCAGGCGGGCGCCGCGCTTCATGGCCGGTTGAAGCTGAATCGCCGCTTCCCGGCGAATCTCATGGTAAAAACTCATGGCAGCCTTCGGATTGCGCACTTGCGGGACATCCAGATTGGCGAAACCGTTTTTGCCTTGCATGAGCTTGCTGATTTCATTGAAAGAGGAGAGATTCTTATAAATATCCGACCCTCTCTCGCTGGCCGCCTGCACCGCCGGGTCCGCCGGTTTCTGGTTGTTATCCGGCGACGTAACCTGATTATCCGAGGAACAGGCGCTCAACCACAACATCGCCATACTTAACAGATAAAACAGAACTTGTTTGGTTTTCATGTTTCCTTACCTCCCTTACGGTTAAAATTATGATGTTCTTTGACCGGTCTTCAAATCATTGCACTGCCTGATTCACTTCAACTTTGATGCCATAAACCTGGTAAATTGGAAATATTTGATAAGTAAGCCTGTTAAAAAAGCTGTCTGTTCTTTTTTTGTCATTCTGAACTTGTTTCAGAATCTATTGATTTTATTTAAGTTATGGATTTCGAAATAAATTTGTAGCACAACCGTCACCACAAGTAATCAATAAAATTCAGGCTTTTAAATGGGCTCATTTTTGTAGTCTTTAAACATAGCCATAGTGATTTTATTCAACAGGTGTGGTGATTGCGCCACACTATCCCGGACAATTATTGGCGGGATTTCATCGGGGATTGTTTTGGAAAATAGGTCGCACAGCCATTTTAACCGGCAATTCCTGCCGGAACAGCTCATATTCGATGGGCACGGACCTATCCGCGCGGATTTCCCGGCGTTCCTTCTCCGGCATCAGATGGTAGCCCACCCGCGCCTCCACTCTTTGCGCCCGGGAAGGATCGGGTTCAAACTGAAATTTCCGTATCTTGTACGGCTCCATCCGGCCGTCCGGTAGATCAATGACGAACGGGCGCCAGATGACGTTGCGGCGTAACCGGTAATTCTTTTGCCGCAGCAACTTCCCGGCGGCATCATAGCTGCGAAAGGAAACCAGCAAATAACGCATCGGGGCGCCGGTGGGCAGGCGATGGCCGGCCCCCTTATTCAGCAGGGTCACTTGAAATTGGTCCGGACCGCTTCTCCGGAAAGTGATATCCAGCGCGCTGCTTACCATTTCCGGGCTATGGCCGCCGCGCCAGAGATGAGACCGCCCCGGGCGCACCGGCCAGCCGGGAATTAACGGCCGGTCCACCGCCGGCATATGGCAGGAATAGCAGCCCACATCTTTTCGGACGCCTTTTATCATCAACTGCTTCAAATCCTCGTACGTCCCGCAGGGCCCCTCGGAGTAAAAAAAAGTGTACCAGCGGTCCTAGTCCACCAGATGGCAGCGTTTGCAAACCTCTCCCTGTCTTATAAAAGCAGAATCCTGAACCGAGGGATGCGGCGCGTTCAAATTGCCGAAAGGTCCGTGAATTTTACCGTTTCGCACGTGGTAGGCGGCGCAGGTAACTCCTTCTCTGCGCAGAGTCGGGCTAAAATCAGGATTTTTCACCAAAATCGGCTTCTTGCGCGCCCGGTCGCGGTGCCCCTTCACCAGATTACGCTGCTGGTTCTGGAGCGGAGTGTGGCAATTGAGACAGATCTGCTGGTAGCCGTCGTGGCGGTTATAAGCCTGGAACAGCGGGTCCTGCCAGGCCTGAGCGTGGATGGAGCTCTGCCATTCCCGGTAAATTTTCTGATGGCACGCTCCGCAGGTGGCCGCGTTCAGGGCGGGCATGGCCGGGATCCGCGTTTCCGCTATGGGGAAGGCGAATTCATCCGTGATGGTGAAGATGTTCATCGGACGCACCATTCGCCAGCCAAGGTACAGCAAGAGAATGAGGCCGAGAAGCCACATTGTCCGGCGGATCCTGAAGCGGTGCTTGTGCCTGGATTTTTTTCTCATCAGAGGGGTTGGAAATCAATTTAAATTAACTGAAAACTCCACCTTCTAAAAAGCCACCTCTAAATGTAGTGGAAAAAAACGTCCTTAACCAAACAATTTTACCGGCCAAAATGGAAACATATCCGGCCAATTAAACAGCGATGACGCCAAAATATGAATAATCAGATACGCGGCGAAACCAACCACCCAATAGAGAAATAATTTTAAAAGTGTTGGTTTAAAGAAAAGGTACGACAAAATGAAATAAGCCAGGGTCGGAATTGAATAGGACAAAATCGAAGGCAAATGGAGGCCGGAAACAAACCATTTTCCCAGCAACACCGAAACCGCCGCAATAACAAGCGATTGCCACACCGGCAATGGCTTAATTTTCAACACAACCTGAACACCGATTAAAACAGTGACCGCCATCAGGATAATGGCAATTAGCGGGGCAATAAAGAAATATGCATTCACAACCTTCTCCCTTTGGTTTAAGGTGGTGGCCGTTCTTCCCGGCCGGAAATTGCTACTTAAAAATCCCTAATTTTTTCAAGATAAAAAAAACAAATGGAATCACCAAATTTCGCTTTTTTAAACGGAGAAGGAGTAAGCAGGAGAAACAAGTTTGTAAGGAATTATTCAATCATGACCTGTTGAGTCCACAAAACCGACCAAAATTTCTCCTGGTCCATGACTGTTTTCGGCAAATGCGACCCGCTCGACGGCAAAATTCGCCGCCGCAAATACAGGTGTTGATCAAGTTTGCTTAGTTTCCTTTGTAAGAATGGTAAATGTACGTTGAACCATCCTTCTTTATGGCGAGAACATCGTAACTGTTCTTCCGGTTGCCCTGTTCCATGCCCGGAGAACCGACCACCATGCCGGGAACCGTCAGTCCTCTAATATCGGGTTTTTCTTTCAGAAGCCGTCGAATATCTTCTGCAGGCACATGGCCTTCAATGACGTACCCTTCAACAACCGCCGTATGGTAGGAACTCAATTCCCGGCTAATTTTATATTTGCTCTTGTAGAAAACCACGCTGTTGGTAGTATCCACGCGGACGTCAAATCCGTTGTTTTTCATATAATTAACCCATTTGGAACAACATCCACAACCCGGGTTTTTAGCCACCGTCACTTCTACCGGTTTTTCTCCCGCCCAGCCCAGAGAAACAATCAATATCAAACTCAGCCACGTTAATCTCTTCATCATTTTTCGCCTCTTTTTTGTTTGACCCGTTTTTCCATTTTTTTTGCAACAAAGCCCAACTTTGCAGACTGGCGAATAAGTTAGCCATATCGACCGCTATTTCAAAGTGACGTTTGCCAACGTTTCAGGGGCTAAGTGCCGTGAAAACGGTTGAGAAAATTTTTTCAGAAAAATTTAACTTTAATCTGTTGTGCCAATGGGACTTTCAGTGCTTTAGGAAAAACCATAGAATGGTTGATAAACATCAAGTTACGTTTTCTTACTCACCAGCTTAAAAGCCGGTGCTAATGAACGGTTTTGGAAATTAATTGGCACAACAAGTTAATTTTAACAAAGACTACTTTTTACTTTCAAGGTCTCAAAATGCGCCGGCACGCCGGTAAATGCTCGGGCTGCCCTAAATTATATTTTTCTTGACAGTAAAGTTTTACAATTCTATATTTCGACAAACAACGAAATGGAGGACTAAAAAATGCGTCCCCTGGTAAAAATTTTTAAGGCGTTATCCGATCCAAATCGCTTGCGGATTGTAAAGATGCTGCAGAAGCAGGCACTTTGTGTATGTGAAATTACCGATATTTTGCAACTATCCGCCTCAACAGTGTCCAAGCATCTCTCTATCTTGCGGGATGCCGGGCTAATCCTCGACTCGAAAGATGGCAAGTGGGTTAATTACCGTTTGATCAATTCACCGGAAAACGGGTATGTTCGCGATTTATTGCCGTTGCTCCAACAATGGCTGGAACAGGACGCAACCGTTCAGGCGGATGCGGTAAAAGTAGCGACAACAAATCGATTGGAAATATGCGGCACATAATTTTTTTTAAGATTATTTCGATATTCAGCAAAATGTAGAAGTGAGACAAAAGATGAATTGGCGTGAGCAGTACAAAAGTTTTCTATGGATTGCAGCATTTTTCCTGTTCGCCTATTTTATGCCGGTCAACAACAACACCTTCCAAAACGGCGTTTCCGATGCTCTCTCCCTGGCTCAATGGTACGCCCGGGAACATGTTCTGTTTTGCCTGGTCCCGGCGTTCTTTATCGCCGGCGTCATTGCGGTGTTTGTCAGCCAGGCGGCCGTTATTAAATATTTTGGCGTCACTGCCAAAAAATGGATCGCCTACCTGGTGGCATCCGTTTCCGGCTCTATTCTGGCTGTCTGTTCCTGCACTGTATTACCGCTTTTTTCTGGTATTCATAAACGCGGAGCGGGCCTGGGCCCCGCCATCGCTTTTCTCTATTCCGGGCCCGCTATCAATATTTTGGCCATCATACTCACGGCCCGAGTGCTGGGCATGCGGCTGGGAGTGGCCCGGGTCATCGGTGCGGTTTCCTTCAGCTTGCTTATCGGATACCTGATGAGCCTCATTTATCGCAAAGAAGAACGACAAAAAGCGGAAGCGCAAATGGTTTTACCGCCGGTGGAAGAATCCCGCCCCATCTGGCAAACAGCCTTGCATTTTTTCATTCTGGTTGGTATCCTGGTGGCCGCGACCTGGGGCAAACCGGCATCGCAGCAGGGTGTTTGGCATTTTGTCTATGTTAATAAATGGACCATGACCGGCATCTTGGGTCTGGGGCTGGCAGCTTCGCTCATGTACATTCTGAAACTGAACAAAAAACATGTTTTGTTTGGCGCGGCTGGCGTTATTTTGCTGGCGTTGGCATTTCCGATGAATCCGGTCATTCCTTTTATCGCGGCAGTAGTGGTATTAACCCTGCTGCTCTCGTTTAGCAAAGGCGAACCCAACGAGTGGATGGGAGAAACCTGGGGCTTTACCAGGCAAATTTTACCGCTATTAGGCGCCGGCGTCCTCATCGCCGGATTCCTGTTGGGCTCTCCCGACGGTGGAAACGGTGTTGTCCCCAGCCACTGGATTTCGGGAATGGTGGGTGGTAATTCTCTGTTTGCCAATTTTTTCGCCTCTATTGTGGGCGCGTTCATGTATTTTGCTACGCTTACTGAAGTTCCTATTTTACAGGGACTTATCCACAACGGCATGGGGCAGGGTCCCGCGCTGGCACTGTTGTTGGCCGGGCCGGCGCTTTCCCTGCCTAATATGCTGGTTATTCGCGGAGTTATCGGGACCCAGAAAACAATTGTTTATGTTTCCCTGGTGGTTATTATGGCCACCATTTCGGGAATAATTTTTGGTTCACTTTAAAGAATTTAACGAAAGGTATGGCGAAACAGTTTTTAAATTGTCCTCACAAAATAGTTAAGGGATATTCAGAGGAAAAGGGGGAAAAATGGCAGTTTCAAAGTACCGACGGTTTGCGGCAAAATTGTTGAATCTGGCCGGCGTGACCATTAACGGGAGCCAGCCCTACGATATCCAGGTTTATGAGGAGAACTTTTACCGCCGGGTTTTCAGCCAGGGCAGCCTGGGGCTGGGAGAATCGTACATGGACGGTTGGTGGGACGTTCCCGCGCTGGACGAGTTCTTTTACCGCATTTTACGCGCCCGCCTCGATCGCCACATTCGGAAATACCCCGCTCTGATTTTGCAGACGGCGCTGGCCCGGCTTTTCAACCGGCAATCCAGCCGGAGAGCATTCATCATCGGCAAACGGCATTATGACACCGGGAACGAGCTGTTCCAGTGCATGCTGGACAGCGGAATGAATTACAGTTGCGGATACTGGAAAAACGCTTCCGGATTGGAGGAAGCGCAGCAGGCAAAATTGGATTTAATCTGCCGTAAAATTGCATTGAAAGCCGGTATGAAGGTGCTGGATATCGGCTGCGGGTGGGGCGGTTTTGCTAAATTTGCGGCGGAAAAATATCAGGTGGAAGTCACGGGCATTACCGTTTCGCAGGAGCAGGCCGCCCTGGCCCGGGAACGCTGCCGTGGTCTGCCCATTCAAATCCGGCTGCAGGATTACCGAAGTCTTCAGGAAAAATTCGACCGCGTCGTCTCGGTGGGAATGTTTGAACACGTGGGCTATAAAAATTACCGGCGTTTCATGGAAGTCGTTCGCCGCTGCCTGAAGACAGGCGGCCTTTTTTTGCTGCACACCATCGGCAGCAATCAGTCCGTCAGGTCAACCGATCCCTGGATTGAAAAGTATATTTTCCCCAATTCCATGCTGCCTTCCGTGGAACAGATCGGGAAAGCCATCAACAGGCTGTTCGTAATGGAAGACTGGCACAATTTCGGCCCGGATTACGACAAAACCCTCCTGGCATGGTATCAAAATTTCAATCGGAACTGGCCGAAAATCCGCAGGAATTACGATGAACGTTTTTACCGGATGTGGAAGTACTTTCTGCTTTCCTGCGCAGGTTCGTTCCGGGCACGCGCCAATCAACTATGGCAGATTGTACTTTCCGAAGAAGGTATCGTCGGCGGCGTGCCGGCCATTCGCTAAAAACGAGAAAGGAACTTTTATGACCCGAATATTGATTTTGTGCACCGGAAATTCCTGCCGCAGTCAGATGGCGGAAGGTTTCCTGAAAAAAATGGACCCGCGGCTGGAAGTATATTCTGCCGGCACCAATCCGTCCGCCCATGTTCATCCCAAAGCCGTCCGGGTAATGGCGGAAGTGGGCGTTGACCTGAGCTGCAGCCATCCCAAGGACGCAGCCCGATACCTCCGTATGCCGTTCGATTATGTCATCACGGTGTGTGACAACGCCCGGGAAACCTGCCCGGTATTTTTGGGCAAAGTAAAGAAGAAACTGCACATCGGTTTTGATGATCCGGCGGAAGCAACCGGCAGCGAGGAGGAAATTCTGGCGGTTTTTCGCCGCGTACGGGACGAAATTCAGCAGAAATTCACTGAATTTTATCAAAAATATATTAACGAGGAGGAAAACGGAGATGTTACACATTAAAGTGGTAGGGCCCGGCTGCCCTAATTGCGAACGCCTGGCACAACTTTGCCAGGAAGTTTTGGAGGAAACCGAACTGGACGGGTTCGTCGAAAAAATTTCGGACATGAACCAATTCGCCGAGTTGGGCGTCATTCTCACTCCGTCGCTGATCGTCAACGATAGAATGGTGAGCAGCGGCAAAATCCCGACAAAAAGCACCCTGCGGCGCCGGCTGGAAGAAGTGGCCAAAGAAGAACATTGATTCAGGAACAAAGGAGCATAAATTATGGAAAAAATCAGTAAAAAATTGTCGATTTTTGACCGGTACCTGACCCTGTGGATTTTTATCACAATGTTCGGCGGAGTGCTGCTGGGCTTCATTTTCCCTAACATTTCCAGGTTTTGGGATTCCCTGAGCACCGGCACTACCAATTTACCGCTCGCCGTCGGACTCATCTTAATGATGTATCCGCCGCTGGCAAAGGTGAAATACGAAGAGCTGGGCGACGTTTTTCGTAATTATAAGCTGTTAGGCGTTTCGCTATTTCAGAATTGGATTATCGGCCCGATCCTGATGTTCTTTCTGGCCATCATCTTCTTGCACAATTACCCCGAGTATATGGTTGGGCTTATTTTGATCGGCCTTGCCCGTTGCATCGCTATGGTAATTGTATGGAATGAGCTGGCCCAGGGAGACTCAGAATATGCCGCCGGGCTGGTGGCGCTCAACAGCATTTTTCAGGTGCTGTTCTACAGCCTGTATGCCTTTGTTTTTATAACAGTTCTGCCGCCGCTCTTCGGACTGAAGGGCAGTTTGGTGGAAACCAGCATGGGCGAAATTGCCAAGAGCGTCTTCATTTACCTGGGAATCCCGTTTCTGGCCGGAATGCTCACCCGTTTTTTCCTGGTAAAACGTCGCGGAAAGATCTGGTATCATCAGCAGTTCATTCCGAAAATAAGTCCGATCACCCCCATTGCCCTGCTGTTCACTATCGTGGTTATGTTCAGCCTTAAAGGAAATATGATTGTTCAGATTCCCATGGACGTGGTACGGGTGGCAATTCCACTGCTGTTCTACTTTGTGATAATGTTTTTAGTCAGTTTCTGGATGGGACACTTCATCGGCATCGACTATTCCAAAACCGCGACGCTCTCTTTTACTGCCGCGAGCAACAATTTCGAATTAGCCATTGCGGTGGCGGTGGCAGTCTTTGGCGTCAATTCCGGTGCGGCTTTCGCGGCGGTCATCGGACCGTTAGTGGAAGTGCCGGTGTTAATCAGCTTGGTGAATCTGTCGCTCCGGTTCCGGAAAAAGTACTTTAGCGCTGCAACCAAAACAGTGGGAGAAAATTCGGGAATTGAAGGCCAACCGATTCATTAACAATGAGTTATAGACAGAAGCCGGCGGCGGGAAATCTGTAAAACTAATCCCTTCACCCGAGGGAAAACCTTCCATCCTGAAAAAGAGCTCTCACCGCCGGTTTTATTCTCAATCACCAAAAATTAAAAAAATTAATTTTCCCTATTGACAAAATTGATTATCCGGCTTATATTGTAAGTGAGTGATTACTTAAGAGAACAAAATGGAACGACAATCGACAGAAATTCGACAGGAACAAATTAAGAAAGCCGTGCTGGAAATACTGGACACCGAAGGAATGAACCGGCTGTCTACCCGGCATCTGGCCGAAAAAGTGGGCATTAGCGAAGGCGCCATTTTTCGCCATTTTAAAAGCAAACGGGATATTCTGGTAGCGGTTGTGGAAGATGTGAAAAACCATATGCTGGAGCCGCTTCGGGCCATTGCCTTGAAGAGCGAACCCGCGGATGAACGGTTGCGCACTTTCCTGAAATTCCATATGCAATATCTCGCGCGGAACAAAGGCATTACGCTGCTGTTGTTCTCGGAAGCGGCCCATATGAATGATCCCGAATTGAAAAGATTGCTTCATGGCATTCTAAGCGAACTTAAGCAGTTCGTCAGTAAAATTTTTCAGGACGGCATAGTGGAAGGCAAGTGGGACCCCCGCATTCACACCGAGAATGTGGCAATGTTATATATGGGCGTTCCCATCACACTGAATATTGAAGCAATACTATCGGGCGAACCGTTGAAACACGAAGATTTTTGTGATCGGATGTACTGTTTGTTAAACCGGGTACTGGAAAAGCGATAATATTTTTTGGTCTTTAAAGCAAGTAAGTGTTTACTTATTATTTGGGGTATCATCATGTTTTACGCGCTTATTTTTCTCATCATCTATGCCGCATCATTCCTCTTCGCCATGTTGGGCCTGGGCGGCGGCATGGTTTACGTCCCGGTCCTGAAGTGGACCGGCTTTTCCGTAAAAGAAGTGGCCATTCCGCTTGGGTTGCTGTTGAACGATCTGAACACCCTGCTGGCGCTTATTCCATTCAGTCGCAAAAAATTGGTGGACTGGAAAGGCGGTATGACTATGGCTGTGGCTGCATTCATTTTCGCTCCCATTGGCGCCTATTCCGCTCAGTTCGTGCCGGTCAAAACCCTGCTTTTTCTTTTTGCCATAGCGGTAGTAGCAGCCGCGGTACGGATGTTGTTCTTTGCCCGCCAACCGGAACCGGAAACCATCATGACTCTCAAAAAACGGTCTATGATTGGTTCCGGCGTCGGCGCTTTCGCCGGATTTATGGGCGGAATGTTAGGCCTGGGTGGCGGATTCATCATTGCCCCCATCCTAATGTGGATGGGTTATCGCACCAAGGAAGCCGCGGCAACCACAGCCTTCGTGGTCACTTTTTCTTCCTTTTCCGGCTTTATGGGCCATGTTGCGGAAGGCCACTTTAACTGGACGCTTACCATCATTGTCGTGGTTGCAGTGATTATCGGCTCCCAGATGGGCGGCAGTTTTATGTCCCAAAAGGCCAAACCCGCCTGGGTTAAAAAGCTGTACGCCATCGTTTTATTTGCCATTGCAATCAAGCTAATTCTGGGGGTCATGTCTTGATGGAATCGTTTCAAACCAATTCCGGAGAAGAAAAATGAATCATACAATGAGCCTGAAATACATCGCTAAAAAAGCTATCAGGAACCTTTCCGGGCTCACTGCATTGGCGCTACTGTTTATTTCCAGCAGCAACATCGCGGCAAGAACGCGCCCACTCTGGAACGGTTACATTCAAACCCGTTACACGGAAAATTACCGCTCCCTGAGCAGTTTTGAATTGCGGCGTGCCAAGCTTTGGGTTAAAGGCAAGGCGCCCATACAGGGCAACTGGTTTTACAAAGTCCAGGCTATCTTCCGGCAAAAATCCAGCGGAAACCTCACCATGCAGGATTTTTACGCGGAATACCGCTATCATACTTATGTTTTCCGGATGGGGCAGATGGTTCCCGACTTCAGTTTGCAACGCCGTCAGCCGGATTATGTCATACCGGTGCTGGAACGGGCGGCGGCCATTAACAACCTAATCCCAACGGCAGAGTCCGGGGCACGCGACATCGGCATCATGGCGGAGTGGCACTCTTCCGACCGGAATTTTACCGCAAGCGCCGGCATGTTCAACGGCAACGGCAGCAATACTCTGCATAATGAGGACCGGAGGTTTCTGTTTACTCACCGCCTTACTGCCGATTTTTCGCTTCCCGATCACATAAAAGCACACCTGGGCTATTCGCTGGCTTATCGGAACACGACGGGACTGTCCTTCAAAAGAATTTTCGGCAACAATGCAGTTTTTAAAGGCGATGATTTCCGTTGGGGAGTTGAAACCCGGATTGCATTTCCCGACGGGGAAATTCAATCCGAATACCTGGAGGCCCATCTCGGAAGCCGCAAGGCGTGGGCCTATTATTTGTTAACCGATTATAAACTGTTGCTCCGGAACCAAATTGTATTTTCGATGGAAAAGTTCTGTGACCTGAATCCGGTCAGCAATGACCAGCCCTGGTACATCGTGGGCTGGAACCATTACTTTGCTGGTAATCAGGCCAAATTGATGCTGGACACCCAGGCACAATTTGCAAATGGGAGCAACAACTATCAAACAATAATTCAATTACAACTAATGTTTCTTTAGTTCAAACAAAAAGGAGGTTTTACGATGGTTGATCCTAAAAAATGGCTCGAGTTTGGTCAGAAATTTCACGGTCATAAATGTCCCGCAATGCCGATGGGTTTGCGGGTAGCCGCTGCAGCCATGAACAAACTCGGCGTGGACCGTGCCCCTGACGGGCAGTTAATGGCGTTGGTCGACCTTGGCGAAGACCACTGCGCCACCTGTTTTGCGGATGGTGTACAGGTAATAACCGGCTGCACGTTTGGCAAGGGCACGATAAAGAAGACCCACAAAGGCAAATGGACCCTTACACTCATCGACAAAAAGAACCAGAAGGCGGTACGGGTAAATCCCAAGGGAACGGTAATGGCCAAAAATAAAGAATCGGTCTTCATCAAAGATTTCCGGGCGAAAGGCATTCCTGCCAGCCAGGTTCCCGAATCGGTAGCCGAACCGCTGGTACAAGCGGTAATGACGCCGCCCGACGAAGAGATTCTGGATATTTCCGAGGTTTTCCCTTACCAATACAAAGACAACCCGCATACTTTTAACGGCTTTATTTGTGAAAGTTGCGGTGAAATGGTTGTGGAAAAATATGGAAGAGTACACGGGGAAATGAAGCTCTGCCAGGATTGTTACGCGAAAATTGCCGAGGGATAATTGACGAAATGGTGAGAGGCGTACCCTTACGCAGTACGCCTCTCTTCATTCAAAACTTAACAAAGTAAATGCCGGAGAAATGAACACTCGCAAAAAAATAAAGGTCACGGTTATCAAGCGCCGAAGTGCGGCCGGGCAACCGATCGTTGGTGGCCAGGAAATGAAAGGATCATTTCAAAATATTCCGCGGAATCGGAGCGCAATTTTCCTGTCATTCTGCTGAAAAATTTTACGAACGGAAAAACAGGTACAACAACGAAAAGGATTAACAAAATGAAATATACAAATATGTACGATTTGCTTTCACACAGGAGACAAATCGTTGCCGGTTTGGCTATTCTGATGGGCGTATTTTTAATGAGCTCATGGACAACGGTTCAGGCTGGAACCGCAGATTTAGGCCAGATATTGCATCAGGTGGAAAGCTACGCTCCCGCGTTAAAGGCTGCCCGTGCCAATACGGACGTTTTTAAGGCGGAAAGAAGCGTGGCGCGCAGTCGCTTTCTGGGGGAAATCGATCTGTTCGCACACGACCTTCACTTTAATGATAATCGTCTTACCCGGCCGATTTCCCCTCCGATCAACTTTTCCGAATTCACCTTTGACGACAATCAGTTCGGTTATGGCGTTAATGTGCAATTGCCGCTGGATATCAACGGTCAGTTGCGCAACGGATTTCACGTCTTCACCCATCGGGCCAAAGCGGCCAGGGAGAAAGCGGAAAACGTTCGTCTGCAACTACTGAATAATGCGGCCCGCCTGTACCGCGGCTTGGAAGAAATTTCCGGTCGGCGGGAAGCACTTTTAAAGCAGAAGGAAGCGCTTCAGGGACATATTAAAATAGCCCAAACCGCCATTGAAGTCGGCCGGATTGCTCCGGTGGAGAAGCTGCGGCTGGTGGCCGAGCTTAAAGTTGTTGAAGGGCGGCTGGCCGGCCTTAACGGTCGCGAAGCAGGACTGCGGGCCAGGTTAGCATCTTTACTGGAAAAACAGGAGTTTACCGACGCGGTGCTTCCTCCCGCCCGGGAACCGGAGCGGTTCCTGCCTCCCCAAGATTCCATCGGCCATCGCCCGGACGTGAAGGCGGCGCGGGAAATTGAAGAAGCGGCTCATTCCGGGGTAAAAGCCGCCCGGGGGGCATATTTTCCCCATTTTTTTGCCAACGCCACCTGGCTGCAGAACCAGGGATATAACGGCAGCGGCAAAAACAATCCTACCTGGCAAATAACTTTCCAGGCGCGGCTGCCGCTCTGGACCGGAGGACGTCGCCAGGCTCAATTGGGTCAGGCTAAAGCCCAGCGACGGGCGGCGCAGTACCTGAATCAGGCGGTTCTGGAGAGCGCCCGCGCGGAATTAGTTTCCGCCAAAGGTGCCTGGTTGGCTGCCGAGGCGCAATATCGGGCCGCCCAGAGCGCCGTGGCCGCCGCCGAAGAAGTCACCCGCATCCAGACGGATCGTTTTAATCAGGGACGCCTTTCCGCCACCGATCTGGTTGACGCCGAAGCCGCCCTGGCCAACGCCCGCTCGGAACTGACCGCCTCACTGGCCCGATGGTGGCAGGCGGATGACTCCCTGAGACTGGCAGTGGGCTTGCCGCCGGCAGCTTACAACAAAGTAACGAGTATTTCTAAGTAGTTGAAAACAAAGGTGTTAGAACTAAATCGGAAACAGAAGGAGTTCATAATGAGTACCACAGAACAAAAACCGAAAACACGCCGCTGGCAATGGATTAGCGCCGGCGTGATCTTACTGTTCATCATTTTGGTGATGGTCCGGGTGCGGGAAATTAAGCATGTGCCGCATCAGGACATCACGCCCTGGGCACTAAACAACGCGGAAGTGACCCAGGGAACCGTCGCCCGCGGTTTTCCGGTGCTGGCCACGGTAACCACCAAAGGAGAAGTTACCATCACCGGCCAGATTTCCGGCACCATTCTGAAAATGGGGCCGCGGGAAGGCGTCCGGGTGAAAAAGGGAACGTTTCTGACCCGAATCGATACCAGGGAGCTTCAGGATAACATTGCCGGTTTGCAGGCAAAATTGCAGGCAGCGAAAGCTGAATTTCAGCGGCATAAAAATGAACTGGCCCGGGAGGAAAAACTTTACCAGGAAGGAGGCAGCAGCCAGACTTTGCTGGAAGCCCACCGAACCGCCGCCATCGCGGCCCAGAACAACATGAGAGCACTGAAACGCCAAATTTCCGCGATGCAAGTCCGGCTGCAATACGGGACCGTGTTAGCGCCGGCGGACGGCATCATATCGGCCAGATTGCGCGAGCCCGGCGACGTCTGTCTCCGTGGTCATCCGCTCTATCGCATGACCGTCTCCAAAGGCGCCCGCGTGCGGGTTCGCCTGCCTCAATCCATTCTGGAGCAGATAACCCCGGGAGCATCGTTGCAGCTTTTCCACGGCAACGATACTCTGGTCGTGAAACTTAACCGAATTTATCCTTCCGTGGATGCCCTGGCCTTAGGAGCGGCCGAAGCCGATCTGTCCGCACCCCCCTTTGGCCTGGCCAGCGGCGCCCGGGTGGCCGGCAGAGTTATTCTGAAG
>Ga0114931_10003487_pt1 | contig 19907 bp, 16 predicted proteins | sample 2SBtaG_FD_89579 | JGI IMG/M metagenome (GOLD analysis project Ga0114931, IMG submission 89579) | Deep subsurface microbial communities from Kolumbo volcano to uncover new lineages of life (NeLLi) - 2SBTROV14_V59a metaG | ecosystem: Environmental > Aquatic > Marine > Volcanic | place: Kolumbo...
GATGATGTTCTGAGGTGGGCGCTAGCTTACCTGGGTAGCGGAAGATCAGCGGGATGTGGATCGATTCATCATACGGCACCTGTTTGTTGCGAAGGCCGTGGCTACCACCCATTTCGCCATGATCCGAGAAGAACACCACCAGGGTGTTGTCGCTCACGCCACTACTGTCGAGCCAGCTCAGCAGCCGTCCTATGTTGTCGTCGAGATTGGCTATCAAGGCGTAATAGCCGGCCAGCTGCTTTCTAGTCTCGACCTCTTTTGCAGCGGGAACGTTGTCACGCAGGATGAGCCGTTCCGGTTCGAACCGCTGTTCGTACTCCGGAGGAACGGGGTAGGACGGGTACCTGGGTGAGCCACCCCGGCCGGGGTGAGGACTTTCGAAACCGATGACGTGGAGCCAGGGTTCATTGCTGGAATAACTGTCCAGATAGGAGAGGCTGAGGTCGGTCAGACCGTCGGTCTGGTAACCCTTCAGCTCATGTGCCGCTAGTTTCTCTCCGCTGCTGTAGAAGGTGCGGTAGTAGTTGTTGGAGACGTTGAAGCCATACCAATCCTGGAAGCCGCCGCGCAGCATGGGGTGAACCCAGAAGTCCTCACCGGCCCAACCGGCCTCGGAAACCTGATTGTTGCCATGTTCGCCGCCAAGGTGCCACTTGCCGACGTAGGAGGTGCGATAGCCTGAACGCCGAAAGGCGTGAGCTATGGTATCGGTTCCGGGTGGCAGAAGGTCGCCGTGAAGGGGTACGCCGCAGTGGGTGGCGTGGCGGCCGGTCATGAGTCCGGCACGAAAAGGGATACAGACCGGGTACTGGCTGAAAACTCTGGTACAGTTGACACCCTCACTGGCCAAGCGGTCGATGTTGGGGGTAGTTATGTTGCTGTCGCCGTTGCAGCTCAGTGCGTGATAGCGAAGCTGATCGGCGAAGATCCACAGGACGTTGGGAGGTTTGTTTCGATTTGCCACTGACTCAACTTCTATCGGGTCACGGTAGGGTGTACCGCTTGACCTTGTCCTCGGCTAACGCAACGCCGAGTCCTGGCCCGGCTGGAACAGGCAAGCAGCCGTCTTCGAGTGGCAGGGCAAACTGACTACTCTGGGGCGCGGCTAGCAGGTTATCGTGGAGCCCTATCTCGGTGAATTCCACCGCCTCGGTAACCATCATGCTCGAGGCGGCCAGGTGAAGTTTGGCCGCCATCTCTATGCCTAGTCCGAAGGCGGTGCCCAGCACGCACTTCAAGCCCGCCGCCTCGGCAATTGCTGCGATCTTTTTGGCGTTGGTGAGCCCACCTGCCTTGCCTATCTTTATGTTCAGCACATCGGCGGCCTGGTGGCGGATGATCTGCATCGCATCGTGAATACTGTAGCAGCTTTCGTCCGCTTCGATGAGGGTATTTACGGATCTTCTGACGGCTGCCATGCCCTGGAGATCCCAGGCGGGAATGGGCTGCTCGAGGAGCTCGAGCCCAATGTCGTATTTCTCCGCTAGGCAACATAGCTTAATCGCTTCTTTAGGGGTGTACCCCTGATTGGCGTCGGCTCGGAGGGAGACGTCGGGGCCGATGGCCTCGCGGATGGCGCAGAGCCGGTCAGCGTCCTTATCGGGGTGCCCCCCGATCTTTGGTTTGAAAGCCCTTATGCCCTGATCCATGAATTTCAAGCATTCGGCCGCCATCGCTTCGGGCGGGCCTCCGGCAATTTCTAGCGAGACTGGGATCCGGAGTTGGTGTCTCCCACCGATCAGGGTACTGACCGGCGTGGCCAGGATCTTGCCTAGAAGATCGTGTAGGGCGAGGTCGATCCCGGCTTTGGCGCAGGAGTTCCCCCGGTAATCGATCACGCCCATGAGGTACTCGCGATTAGTGGGGTCTTGGCCTATGAGTTGGGGTCCCAAGTAATCGTCTAGGACTGCCTGTACCCCCTCCAGGGTATTACCGAAATAACCGATGTCCACCTGACTTTCGCCAATGCCGAAAACGCCCTCGTCGGTTTCGATCCGTACCAAGATGTATTCCAGTATGGGTGTTGGCCGCTTCGGTGAAATTCGGCCTCTGCGGCCCCAGTGGTATTTCGTGCCAGCTCCTTTGGTGATATAGGGAGTGTGAGCGACCGGTAGCTGCAAGGGGGTAGTAGTGATGCTGGTGATCTTCATGGCCTTCTCCTTAACATCAAGGCCCTATCGCCAGTCTGCCGGTAATAGCTTGTCTGCACGATACGAGAAGGCGCTCAAGAGTTGAATGGTCGCCTCTATATCGTCGAGGTGACAGAGTTGCACGGTCGAGTGCATGTAGCGCGTGGGGGCGCCGATGGTGGTGCTTAGGGCCCCGAGCCCGCTGCGTTGAATGACGGAGGCATCGGTGCCCCCACCAATATTTCGTTGGTAGGCTATACCCTCCTGTTCGCAGGTTTCCATCAGGGCTCGAACCAGCCGTGGATTCCCGATGGTGCGGTTGTCGATGAGATAAATACCGGTGCCGCCCCCAAGATGACACTGCCGTTCGTGATCTAGGGCGTACGGCGTGTCGGATGCCAAGCTCCCATCGATCGCTACCCCGATATCTGCTGCAATGGCGGCGGCCGCCGTCGGCATCCCCCTGACTCCAACCTCCTCCTGGACGGTGCTGACGGCGTAGACATCGACCGGTGGATGCTCGATACGTTTCAGGGCTTCGATCATGGAATAGACGCCGACTCTGTCATCGAAGTTCCTACCTACTACCACCGATTCGTTGAGATTATCGAAGGTCGCAGCTAGAGTAATGACATCTCCTATATGGACCTTACCTAGCACCTCCTTCGCGGGTAGGCCAGTATCGATGTAAAGCTCCCTGATGGGGAAGATCCGCTGGCGATCGGCTGCGGTCAGGAGCCAGCCGGACTGGGGAGCGATGACTCCTTTTAGGGTGTTGGATCCGGCTTTGCTTCCATGTACATGTACCCGCTGGCTCACCAGAGTACGGGGATCGAAGCCGCCGATCGGCTTGAAGCGGATGAAGCCGCCGTCATCGATATGGCTCACCATGAGACCGATTTCGTCGATGTGGGCTGCGTAGAGAAGCTTGGGAGTGCGGTCGCGGCCGGCAACTTCCACTGGCTTCCGGGCGCGCTTGCAGCTGATGACGTTGCCGAGTCGATCCCGCCAGATATCATCTGTACATGTCGCTAGCTCCGCGAAGGCGATGTCCTGTGCGTTGTCTTCGAATCCCGAGACAGCCGGGGCGTTGCACAATTTCCCAAGTAATTCCAAGGTCGACCTCCTCAGGGCCTCTGTCTGAAGACGAAGGGTTTTGGTGCTCAGGTGGTATGAGTGTCGGTAGTAGGCCATCGGCAGGTATCATGATCAGTTGAAACGGGGATCGAAGGCATCTCGGAGTCCGTCCCCTAAGAAGTTGAAGGCGAACATTACGATCGCCAGGGCGAGCCCCGGATAGATGGCGAGGTGTGGATGACTGCGCATAGCCTTAAAACCCTCGGCGATCATGATGCCCCAGCTAGGAGTTGGGGGGTTTGCCCCGAGTCCGATAAAGCTGAGAAACGCCTCGGTGGCGATGAACTGAGGTATGGCTAGTGTTACTCGTACCAGTAGCGGTCCAATGAGGTTCGGTACCACGTGATACCAGATGACTCGGATATCTCGAGCCCCCAGGGCCTGGGCGGCGTGAACAAAATCGCTCTCCCGTAAGGAGAGCGCCATGCCGCGAGTAAGTCTTGCCATTCCAACCCAAGAGGTGAGGCTGATACCGACTACGATAAGGAGCATGCCGCCGAAGGCAGTATCCAGCTTCGCGATGGTCTGGACAAAGGGGTTGCGGATCACCGTTGCGCCTAGTCCGGCTTTGAAGGTGACCATCAGCAAGATTATGAATAGGAGGCTTGGGAAGGCGTACAGAATATCGACCAGTCTCATCAGGAAGCCGTCTATCCAACCACCAAAGTAGCCGGAGATTGTTCCGTACGTTAGGCCGATCGAGAAGGCAAAAAAGGCCCCAAGAAAACCGATCGTCAGAGATATCCTCGTACCGTAGATAAGGCGACTCAACAGATCCCGACCGAGGAAATCTGCCCCGAGGGGGAACTCACGACTCGGTGCGGCGTAGTTGTGCAAGAAGTTGCCCTCATCGAAAGGGTGGGGAGCTATTAGGGGGGCAAAGATGGCGATGCCAGTTAAAATAATAAGGATAATTGCGCCCATGACGGCTGCCCGATTCCGGATGAGCCTCTTTAGGGAGTCGTACCAGATACTTCTTGGTGCTGGACCCACCATCAACTTTCGTCCAGGCGGATGCGGGGATCGATCCACGAGTAGGAGATATCGACGGCCAGATTGGAGAGCACGAGGAGGAGGGCAAATAGCAGGGTTGTGCCCATGATGACCGGGTAGTCCCGGGAGCCCACACTGTCGACGAAGAACCTCCCCAGGCCTGGGATGGCAAAGATCTGTTCCACTACCATCGAACCGGTTATCAGGGCGGCAAAGAGGGGGCCTATGATGGTGATCACCGGGATCAGGGCATTCCGGAGGGCGTGTTTGATCATTATACGCTGTTCGCGAAGGCCCTTGGCGCGCGCCGTCCGAATGTAGTCTTCCTTGATTACCTGGAGCATACTTGCTCGAGTCAAGCGAGCGATAATCGCCGCGTGACCGATACCGAGGGTAAAGGCTGGTAGGACCGCGTGCTGCCAGGTGCCCCAGCGGGCGACCGGCAATACGCCGAGCTTCAAAGCAAAGCCCCAAATAAGTAGCGGACCCAAGGTCATCGCCGGTACGGAGACCCCGGCGATGGCAAAGAACATGGCCACGTAATCCCAACCGGTATTTTGCCGCAAGGCCGACACTATCCCCATAGGCAAGCCTATGATGATCGCCACGACTAGAGCGAAGAGCCCGAGTTTGAGCGAGGTGGGGAAGTGGGTCACAATAATGTCGTTCACGCTGCGGTTCTTCTGCATATAGGATGGGCCGAGGTCGCCGCGTAGCGCGTTCCCCATGTACCGCAGATACTGCTTGTATAGAGGCTCGTTCAGATTGTAGAAGGCCTCGAGATTTCTGCGGATCTCTGGTGGTAGCGGTTTTTCCTCCTGATCGAAGGGACTTCCCGGTATCGAGTGCATGAGGAGAAAGGTAATTGCAGAGATTACGATTAGCACCGGTACTAGTGCGAGTAGCCGTTTGGCGATAAAGACTAGCATGGTTTGTTGAAGATTACCTCAAAGGGATACCGGGGTGGACCACCGATCCACCCCGACCGCTCTAAAGGTGCTTTCCCTATTGATTATTGATACTCCACTTCCAGAACTCCCGGTTGAAGCTCGGTGCTATCACCCGGTTCAGATTGGGTTTGGTCAGGAGATTCTCGGCGTACCAGTAGATTGGAACGGTGCCGGCCTGCTCCTGAACCAGGAGCCGCTCCGCATCTTGGTAGAGCTGGTTGCGCCTAGCAGGATCGCTCTCTACGGCTGCCTCATCGATGAGGCGATCATATTCGGGGATCTTGATTATTGCTGGTGAGCCGACGTTGGAGTGGAAGATCTCGGCGTGGATGTTGTTGGCGTCAGGATAGTCCATACCCCAACCCATGCGCCAGACATTGAAGGCGCCCTCCGCCGCGATCTGTGAGTAGGCGCGACCTTCGATGGACTGCAGTTCGACCTTTACACCGAGCGTGTCCTGCCACATGATCTGGACGGCCTGGGCGATATTACTGTTGGTTTCGCCTGCGTTGAAGGCCAGGGTGATAGGCGCTAGGCCCTCGCCATTGGGGTAACCCGCTTCGGCAAGGTAGGCTTTCGCCTGTTCTGGGTTCCAGGGGATGCCGATGCCCGCCGAATTTGGCACGTGTCCAACAGAGCCGGGCGGCACCAGCGTGTTTGCGGGCACCTCACCACCCTTGGTTATGAAGTCGACGATCGCTTGTTTGTCTATGGCGGCGGCAAAGGCCTTGCGAACGAGGACGTTATCGAAGGGTGGTTGCAGAACGTTGAACAGGTAGTAGTAGAGAATGAATTTGGGGCCATTATAGTACTCGCTACTTAGAACCGGATCGGTTTTTACCCGATCGATATCCTGTGGTGGAACGCTCACGGTATCGAGCTCGTTATTTTCGAACATCGACATGGCGGTCGAAGCCTCTTTGACTACATATAGGTTGATCTTCTCGATCTGGACCTGGTCTGCATCGTAGTAGCTTGGGTTCTTCTCGAGAACCGCCAGGTCCTCCGGTTTCAGTTCCGTGAGGGTGTAGGGTCCGTTTACAACGATATTTTCGGGATCCGTCCAATTCTTGCCGTTTGCTTCCACATCCCACCGGGGAATGGCATGCCCTATGGATGACAGTGAGGATAAGAACCAGACGGCTGGCTCGGTCAGTTCGATCTCGAGAGTGTGTTCATCGATTGCTCGAACCCCAAGCTCATCGAGATCTTTGATCTCGCCGGAGTTGATCTCCTTGGCATTCTTGATGATGTAGACGCGGTATGCCATAGGCGCGGCGGTATTGGGATCTACTATGTGTTTGAAAGCGAATTCATAGTCCGCGGCGGTGACGGGGGTGCCATCGGACCAATTCCAATCGCTACGAATTTGGAAGGTATAGGTTTTGCCGTCGTCCGAAACCGTCCACGAGGTGGCCCCCCTGGGAAGCACCTGGCTGGTCTTGTAATCGTAGTCGAGTAGGGGAACGAACATGTTGGCGGGAACATCGTAGAGCCAGTTGGCGGTAGGATCGATGATGAAGGGATCCGAGTCTAGATTGACATTTAGTGTCGTCTGGGCCGCCGTAACTCCGACTACTGCCGTAAGAACTAGCAACAAAGGGGCGATCTTCCTTCTCAATCCAAACATGTCCACCTCCCAGGAATCCTGCTGCCTACCGTGTACTAGCTACTTGGTCGAGGAAAGAAAGTCGGCGAGTTCTGGTAAATCGAGCCAGCTTGATATAACGTTATACTAAAGTGGATGGCTATGTCAATTGCGATAGGGCAGAAACCGCCAAAAAGATTGCTTTGGCGAACAATTAAAATGGTGTTGGCGAGTGAAACGGCTAGGATTTGGAAGATCAATGTGAGACGCCTTTTCGAGATAACAGTCATTTTCGGCCTCTGCCGACGTCGAGAATTGGGATGAATGTACTCCTGTGGAGGTGTCGCGGTGACGCGGCCGCTAGGGATCTTCGGAATATAGAGATAGGGTTAGCTAGTTTGGTGAGACCGGGGTGATATGTCTAGCGATCGGAAGAGACCTACGCTAAAAGAGGTAGCCAAGGAGGCCGGAGTATCGCTGGGGATGGCGAGCCGGGTTCTTAGCGAATACGGCTACTTTAGCGACAGTACCAGGGCCAAGGTAGTGAGGGCAGCAAATGAACTCGACTACCGACCCAACGCCGTGGCCCGCTCCTTGCGGAAGGGGCGTACCAAGGCATTGGGGATACTGATCTCCAATATTGTGAGCCATCACTGGACGACCTTTGTTCGCGGGGTAGAAGAGGCGGCCAGCAAACAGGGTTATCGCGTCATTCTCGGCAACACCAACGATGATGCGGAACTTGAAAGAGCTTACCTGAAGGCGCTCTACGAGCGGAATGTAGACGGCATAATCATCACGCCCTCACCGGATAATCATGATGAACTCAGAAAGCTGGCCAGGGGAGGGGTCCCGATGGTGCTGATCGACAGCAATATCGCTGATCTGAAGGTTCCAAGGATCAATATCGATAATCACGGCGGTGCTTGCGAAGCTACCGGGTATCTTATCGGCTTGGGCCATCGGCGGATCGGTCTCGTTGCTGGATCGCTCGATCTCGCCTCCGGGGTAGATCGGTTGCGAGGTTATCTAGACGCCCTTAAGGACAGTGCCGTCAAGGTCGACCGGGAGCTGATCGTCTTCGGTGACTATCAGTATGACAAGGCTTACCAAGCTACCAAGACTCTCATCTCACTCGAGACCCCACCAACTGCGCTACTCGTTTGCAACGAACTTATGACCGGGGCGGCGCTTCAGTGCCTCAAAGACAGTCGGATCGCAATTCCCGATGAGATATCTTTGGTCGCCTTCGACGATCCGGCCTGGACCTCGTTTTTCAATCCTGCCCTCACGGCGATCCGTACCCCACGCCACTACATCGGAACGCTGGCCTTCGAAACCTTGCGCTCGGCTATCGTAGAGCCCGGTGGGGAGGCGGTGGCAGACAAGGAACGTATTCTCGAGACCGAACTCATCATCCGTGAAAGTTGCCGTTCACTCCACCGATAGTGCTTTTCTGTCCTGCCAAACGATTCCAAATATCGCTTCTGAGCGGCTAGAATACTTCGGCTAGAATACTTCGGCGGGATAGCGCTCGAGCATTCCGGTCTTTCGCATCATCGCTTCGACGTCGTCAAGTTCCAAGGGGGCTGCCTCGGTAAAATTCTCGATTCCCTCGGTTGTGATTACCACCGTATCTTCAACCCGAAGGTAGCGTCTTTCTTCGGGGATGATCAGCTGGGGATCCACCGTCAGGACGATGCCGGGCTCGAGCGTCTTGCCGCGATAGTGCCCGACATCATGAACCGTCATGCCTACCGGGTGTGATAGGTGGTAGGGGAAGGTGAGCGCGCGTTGGGCGGCAGCTTCATAAATGGCTTTGGAAAGAGGGTTCTTGGCGAGGTAATTCCCCATGATTTCGGCGGCGTGCTGCTGGATGGTCGTGTCGTCGATGCCGGGTTGGAGCAGTGACAGCAGCACCTTGTGATATTCGACTATAAAGCCATAGAGTTCGCGTTGAATCGGATCGTAGGTGCCGTTGATTGGCCACATCCGACCGATGTCACTTGAGTAGTAGTGATAGTCGGGGGCGCAATCTACCAGGATGAGGTCGCCGTCTAAGAGTTCGGCATCGTTGGCGTTGTAGTGTCCATACCAGGCGTTCTTCCCACTGGCGATGATGGCTCGGTAGCCGACATCCCGAGAACCGTGAACCAGATACTGATAGCGCATCACTGCGTCGAGTTGATACTCCATCACGCCTGGCTGCGTCGACTTCATCGCTTCGATCAACCCTTTAGCGCTCAACTGTCCAGCTCGTCGCAATAGGTCAATCTCACTTGAACTTTTGTGCAGACGCAGCTTGTCGATAAGGGGGGAGAGGTTGCGAAGCTGTGCTGCCGGCAAGCGATTTCGTAGCTGGCCGACGAACCAGCGCATACGGTCGGGCCTGCCGTCCCAGGGGTCCGAGAAGGCCTCCTGCTGAGAGCGTTGCAGGGTGTCCCAGCTCATGCCGGCCCCCTCGCCCTGGCGGAAGGGCGTATAGATCAACTCGGTTCGCTCGAGAAATGCGGCCAATTCCCCAAGGTCGTGTACCGCCTCGATGCCGGTAGCTTCGATGGCCGTTTCGGGATCGCTCGAGTTCAGGATGGCGCCTTCGCTCTTCAGCCGCGATGGCGGCTGTGATGGCAAGAACAGGTGACTGTTGGAGGTGCGACCGTCGATCAAGAGATAGGCGTGGGGAATAGCAGCGTTGCAAAAATAGTAAAAGTCGTTGACCTGCCTGAACCGTTCGTGGGCAGACTCTTTCGGTCCTCCCTGAATCAACGCAACCGCCTGCGGCTCCAGGACCGCCAGGACTCGTGACCGGCGTGCGGAGTACTCTTCAAGGGGGACTTCTGGGATCGGCTTGGTTGCTACCAATACTCCGGTCCTTCCGAGCAACCCCAGGTCATCAGGTGATCTCCACCAGGAAGCTGGGCAGGTGCACCGATCCCAGGCCCAGGTCGGCGTAGATGACCGGTGGAATACCGATATCGCCCACGAAGAGGCGTCCGACCCTGCCGCCGGGGTTGATGCCGCGTTTGGGGAGGGCCACGCTCAGGGTCATGGTGGCCTTCACCGAGCTGCCGGGGATGCTGCCGTCGTCGACGTCGATGCCGGTAGGGGCGTCGAGGGAGATGACGCAGCAGCCCTGGAGGTTGTTGATCACCCTGATCATGTCGAGGGTACGGCCGCGGGGGGGACCATCGAGGTTGGTGCCAATGGCGGCGTCGAGCACGCAGGCGAACTTGAGCTTGGGGAGGCTGGTGCGGATGCGGACGTTGCGGAAGTGCTTGAGGTGCTCGAGCTGTTCCCTGGGGGTGCCGGAGTAATTCTCGGCTTCGTGGGTGGGCACCACCCATAGCTGGCGATTGTGGGCTGCCAGCAGGCGGGCGGCGGCTAGGCCGCCGCTGCCGTTGTTGCCGCGGCCGGCAACTACCAGGATCGGACCTTCGGGTGCGAATTTGGTGACGAGGTCAACGAGGTTGCGCCCCACGTGCTCGATGAGCAAGCGGCCGTCGAGGCCGTACTTGCCGGTGGCTTGCATGATGATCTTCTGCATCTGGGCTGCCGATATCGCGGGGAGGTCCTCCCGGGGGATGGTGGGGATCATGATGTTCTCCCGATCAGGCGGGTTCCGTAGCGGGGAGGCTGGCGTTGCTGTAGACGTTCTGCACGTCGTCGAGGTCTTCGAGGCTGTTTAGAATGGCCAGTACCTTGTTGGCGTCTTTGTGGGACACTTCCATCTCGCTTTGGGGGGTCTTTGTGAGTTGGCTGACCGTCACTTCGAACCCCTGTTGTTGTAGGCCTTCGCTGATGGTGTAGAGGTCGTTCGCCTGGGTGATGATGGTGAGGTTGTCGTCGTCCTGCTCCAGGTCTTCGGCACCTAGTTCAATGGCTAATTCCTGAGCGTGTTCGGAGGTGTTGGCGAGCACGATGATGCCTTTGCTGGTGAACTGCCAGGCGGTGCTGCCGGACATGTTGCCGCCATGTTTGTTGAAGACGTGACGCACCTCGGCGGCGGTGCGGTTGCGGTTGTCGGTAAGGGCTTCGACGAGGATGGCGACGCCGGCCGGGCCGTAACCTTCGTAGATGGCGAGTTCGAAGCCGCCGCTTTCCCCCCCACCTAGGGCGCGCTCGATGGCGCGCTCGATGTTGTCGGCGGGAACGTCGTCGGTTTTGGCGGCTGCCAGGGCGTTCTTGAGGGCGAGGTTGCTGGAGGGATCACCACTGCCACCATCACGAGCGGCGGTCTGGATGGCACGAATGTGCTTGCTGATGGTCTTGCCGCGCTGCTGGTCGTTGACGGCTTTCTTGCGTTTTATCTGCGACCATTTGCTGTGACCTGCCAAAGGGCTTGACCTCCTCGGAATGGTGCGGTGTGAGGATGATGTCCACCCTCTTCGCTTTTCCAGTGTACCGCAACGGGGCTTCCGGGAGGTCTTGGGGGGGTACTGGGGGAAGAGGAGGCGAGAAAGAAAGGCCCGCCGGGGGGCGGCGGGTGAGGTGTGGTTGCTGATGGGGGGGGTCAGATGATGAGAAATTCGGTTTCGCGTACGTCGCGAATGGGGAAGGGCTTTAGTTCTATGGTGATGGCGCTGCTCCACTCCTCTTCACCCCGGCGGCCCACGAAGGTGACGCGTCTGATGTCGGTGCGTTGGGGCGTGAAGGAGGCGCGGACGCGGTGGCGCCCTTTGGGGGGTTGCAGTAAGAAGGTGCTGCGAGGGGTGGGGCCGCTGATGACGGTGGTCTGGCCGCCGGCTATGAAGATGTTGCGGGCGAAGGTGTAGACGCGACCGTCGGGGTCGATGGCGGTAAGGGTGAGATAGCCGTCCTGGCGGGTGCGGACGCGGAAGGCGATGTTTTCCGCAAGGTTGTAGGTGGCGCCGGTACCGCGGGTGGGTTCGAAGAGGGTGATGATGTCGCTTAGCCCGACGCCGATGGTGATGCGGCCGTGTACGGAGGTGGTCACGGTGGCGTTGCCGGGTTCGATGAAGATGGTGCAGCTGGTGAGGGTGAGCGCCAGGAGGAGGAAGCCGATGGCGGCGATGGTTGGTCGGTGTCGGTGGGTGAAGTGCTTTCCTCTCCTCATGGGGTTATTGTAGCAGCGTTGGGGCGGTTGAGGTGTGGGCGGATTTCACCGTAACTTCATTTGAGGTGTGGGCGGATTTCGAGGTAAAAAAAGCACGAACATAAGTATCGTGAAATAAATCACTACCTATCACCTCTGGCCGCTCCCCAGCGGATTACTGACCGCTGTCGTCCGGCAGGCGACGGCGGTCGTAGATGGTGACCAGGTAGGGGAGATTCGACTGGTGATAACGACCACGCTCGTCATACCAGAAGATGTAGGTGCCCGAAGCGTCACCACTACCATCACTCCGAGTTCCGCTCGAGCGGGTGACCTTGCCGTCCACCATGCCATCAAACACCGGCGTGCCATCGAGGCTGTAGAGCGTGATGTACATGCGGGCGTTGGTGAAATCCTGAATGCTCCGACGGATACGGTTCTGCGTTTCATTCCTGCAGCCCGCTAGCAGCAACAGCAGCAGCAACAACGACAAACCGAGCCATCTTCTCATCATCGCCTCCTCGGGACCGCGTCTCGCGGTCTCCGCAACTCCCAGGATACCATCGCGCCCTCCAGGTGCACCAGAACGTCACGGATAACTGCTTACGCGACGGAAGGCTTTAACAGAACAAGACTCAACTAATGTTATAGTTGCGGTGTGAGTCGGGTGCTAAACAACCCCTACGAGATTCTCGGGGTCAGCAGAACGGCAAGCCAGGAAGAGATAAAAAGCGCCTATCGTAAACTCGCCCTGCAGCACCACCCCGACCGCAACCCCGGCAACAAGGCCGCTGAAGAAAACTTCAAGCAGATCTCCGAAGCTTACGCTCTGCTGCGCGATCCCGACAACCGCGCCCGCTATGATCAACAGCGGACCAACCCCAGCACCACCGTGAATCAACCCGACTTCAGCCGAGTTGATTGGCAATCCATCTTCGCTGAAGCCGACATCACCATCGATTGGGACTCCCGGCGGGGCGCACCAAGAACCGGCAACGCCGTCTTCGATGTACTATTCAACGCCGTTACCGGCATGATGCGGAACTCCGGATTACTCCCCGGGGAACACCGAGAATTTACCGTCGAAATTCCATTGGAGCGCGCCCGGCGGGGCGGCCACCAGCGCGTGCACGTCCCCGGACCTAGCGTCTGCGCCACCTGCCGAGGTAGTGGACGCAAGGCCCGACAAACCTGCCCAACCTGCCACGGGCGAGGCAACCTCAGGACCGGCAGCGACATAGACCTGAGCATTCCCAGGCACTTACGGGACGGAACCAAACTCCGGCTGCGGGGTCTCGGCGGGCCGGGAAACCCACCAGGTGACGCCCTCATAATCATCAATGTCAACCTTCCCGAAGGCACACAACTCATCGGCAATGACCTTTTCGCCGATCTCTACCTCACCCCTCTGGAAGCCGCTCGCGGCCTCACCGCCAACCTCCTCGGTTTACAGGTGATGATCCCCAGGGGGATCCGAGCAGGAAAGACCCTCAGGATCCCCAGGGGTGGACTTGCCGGCGGCGACCTGTTCATCACCATTCACCACCACGTCTGGCGCGGTCTCTGGCGCAACCTGAAGGGCCTGGCGCGACAACTTACCAGCCGGTGAGGAGGAAGGAAAGGAATGGCGGAAGAGCCCAGCGGCAAAGGGAAACACCCCGAAGAGGACAACGAGATCAATAAGGACAAACCCCTTTACGTCATCAGCGTGTCGGCCGAACTGGTCGACATGCACCCGCATACGCTGCGACTCTACGAACGCAAAGGCCTCATCGAACCCCGCCGGAGCGCCGGCAAAACCCGACTTTACTCCCAACGCGACATCGAACAACTACGCGAGATCCGCCGCCTTACCCAGGAGCTGGGCGTGAACCTAGCTGGAGTCGAGGAAATCATCAGACTCAGGCAACAACTCGACAATCTCCAGGCCAACATGGAAACCCGCATTCAGGATTTACAGGGTCGCTTGCAAACAAGCATACTGAGTCTCGGCAAACAACTTCCCCCACCGGACGACGAAAACGACGAACCCCCAGAAGACACCCCCAGCAACTGACCCACTCAATCAACCCACTATCTACCCCACCCATAGCGAGGCGTATACTGCAGTTTATGAGCATCCGGGAGTACCTAGCAGCCCACAAGGACCAGCATCTCGCCGACCTCTTCGACTTCCTACGCATCCCCTCCATCTCGACGGATCCCGACCACCAAGCGGATATCGAACGGGCCGCCGCCTTCCTCCAACAGGAATTACAACACCACGGCTTCACCAGCGACATCATCACCACCGCCCGGCACCCACTGGTATACGCACGCTACCACCCGCATCCCCACGGGCCCACCATACTCATCTATGGCCACTACGACGTCCAACCCCCCGACCCCCTGGAGGCCTGGCGTACCCCCCCATTCGAACCCACCCTCGAGAACGGCGCCATAATCGCCCGCGGCGCTTCCGATGACAAGGGACAGTTGTACGCCCACATCAAGGCCGCCACCGCCCTACTGGCGAGCGAAGGCACCCTCCCCATCAACCTGACCTTCCTCCTCGAAGGCGAAGAGGAGATCGGCAGCCCCAACCTGGTTCCCTTCCTCGAAGAAAACCGAGAGCAGCTGGCGGCCGACACCGTCATCATCTCCGACTGCGCCATGGTTGCCCCCGATACCCCCACCATCACCTACGGACTAAAGGGCATCACCTACCTGGAAATCCTTGTTCACGGCGCCGCTATCGACCTGCACTCCGGCGTCTTCGGCGGGGGCGTCCCCAACCCCATAAACGGCCTGGCCCGCATGATCGCCAGCCTCCACGACGACCATGGCCGGGTTGCCGTTCCCGGCTTCTATCAGGATGTCCTCGACATCACCGACCTCGAACGAAAAACCCTTCGCGAGGTCCCCTTCGACGAAGCGGCATTGCGAGCCGAGATCGGCCTCGAGGAAACCCCAGGAGAGGACGGCTACACCCTGCTCGAGCGTCTATGGGCCCGTCCTACCCTCGATGCCAACGGTATCGGCGGTGGTTTCCAGGGCGAAGGTAGCAAGACCGTCATCCCCAAGAGCGCCATGGCCAAAATCTCCTGCCGCTTGGTTCCCAACCAAACCCCCGAGGACATCAGCAACAAACTCGAAACACACCTGAAAAACATCCTTCCGGCTGGACTCCGACTGGAAATCACCAGGCTCCATAGCGGCATGCCGGCGCTCACCCCCATCACCTCCCGATCGGTACAGGCCGCCGCCCGAGCCCTCACCCGCGTATACGGCAAAAACCCGGTATTCGCCCGCAGCGGCGGTACCATCCCCGTGGTCAGCGCCTTCCAAGAACTACTGAACGCCGAAGTGGTGCTCATCGGCTTCGGACTGGAGAACGACCGCATTCACTCCCCCAACGAGAAACTCGATCTCATAAACTACTTCCGCGGCATCGAAACCAGCGTAGAGCTACTCAAGAATCTGGGGGGCAACACCTGAACCACCAGCGCCGCCGGTGCTGGCGTGCCCGCCCCAGGACAGGGTAGACTGACGCGTGCACATCGAAACCATCACCCTCCAGGGCTTCAAGAGTTTCGGTAATCGCACCACCCTCGAATTCACTCCCGGCATCACCGCCGTGGTGGGACCCAACGGCTCGGGAAAATCAAACCTCCTGGACGCCCTTAGGTGGGCGACCGGTGGTGGTCGAGCACGGACTTATCGAGCCGACACCAAGACCGAACTGATCTTCCACGGTGCCAAGGGAAAACGCAGCGTCGGTTACGCCGAAGTCGAAGTGGAACTGCGTCGACAGGGCGCTAAACTCACCGTTCGTCGCACGCTGTACCGCGACGGTAAAAGCGTCCTGAAAACCAACGGCCAACTCACCAGGCTCACCGACCTCCAGGACCAACTAGCCGGCAGCGGCCTCGGCCGCGGCACCCTAGCCATTATCGGTCAGGGTGAGGTCAGCAACGTCTTGCTGGCGGACCCAACCAGACTCCTGCAATACGTAGCGGAAGCCGCCGGCATTGGCCGTTACCAGGGTCGCCGCGAACAAGCCAGCCAGCGCCTGCAGAGCGCCGGACGACACCTAGAGCGCCTCACCGACCTAGCCGGAGAGCGAAGGCTGCACTGCCAAAGGCTACGAGAAGAAGCCGAACAAGCCGATCATCACGACGAACTTTCCCGCCGAGCACTACACCTCTCCTACGCCGCCGCCCGACGGCGTCAGGAAGCCCTCGGCAACGAACTCACCCGCCTACTTACCGAGCAAAAACAGCTACACGGCAAGATCCAGCTCTCCCGAGAGCAGCTGGCGAAAACCCGCCAGGGTCACCAACAAGCCCAACGAAACCTGCAAGAGAAAGAGGCCGACTACCGGCAGGCCCTGGCGGAAACAGAACGCCGCCAAGGAGACCTCAGGGTTGCTGAACAACACCTACGCGGAATCAACGAACTACTCGAGCATCTGGAGCAACAGCTCGCCAGCAACGACGCGGCGCTACGAGACGCCCAGCAGGAAAAACCACCCACTCCACCCCAGAACGACCGCAGCACCCTAGAAAAAAACCTCCAGGAAACCAGCGAAGAACTAAGGCAAGTGAAACAACGGCTAAGGCAAGCCCAGCTGGAAGCAAAGGCGGCCGAGGAAACGCTGCAGCGGCTGGAGCGCGATCAGAGACAACAGCAGTACCAAGAAACCAACTACCGCACCCGCAGCGCCGAGCTCGAGCTCCGAGCTCGTGAGCTCGAAACCCAAATCGCCGCCCTCGAAAAACCCGCCGGAGATCCCGAGACCCTAGCCAAGCGAGGAACGGAACTAAGCGCCACCTTGCAGGAATGCCGTGCGCAAGAAGAGGCTGGCCGTCAGGCACTGGAAGCCGCCCACGCGCATCACAGCGTCGCTCTGGGTGAGGCCCTGGCGGGGCGGCGCACCGCCGAACGGCTTCGTGCGGCCTACCAGGCCCGCCAGGGCTACGCTCAGGGGCCCCGCAACGCCCTCACCTCGGGCATTCCCGGAATCCTCGGATCGGTTGCCGACCTCATTCACGCTCCCGAGCAGTACCAAAAGGCGTTGCTCACCGCCCTAGGGAGGCGACAGGAAAGTGTAGTAGTGGACAGCGCTGCTACCGCCAAGCGCGTGCTCGAGCATGTCCGCCGTCAAGGGGGCTGGGTCACCATCTTGCCCTTGGATCTCCTCGAACATGCCCAGCGAATGCGAGTACCGAAACCCAGCCTCTCGAAAGACCTCCGCGAGCATCCCGGCGTCATCGCCCTGTTGGCTGAGGTGACTAACGTAGATACAAAATTAACCGTGCTTCGCGATCAGCTGCTTGGCGGCACCATCTTGCTGAGCAACCTCGATGATGCTCTCGGTCTTGCTCACCGTCATCATCGTCGCCCGCGACTGGTGACCGTAGACGGCAACCTCCTCGAACCCAACGGCGCCATCAGCGGCGGTCGCCGCCCAAAACAACAGATCTCCGGGACGGCCGCTTGGGAGGTGGAGCGCGCCGAGCGCACCGCCGACGATATGCAAGTCGCTGCCGACAGTGCCAGGACGGTGCTCGAGCACGCCCGCCAGACCCTCCAAAAGCTCCAGGCAACTCGAGAGGCCGCTCGGGAGGAGCAACAACGAGCCGCCCTGCTGCTCACCAGCTGTCGTGAGCGCCTGTCCGCTTACCAGCAGCGCCGCCAGTTGCTGGAGGAGGAAGTGAAACGCGTCAACAAGACCCTGACCGACCTCATGCCGCCCGCCACTACGGATCTCACCAACAGGTTGGAGGCGGCGAGATGGGAGGCCAAGCGTGCCCACGGAATCGTTCAGCAGGCTCGAGAACACCAGGAGGAAGCCCAGGCCCACCTCGCCGATGCCGAACAGGCCCTGGCGGTCTTCCTGGCGCAAAGCCAAGCCTTCGATGAGGCATCGACCCGTTATCGTCATCATCAGGAGCGCAGTAGGCAGTTACGGCAGCAGCGGCATGAACTACTCGTTTCCCAGCAACAAGCAAAAACGGAGTTGCTTGCGGCCCAAGAAGAACGCGACCGCGCACAGGACGCTTTACCCAAGGACCTGCCGGCTAGAAAGACCACCTACCTGGAGGCCCGTGAGGAGCTCGAGCGCTTCGAAGAGCAGCTGCACCTGACCGGAGAGGAACAGGCTCGCCTGGGGCAAGCGCTGGAAGGACTGCAACTGACCATTGCCCGGCGTGAAGCCGCCCGCGAACTGGCTGACGCCGAACTGGAGACCTTCCCGGAAGGGGTCGCCGTCCTCGAAATAAGTGAGCGTGCTGCCCGCCGAGAACTGAGAGAGGTACAAGCGGCTCTCGAAAACATGGGAGCAGTCAATCATCGGGCGCTCAGGGAATACCGGGAGCAGGCCGCCAGTTTGGCTACCCTCGAAGAGGAAATCACCAAAGGGACTCTGGACGTCAAAGAACTAGAGGCCACCCTGGCGGAGTTGGAGCTGGAAACCACCACACGCCTCCAAACTGCCATTGAACGCCTCACCAACTCCCTGCGCACTTACGTAAACCAACTTTTCGGCGCCGGAGCATTGTCAGCCGTGGAGGTAGGGAGCCGAGAGGGCGTACCTACCGGCCTGAAGTTGCGTTTGCAACCGCCTGGAAAGCAGACCCGCTCGTTGCAACTCCTGTCGGTGGGGGAGAGGACCATGGGGGCATTGGCGTTCCTGTTCGCCCTCATGGATGATGGTGAGGGGGGTCTGCCGATAGCAGTACTCGACGAGGTCGATGCGCCTCTGGATGAAGCCAACATCCGTCGTTACTGCCGCTTTCTCACGCGACTTGCCGAGCGGGGGACTCAGTTCATCTTGATTACTCACCAGAAGGCCACCTTCGAAGTAGCGGACACCCTCTGGGGGGTAACTACCGAGGAGGGCGTAAGTCGCGTGTTCGGCATTCGCAAGGCCGACTACGCCACCCCATTCCACTGATGGCGCTTCCTTCCCAGCTATCCTTCCATGTGGAGCATCACGAGGTCCTGGAATCCACTCAGGACCTCGTTCGTGCCCGCCTGAAGGCCGGAGAGAAGGTTGCCGGTTTGGTGGTGAGAGCCCAAGAGCAGAGGCAGGGGCGTGGCCGACGAGGTAGCTCCTGGCTAAGCTCTCCTGGGGGGAGTTACCAGAGCATCGCCATAGGTCGCCCCGCTCCCCCGAAACAACTGCGCACGGTACCGCTTGCCATCGCCAGCGGACTGGCCGAGACCTTCACGGCGGCAGGCTTGCAACTGATGATCAAGTGGCCGAACGATCTTTACTACCTGGGTGCCAAGCTCGGAGGCATTCTCGCCGAACACTACCGGCGTCACCTGATAATCGGCATCGGTCTCAACGTCGCCAATCAGGTTCCCCCCGGGGCGGCGACGTTACGGGGTTGGCGGCTCGAGGTGGTGAACGACATGGTTCTAGATGGCGTCCGCTTGGGGCTCGAGCTGCTGGAGCAGCCGAGCAGACTGAAGCAGAGTTACGCTTCTTTCGACCTGCTTTGGGGCCACCGGCTGCTGTTGGAGATTGCGGGGGAACGAGAGGTGGGTTTAGGGGCCGGGATTACCGAGGAGGGGTGTTTGCGGCTCGAGCGCGCTGGTGTCGTGCGGGTTTTTTGTGCCGGGCGGGTTATGGGGTTTGTTGCAGAGTCGAGCAGGTTGAAAGGTGGTGTGAAAAGATGAACGGCCGGGGTGTCTTCGGAGTGTTATTTTGGATAAGTATCCTTATCCAAACACCGGATTCCGGAGGGGAGAGGCCGTGAACGACCTCGTCAAATTCACCAGCACCGGCTACTACCAGGCTCGCGACTGGGCTCTCGAAAACGACCACGACCGCCGGCTTCGCGCCGTCAAGGCCGTCAGCACCCGCGACCACCAGGAACTCTGGAGCCTCACCCGCGCCTACCTCTTCCTGCACGGCGCCAAGGGCGGCAAGGTGAGCCGCCACACCCTCAAGGCCTACCAGCGCGGGGTCCTCGACCTGCTGAACGCCTGGCGGAACGAGAACCTCCTCAGGCCCGGAACGGACGCCGGCGTACTCTACGTGCGCATGCTCGAAACCCAGGCCAACC
>Ga0114931_10003488_pt1 | contig 19906 bp, 16 predicted proteins | sample 2SBtaG_FD_89579 | JGI IMG/M metagenome (GOLD analysis project Ga0114931, IMG submission 89579) | Deep subsurface microbial communities from Kolumbo volcano to uncover new lineages of life (NeLLi) - 2SBTROV14_V59a metaG | ecosystem: Environmental > Aquatic > Marine > Volcanic | place: Kolumbo...
CGCTGGGTGTTGCCTTCAGGCTGGTATGGAACCGATTCATCAGTGATATTAGCATGAATTTTAAGGTTCTCAGTGAGGTTTCCTTCCAGGTTCAGGTTGAGTGATGAGTTGACGAAAAGATCCTGGGTATTGCCTACAGAAATACCCCGGGTAAGTCTTCCTGAACTTGAAATATCTCCAAGATCAAATAATTCGTCGGGTTTGGCTAATCGATTTACCGCAGAAATGGTCGGGTGGGATGTGGTTGAATCCCCTGAACTATCAGCCAGTGTATCAGTAGAAAACACATGATTCAAAAAGGCAGGGAATACACGATAGCATACCTGATGAGTGATGCTCAATACCGGGGACTCAATAACAAATTGGTTTTTCCCTAAAACGTGAATGGTCAATAAGGAATCTTCAACTCCTGGAACAAAGATCGTTTCAACCGCGATGATCTGTCGATCAGAAAACACTTTTCCTTTCCCTATTTCTTTACATCTCCTGTTGTCCTGACCAAAAAGTAAGCCCGGAAATAGGACAATCAACACGGTTAGTCCTTGTCTTACATTCATTCAGCCTGCCATCGGTAATTCCATAATAAATGTAGTTCCATCTTTCTCTGTTGACTCGAACCAAATTGTACCGCCAATCTGCTCGATCCCATGTTTGGCTATAGCCAGCCCAATACCTGACCCTTTCTCCTTTGTACTGAATTTTGGAATAAACACCCTTTCACGGATCTGGTCAGGAATACCGGCGCCATCGTCTTGTATTGCTACTCTTATCATAGCTCTCTCCCTCATTAATTCCGAACTAACACGTATATGGACCACCTCCTGCTCAGGCTTTCGCGATTGACTTGCATTGATAATCATATTACTAATAATCCGACCCATTAATTTACTATCTGCAGTTATATATGCCGTTATAGTATGAAGATGTAACTCAATCTCCACACTCGGATCATTACTGAAAATTGCAGAAGTGTCTTCCAAAAGACTGATTATATCTACCTTTTCTGATTTTGGGATTGGCATTTTTGCGAAATCACTGAATGAGGTAACAATGTCATTAAGGATATTTAACTGATTGAGCAGGTTATTTAATATGGGCTTGATTTTTTCCTTCGACACTCCATTGCCTCCACCAGTTCTCATCAATTGCTGCATGGTTAGCTTCATGGGAGTCAATGGATTTTTTAGCTCATGTGCTACCTGCTGAGCAACTTCACGCCAGGCTGTTTCCTTTTGAGACCTTGCAAGTGCTTCCCGGCTTTCTTCCAGGTTGACCAGCATTCTGTTATAATCCCGTACGAGCATCCCAATCTCGTCATCCGATTCCCAATTAAGAGGTTCATTTCGTTTGGCAAAAGAAATCCTTTCGAATTGTTTGCGTATCAGAGACAAGGGAGAAGTGAGCCATTTTGAGGTAAGATATGTGGTTAGAAGGGCAACAATGAAAATGAGTACAAAAAGATTAAAGATGGTTGTCAGGGCTTTGATTCTACTGTGTTCCAGGGTAGTTTGAGTATTAAAAAAAGGAATTTCGAGTACCCCAATTAGTCGATCCGTATCCTCTGTTTTTATGCCTGCATAAGTAGCAAAATAGGTTAATTTTCCAATATTTTCTTCTTCCACCTGACTACGATCATCATGCTCAATGATATGTTCTCTCACAGCAGGATTGACAAAACCCGATAAAAGACCTGTCGCAAAAATGTCTGGTTGGGTAGTGGTGATCAAGGCCCCATCTACCCCATAAATCGAAGCATCAATTTGTCCATATGAAGCCATATCAAGAAGCTTGCCTGTCAGTTCTTCCCTGGAACCTACTCCGATCAAATAACCATCCAGCTGAGAAGCTATTTTTGAAGCCAAATTCTTGCTTTCACCAATTTTATTCTCGACTAGCTCTGTTTTGAACGATGAACTAATCAAACTCAGTGTGGTCAAGGTGACAACTATCAAAGGAGTTAAGAAAGCAAGATTTAAAAAGGTTTGGATTTTTGCTGTATAAGATAGGTTGCTTTCCCTTTTTTTACCAGAAATACCATACCCAGCCAATACAAGACCTGTAGGGAAAAGCAATACCAGTATGAGGAAAGACAAGTTAGATACGAATCGATTGAGCGACTCATCCACCTGGCTAACAACTACCACATTGTTTTTTGCACCTGATATCTTCAAATGCCAATACCCCATCTCCAACCAGGGTTCATTATCATGATGGGACGAAATGTCTAACAGATGATACTCATAACTATCGTGGCTTTGAACCAACTGCCCTCTGACAAAAAGTGCATAAGGATAATCACGACTTCGACCGAAGGTGAATCGATTATCCTTGAGCAGTTCCGGATATACATCCGTTGGGACCAATCGCTTTTGCCTGAATTCCATAACTACATAACCTGAAGTGATATGATTACGAAAAATTGGAACAAAGGCAATGTATCTTTTATTTCCAATCCCTCTGGTATTTCTGATAAGAAAAATACTTTGAAATTCCGTTTTGTTATGGTCGTTGGCAAACCGTTTTTTGATGTCCTGATAACGGGCATTGGATCCGAAATGCGGCAATCCTTCACCAGAAGGATAATAAAGGAAAACATTTATTGAATACTTGTTTAAATATCTGTTCAGATAAATTCTTCGAATTTTCTTTACAATCACTTCATTTGACAAAAATGGATTACCCAATCTCGACGCTATGAATGGATCTTTTTGTATTTCCTTTAACGATTCGTCAATCATGAATTCAGCCATATAGTCGTTGTCTTGTGTCAACTCCTGGGCATAAAGCTTCATAGAATCCAATTCTCGTTGGTGTTCAAATTTTGAAATACACCATGCTCCAACCAGCCCATCGAAAATGATAAACAAGAGAAAGTATAAGACCGCCTTATAATTTGCCTTAGGCAATTCCAATGGAAGGGCCGACCACTCAAGGATCACAAGAAGAATGATTGAAGGAAGCACCATATTGGCAAGAGGCAAATTAATAGCCAAGGAAATACCGGTAAACAATATTGCGGCAACCACCACATCTATTGTTTTTTGAATCAAATTAGCCTTTATGGAGAGGTAATACCTGATGAGAAGGTGAAAATACAGAAACGACGAAAGGGAAATAATCACAAACACCAAGAGGGTAAATACCTTAAAAGGGCCAAATTGGAGAGACTGAGTTATATCCAACGAGATCTGAGAATTATGATAGATTGCTCTCAGTTGAAGATATAGATAGTTGGGAATGAAGAACATGGCCAGAATAGCCATCACAGATATGTACCTTTCCCAACCCTTAAGTTTCCGGGTCTTGAACTTTGATATCCGGAGATATAGAAACAGAGCAATTATCAGCAGAAAGATGGTATTCAGCATCATATCACCAAACGAGCGTTCAAACCAGGAGACGGCAAAAAACTGTGAATTGAATACATCTACCCTCAGCACTGTCTCAGGAAACTCAAAAATGAACATCCCAAATTTGAGAACAATCCAATAGGCAACAATGAGCATCACCCCATAAATCAGCTTGTTTCGAATCCTGAATTGCAAGTACCATAGGATCAGGCCCAATGTAAAAGAAATGAGTGCCAGGCTGTAGATAATGCCCAATAAAACGTTGAAAAAAGAATTATTTACCCTATAATTTTTACCCACATTAACAGAGAAGAGGTAGGTGTTTTTAAGAATGATGGGCGTAAAACCCTTTTGTTTGGAAAACAGGAGACTAACGGATTCACTTTGGAATATTTTAGGATTGTAGATGTCCTGAAGATATCTGTTTTTTAGTGAGAATGAAGTTCGGATCGGTATCAAAGCAAAAACCTCAAATGTGCCTGAAAGGTTTTCAACAAACCATTTTCGAATGACGTACAAACTATTATTTAATTCTTTCGCCTTATACTGATACGTACCGTTTAGATCTGAATAATCCGGTACAATGTGATAATCCGACCAGATCTTTATCTGACCATTTCGATAGATGTAATATGGATAACTGGTTTTTGCATTAAAGTTGGATTGAATAAGATTACCATTGGAAGCACTGTCTAAAACAGGAATCATTTCCTGTTCTAGTTTAGTCACTTCTCTCTCCAGGGAGGATTCTATCAAGCTAGTATAATACTCACTTGCGTTATATCGATCACTTAAAAACCATTGTAACAAAACGCCCATCATAAGAAAAGCGATGGCTACCCCGAATACCCTCCCAGGCTTGGCTTTAAATACTCTCATATACAACAATAGTATAAGAAGACAGTAAAGTTAACCGGATTTCACATTTGAATGGCTTGTATTCACCATTTACTAGCTGCCGGCTATGATCATTCTCCTTCGAAATTAGTGCAAATATTTGCTCGCTACTCAACGATATTTACCAGACGAGGAAGTTCATTTACCGTTAATTAGAGCAAAAAAAGCCAGCTGGGACAGGCATTTAATTGATTTTTCAGGAACTAACTACAAATCCTCTCCAATTGATTTTGTCCGATTAGCATGGTGGTACCAAACCAACGCAATGGTCATCACGGCCAAGTAAGGTGCAGCAAACAAGTAAAGGATTCCAAGATTGAGGGTTGAAGCCAGATTTGTCTGGGCTCCATTGCTAACATTTGTTTCAAGTGTGGCTCTACACATGGCACACTGGGCCATGCCTTGAATGCTTAGAACCAGGGCGAAGAACAAGAATAAAATCCTCTGCATCCACTTCATCATGGCAAAAATAATCAATAGTAAGGACTAATTAGAAAATACACTATCACGCCTGTGATAGAAACATATAGCCACACGGGATACGCCCAATGAACTATTCTTTTATGTGATTTGCGTTGATTCTTCAACCCAAAATAAAGGGCCATTAGCACCAGTGGAAGACCGGCTATAGCCATGAGGATATGAGATATCAGGACAATCAGATAAATAGTTCGAGCCTCGCCCACAGCCATCCGCTCTACATCACTAAGAATTCCATCATGATTTACATCACCGTACAGTGTTGAAGGTACCTGGGAATGGTAGATCAAATAGGAAATTAAAAACAACCCTCCCAAAGCGAATGCCGTCAACATAGCATTTTTATGGGCCTTCTCCCGACCTTGTCTGATAAGAAAAAATCCGGTTATCAGGGTAATGAATGAAGTGGCATTCAAGGAAGCATTAATGACCGGCAGTTCTTTCAACCAGGAGTCGTTTTCTGCCGGATCCTGCACCCATAAGAATAAGGCAGCTACAATGGCTGGAACCATAATACTTATCCCAACTAGTAAGAGCACATTTTTATTCATTTTTGTTCAAACTGTTCTTAATCAGAATTTCCAACTCTATGGAGAGACGATCCATATCTTCAAGATCCTGGGCATCATAATATCCTCTTATTATTAAATTTTTGTCAATGAGGACAATCTTATTCCTGGGGACTTCCCTTAGTGGTTTATTTTCACCTAGAACAAGTTGACAGTTGATCATGTCACTTAATTCACTTTCTGTAAGGACCAAATATTCATCATTACTATTTTGAAGTGAATCAACGGTGGCAATACCCATCAAATTGATCATGGGAAACTCACTCCTGATTCTGGCCAACTGGCGTTTGGCATCTAAGCTGAAATATGCGGGAAAGTAGATGATGGTCCCTGTCTTATCCTGGTTTCTTAAGCTATCAGGAAAAAGCACCTTGTGAGGAATGGATTTATTTTCACACCCTTCCAATGGAATGCCATCCGAATACAACAAGGGAATATTATAATGGTTAACTCCGAAAGTTCTAAGGAAAAGATAAACCAAACCTGGGAAGGCAAGAGTTGCAATCAGTAAAAATATCTTTGATCGTGATCGCATGACTCATTTGGCGCCCCACTTAGTCAAAATATTCAGAAGCGCACGTCAAATATATAATGTCCTTCTGTGAGTAAAGCCACCAATAACCAAATTACAAGTATAAGCGGAAATATAACTGACCACCGCAGGCCTTTGGTTTCGTGGCCCAGATGCATAAATTCTGAAACGATATAAAAAGCCTTGATAATGGTCATTACAACGAAAATGGTTGTACGCAAAGGTGTTTCAGCCATGGCATACGCAATTATAAATTCACACAAAGTGACAATAAATAAGATGATCGCCACTTTGATCAGATGTCTGATTTTGGCTTTATTTAAAGGCTGAACAACAATTTTTGATTCTTCCGAAGTCATATTTTTTGCTAGTAAATTAAACCAAATAATAAAAGGTAAACACAAAAACCCATACAAGATCCACGAAGTGCCAATACAAACCTACTTTTTCAACCATTTCATAATGCCCACGGCGGTCATACACTCCCCGCACCGTGTTATAATAAATGAGGTAGTTAAGAACAACACCACTTAAAACATGAGTACCATGAAACCCCGTAATAAAGAAAAAGAAAGCAGCAAAACCAGCAGGGCCATATTCATTATGGGCAAGATTAGCTCCTCCTAATCCTGTTCCATGAATAAAATGCGACCATTCCCATGCCTGGCAACTCAAAAAAGTTATCCCACCAACAATGGTCCAAAACATCCATTTTTCCACATCTTTTCGATCCATTCGATGACCAGCTTCCACAGCCAATACCATGGTAACACTACTAAGAATGAGAATGAATGTCATGATGCCCACAAATACCAAAGGCAAGTGTTGATGGGTAAACGGTACTGCACTGAACACCTCCTCAGGTACAGGCCAGGATTCTGAACTGAACCGGATCGTCCCATAACTGACGAGAAGAGCGGAAAATGTGAAAGCATCGGATAAAAGGAATACCCACATCATCAATTTCCCATAGCTCACCTTAAAAGGCGACTTGCCTCCTCCCCAAAGATTTGTCGTTGTAGCCGTTACCGTAGAATCCATTCAGATATTAGTTGTTTAATAATAAAAAGACAAATAGATATATCCAAAGAGCATCAAGAAAATGCCAATAAGTGACACAAAGGCTCATCTGCAAAGAATTCCTGGAATGCACCTTGTACCTGATCGTCTTGATCAGCATAATAATCAGGTAGATAAGCCCACTGATTAGGTGAAAACCATGCACTCCTGTCAATACATACAAGAATGAACCTCCAGGGTTGCCTACAAAATATACATCATGGTCCACCATAATACTCCATACATATACCTGACCGGCCAAAAACAGAAGTCCAAGTAACAGGGTTATGGATAGATATACCTTTATACGGGAGATATCATCCCTTTTTGTTGCACGGTAGGCCCACTGAACCGAAAAACTACTCAACAGCAAAATGGCTGTTGTAGCCCAAAACTCGACAGGCAGCTTATATTGTAACCAATTGCCTTCTGCCTGGCGAACAATATATGCGCTTGTAAGTGAAGCAAAGATCATGACAATCGAAACCATAAAAAGCCATAACAGGAATTTTTTAGGATTGACTGACAGTGTCTTTTTAGGTAATTCAGTAATATGTATATCTTTAATCATCAAAGTTTGTCAAGTAAAAATGAAATCTGTACAATGGGCAGGTACAGGAAAGACCCCAACATGATTGACAGGGCTGCTTTACGAGTATCTGTTTTACCAAGAACGCATTGTTTCATCAGAAAAAATGTCTGTCCAAAGAAAAACGCCCCGGCAATAGTCACAAACAAGGCCGAATTGATCCCCGTGATACCAAATTTGGCGGGCAGTATCCCCAATGGGATAAGACAAAACGTATAAATCATTATCTGGAACGCAGTATTGATATTCTTGCCACCTCCTGAGGGGAGAAGCTTAAAACCTGCCTTACGATAATCCTCATCAGCCACCCAGGCTATTGCCCAAAAATGAGGGAATTGCCACATAAACTGAAGTGCAAATATCACCAGTGCTCCAACGTCTATTGATCCAGTGGCTGCGACCCATCCTATTAATGGGGGCAGAGCTCCGGGAATAGCGCCAGCCAGAACAGCGATAGGCCCTACTCTTTTGAGCGGTGTGTAAACAAAGCTATAGACCAGTAAACTTATTGCCGAAAGCAAAACCGTTAATGTGTTGGTTGACACAATCAGTAGTGTAAAACCAACAAGCCCGATAGAGCCTGCAAAAATTTTCGCCTCTGTCACTGTAATGCGTTGGGTTGGAAGTGGACGCATTGCTGTTCTCTTCATTAGTTTATCATACTCTCTTTCGAGGATTTGATTGATAGTGATCGAAGCGCCGGAAACAAGAAAACCCCCTAGAAATAATAAGCTTAAAACGCTCAGGTTAAATTGACTTGTACCCAGCAGGTATCCGAAGGCCGAAGAAAAAGCCACTAGAAATGATAAGCGAACCTTTGTCAATTCAAGGAGGGCCTTAACTCTTCCAAGTCCGGCAGCCATTCTCTCAGTATGAATAGATAGTTCACTCAATTTATTTATGACTTTTCAGGTTCGTCAATAGTAAGTCCATTTTCCTCCACCTCGACCTTGATATTTTCATTTTCATGAGGAAGGTTAGTTTCAGGAGTATCCGTGAATGGGATATGCTGTGGAATGAAATCCGGCATGCTCTCTATTTCTTCCTCAGTAAGCTTCTCCAAATATTCTTTGTTCACCGGCTTACTGTAATCATAAGGCCATCGATAAACCTTTGGTATGTCGCCTGGCCAGTTACCATGCCCGGGATGAATCGGTGTAGTCCATTCGAGGGTGTTGGAATGCCATGGATTAGCAGGAGCGCGTTTACCTTTGAATATGCTATAAAAGAAATTGAATAGAAAAATAAATTGAGCAAACATTGTAACTCCTGCTGAAACCGTGATGAATGCATTCAAATCGGTAAAGGAATTGAACATATCAAAATTAGTAAAGGAATAATACCTTCTGGGGAACCCTGCAATACCCAAATAATGCATTGGGAAGAATACCGAGTAAATACCAATAAATGAGATCCAGAAATGAATATAACCAAGTTTTGCATCCATCATCCTCCCAAACATTTTAGGGAACCAATGATAAACGCCCGCAAGCATTCCAAAAAAAGCTGCACTTCCCATCACCAAATGAAAATGTGCCACTACAAAATAGGTGTCATGCAATTGAATATCCACTGCGGCATTTCCAAGAAAGATTCCGGTAAGACCACCTGCTATAAAGAAAGAAACTAGCCCTATTGAAAACAACATGGCCGGTGTGAATACTATATTCCCTTTCCACAAGGTGGTAATATAATTGAACACTTTAATGGCTGAGGGCACCGCAATAATCAATGTAAGTAACATGAAAATGGAGCCCAGAAATGGATTCATTCCTGTAACAAACATATGATGCGCCCAAACAACGAATGATAAAAAGGCAATTCCCATCATGGAACCAATCATGGCCTTGTACCCGAATATTGGTTTCCTGGAATTTGTTGAAATAACCTCAGTGGTGATGCCTAATGAAGGTAGCAAAACAATATATACTTCCGGGTGTCCAAGGAACCAAAAGAGGTGTTGGAAAAGGATGGGACTTCCCCCCAAATTGGGGAGAGCCTCTCCACCAATGTATATTTCCGATAGATAGAAGCTGGTCCCGAAACTACGATCCAGGATCAACAACAAAGCGGCAGATAACAGAACTGGAAACGACAACAATCCAATAATGGCTGTCAGGAAGAAGGCCCAGATAGACAGAGGAAGTCGTGAAAAAGACATCCCCTCTGTCCTCAGATTGATCACCGTTGTAATATAATTGATACCTCCCAGCAGCGTCGAAACAATAAATAACGCCATGGCCACAAGCCAAAGGGTCATTCCCAGCCCAGACCCGGACATTGCTTGTGGCAAAGCACTCAGAGGAGGATAGATTACCCAACCGCCCGAAGCAGGACCTGTTGAAATGAACAGGGACGAAAACATGATCACACTGGAAATAAAAAAGAACCAATAGGAAAGTTTATTCATAAAACCAGAAGCCATATCCCTTGCCCCGATTTGCAGGGGAATTAAAAAGTTGCTAAAGGTTCCGCTAAGACCTGCTGTAAGCACGAAGAACACCATGATTGTCCCATGCATGGTAACAAGGGCCAGGTAAAAGGAAGTATCCAGCTTGCCGGTATCAGTAATCCACTGTCCAAGAATAGGTCTGAGCCATTCAAGGCTCATATCCGGAAAGCCTAACTGTAGCCGAAAGATGAAAGAAAGCATCCCTCCCATGAAGGCCCAAAAGATACCTGTGATCAGGAATTGCTTGGCAATGGTTTTGTGATCCTCACTGAATATATATTTCGAGACAAACGATTGCTCATGATGCTCATGGTCATGATTATCATTTTGGTTTTCAGCAGCTGTCATAGTTAAATATTAAATTTTTATAATGAAGCCTTTTCTGTATTGCTTTCCTCTTCGATCCCAGAGGCTACTGCAGCAACCTCTCTTAAATTTTCAGGAACTTTTGATAGATATTCCGGATTTAAAGACAACCATGTTTTCTGACTTTCTTTCCATTTTTCATAGTCTTCAGGCGTATCCACTACCACCAGGTATCGCATGGAAAAATGACCTTTTCCACAAATCTCGGCACAGGCAATTTCATAATTAAAATCAGGATTACCCGTCTCATCCCTCATCTCCTTGGTTGTTTTGGTCGGAACAAACCAGAACCGGGTAGGCATTCCAGGCACAGCGTCCATCTTTAACCTGAAGTAAGGAGCAAATACACTATGCAACACATCCCTGGCTCTTATTTTCAGTAATACAGGCTTTCCTTTCGGCAAGTGCATTTCTCTGGGAGTGAAGTCATCGAAGGAATTTTTGTCGGACAAATCCATCCCAAATATATTACCGGCATCAATTAGTTTATAATCATATTTGCCTAGTTTATTGTCAGCACCAGGATACCGGGTTTGCCAGGCAAACTGCATGCCCATAATCTCAATTACCTCTGCATTTTCCGGAGCCTTATCAGTCACTTCTGTCCATACATTTAAACCATACAGGATCAGGATAGTCAGCACCACAGCCGGGACTATGGTCCAGATAATTTCCAATTTTGAATTGTCCGGATAAAAACTCACTTTTTGCCCTTTGCGATATCGGTATCGAAAGGCAAAGTAAAAAAGAAGTACTTCGGTGACTACGAAAGCTATACCTGTGATAACCATAGTCCACCAGAACAGCAAATCGACGTCGACACCGTGGGCTGAGGCTATAGGCAATTTGTAGTCATCATACCAACTGTAGGAAAAATATATTGTTACAGCCCCTGAAATCAATAAAAATAACAACATCAGGACGCCATTAACATGATTGCTCCTTGATGCAGGGCCTTCTTTTTTCCCCTTAGCAACATTCACCATTGTACCGATCTTATAGATCAACAATAAGATGAACAGGAAAATGATTAATCCAGCACCTAACAAAATTTTGAACATATCTTAAGTATTAATTCTTGCGTTAAATATGATGGTGAAAACTCTCTTCAAGTGTAGGATGATTTTTCGCAATCAGTGGATAGCGCGCAAGGCTGGACAATACTACCCAGAAGAATGCTGCAATAAATACTAAAGTAATCCCAATTTCTATGAAGCCAAAACCTCCGTCGAACTTCATCACGCCTGGGGTGATCATCAGGTAAAAATCAAACCAATGACCAATTAATACAACCACACTTACAATTTTCATGGTTTCCAGCTTTCTCTTGGAATCCCTGGTCATGAGAAACAAGAATGGGAAAACAAAATTCACAAACAAGTTAAGAAAGAACACTGGGCTATATTGATCCACCTTTAAGCGCTGGACGAAGTAAACAGCCTCCTCAGGGATGTTAGCATAATAGATCAATAGAAACTGAGAAAACCAGATGTAAGTCCAGAAAATACTGAAGCCAAAAATTAATTTACCCAGGTCATGAAGATGATTTTCATTCACAACTGACAGGTATCCTTGTTGCTTCAAAACAACAACAATCAGGGTGATCAGCGCCAAACCTGCAACGAACCAACTTGCAAAAACGTACCAGCCAAACATGGTGCTAAACCAGTGTGTATCAATAGACATCACCCAGTCCCAGGCTGCCACTGAAGAAGAAACGGCAAAGAATACCAAAAACCATCCTGACATACTTCTGATCTTATACCAGTGAGATGTACCCCCTTCAATATCTTCCTTCAGAGCCTGCTTTTTCATCGCCATAAAAAAAAGAATCCAGGCTCCAATAAAGACGATCATCCTGGCAAGGTAAAACGGTAGATTCAAAAAACCTTTTTTACCGGCAATGACTTCATCATACTCAGAACCGCCCTTCACATATAACCCTTCATGGGTCCAGTGAAAAAGGTCATGCCTTCCAATCCAGAATACTACTACCACCATTACAAGAGCATAAGGCAGCCAATGGCCAAGGGCCATAGGTATTCGTATGAATGGTGTTGACCATGCCGACTGTGACGCATATTGAATGGCAAAGAATACCACTCCGATTACGCCAAGGCCTATAAACATCATATTGTTTATCCACAGGCTTGTGAGAATACGCTTCCACCATATGGCTGAGCCATGATGCTCTTCCTGGACTGTTTCTTCATGCCCCTGGGGCAGGTTCGAAACGCTGGCAACCATTTGTTCCTTTTTATCAATCCTGCTGGAAGCCTCATGCTCTTCTCCATGTTGGCCAGAAGGTAACACAACACCCAAAATGGTAAAGACAATACCCAGAACCAACAGGATGAACAAATTCTTCTTGGCCTTAGATGTGAATTCGTATCGTTCGTCAAGATTTGGCATAATCACTAATTTTTTTGTAGTGTTTGAACGTACCTTACAATTTCCCAACGTTCCTCAATGTTCAACTGAGAACCATGTGAACCCATCCTTCCTTTTCCCCATGTGATCACGTGAAAGATATGACCTCCGCTGACATCTCGCAAGGCAGCCGAATTGTAAGCAGGAACTCCAGCAAACTTCTCCCCAACAATCCCCGGAGTATGACCGTCAATACCATGACAATGACTGCAAAACTTACCATAGAGCACCTTCCCTTTTGCCAGCACAGCTTTGGTAGAGTCCAAAGGGTTTTTCAGGATTCGTGAAGCGAGGTCAAGGCTGTCTTTTGGAATACGATAAGGTAAAAATTTGCCCCTAGGAACCGTATTGGGAACAGGCAATCGCATGTTCATGGAATACGGATTATTCGGATTCGAACTGTAATACTCACCTATATCCTGTCCGGAGGAATTCACCCATTTACCTGCATCTTTATCAGTTATTTGTTTTAAGGGCTCATAAGCTACCGAATGATACATGTTCGGTGCATATTCCAATCCCTGATAATCCCCGTGGGCTTTACATCCTAACAAGGCCGCACTGGCTGCCAGGAACAAGGAAATATTGAAAAGATTTTTTCCCATGCTTTTTAAGCTATTTTTCTTCAAAACTTTTTCTGTTGACCTCCGTTGCACCGGCTGTTGTCAACATCTTATTTATGGCTTCACCTGATTTTTGGTTTTCTCCAAGATCAACCACTAAGACATATTTATCCTGAGTACATCGATTGTCAAATACCCGTGGTTTTCCCCAGGGTTTCAAATCACTTGCCACAAAAAAGGTAAACACCATACCAAAAGCGGCCAGCAACACCGTGAGTTCAAAAGTTACCGGGATAAAAGGAGGTAACGAAGCAAAATCCTTGCCTCCAATGATCATAGGCCAGTCATAACCCATCATCCAATAAAGCATCGTAAGAGCCAAAGTGGTGCCAGTAAGCCCAAAAAAGAAGGAGGCAATGGGAAGCCGGGTCATTCGATAGCCCAGCATGTCTTCCATACCATGAATAGCATAGGGAGTATATACTTCGTGGATCTTTACACCATCTCCCCGAATTGATTTAACCGCTGTTTTTAAAGCGTCCTCCTGATCGAATATTCCGACGATATAATTGATTCCTTTTTTCATCTTATTTCTTTTTTTCACCGTCACTATTCAAGATGCTCTTCACCTCAGCGATATTTACCACAGGAAAAAACTTGGCAAATAATAAATACGCTGTGAAGAAAAACCCCAGGCTGAAGGCGAAGACCCCTACATCATGACGGGTTGGATAGAACATGGCCCAGCTTGAAGGAAGAAAATCCCTATGGAGAGAAGTGACGATAATCACAAATCGCTCAAACCACATCCCTATATTCACTATGATGGATAAGATAAAAGTAGCCATAAGACTGGTCCTTATCTTCTTTATCCAAAACAACTGAGGTGACAATACATTAGCACTCATCATAGTTGCATAGGCCCACCAGTAAGGACCGGTTGCCCGGTTGATAAACGCATATTGTTCGGAAGGTACCTGTGAATACCAGGCAATAAAGAATTCAGTGATATAAGCAATTCCCACGATCGATCCGGTGATGATGATGATGATATTCATCAACTCGATATGCTGAATGGTGATATAATCCTCCAGGTTAAATACCCGGCGAGTTACAAGCAGCAGTGTTAATACCATAGCAAAACCCGAGAAAATAGCGCCCGAAACAAAATAGGGTGGAAAGATAGTTGAGTGCCATCCTGGGATTACTGAAGTAGCAAAATCAAAAGACACAATGGTATGTACGGAAAGTACCAGAGGAGTTGCCAGTCCAGCCAGTATCAGGGATACAGATTCATACCTGGCCCAGTCTTTGGCGCCTCCCATCCAACCCAGGCTTAAAGCACCATAAAAAAATCGAGAAATTTTTCCTGTTGCCCTATCACGAATTGTTGCAAAATCAGGCACAAGACCAATATACCAGAATACAAGAGAAACTGAAAAATAAGTTGATATGGCAAATACATCCCAAAGCAAAGGGGAATTAAAATTTACCCATAGAGAACCAAAGGTATTAGGTAAGGGAAGTGCCCAATAAAACCCAAGCCAAAGTCTGCCCATGTGGAACATTGGAAACATGGCAGCACAAATAACAGCAAATATGGTCATGGCTTCCGCTGCCCTGTTGATGGACATCCTCCATTTCTGTCTGAACAATAACAATACGGCCGATATTAACGTACCCGCATGACCAATACCTACCCACCATACGAAGTTGGTGATATCCCATGCCCATCCAACTGTTTTATTAAGTCCCCACATACCTACACCATCCCACAACAAGAGGACCACAGAAATTGCGCCTACTCCAAGTACCGCCAGCGTAATGGTCAGTCCTAACAACCAACTTTTGCTTGGAGGGGATTCAATCTGGCGACAAATGTCATCGGAAACGTCGGCCAGTGATTTACCACCGGTGATCAGGGGAGTTCGTATGGATGTAGATACTTCCATAAATGATTAATTATGCGTTTGATTTTTTTATTTCCTTGTTCCTTATCTTCGTTAGGTAAAGCACGTTTGGTTTTGACCCTACCTCTTCCAAAACAGCATAGGCCCGGGGTTCCCGCACTTTTCTATCTATGCCATAGTCTCCTTCAGTATTCTTTATCTTCAGCCTTTTGGATATGGCGCTATTCGGATCGTTCATATCACCAAACAAAATGGCATCTGCAGGACAGGCTGCCGCACAAGCCGTGTTAATATCACCGTCATTGGTTCTCCTGTCTTCTTTTTTAGCCTGTAGTTTGCCTAACTGAATACGTTGCACACACATGGAGCATTTCTCCATCACTCCACGTGATCGTACTGTTACATCCGGGTTAAGTACCATCTTGCCCAGGTCATTGTTCATGGCACTGTTTTTATCGAATTGCTCGTTGTCATGGTACTTAAACCAATTGAACCTCCTCACTTTATAGGGACAGTTATTAGCACAATAGCGTGTTCCTATGCAACGGTTATATACCATCTGGTTCAGCCCAGAGGTGGAATGCGTTGTTGCTGCTACAGGGCACACCGTTTCACAACCTGCATTATTACAATGCTGGCACATCATGGGTTGGAAAGTTACCTCCGGATTGTCAGACGCTACCATCATGGCATCGTAGTCTCTATCTTCAATCTGTTGTTTAGTAGCCGAAGTGCTGTAATACCGGTCAATACGCATCCAGTGCATTTCCCTTCTATTGATTACCTCCTGACGGCCGACAACAGGGATATTATTTTCCGACTGACAAGCCACATGGCAGGCAGAACACCCTGTGCATGAGTTAAGATCAACCACCATACCCCAGTGATGATCCGGATATTTATGTCCTTTCCATAAAGTAACTGTACCCGGAGCTACCTCTCCCTCTTCACTCATCCAGTTACCAATTTTTGGATAAACCCTGCCAGCATCAGGATGCTTCTTATACTCAGAAAGGACAGACTCCTGGATAATATTATCCCTTTCCATAAAAGTTTGATGCGTCTGTGTGCGAGCTATCTGATATTTGTCGTTAAGCACATCCAGTTCAACACCACTAGTCACCGCCAGATAGTGAGTTCCATTCAAATTACCAATTAACGAAGTGGCGTCAACGCCCAGGTCATTGGCTACATTGCCAGCACTTTTTCTCCCATAACCCAAAGCTATTCCGGCTGTTCCTTGCGCCTGTCCCGGCTGAATAATGACCGGTAAATTCAGTTTTAAGGTACCTACAATTATGTTGACCCTGTTCACCTTGCCTTCCTCTTCAACAATATTGTAGGCTTTGGCATCAGCCATTGAAATCGTCAGGTAGTTGTCCCATGTTGCCTTAGTGATTGGATCAGGGGTTTCCTGCAGCCACGGATTATTGGCCTGCGAACCATCACCGATAGCCACTTTTTGATGAAGGACCAGCTCAAAACCATCTCCCCTATAATTTTGCTTGATCAACACAGCAGCGCCTGTGAGATCAAAGGTAGGTTCGGTCAGTTTTGGAGTTTCAGCCTCTGTCTCATACACTCCATCCTGCAAACATTTATCCCAAAAGGATTGATATGTGAGTCCTGTCTTGCCTTCTCCATGCATTTCCTGCCAATGACGCTTGATGTAATCAAAATATGTATCGTTATTGCCTACCCATCTCAGAAGACTTTCTTCCTGTTGACGAGTATCAAACAGGTTAGAGATCGTAGGTTGGGTAAAACTAAAACTTCCGTTTTTCGGCTCTGCATCATTCCAGGATTCAAGGAAGTGAGTGGTAGGTGCAACATATGATACAATAGAAGCAGTTTCATCTTTTCGATCTGCAGTTGACACTGTCAAAGGTACCTTAGCCAGATTTTCCTCTAACTCTTTTCCTTTGGGATGATTATAAACAGGATTTGTATCTAAAAATAAAACAGCCCCATATTCGCCCTTCCCTACATTGCTAACAAATGCGTCCATAGCCGTATCATCACCCTGTCGAATGTTAGAATAATCTTCAAACGTAATGGTGCTACCATAGTTGTTCAGCAAATGATTGGTGGCTGCGACAACCTGCTGAATAGCAGGATCGTTTGATCCGGAAACAACCAACGAAGCTCCCTTAGAACTAACTAATTCAGATGCCGCTTTATTGATATGCTCATAGTCAGCGCCACCCTCAACAGCATCGCCTCCGGTGAGCTTTGCTACTGCATTATACAATGACAGAGCAACTTTTCCCTCCTCCGAAGGTTTTACCGGAATTCGATAGTCGGCATTAGCCCCGGTAAGCGACAGGTTCGACTCGTACTGATAATGACGAGACATGGATTTGACCTTCCCACCTATTTTGCGATTTTTGCTGTAGCCTTTGGTAAACTCGATAGGATCAATCCATGTCCCTAAAAAATCAGCCCCAAGGCTTACGATAATTCGGGCCTTCTCAAAATGAAAAGAAGGCAGTAAAGATACACCAAATACGGCTTTATTTGCTTTCAGCAAACCGGCAACCGACTGAGTGTCATAAACAATATGCTCGGTACCAGGGAATTTTGCCTGGAACTCACCCAGAACTTTTTTGGCTGACGGGCTAATTACCGTATGGCTAACCAAGGCAATTTTCTTGCCCTCAGAGGATGCTTTTTCTAAACCAGCCATTATTTCCTGGTCGAGATCAGCCCATTGGGTAGCTTTGCCATTATTCAGAGGTCCCTGCAACCTTTCCTTGTCGTAGAGCGACAGCACGGATGCTTCCACCTGAGTATTTACACTCCCCTGGGTTATCTTCGATAAGGTATTACCCTCAATTTTGATCGGACGCCCTTCCCGTGTTTTCACTACCACACTGGCATATTGCCCATTTTGCATCATAGTGGACGCATAATAATTTGGGACACCCGGATCAACATCCATGGGCTTATTTACGTAGGGTATGGCCTTACGAATGGGTGCTTCACAGGAGGCTAAAGAAACGGCCGCAACGCTAAATCCCATCAGCTTTAAAAAATCACGACGGCTGCTTGTTTCCCCATTCTCTTCACCCTGGATAGGTAAATATTCCGGAAATTCCTTGTCAGCATACTTAATGTACTCAGGATCGTTCTTCAGTTGCTCAAGGCCTTTCCAATAAATTTTTTTCTTCTCTTCCACGGTTTACAATATCATTAGAAGTTTTTCAGGTTAATAGTGGCATTTAGCACAATCAATTCCTCCGTTATCAACTACTTTCATCGGTTCCTTCCCTTTATGAAGTTCTACCAACTTATCATAATACCCATTGCCCTTCGTTTGCAACGGGGTCTTTCGATGGCAGTTCACACACCAGCCCATGGTGAGTAATGAATATTGCCGGACGACATCCATTTTTTCCACAGGCCCATGACAGGTCTGGCAAGCCAGTTTGCCCACTACTACATGTTGTGAATGATTGAAATACGCAAGGTCTGGCAAATTGTGTACCCGCACCCACTCGATGGGCTTATTGTCTTCTACAGCCTTATAGATTTTCGCTATCTCAACCTTTCCTGTTTTAGGCCCCTTAGTGATGGAACTATGGCAGTTCATGCAAATGTTGGGGGAAGGAATATTTGCATTTTTCGATTTTGTAACCCCTGTATGGCAATAGTTACAGTCGATTTTATTGTCTCCAGCATGTATCTTATGTGAAAACGCAATGGGTTGTTTGGGTGCATAACCCTGCTGGACTCCTATGCTGTATAATCCATCGATCACATTTTTCAGCACAATCATAGTCACCAGCGCTGCCACGATACCAATAAAAGCCTTGTTGCGTACAAGCTTACCCAGATTAAACATGGGTTGCACATACTCTTTGTCAGTATCAGATAAATCCTTTTTCTGTCTAAGATACTTTGATAACAGAGAGCTGATCATCACAAGGACCACCAACAAGATGATTAAAATCACTACTGCCCCAATAAGTATAGCATCCAGATACTTAGCGGGTATTGCTTGCTCTTGTCCTGCGGCAGATACCGTCTCAGAAGTTGCCGGGGCAGCCGCTTGCGGAGGATTTTCTGTCAGATTTTTAATATATGCCATAATCGACAATATCTCATCGTCAGTAAAAGATGAGAAGGCCGTCATCTGGACCTTGTTGTACTCTTCATAAAGATTATTTGCGTACTCATCACCACTGGCAATCACCTTCTGAGAATTTTTAACAAAGGCATAAATCCAAGGTAATTCTCTTCGCTCATACACATTATGCAAAGCAGGGCCTACCAGCTTACTTTCAACCCTATGACATGGCATACAATTTTGTTTGAATAGTTTCTCTCCCGCTGCCACGATCTCAGGATCATCCGGGACTGCTGACGCTTGACCTAATGCCTTAAATGAAGAGAAAAATATGATAACGGTAAGAAGAACGATAATGCGACTAGCATTATTTTTCAGAGAAATCTTACAGGGCATATCTAGGTTATGTGTAATAAAAATTTACTAAAAACTTAGGCGGTACAAATCTCTATCAAGGAATTATCTTTTCAAAGCATATGAAAAATCAATTTGTGAGATATATCACAGTCTCTGACCTTTCATTTGCCCGTTATTTATCTAATGATCAGTAGGTTCTGATAGATATTTTTTATTTAGAATCATTATAAATAGGCGTTATTTCTCTAAAAATGCACCGAAAACTTATCACGCGCTCTTTAAA
>Ga0114931_10003489_pt1 | contig 19900 bp, 19 predicted proteins | sample 2SBtaG_FD_89579 | JGI IMG/M metagenome (GOLD analysis project Ga0114931, IMG submission 89579) | Deep subsurface microbial communities from Kolumbo volcano to uncover new lineages of life (NeLLi) - 2SBTROV14_V59a metaG | ecosystem: Environmental > Aquatic > Marine > Volcanic | place: Kolumbo...
GCCCGCGCCGCCGCCGCCGGGACGGGTCGCGGTCGCCGCCGATCCGGCCTGGCCGGCGGGCTTCGCGGCCGCGATCGGCTACCGGGTCTTCGCCGGCCGCGCGATCCGCGTCGATATCGTCGAACGGATCGCCGAGCGGGCCTGGCGCGCGGCCCGCGCCGGCCCCTTCGCGCCCGACCCCGCGCTCGCCGCCATCGCCGGCTCGGGCGTCGCCGACTTGGCCGCAATCCTGATCGGCCTCGGCTTCAGGCCCCGGCCCGCCGATGGCGCGGGCGTGGTGCGTTACGCCGCGCCCAAGCGCGCCCGGCGCGGCAAGCCGGCGGCAAGGCCGGCGGTCGACGGCGATTCGCCCTTCGCCAAGCTCGCCGTCCTCCGCGAGGCGTCGTGACAGAGCCCGCGCCGAGCGCGTCCCGCTGCCGCATCGACAAGTGGCTGTGGCACGCCCGTTTCTTCAAGACCCGGACCCGCGCGACCCGGCTATGCGCCGCCGGCCGGCTGCGCCTCAACCGGGTGGTGGTGAGCAAGGCCCACGCGGCGCTGAGGCCGGGTGACGTGCTGACCTTTCCCCAGGGCGCTCATATCCGCGTCATCCGGGTCGTGGCGCTGGCGACCCGGCGCGGCCCGGCGACCGAGGCACAAATGCTTTACGAGGACCTGGCGCCGCCGGAAAGCAAGGCTAGGGAGAGCACGGAAACCGCCACCGATACCGCGCCGCGCGAGCGGGGCGCGGGGCGCCCGACCAAGGCCGATCGCCGGGCCATCGATCGCCTCGTCGGTCCCGACTGATCGTCGGCGATCAATCGGCGATATCGTCGCCGAGGTGGAACAGGCAATCGCCGCGCTCGGTGCGGCCGGGGATGCGCTTGCAGAGCACGATCCCCGAAGCGTCGAAGCGGACCTCGACCGGCGCCCGCCACGGAGTCTCGGGCGTGTGGACGTAGCCGGCGAGCTGGCCGTGCTCGACCCGCGCCTCGAGCTCGACCAGCGGCTCGAAGACGCCGTCGTCGGGCGCGTAGGTAAAAGAGGTGAAATCGCGCGCTTCGAGCATTCGGGTCGGGGCCGGCGGCGGTGTGTCGTCGGCGCCCGCCACCAAAACGCCGAGGTGGCGCAGGACACGGCGTATTCCGGCCTCGCAGAGGCGCAAGGCATGGGGCGTCACGGTGCCGCTACCGGCCATCTCGGTGGTCATGGCGATGACGTTCTGGCGCGTGGCGGCGCTCATGCTCGTATTGCCCGGTGAGTTGCCGCCCCCCGGGAACATGAAGCCATAGGGGGCGCCGAAGGCTTCGAGCAGGGCCCGGCGGGCGGCGCGCGGGCGGGCGTCCTCGCCGCGCATCATGATGGCGATCGGGGTGTAGATCAGCGACGAGCCGCCGCTGTGCAGGTCGAGCATGTAATCGGCCATCGCCAAGAGCACGCTTTCGATGTAATGCGCGATTTTGTGCGTTGGCGGGCCTTCCGGGTCGCCGGGAAAGGCGCGGTTGAGATTGCCGTTGTCCAAGGGCGAGGTCCGCAGCCCGGCCTTGGCGGCGGGGTAGTTGGCCATCGGCAGGATGATCACCCGGCCCCGGACATGCGCGGGCTCGAGGGTGGCGATCAGGCGGGTCAGCGCCACCTGTCCCTCGTATTCGTCGCCGTGGTTGCCGGCCATGAGAAGCACCGTCGGCCCCTCGCCGTTGCGGATCGAGACCAGCGGGATCGGCAGCCAGCCGTAAGCCGAGCGGTGGACCGAATGGGGCAGGCGCAGGAAATCGCACTGCTTGCCGTCGCGGTCGAAATCGATGGTGGTCGAGAGATGCGAAACGCTGGCCTTGGACATTGGGAACCGTTCTTGAAAGAGAAGGAAGAAGGAGCGCGGGCGGTCAGTCCTCGCGCGAGCGCGGATCGAGGGCGTCGCTCAAGCCGTCGCCGAGCAAGTTAAGCCCGAGCATGGTGATCATGATGGCGAGGCCGGGAAACAGGCTCATCCACCAGATGTTGAGCAGGATGTAGTCCTTGCCATCGAACAGAATCGAACCCCAGGTTGGCGTCGGCGGGCGCACGCCGAGGCCCAGGAAACTGAGCGCGGTCTCGGTCAGGATCGCCCAGGCGACCAGTAGCGTCGCCTGCACCGTGATCGGCGCCAGGCAGTTCAAGAGGATGTGCTTGAACAGGGTAACATGGGTGCGAAGGCCGATCACCATCGCCGCCTGAACGTATTCTTCTTCCTTCTGGGTCAGCACCGCGCTACGCGTTACCCGCGCCACCTGCGGAATGCTGACGATGGCGATGACGGCGATCACGTTGACCACGCTGGGGCCGAGCACGGCGAGGATGCCGATCGCCAGGATCAAGCCAGGAAAGGCCAGCAGAATATCCATCACGCGCATGATGGCGTCGTCGATCAGGCCGCCGGAATAGCCGGCGATGCTGCCCAGCATGATGCCGAACAGGGTGGCGACGGCGATACTGGCGAAGCCGACCAGGAGCGAGATGCGGGTGCCGTGGATGATGCGGCTCAGGAGATCGCGACCGTACTGGTCGGTGCCGAGCAGGAACTCGGCCGAGGGCGGTTGGAGCCGTGCGGTCAACAGGTGCTGGGCATTGGGATCGTAAGGCGAGATGACATCGGCGAAGATCGCCACCCCGATCATGAAGACGACGATAATCAGGCCGATCACCGACAGCTTGTTGCGGAACAGGGCGTCGAGGAACAGGCGCAACTGGCCGCGATGCGGCATCTCCTCCTCGGCGGCGACGATGGGCAAGACCTGGGGCGTGTCGACCATGGGCGCGCTCCCGATCTAACTGTATTCGATCTTGGGGTTGAGAAAGGCGTAGCTTAGATCGACGATCAGGCTGGTGACCACGAAGACGGCGGCGAAAAACAGGATCAACCCCTGGATAATCGGAAAATCGCGCTTGGCCAGCGCCGTGATCAGCTCGCGGCCGACCCCGGGCATGAAAAACACGGTCTCGGTCAGCACCGCGCCGCTCAACAGATAGCCAATCTGCATGCCGATCACGGTGATGGTCGGGATGATCGCGTTCTTGATCGCGTGGCGGCGGATCACCTGGCGCTCGCTCAGGCCCTTGGCGCGGGCGGTCTCGATATATTCCTGGCGCAGCACCTCGATCATCGACGAGCGCACCATGCGCATGGTGATCGCCGCGTAGGCCGCGCCCAGCGCGCCGGCCGGCAGGATCATCCCTTCCATCCCGGCCCAGAAGCCCTTGTCGAAATGAAAACCGCCCGGCGGCAGCCAGCGCAGATAGACCGCGAAGATGATGATGAAAATGATGCCGAGCCAGAAATTGGGAATGCTGACCCCCAACAGCGCGACGATGCGCGCGATGTGATCGGTCAGCGAGTTGCGCTTGAGCGCCGAGAGAATGCCGGCCGGAATGGCGATGATCAGCGAGACCACCAGCGAAATCGCGGACAGGATGGCGGTCACCGGCAAGCGGCTGGCGATGATCTCGCTGACCGGCTGGTTGGTGTAGAGCGAACGCCCGAGATCGCCCTGGAGGACATGCCAGATCCAAATCCCGAACTGCTCGTAGAGCGGCTTGTCGAGGTTCCATTCCTGGCGTAGGGCCTGGATTTCCTCGTCGGTGGCGACATCGCCCAGAAGGGCGATCGCCGGGTCGCCGGGGATCAGGTGAATGAGCGAGAATACGACCAGCGAGATACCGAGAAACACAGGCAGCGCATAGACCAGCCGCTTGGCCAGATAGTGCCAAAAGGTCATCGAACTCTCCCGCCATCGGACCCACCGGCCGGTCGCCCCCGTCCCCCGCGCCGAGGGAAAGGGGCGCCGCCGGCGCGAGCCGAAACCCGCTTCGGCTTACGAAATATCGGTCTCCCACCAATTGCTGTCGTTGGGCAGCGAGACCTTGTAGTTGGTTACCGCATCGCGCCAGGCGTCGGTCGAATCGACGAAGACCACCTGGATATAAGGCACCTGGTCGGTGAGAATGGTCAGGAATTCGCTCATCAATTCCTGGCGCTTGTTGACGTCGAGCGTGGTCATGAACCGCTTGAGAATCCCGTCGGCCCTCTGGCCATATTCGTCGGCCCAGTAAAGGGTCCGCGTCGGCGGGGTGTAGAACAGCAGTGGATTGACCGGGCTGTAGCCGAAATAGGCCGCGTTGAGGTCCTCGTAGGAGGCGGAGTAGTCCTTCTTGCGCATGCGCGCGAACATCACGCTCTTCTCCAACGGCTCGATGGTCATCTTGACGCCGATGTCGGCGAGGTTGGCCTGGATCACCGTGAGCTGCTCGACGAACCAGCCCTGGCCGGTGGTCAGGCAGGTGAACTCGAAGCCGTCGGGTTTCGAGCTCTTGGCCAGGAACGCCTTGGCCTTGGCCGGGTCGTAGGTCATCCGGGTCATGCCGTCGGGATATTTCTTGAGCGGTATCTGCGCTTCCAGCATCGGCGCGACGGAGGGCTGGGCCATGCCGAAGAAGACCTGGTTGGCGATCGCGTCGCGGTTGATGGCGTAGCCGATGGCGCGGCGCAGATTGACGTCGTTGAAGGGCTCGGCCGAGGTGTTGAAATACATCTGTTCGGCCTGCGAGCCCGACCGCTGGCCGACCACGATCCCCGGCGCCGCCTTGAGCTGGGCCAGGTTGCGAGGCGGGATTTCCTTCATCATGTCGACCTGACCGGTGATCAGGTTGGTCACCTTGATGGTGTCGTCGGGGATGACCTGGATGACGATCTCGTCGAGCTTGGGGATGCCTTGGCGGAAGTGCTTGTCGAAGCGCTTCAACACGATGCGATCGTCCTTGAGCCACTCGACGAGCTCGAATGGCCCCGAGCCGACCGGGTTGCGGGTGAAGTCCTTGCCGAACTTCTCGGCCGCCTTCTTCGAGATCACCTTGCACAGCGCGGTGACCTCGGGCAGATCGCCATAGGGCTCGGAAAGGCTGAACTTGACCGTATACTTGTCGACCGCCTCGACCGCCTCGACCGACCCCAGCCACAGCTTGAGGAAGAACGACTGGCCGGTATCGATGACCCCGCGAATGGTGTCGAAGGTGTAGACCACGTCCTCGGCGGTGAGCTCGCCGTAGCCCTTTTGGAACTGCACCCCCTCGCGCAGATGGAAGATATAGGTGCCGTCGTCGGGCTGATCGGGCGGCCCCTTGGCGAGGTCGGGGAACAGATTGCCGTCGGGGTCGTAGTTCATCAGGCCGTTGTAGACCTGCTTGGTGACGTTGAGCGCGGTCACGTCGCTCGACTTGCGGACGTCGAGGTTCCAGGCGTCCGAACTGACCGCGACACGGAGCGTCTTGCCGGCCGCATGGGCGGTGCCGGGGGCCAGGATGCCGGGACCGGCGAAGGCGAGGCCGCCGGACATGGCCATGTACTTCAGGAACTCGCGTCGGCGAACGTCGTTGGTTTTCATGGCTACTCCCTTTCTCTTTTATTGCCTTGGTTGACGCCGGACGCGGCGAGAGCGCGTCGCGACGGGTTTCCCCACCGTCGGGTCAATAAAGGTGGCAGGACACGAAATGGCCCTCCCGAACTTCCTTCAAGACCGGTGGCTCGCGTCGGCAGATGTCCATGCATTTGCGACAGCGCGGATGGAAATGGCAGCCCGAGGGCGGCGTCAGCGGCCCGGGGATTTCGCCCTCGAGCAGAATTCGGTCGCGCTTGGCCCGGGGGTTGGGCACCGGGATGGCCGAGATCAGCGCCTCGGTATAGGGGTGCAGGGGCTCCGCGTAGAGGCTGTCGCGATCGGCGATTTCGACCAGCTTGCCGAGATACATCACCGCGATCCGCTGACAGAGGTGCTGGACCACGTTGAGATCGTGGGCGATGAACAGATACGAGAGCCCGAACTGGCGCTGGAGGCGGTGCAAGAGGTTGAGCACCTGGGCCTGGATCGAGACATCGAGCGCCGACACCGGCTCGTCGGCGATGATCAGCTTGGGGTTCAGCGCTAGGGCCCGGGCGACGCCGATGCGCTGGCGATGGCCGCCCGAGAATTCGTGCGGATAGCGGTTCGACAGCCTCGGGTTGAGCCCCACGATCTCCATCAGTTCGCCTGTCCGGCGACGGATTTCGGCGCGGTCGCCGAGGCCGTGGGCATGCATCGGCTCGGCGATGATATGGCCCACCGTGAGCCTTGGGTTGAGCGACGAGAAGGGGTCCTGGAAGATGAACTGAAGGTCGCGTCGGAGCGGTCGAAAATCGCTCTCGGGCATGGCCAGGATCGCGCTGCCCTCGAAATCGATCTCGCCGTCCGTGGCGTCGATGATGCGACAGATCAGGCGTCCGGCGGTTGTCTTGCCCGAGCCCGATTCGCCGACCAGCCCCAGAACCTCGCCCTTGTGAATGTCGAAGCTGACGTCGTCGACCGCCCGCACATGGCCCTTCACCCGCGAGGTGATGACCCCCTGGCGGACCGGAAAATATTTCTTAAGGCCGCGCACCGCGAGCAGCGGCGCGTCGCCATCGTTGGCGCCGAGGGCGGTCACGACGCCACCACCGCGTCGGCATCGACGGCGTCGGCGGCGGGCAGCCAGCAGCGCGACAGATGGCCGCCGCCGAAATCGCGGGTCGGCGGGCTCTCGTCGCGACAGCGCGCCATGCGGTGATCGCAGCGCGGGGCGAAGGCGCAGCCCTGCGGTAGGCGCGAGAGATCGGGCGGCTGGCCGCGAATCGGCTTCAGTTCCTCGACCCGCTGCTCGGGCGAGGGGATCGATTGCAAAAGGCCCTGGGTATAGGGATGGCGCGGGTTGTCGAACAGGTCCTCGACCCCGGCCTCCTCGACCACCTGGCCGGCGTACATGACGCTGACCCGGTCGCAGATTTCGGCGACCACGCCGAGATCGTGGGTGATGAGGATGACGGCGGTATCGTGCTCGCGCCGGATCCGCCGGATGAGGTCGAGGATCTGCGCCTGCACGGTGACGTCGAGCGCCGTGGTCGGCTCGTCGGCGATCAACAGGTTGGGCTCGCAGGCCAGCGCCATGGCGATCATCGCCCGTTGGCGCATGCCGCCCGAGAACTGGTGCGGATAGTCGTCGAGCCGCTCGGCGGCGGCCGGAATACGGACCGCGTCCAACAGCGCGATCGCCCGCTCCCGCGCCGCCCGCTCGGTCATCCCGCGATGGCGGACCAGCACCTCGATGACCTGGCGGCCGACCCGCATGGTCGGGTTGAGCGAGACCATCGGGTCTTGGAAGATCATCGAGATGCGATCGCCGCGAATATCCTGCATCTGGCTCGCGGACAAGCCCGCCAGATCGACGCCGTCGAACAGGATGTGGCCGTCGACGATCCGTACCGGCGGGTCGGGCACGAGACGCAGGATCGAGCGCGCGGTGACGCTCTTGCCGCAGCCCGATTCGCCGACGATGCCGAGAATTTCGACTCGGTCGACGGTAAAGCTCACCCCATCGACGGCCTTGACGATGCCGTCGCGGGTGAAGAATTGGGTCTTGAGGCCGGCGACCTCGAGAAGGGGGTCGTGGCCGGCCGCGCGGGCTTCCATAACCGCCGCGTCCATACGTCTTTCTTGGCTTCCCTGTTTTCGACCGTCGCTTCCCGTCCTCCCGTCCGATCGAGCCTAGCCCAATGTCGGAATCAAGTAAACGTCCGCCCCGCCGCCCGTGAGCGGGTCATAAATCTATGTTCATGTCGTGAACATTCGCTCGAACAGCCGCCGGGCAAGGTCGCCCCTGTTAGGCGCGACGCCAGCGTGGAACGAATGGCCGGTTCGCGGCAGCAACTCGAAATCATAGCCCGTATCCAGGCCCCGCGCCCGTGCCGCCTCGGTCATCGCCGCGATCCAGTTGCGCGCCCGGGCGAGCCGCGTCCGTCCTTGGCGGCGGTCGATCCCGTCCGCCGTGTTGAGGGCCGGGTCGCGCGCCGTGTCGCGGGCGCCGACGAAGGCGACCGCCGGCAGCCGCAGAATAGCGGCCGGATTGAACGCCACCCCCGGCAGCCGACCACCGAGCCGGAGCCCGTGCGGATAGACCAGATCGGGGTCGGGAAAGGTGTACCAGCCGGCGGCGCAAACCGCCAACGCCGCCACCCGGCGGGGATAGGCGAAGGCGTAGCGATGCGCGAACTGGGCGCCGCCCGAATAGCCGGTCAGGAAAAAGCGGTCGCCACGCGCGCCGGTCAGGGCGACCACCTCGGCGACGATGGCGTCGAGCGCGATGTCGGCGCGAACGCCATGGCCGCGCCGACCCAGCCGCTGATAATCGGGAAAGCGCGGGCGCGAAAAGTGCGGCGCGATCAGCACCACGCCATGCCGCTCGGCCTGGGATGCCAGGGCTTCGGCGTGCTCGTGGGCGTTGCGCGATATCCCGTGAACGGACACCAGGATCGGCGCGTCGGGATGATGGTCCTCGGGAACATAAAGATAATAGTCGAGGCCGGGATCGAGGGTGTGTCGGCGATGGGTCACCACCCCCGGCGAGACCGACCGTTCGAGACGGTCGGCGCCGAGGCGCGCCGCCAGCTTCCGCTGATCGCGGGTGATCCGATCCTGGGCGAGCATCGGGGGAGCGTCCATCAGGCGGCCCGGGGGGCGTCGGGACGGAACAGCCGCGCGGTCGGGCCGTCGCCGGCGAGCAGCGCCGCCGGCGCGCCGCGCTCGACGATGCGGCCGTCGTCGAGATGCCAGACCTCGCTGGCCTCGGCCAGGCGGCGCGGGTCGTGGGTAATCATCAGGACGGTGCCGCCGAAGTCGGCCAGCACGCGGTCGAGCGCCGCGCTCATGCGCGGGTCGAGGTTGGCGTCGGCCTCGTCGAGCAGCAGCACCGCCGGCGCCCGCAACAGCGCCCGCGCCAGGGCGATGCACTGGCGCTGGCCGGCCGAGAGATTGGCGCCGCCACCGACGATGCGGGTGCGCAAGCCGTCGGGCAGTTCGGCGACGATGCGATCAACGCCGCAAAGCGCCGCGATCCGCGCCACCTCGGCATCGCTGGCGGCGCGACCGCCATAGCGAAGGTTGCGATCGATCGAGCCCCGGATCAGCGGCAGGTCGGGCCCGACCATGGCCACCGCGCGGCGGACCGAGGCGAGGCGATACCGGGCGATATCCTGGCCGTCGAGGAGAATCCGCCCCCGGCCGGGCTCGATCAGCCGCGCCACCAGCGCCAGCAAGGTCGATTTGCCGGCGCCGTTGGGGCCGACCAGGGCCACCCGGGCGCCGGGCGCGGCGATCGCGGTAACGCCGGCGAGACAGTCCTGATAGCCGACCGCCTCGAACGCCAGCCGCCCGGCCCGGGTTTCGAGGTCGTCCCGCGTTCCGGCCTCATCGAGCATGGCCGGCGTGGCCAGGAACTGGCGCAGCTTTTCGCGCGAGACCTGGGCGCCATTCCAATATTCATAGGCCCGACCGAGATCCCTCAGGCGCGGGGCCAGCAATCCGGCGACCAGGATCGCCGCGACCACCACGCCGAGTTCGGTGCGCCCGCCGGCGACGCCAAACGCCCCGACCACCATCACGGCGGCGGTCGCGATCGCGGTGGCGGCCTCGGTCAGGGCGCGCAACTGGCCGATCCGCCACGCGCGGCCGACCATGGCATCCATCAGCCGCTGGCCTTGCCGATCGACCCGGCGGCGCTCGCGGAGCGCCTGGCCGAAAACCTGGACCACGGCCACATGGGCGATCTTGTCGTTGATGTTGGCGGCGATACGGGCACGATGGTGGCGAGCCTCGCGGGCCGCTTTCTGGATGCGCGGCCCAAGCCACAGGCCGAGCGCCCCGGCGCCGATCATGACGGCGCCGACGGCGATCCCGATCATCGGGTCGAGCACGATCAGGGTGGCCACCGCGATGACGCTGGCCAGCCCACTGATGGCCAGCCTGGCGAAGCCGGCGCTGATCCACTGGCGCAGAGCCGTCAGATCGCCGACGAAGCGCAACATCACCGCGCCGGTGCTGCGGCGCTGGGCCTGGCGTGGGCTGAGCCGGCTGAGATGACTGAACAACAGCGAACGTACCTCGCGGACATAGTCCTGGCCCAGGCGCTCGGCGTCGACCCGCTCGGTCAATCGCAACCAAGCGTTGATCGCCGCCGTGGCCACGAGGGCGCCGCCGAATAGGGAAATGCGCATCGCCGACGGCTCGGCCGACGTGGCCACCAGACGGTCGAAACTCTCCCTGACCAGCAGCACCGCCGCCACCGTCATCAGCGCCTGACCAAAACCGTTGGCGATCAGACGCGCGAGCAACCGCCGCCGCGCGCCCTGGGCGATCGCCGGCAGTCTCATCGTCCGGCGCTCACGCCGTCAACCGCTGGCCAACGCCAAGCCGCTGGCCCGCGCCGGGCCGATCCCCTGGCAACCAGCCACCGGCCAACAGGGCCTCGCGATCGTAGAGCGCCACGTCGAGCGCGCCCTCGGCCTCGCGCGCGGACAACGCCGACGCGGTGACGACGCCACTCACCAGCGCCACCTCGAGGCCGCGTTCGGCGAGCCAGCGGACGCCGGCATGGGCGCCCATGGCGTCGCCGGCGGCCAGGACGATGTCGTCGACGGTGGCGCGGAAGCGCTCGGAGGTCACCAGATCGGCGGTTTCATCGAGGAACAGACCGTCGGCGATTTCGATGACGATGGCGTCGACCTTGGCGTCGCAAAGCGTCCCCACCAGGGTCGCCAGGATGTCCTGAATGGTCGCCGCCGACAGCTTGTTGGTGGTGGGATAGCCGGCATCGGTGAAGTCGAGCACCCGATGGGCGCCGGCGTCGGTCATCGCCCAAACATCGCCGCCGGCGCCGGTGCCGGTGATCTTGGCCGCCCCGACGCGGCGCCCGCACAGGGTCATGCCCTTGATCAGGGCCGCCGCCGTGGTCGTCTTGCCGGCGTTCATCGAGGTCCCGATGACGGCGGTGACCGGCGGTCGCCGCGACGGCGGCTGGCGCTTGGCGAGCCCGAAATCGGCCAGATTGAAGGGCCGGCCGTCGGCGTCGGCGACCAAGCCGATGGGCATGATCTCGGTCGGGCACTTCATCTTTCGATGTTTCGTCAGACAGAGCGCGGCGATACCGCCGGCGGCCACCAGATGACAGGGGCCAAGGTCGTCGGGCACCACCGCCTCGAACTGATCGACCGCGTAGCGGTTGCCGAACGCGACCACGATCTCGTCGCCGGGATAAAGCAGCGCGCGGCGGCCGTTGGGTAGCTCGATCCGGGTATGCTGACCGATGCGCGTCACCTGGGCCAGCACCAGGTCGCCGGCACGGGGACGCGGATCGCCCGCCGTCGGCGTTCCGGTCAGCAGCGTCGTCGCCACGCCGGGTTTAAACCGCCGCGTGGCGAAGGACGGCTTGGCCTTGATCAAGCGCGCCCGATCGAAGGCGACCGCGCCAGTGGCGAGATCGGAATTCATGGCGGGATCGTTCTCCGAAGGGCGCGGCTGGATTCCCGCCAACTTGGTCACAGTGGCCATAAAATATACTAAGCCTCCTCGTCTGCGATATGCCGTGGACTGGGTGATAGCCGGTCATCATCAGGCTGTCTGTGCGAATGATCACAGATTTTCAGGATTATATCTAATCATTTGATATGGTTAATAAATTCAATCATACAGTGGGTCGATTGGCGATCCGGGAAGCGGCTGGCCACGGCATATGCCCCGGAAATTGGGGGATGTGCCCAAGCGGCTATTCCGGCGCCGGCGGCGCGAGGCAATCGGGGTCGTCGTGGCGCGCGTTATTGACATGGCGGGCGACCGGATCGGCGCGCAGATCGGCGCCGGCGTAGGGGATCAAAAGCGTCTTCGATCTCTCCGCCGGGGTCTCGCCGAGCCAGGCGTCGTGGGCGGCGGGCGGCAGGATCACCGGCATCCGGCCGTGGATCGGCCGCAACGCGGCGCTGGCCTCGGTGGTGATGATGGAGGCGGTCTCGACGGTCTCGCCGTCGCCGCGCCAACGCTCCCACAAACCGGCGAAGGCGAATGGCGGGTCTTTCTCGAGATGAATGAAATAGGGCTGCTTGGGGCCGGCCTCGCAGTTTTGCCATTCATAGAAGCCATCGGCGGCGATCAGGCATCGGCGATGGCGAAAGGCGTCGCGAAAGGATGGCTTCTCGGCCACGGTCTCGGCCCGGGCGTTGATAAGCCGGGCGCCGATCGCCGGGTCCCTGGCCCAGTGCGGGATCAGCCCCCAGCGTAAGCGGACCAGGCGGCGGCCGGCGGGGGTCATGCGGATGGCGACGATCTCCTGGGTCGGGGCGATGTTGTAGCGCGGCGCCAAGTTAGGCAGGGCATCGACGCCGAAGGCCGCCGCCAGGCGGTGAGCCGGTGTCCGCAGGGTGAAGCGGCCGCACATGGCGTGATCCTAGCCTAGCCCCACGCGCGATAAAACGTCATGCGCGGCCGCCCGCCATGCCCCGCGCGGTCAGCGCCAGCCGACGCGGTCGGCGAGGCGCACCGCGGCGGCGTTGTATTCGCCCAGGAGCGACAGGTTGAGATCGTCGGCCTTGAAGCGCCCCCAGGCGGCAACCACCGGCGACCACGGCACCCCGGCGCGAACCGGGTATTCCTGGACCACCTCGGCGTAGAGCTTCTGAGCCTCGGGGCCGGCCAGGAACTCGATGAAACGAATCGCCTCGGCCCGGTTTCCGGCATCGCGCACGACGCCCGCGCCGGAGATGTTGACATGCGCGCCGCGGCCGTCCTGGTTGGGCCAGAACACCGCGACCTTGCTCGCCGCCTCGCGGTCGCTGGCCTTGGACGAGGTGACGAGGCGCGCCAGATAATAGGTGTTGGCGAGCGCGAGATCGCATTCGCCGGCGGCGACGGCGCGGATTTGATCGCGGTCGCCGCCCTGGGGCGGACGGCCGAAATTGGCGACCAGGCCCTTGGCCCAGGCCTCGGTCGCCGCCGCGCCGGTCTCGGCGATCATCGCCGCCAGCATCGATTGGTTATAGATGCTGTTGGACGAGCGCACGCAGATGCGGCCCCGCCACTTGGGATCGGCCAACGCCGCGTAGGTCGAAAGCTCGGCCGAGCGCACCCGGTCCTTGGCGTACATGATCGGCCGCGCCCGCATGGAAAGCCCGAACCAGGCCCCGTCGGGGTCGCGGTACTGGGCCGGGATCGCGGCGTCGAGCACGGCCGAGCGCACCGGCTCCAGGAGCCCCAGTCCCTTGGCCCGCGCCAGCCGCCCGGCGTCGGTGGTCAACAGCACGTCGGCCGGTGTGTTGCGGCCCTCGTGCCGGAGCCTGGAGATCAGCGCGTCGGCCTTGCCGCTGACGATGTTGACGGTGATCCCGGTCTCGGCCTCGAAGGCGTCGAGAAGCGGGCGGATCAAGACTTCTTGACGGGCCGAGTAGACGTTGACCTCGGCGGCCGCGGCCAGGGCCGGGCTCAAGCCCAACGCAAGGAGGACGGCCAGGGCGGTGGTTTTCATGGTTTGCATCCTCGTGCTGACGCCGGGGCTCGGATGTGCCTTCTCACGCGATCCACCTTTCCACGCTGGCGATCTTTCCACGCTGGCGAAAAGTCCGTCGACCCCTGATTTCGGGTCGGTGGCTCGCTCTCGCCCGCGCGGGCGGCGGACGAGAGCATGATCGCGCAAAACGGCGCCCGATGACACGGTAAAACATTCGACAAATACGCGAATGCAATTCATTCGCGTTCGCATTTGCTTCAATACGCCTGGCGGAAGCCCCCTGTCAAGCGTGTTCGGGGGGATCAGGGATCAGAAGTCGGGGGTCGGGCGTCGGGGATATAGGACGGTTTCCGATTTGGAAACTAGAGCGCAATCCGAATAGGAGGAACCACCCGGATCGCGCCAGAGCCCGCAAGCGCGGGCCGCCGCTCGCGCGGCGGGAGCCCGCGTGGCGCTTGAACGTAGAACCACTTTACCGCGTAAAAATCACCGGAAAATGGTTTAGCGACCGGTGAAGTGGGGTTCGCGGCGTTCGGCGAAGGCGCGGAGGCCCTCGCGCAGGTCGTCGGAGGCGAAGCAGGCGAGGATTTCGGCCTCGACCCGGGCGCGGTCGAGGGTGCCGCGCGAGATCGCGACCAAGGCCCGCTTCATGCCTTGCACCGCGCGCGGCGCGAGCGCGGCCAGGTCCGCGGCCAGGGCCTCGGCGCGCGCGGTCAAGTCTGACCTGTCGACCAGCCAGTCGAGAAAGCCGATCCGCCGCAGCTCGTCGTCGGCGATCGTCTCGGCGGCGAGTAGCAGGCGACGCGCCGGCCCGGGGCCAAGCCGGGCGACGAAGCGGCCGAGGCCGCCAACGTTGTACATCACGCCGAGGCGCGCCGCCGGCAGCCGCAGCGTCATGCCGCGCGCGCCGATACGGAAATCGCAGGCCAGGGCGAGATCGGCGGCGGCGCCGTAGACGCCGCCGTTGAGCGCGCAGATGGTCGGCAAGGGAAAGTCTTCCAGGCGCGTGATCAGGCGTTCGATCGGGTTGCCGCGCCAATCGGTCTCGAGCACGTCGCCATGGGCGAAGCCGGCGCAGAAGACGCGTTCGCCGGCGCCGGTGAGGGTCAGGACGCGCAAGCCCGGCCGCCCCGCGAGCGCCTCGAGCAGGGTCTCCAGCGCGGCGAGATCGGCGACCTCCAGCATGTTGCGCTTGTCCGGGCGGTCGAGCGTGATGGTCGCCCGATCGGCCGCGACGACGACCCGGAGGTGGGGACTTCGCGGCAGTGGCGGCGGCGCGGTCATGACCCGTCGTTCCCACCGCCCCCGCCGCGCGCCAGGGTAATGGTGATCGGCACGTGGTCCGAGGGGGTGTCCCAGCCGCGCGCCTCGCGCAGCACCTCGGCGCCGATCAGCGCCTCGGCCAGGGCCGGCGTCACCCAGGCATGATCGAGCCGGCGGCCGCGGTCGGCGGCTTGCCAATCGCGCGCGCGATAGCTCCACCAGCTATAGAGCCGCTTCTCGGCGGGGATGAAATGGCGGACCACGTCGAGCCAGTCATGCGCCGCCTTGAATCGTTCCAGCGCCGCCACCTCGACCGGGGTGTGGCTGACCACCTTCAAGAGCGCCCGGTGCGACCAGACGTCGGTCTCCAACGGGGCGATGTTCAGATCGCCGACCAGGACGAAGCGGTTGAGCGGCGCCTTGCGGGCCGCGAACCAGTTGGTGAGTTCGGCCAGGAACTGGAGCTTGTGGGCGAACTTCGGGTTGGCGACCGGATCGGCGACGTCGCCGCCGGCGGGGACGTAGAGCGAATGCACCTCGGTGCCGTCGGGCAGGGTGGCGGCGACATGGCGGCCATCGGCGCGGTCGCACCAGCCGCGCGCGGCGGCGTCGGCCAGCGGCGCGCGCGACAGGATCGCCACCCCATTGTAGCCCTTGAAACCATTGATCGCGATGTGCGGATAGCCGAGCGCCGCCACCGCCTCGGCCGGGAAGGCATCGTCGACGACCTTGGTCTCCTGGAGACAGATGACGTCGGGATCATGCGCCGCCACCAGCGCCGCCAGGCCGTCGAGCCGCTTGCGGATCGAGTTGACGTTCCAGGTCGAAATGCGCCAGGTCGGCTCGGTCATCGGTCGCGGCCATGGGATGGTGGCGGGAAGGCGAACTCTAGGGATCGCGGGCGGGAGCGTCAAACCGTCGCGGCGATGTCGCGCGCCGTCGGGTTTCGCTGGAATTTCGCCGGCGCGCGAATAGAGTGTGGCGGGCGCGGTGCATCGCCGCCGCCAACGACAGCAAGATCCAGAGACATCCGGTCGAGGGAGGGAAACACCCGTGTTCCGCCGCATACTGATCGCCGCGTCGATGACCGTCGCCGCTATCGTCGCCGCCAGCGTTCCGTCGCGCGCCCAGGAGGTGACCCTCCGGCTGCATCATTTCCTGCCGCCGAGCTCGACCACCCAGGCCGACTTCCTCGAGCCCTGGGCGGAGCGGGTCATGAAGCAGTCGGGCGGGCGCATCAAGGTCGAGATCTATCCGGTCATGCAGTTGGGCGGCCGCGCGCCGCAGCTTTACGACCAGGTCCGCGACGGGGTGGTCGATCTGGCCTGGACCCTGCCCGGCTACACCGCCGGACGCTTCCCCCTGGTCGAGGTCTTCGAGCTGCCCTTCGTGGCCCGCTCGGCGACCGCCACCAGCCAGGCCCTGATGACCTTCTATCAGCGCCATCTGACCGACGAGTTCAAGGACGTGAAGGTGCTCTCGCTCAGCGTCCACGCGCCCGGCGCGCTGCACCTCACCAAGCATCCGGTGCATGTGCTGGAAGACTTGGCCGGGCTCAAGATCAGGGCGCCGTCGCGCCAGATCAACGCCGCCTTGAAGGCGCTCGGCGCGACCCCGGTGGGGATGCCGGTGCCGCAAGTGCCCGAGGCGCTGGCGCGCGGCGTGGTCGATGGCGCGGCGCTGCCCTTCGAGGTGACCCTGCCGCTCCGGATCCATGAGATCGCCAAGTTCCACACCAACACCGGGCTCTATACGGCGGTATTCCTGTTCGCCATGAATAAGGCCCGCTACGACAGCCTGCCGCCCGACCTGCGCGCCGTGATCGACGCCAATTCGGGGCTTCCCCTGGCCAAGCGCGCGGGCGAGATCTGGGACGCGGCCGAGGCCCCGGGGATCGCCGCCGCCAAGGCGCGCGGCAATGAAATTTACACACTGCCGCCGGCCGAGGTGGCGCGCTGGAAGGCGGCGACCCGGCCGGTAATCACGCGCTGGATTGCCGATACCGACGCCCGGGGGCTCGACGGCCAGGCGCTCTACGACGAAGCGGTGGCGCTGATCGTGCGCTTCGGCGGCTAGGGGACATCATCGGTGACCATCGGCCGGGCGCTGGAACGGGCGTCGCGGGGGCTGGCGCTGGCCGGCGGCGGGGTGCTGCTCGCGGTCTGCGGCGTCACCGTGGCCAGCGTCGTCGGCCGGACCCTGTTCGGCGTCCCGGTCCTGGGCGATTTCGAGCTCGTCGAGATCGGCGTCGCGGTGGCGGTCTTCGCCTTCATGCCTTATTGCCAGCTCGTGCGCGGCAACGTCGCGGTCGACCTGATCGCCCGTGGCCTGGGACCCAGGGCGCGGGCGCGGCTCGATGCCGGCCACGACCTGGTCTTCGCCGCCATCGCCGCGCTGCTCGCCTGGCGGCTCGCCCTCGGCGGGAGCGAACTGCGCGCCTGGGGCGAGTCCTCGATGATCCTGGGCGTGCCTTTGTGGTGGGCCTTCGTGCCGATCGTGATCTCGGTGGCGCTGCTGGTGGCGGTCTGCCTGCATGGCGCCTGGGCCTCGATCCGTGGGGGGCGGCGATGAGCGGGTTAGAGATCGGCGCGCTGATGTTCGCGCTGATGTTCCTGCTGCTTGCGCTCCGGATGCCGATCGGGGTCGCCATGCTGTTGGTTGGCATGATCGGCTACGTCATCGTCTCGGGCTGGTCGCCGCTGATCAACTATCTCAAGACCGGCCCCTATTTCCGGGTGTCGAGCTATTCGCTGTCGGTGATCCCGCTGTTCCTGCTGATGGGGCAATTCGCGGCCGAGGCCGGGGTCAGCCGGGCGTTGTTCGATGCCGCCAACGTCTGGCTCGGCCACCGCCGGGGTGGGCTGGCGATGGCCGCCGTGGGCGGCTGCGCCGGCTTCGGGGCGATCTGCGGCTCGTCGCTGGCGACGGCGGCGACCATGGCCCGGGTCGCCCTGCCCGAAATGCGCCGCCACGGCTATTCGGGGGCGCTGGCGACCGGTTCGCTGGCCGCCGGCGGGGCGCTCGGCATCCTGATCCCGCCCTCGGTTGTGCTGGTGATCTACGCCATCCTCACCGAGCAGTCGATCGGCAAGATGTTTCTCGCCGCCATCGTTCCCGGGGTGCTGGCGGCGCTCGGCTACATGGCGGCGATCGCGATCCAAACCCGGCTCGACCCCGAGGCCGGGCCGGCCGGACCGCGCGCGGACGGGCGCGAGCGCCTCGCCGCCCTGGGCCGGGTGTGGACGGTGGTGACGATCTTCCTGATCGTCATCGTCGGCATCTATCGCGGCTGGTTCACGCCCACCGAGGGGGCCGCCGTCGGCGCCGCGGCCACCGGTGTGCTGGCGCTGGTCCATGGCGGCATGCGTCTCGACGGGCTGGTTTCCTGCCTTTACGGCACCGCCCAGGCGACGGCGATGATCTTCCTGATCCTGCTCGGGGCCGAGGTCTTCAACGCCTTTCTCGCCCTGACCCGCCTGCCGGTGACGGCGGCGGCGTTGATCGCCGGATCGGGCCTGTCGCCGATGGCGGTGCTGGTGGCGATCCTGCTCTTTTATCTGCTGCTCGGCTGCCTGATGGACGGCCTGTCGATGATCCTGTTGACCGTGCCGGTGTTCTTCCCCATCGTCGTCGGGCTCGACTTCGGGATGGGGACCGAGGAAACGGCGATATGGTTCGGAATTCTGGCGCTGATCGCGGTCGAGGTCGGCCTGATCACCCCGCCGATCGGCCTCAATGTGTTCGTGATCAACGCTTTCGCCGAGGGGGTGCCGATGGCGGCGACATTTCGCGGGGTGGCGCCTTTCGTGGCCTCGGACCTTATCCGGGTGGCGCTCTTGATCGCGGTGCCGGGGCTCAGCCTGTGGCTACCGCGACTTCTCGGATAACAACGACTTGAAAAACAGCTACGTGAAAAACAATTACTTGAAAAATTATGAGGCAATGAGGCGGCGCGATCGCGGGATCATCGTCTCTTCGACCCGCGTCACGCCGCCCCCGTTATGCGCCCATCCATCATCAGGCACCGCGATGACGTCCTCGGGCGACCGAGTCGATATCGAAGCGGGTGATGCCGATATCGGCCAACTGACGGTCGTTCAGGCGCCGCAGTTCGCGGCGGGTGTTCTCTTCCAGGCGCCAGCGCCGGATCGAATCGAAAACAGTGTTGAACATCTTACGTCTCCTTCTTCCAAGGGGTGAAGCATGATCGGAACCGAGCGGTGGACAAAGCGCCGGGAGACCTTCGAGCGGACCCCGCACCATGCCGGGTCCGATAAGAAATCGTTAACTATTTCCGTAACTTCGTCCGTGCCGTCCGCGTCTCTCGGGATAGATAGAGGATCGCCCGAGGGTCCACCAGTGGCAAGCCAAGCAACCAGCTATGCTCTCAACGCATGGCTCGTGGCGCGGCATTTGCGCAACAGTGGCGCAAATGGGCAACAGGTCGGCTGACGCGATGGATGTTCTCCTCGTTCACCACATGGACCCGGGGCCGACCGACGCCCTGAGCGCGACCTTGGCGGCCGGCGGCGCGCGGTTGGATGCCCGCGAGGCCTGGCGCGGCGGCCGCCTGCCCGCCGACGACCGCGACCACGCCGGCCTGGTGGTGTTCGGCGGGGTGATGAACGCCCTCGACGACGATGCCCATCCCCACCTCGCCGACACCGTCGCCCTGATCCGCGCCTTCCACGCCGCCGACAAGCCGGTGCTCGGCCTCTGCCTCGGCGCCCAGCTCATCGCCCGCGCCGCCGGCGCCCGGGTTCGCCTGGGCGCGGTGCGCGAGCGCGGCTTCACCCGCCTCGAGGCGACCCCCGCCGCCGCCGCCGATCCACTGCTCGCCGGCCTCGCGCCGCCCTGGTGGCTGATGCAGTGGCACGACGACGTGATCGAGCCGCCCGAAGGCGCGACGCTGTTGATGACCGGCGCCGTCTGCCGCGTCCAGGCCTTTCGCCTGGGCCGCGCGACCTACGGCTTCCAATGCCATTTCGAGGTCACGCCGGCGGTACTCGACTATTGGCTGGTGGACGAAAATGCGGCCGCCGGCGAACCCGACCGGGCCGAGCTGCGCGCCCGCATCGCCACCGAGACCGCCACCCACGCCGACACGGCGATGGCCTTCTGCCGCGCGGTCGCCGCCCGCTGGGCGACCCTGATGGGCGACGGGCAAGCGATTTAGCCGGATCGCTGGCGCGCGGCGTCATCCGGCTTGAGGGGGATGGCGCGAGCGGCTAGATTGAGCTTGGGGATTAGGCGCTTGGGGGCGCGCGCCGGTTTCCGACGATGGCCGCGAAGA
>Ga0114931_10003490_pt1 | contig 19900 bp, 22 predicted proteins | sample 2SBtaG_FD_89579 | JGI IMG/M metagenome (GOLD analysis project Ga0114931, IMG submission 89579) | Deep subsurface microbial communities from Kolumbo volcano to uncover new lineages of life (NeLLi) - 2SBTROV14_V59a metaG | ecosystem: Environmental > Aquatic > Marine > Volcanic | place: Kolumbo...
GCGGCATTCTAGCGTCTTTTTTCGATGGGGACATAATCGGTTTGTTTTGCGCCTGAATAAATTTGCCGCGGCCGGCCGATCTTGAAGTTTTTGTCTTCTTGCAGTTCTTTCCATTGGGCAATCCAGCCGGGCAGCCGTCCCATGGCGAACATGACGGGAAACATGTTGATGGGAATATTCAAGGCTTTGTAAATCAGGCCCGAATAAAAATCTACATTGGGATACAGTTTTTTCTCGATGAAATAGGATTCCTTGAGGGCGATTTCCTCCAGGCCGAGGGCAATATCGAACAGCGGCTCCTTGATCTGCAATTTTTCCATGACGTCGTGGGCCAGTTTTTTAATGATCTTGCAGCGCGGATCGAAATTCTTGTAAACGCGGTGTCCGAATCCCATCAGCCGGAAGGGGTCGTTGTGATCCTTGGCCTTGTCGATATATTTGTTGACATCGCCGCCGTCGGCCTGGATTTGCTGAAGCATTTCGATAACGGCCTGGTTGGCGCCGCCGTGCAGCGGCCCCCACAAGGCATAAATCCCGGCTGAAACCGAGGCAAACAGGTTGCACATGGAACTGCCGACCAGGCGCACGGCACTGGTGGAGCAGTTCTGCTCGTGGTCGGCGTGCAGGATGAGCAGGATATCCAGGGTCCTGGCGATCAGTGGATCGACGTGATAATCCTCGCAGGGCGTGGAGAACATCATGTTGAGAAAGTTTTGCGTATAGCTCATCGTGTTGTCGGGGTAGGGCAGGGGCTGGCCGATGGATTTTTTATAACTGTAGGCGGCAATGGTGGGCAGCTTGGCCAAAAGCCGGTGAATGGAAATTTCCACCTGGCGCTCGTTGCGAACCCCCAACTCCTCCTGGTAAAACGTCGCCAGGGAGCCGACCACGGCGCTGCAAACGGCCATGGGATGCGAATTGTTGGGAAACCCGTCGTAAAAGTTCTTGATGGATTCGTGAACCATCGAATGATGAACGATGTGATAATGAAACTCGTCCAGCTCGGATTGCGTGGGCAGCGTTCCGTAAATGAGGAGATAGGCGGTTTCGATAAAGGTGCTTTTTTCGGCGAGTTGCTCGATGGGAATGCCCCGGTACAGTAAAAGGCCTTTCTCGCCGTCGAGATACGTGACCGCGCTTTTGCATGACCCGGTGTTGACATACCCCGGATCGAAAACGATCAACCCGGTTTTGGAAAGCAATTTGGAAATATCGATTCCCCGTTCGCCCATGCTGCCTGTGATGACGGGGAGTTCAAGCGTTTTTCCCTGATAGGTGACCGTGACCGTCTCTGCCATGGTGGCCTCCAAGTTTGATGTTGGATTCCAATTTAACACTCGCCAAAATCGACGGATAACAATATACTCCATTTTCCGTGGGCCGAACATCCTTTATTGCTGAAACGACAACGGAGCGGTGATCCATGAAAAAGAAAAACTGGCTTCTCATTCTGACCATCCTCGGCATCCTGAGCGGCGGGGTATGCGGCTGGACCTTCGGGAAGGCCATGCTGGCGGTTGCCTGGATCGGGGAGTTTTTTCTCGACGCCCTGAAAATGCTGGTGGTGCCGTTGATTATTTCCTCCATGATCGTCGGCATCGCGGGGCTGGGCGATGTCCGCAAGCTGGGGAAAACCGGCCTCATCACATTGGCTTATTACACATTGACCACCGCGGTTTCGGTGGTGATCGGGTTATTGGTGGTCAACCTGATTCAGCCGGGAGTGGGGCTGGATGCGGGTTCCCTGGACGTGCCGGAGACAGTTTCCGGAAAAGAATCGGTTGGCCTGGCGGCGATTTTGCAGACGTTTGTTTCGCCGAATCTCGTCCACTCCATGGTGGAAATGCAAATCCTGCCGCTGATCGTCTTTTCCCTGTTGTTCGGGGGGGTGCTGACCACCCTGGGAACGCAAGGCAAGGTGGTCATCGATTTTTTCGATGCCGTCAATGCCGCTATGATGAAAATCGTGCATTTGGTGATGTATCTGGCGCCGGTTGGGATTTTCGGATTGATCGCCTCGAAGCTGGGCGCGACCGGCGGCGGCGACGCGTTTGTTGCGGAGCTGATGAAAATCGGCAAATACGTTTTGACGGTGATCTCCGGACTGCTGGTGCATGCGGTCATTGTGCTGCCGGCTTTGCTGGTCATTTTTACGCGCAGGAACCCGGCCGTTTACCTGAAAAACGCCGCCGAAGCTTTGATCACGGCTTTTTCCACGGCCAGCAGTTCGGCGACGCTTCCGGTCACCATCGAGTGCGCCGAGCAAAACAACAAGGTTTCCCGGAAAGCTTCCTTGTTTGTCCTGCCTCTGGGCGCCACGGTCAATATGGACGGCACCGCCATGTACGAGGCGGTTGCGGCTTTGTTCGTCGCGCAGGTGTTTCAGATTCACTTGGGGTTTGAGGAGCAGGTGGTCGTTTTTTTGACCGCCACGCTTGCCGCGGTGGGCGCCGCCGGAATTCCCGAGGCGGGACTGGTGACTCTGGTGATGGTTCTTCAATCGGTCGGACTGCCGCTGGAAGGCATTGGGATGCTGCTGGCGATTGACTGGTTTCTGGACCGCTGCCGGACCACCGTCAATGTCTGGGGCGATTCCATCGGCGCGGCGGTTATCGACCGGCTGGAAGAAAAATTCGTGGAAGGAAAGTGAATCTTCCACAGCCGGCGGTTGTTCCGGGAGTGGGCGCCGCGGCGCGTCTTTTGCCGGAGGGTCAGGAGCCGGTTTTGTCTGTTCCCCGCACCGGGCGGACGGCGAAGGGGCCTTCCCCCAGTTTGTTGATCCAGCTCGACCTGCCCTTGATGAGGCTGTACACCATGGCCCGTTCGCCGTTCACCTCATCGGTCCAGGTGCTGTCCGTGCAGCCGGCTTCGAAAATCGGCGGAATATGAATCTCGTCGTTTCCGCGGGCCAGGAGGGTGAATTTTTTGTCGAAAATGGTCTTGATGTCTTCCAGTTTCGGCACTCTCCAGTCATCAAAGCCGCCGAACCGGGCGGCATTTAATTCTGCGACGAACTCCCTGGCTTTTTCCAGGTGGAGCCACTTCCCCTTGATTTGCCGGGAATCTTTTTTGAGCCAGGTCATTCCCGTGTCCGAGTCGGTTATGGTGTCGTTGCCGTTATCGACGAATCTGTTTGTGGTCATAATAACCTCGTGGAGGGTGTTTTTGTTTGTTGAGTAAATTATACCAAGGACCAGCCGGCAGCGGGACAAATGCTTCTTCCCGCTTTGCGGAAATCGGTTAATGGGGCGACGAGAACAGCAACCCCTGAAAGTTGTATTGAATGCCGGGCGGGAACTTAACGACAAAGAACCCTTTGACAAAGGGCGGCCGGTAAGGCGCCGCGATGCGCACTGTATAATCGAACGGGCTTTCCTCGCAGGAACGAAAGAAACACCATCGAACGGCTAACGAGAGCTTTGGGTCGCGCTTCAGGATGAATCCGAATATGTCGCGTTCGTTGAAAAAAAATTGCAGGATGAATTGTTCGTCCTTGACCTGAAACATTTTCTTCCGGGGCAGCCGGGTCAGGTCCACCGGATTGGCCACCGGGATGCTGAGGGCGTGGTATTGTTTCAGGGAGATGTTTTCGGCGGCGGGGGATACGGCGGGTTGTATAAGGCGCAGGAGGCAGATCAGCAAGAGAATCCGCCGGACCCCGCCGGCGGCCAAGGGGAGGGGTCGCAAGTAAAAAGCCGACAGGATATTCATCCTATCGGCTTTTCAACATGGTGATCGATAGCGTCCCGGGCGGGCTTTGTGGCTTTCCGTCCGGAAAGGGATAAACGCGCCAATATCAGGTTATTTGGTCGCGCCGATTTTTATGGTTGCGTGGTCTTCCCCGCAGATGTTGTTGGGAATCAGTTTCTCTTGCACATAGCCATCGCGGTTTTGATTCATTTGCTTCCTGTAAGCGTCCGTGGAGTTGTCGCCCTGGCAATCGCCGGGGACCAGTCCGCGTACTTCGGCTTCCTCGACGGTTCTGGCGGCTTTCCAGGATTGGTCGGATTGCGACGACCCGAACTGGTAGTCCTCGCTGACGCCGGGTATAGAGCTTCTGGACCTGCCGGCGCCGGAAGCCAGGTTCACGGCGTTGGTCAGCATGCGGTCGGTTGCGCCGATTTCGACCATGGTTTTACCGACGCTCATGACGCTTTGGTCTTGCTGGGCATAAGCACCCGGCATTAACTCATCGGCAAAGGAAACCGCCGTACCCAAAGACATGACGGCAACAAACGCAACAACTGAGGCTAGAATTAATGATTTTTTCATTCTTTTGTCCCCCCTTGATTTTTTGAAATTATGGTTAAACTCAGAAAAATCGAGACCTTTGAACGATTGGCTGGTTGATGCACTTTGCCTGTGCGTTTTCGCCACAGGTTACTTCTTATAGATAATCCAAAATCTATCTTCTTACATGCGGTTTGTCAATTAAAAAACGCTTGAATTTCCCCCTGGGGCGCAATTTCAGAATTTTCTTATTTTCCGTTTAAAAAACAATTTTTAGAGATGCCCGTAAGTGGGATTTTCCGTCTCGTTCTTAACTCAGGCAATATCCGGGCTAATCGATTGGACAGGGCTGTCTTGATAAATTATAATCGGAATGGGTGTGCTTGCTGTATCCCATCAATTTTTTCTCAATCGTACTTCATGGCGTTCAAAAAACATTTTACCGTGGATGAGGTCAACTCCATGGTGCCCAAGTTGCTCAAGGACGTGCCGCGTATTCAAGGCCTGGCGGCCCGGCTGACCAGCCAGTTCCCCGACGTCGAGCATGCCCGGGAAAATGCCCGCCTAAACGGCGGCAGCGCGCAGGGTTCCGCTTACTTGCAGGTGGCCTTGCAGCTCAACCGGGCGATGAGCGACTTGTCGGAGGAGGGCTGCATTATTAAGGGAATTGCCGAGGGTTTGGTGGACTTTCCCGCGATTCTGAACGGCCGGGAGGTTTTTCTGTGTTGGAAAATTCCCGAGGAGAAGGTGCGTTTCTGGCACGACCTGGACTCGGGCTATGCCGGCCGGCAAAAACTTTGACCTGCCTTACCGGACGTTTTTTCCTTCCCGGTATAATGTTCTGACCTGCCGCACAAGCGCGGCATTGCCGACGATGGCGGTGCCCTCGGCGATGGACCCCCGGTTGCCGGTGAAGTTAGCGAAACGGCCTCCGGCTTCTTCCGCCAGGATTTTGCACGGCGCAAAATCCCAGATATAGGCCCAGGGATCTATCATGACGTCCACGGCCCCGCGGATAGCCATCAAGTGGCCAAAGGCGTCGGGATACGTGCGCGCCAGGGCGGTGTGTTTATAAATCCGGTCATACAGGCGCAGGCATTTTTTTTCCTTGAAGCAATACCGGTCGGCGGTGGCCGCCACGGCGTTTTTTAAGTTGTTGCATTGGGAGACCCGGATGCGCCGGTTGCCGCAATGCGTCCCCCGGCCCTTTACCGCCCAGACCGTCTCGCCCAGGGCGGGCAGGGAAATCACCCCCATAACCGGCCGGCCGCGATGCAGCAGGGACAGCAACAGGGCGAAAAAGGGCAGCCCGCGGATGAATGACAGCGTCCCGTCGATCGGGTCTATGGTCCATACCCACTCCGCGTCGGCGGACTCGTTGCCGAATTCCTCGCCGATGATCCCGTGACCGGGAAAATCCCGGCCGATTCGCTTCCGCAAGATTTCCTCGGCGTTGCGGTCGGCGACGGTCACCGGGCTGCCGTCGGATTTTGCATCGACGGTCACGCCCGTGCGAAAATATTTTAAAACTTCCCGCGTGGCGGGTTTCAGGTAGGACAAGGCGGCATTTTTTGCTTCAAGCAGTTCCATAGTGCCGGGTCGTTGCGGAAAAAAATTTTCATTGCGGTCCGGGTCAGGGCACCTATCATACTCCAAACGGTGTGCGGCTGGAGGAAAAACCGGCCCGTCACACGGGAGATTTTACTTTTTCCCGGGATTCCTGTTAAACTGAAAAACTTTCATATTCCTCCAGTTCGGTAAATCATGAAAACCAACAAACAGTTGATGGTCGGCGTTATTTTATGCTTCGTGGTGACCCTTGTTTTCGCCGGAGTGATTGTCTGGGAAATCAAAAAATCCATCGAGCACGATAAAAGAATGCAGAAGCTGGAAAAAAAATCGCGCAAAGCCCGCGTTGACGACAACCGCGACTTCAGCCTTTACGAAACGGTTGTCGGCGACGACGGACGCGAAATGATCCTGGTTCCGGAAGGCGTGTTCACGCGCGGCTCCGACAGCGGCGGTTTCGATGAGAAGCCGCAACGGGAAACCTACCTGGATGCTTTTTATGTGGACAAGTACGAGGTCACCGTGGAGGCGTATAACGTCTTCCGCCGGGCGGCGGACTACATCAAGCCCTCGGTGCCTTTCTTTCAGGGCGACCAGAAAGTGTTGGAGACGCCAAATTTTCCCGTGGTCGGCGTGTCCTGGATGGATGCCTTCAATTACTGCAAATGGGCGGGAAAACGGCTGCTGACCGAAGCGGAATGGGAAAAGGCGGCCCGCGGCACGCACGGCCTGGTTTATCCCTGGGGCAACAAGTTCCTGCCCCGCAGGGCTAACATCAACGGCGATGCCGATGGCTATAAATTTATGAGTCCCGTCAACAAGTTTCCCATGGGGCGCAGTGTTTACGGGGTTTACGACATGGCCGGCAACGTCTCCGAATGGGTTGCCGACTGGTACGACCAGCACTATTACCAGGCCGCTCCGATCATCAATCCCACCGGCCCGGAGGAGAGGGACACGCACGTGTTCCGCGGCGGGTCCTGGGACGCGCGCAAAGTGGACGTTCGCGCCGCCAAGCGTTTTGCCGCGACGCCCGGGCGCCGGGACAGCATTCTCGGTTTTCGCTGCGGGCGCTCCAAGGTGATCCAGTAAACCGGGCTAGAACCCGCGGAGTTTTTCCAGTTCCCGGTAGGCGGTCTGGATTTCCAGAAACTTCAAGTGGGCGTCCTCGACGTGGTCCCCGCCCAGGTGCATGACTTTGTCGGGGTGAAAGCGGTTGGCCATTTTCCGGTAGGCTTTCTTGATCTCATCGTCGGTTGCCGCGGGGTCCACCGCTAAAACATCATAAGGCGTCCGCAAGGCGGCCAACGAGTATTTGCCGCGGACCCGGTTGTGGTCCTGTGGCGCGACTCCCAGCAACGCCGCCAGGGAATTGATGCGCTCCTGGACGGCCGGGGTCAGGGAGTTTTCGACCAGGGAAATCTGGTAGGACAGGGCCAGCAACAGCAGACAGTAATTGGCGCCGGTGGATTTTTTATAGGCTTCGGCCAGCGCCGCCAAGTCGGGATTGATTTTTTGGGTTTCGCTGATGATTTTGTTGATATATTTTAAATTGTCGCCCCGGTAATCGAGATTTTTAGCGAAAAATGTGTGAATGATCCGCGCTTCCTCGGGAGATATGGCACCCTTGGCCTTGCAGACCTGGGTCAACAGGGCGGTCAGGCAGGTCACGAAACAGGCCTCATCGACGATGCCGGAAAGGTTTTTGCGGATATTTTTTTTAAATTTCCGGGTCAGGAAATGCTGTGCGGCGCCGCCGACCACGGCGCCAAACGGCCCACCACGCAGCCATCCCAACCCGGCGCCCATAATCCAACTCATGATTGCCGAAACCTCCGTTGATCTGCTCTTCAGACTTTAACAAACGTGCATTTCAAGGTAAACCGGTAAAAATGCGCGGCCCGGGCGGCGAATGGCGGAATCTTTGTTCCCGGGTTCATAAATTCCCGGTTTCTGCCGTAAAGAAAACGCCGGGATGGCGCGTTCAGAGGGATTCTTCAAACTTCGGGAGGGATTTATGGTCAAGCATCTCGTCATGTTCAAACTGGCGGAAAAAACACCCGCCAACATGGAGAAGGTGGTTTCGTCCTTGAAGAGTATGGAAGGGAACATCGAAACCCTGCGCCACCTGGAAGTGGGGATCGATTTCAACGGCTCCGAGCGTAGTTTTGACGTCATCCTGACCACGCATTTCGATGACCGGGAAGGATTGAAAATTTACGCCGGCCACAAAAATCATCAACCGGTCCGGGAAACCATGCGGGCGCTGTGTTCGAACTCCGTGGTCATCGACTATGAAACGGATGATTCGCGCGGCCGGTAAAAATCCGGCGGGCGTTCCGGAAAACCCGGGAATGTGGCGGTGAGCGTTGTTACGCTGTTGGGCAACGCGCCCGCGGAATTTTGACGTTTTGAGGAACCGGTTGCCGGTTTTTCCCCGGCTGCCTGTCCACGCCCCACCCGCCCCATTTTCAAAATCACCCTAACTATTTTGAAATCAGTGTGTTGTTTGGGTAATATTTTTTTGAAAAAAGAAAATAATTGCTTGTGCTTTTCTTTATCTAGTGTTACTGTCTTTCTCTGGTTTTTTGGCGCAGGTGGCCTTGTTAAGCGAATTGGAGGGCAACTTTTGCCCAAATGGGTGTAAACCGGGCATCCTGCTCTTCAGGGTTGCATCCACGGGAGACCAAGGGATGGCGACGAAAAGCAAATCCAAAAAGAAGAAGGGCGCGGCAAAAAAAGCGGCCGGTAAAAAGAAATCGTTGACCTCTAAGGGGGCAAGGAAGAAATCCGCGAAGCGGCCGGCGAAAAAGGCGGCCGGGAAAACCGCCGCGCGGGCCGGGAAAAAGTCCGTTAAAAAATCCGCAAAACGTCCGGCGAAAAAGGCGGCAAAAAAACCCGTTAAAAAATCCGCGCAGCGGCCGGCGAAAAAAGCGGCAAAAAAGCCGGCCGGGAAAACCGCCGCGCGGGCGGCAAAAAAACCCGTTAAAAAATCCGCGCAGCGGCCGGCGAAAAAAGCGGCAAAAAAGCCGGCCGGGAAAACCGTCGCGCGGGCGGCAAAAAAGCCGGTCAAAAAAAACAGGGCCGCACCGTCCCGGAAAACAAAACAGCGCAAGTCTCCCAGCCGCCGGAAAATCCTCAGTCCCACCTTGATCAAAATACGCGATCAACTGATCCACAACCGGCAGGAAATTTTTAAAATTCTGCAAAACTCGAGAGAGGTGGAGTTGAATCCGTCTGAACTGAATTTCAGTAACGAGATCGATCTTGCCGCCAGCCTGGAAGGCCGCGAAATGGCATTCACGCTCTCCAGCCGGGACCGGAATGAATTAAACGGATCGAGCAAGCGCTATTCAAGATTGCCCGGGGCACTTATGGGGTTTGCGATTCCTGTTCCAAGCCAATCTCCATGAAGCGGCTGCAAATCATGCCCCTGACGCCTTTTTGCATTGAATGCCAATCGACGATGGAGCGGCCCTGACCGGGTGTTGCGTCCGCCGGTCAACGGCCGTGGCATTTTTTGAACTTTTTGCCGCTGCCGCAGTAACAGGGTTCGTTTCGCCCCAGTTTTTTCTCCTCCCGTTTGTAGGTTGCGGGCTTGCCTGACTCCGGCCCGTCGCCGCGGTGTTCCACGATTTTTTGCGGTTTGCGGGCATCCTCCAGCGAAACCTCGGCCTCCTTGTCCACGCGAATTTTGAAAAGGAACTGGCAGATTTCCTCTTTCATTCTCAAGGTCAGGTCGCGGAACATTTCAAAGCCTTCTTTTTTATACTCGGTGAGGGGATTTTTTTGCGCGTAGCCCCGCAGGCCGATTCCCTCCTTAAGGTGGTCCATAGCCAGCAGGTGGTCTTTCCAGAGGTTGTCCAGGACTTGTAGCATAATCATTTTTTCCAGGTGGCGCATCATGTCCGGGTCCACTTGCTCTTCCTTGCGGTCATAAGTTTTCGTGACGGCGGCGATGAGGGCGTTTTGTAGTTTTTCGCGGTTGGCGTCTTCCAGGCCGAGGTGCTCCGTGTCGCCGATTTCCAGTTCCTTGTCGTCGGTTTTTTTGACCTGCAGGGAAAACAGCCGTTCGAAAAATTCGTTCAGGTTGCCGATGTCCCATTCTTCCGGGTAGATTTTCTCCGGGGCGATGGTCTCCAGTTTGTCGTCGATGACCTCGTCGGCCATGTCGAGGAGAAGTTCCTTGGGATTTTCTCCGGAGAGGATTTCGCGCCGCAGGGCGTAAATGACCTCTCGTTGTTTATTCATGACGTCGTCGTATTCGAGCAGGTGCTTGCGGATATCGAAATTATGGGCTTCGACTTTTCTTTGGGCGTTGGCGACGGCCTTGCTGACCATGTTGTGTTCGATAGGCTGTCCTTCCTCCATTCCGAGCTTGGCCATCATGCCGGAGATTTTTTCGGATCCGAAAATTCTCAGCAGGTCGTCTTCCAGCGACAGGTAGAAGCGGGAAGATCCCTTGTCGCCCTGCCTGCCGGCGCGGCCGCGCAGCTGGTTGTCGATACGCCGGGCCTCATGGCGTTCGGTGCCGAGGATGTGGAGTCCGCCGAGTTCGGCGACGCCCTCGCCGAGGACGATATCGGTTCCCCGCCCGGCCATGTTGGTGGCGATAGTCACGGCGCCGCGCTGCCCGGCCTCGGCGATAATTTCGGCCTCCTTTTCGTGATGCTTGGCGTTCAACACGTGGTGTTTGATTCCCTTGCGTTTGAGCATGCGGCTCAATATTTCGGATTTTTCGATGGAAATGGTTCCGACCAGGACCGGCCGGCCGATCTCGTGCAGTTCCTGTATTTCTTCGAGCACGGCGGCGAATTTTTCTTTCTCGGTGCGGTAAATGACGTCGGCGTAATCCTCGCGGATCATGGACTGGTTGGTGGGGGCCACGATGACATCAAGTTTGTATATCGACATGAATTCTTCCGCTTCGGTGTCGGCGGTGCCGGTCATGCCGGCCAGCTTGTTGTACATGCGGAAATAGTTCTGGAAGGTGATGCTGGCGAGGGTCTGGTTTTCATTTTCGATTTTGACGCCTTCCTTGGCTTCCAGGGCCTGGTGCAGGCCGTCGCTGTAGCGGCGTCCGGGCATCATGCGGCCGGTGAACTCGTCGATGATGACGACCTCGTCGTCCTTGACGACATAATCCACCTCTTTTTTAAACAGGACGTGGGCTTTCAGGGCCTGGTTGACGTGGTGCAGGGTTTCGATATTTTTTGGGTCGTAGAGGTTTTCCAGGTTCAGTATCTCCTCGACCCGGGCCACGCCCCCGTCGTTCAAGGCTACGGTGCGGCTTTTTTCGTCTTTTTGATAATGTTTTGCGTTCAGTTTGGGAATGATGCGGTTGATCTCGTAATACTTGTCCGTGGAATCCTCCGCCGGGCCGGAAATGATCAGGGGAGTGCGGGCCTCGTCGATCAGGATGCTGTCCACTTCGTCGACGATGGCGAAGTTCAATTCGCGCTGGACAAACGTTTCCAGGGAAAACTTCATGTTGTCGCGCAGGAAATCGAATCCGAACTCGTTGTTGGTTCCATACGTGACGTCGGACAGGTAGGCTTTTTTGCGGTCTTCTTCCGGCATGTCGTGATAAATCGTGTCCACGGACAGGCCGAGGAAGCGGTAAATGGTTCCCATCCATTCGCTGTCGCGCTTGGCCAGGTAATCGTTGACGGTGACGACGTGCACGCCTTTGCCGGCCAGGGCGTTCAGGTAAACGGCCAGGGTGGCGACCAGGGTTTTGCCTTCGCCGGTTTTCATTTCGGCGATTTTGCCTTCATGCAAGATGACTCCGCCGATCAGTTGGACGTCGAAGTGGCGCATCCCCAAAGTGCGCATGCCGGCTTCGCGGACGACGGCAAAGGTTTCGGGGATGAGTTCTTCGAGAGTGGCGCCGCGGCCGATTTTTTCCTTGAACTCGGCGGTTTTGGCTTTCAAGGCGTCGTCGCTCAGGGCCTTCATCCGGCTTTCCAACGGGTTGATCTGTTCGACGTAAGCCTGAAGGCGTTTGATTTCCCGGTCGTTTTTGGTGCCGAAAATTTTAGATAAAAATCCCAGGGCCATTGCGTTTTGTCGTTTTCAATTGTTTGGGGTTAACAGCCGGTCGGTCCGGCCGGTTTGTGTGCCGCTCATTATTTTATTACAAAGACCTTTCCGGGATCAATTTCCAAGAACGAATGGTTTAACCTTTGCGGGCAAGGGTCTTCGGACGGGTGGCTGAAAAAGCGTGGCAATAAGGCGGGGCGTGTTGTTGTCCCGCGCCCATCGAAGGGTTTATCTTGAGCCCATCGAAGGGCGGCAAGGTTGTGTTTTGGCCGATACGGGTCAGTCTTCCAAAATATAATTTCTGGGATCGACGGGAATACCGTTGAAAACGATTTCATAGTGCAGGTGCGGCCCCGTGCTCCGCCCGGTGTTCCCGGTCAGGGCGACAACCTGGCCGCGTTTGACCCGGTCACCGACTTTTACCATGTATCTGGAATTATGCCCGAAACGGGTCACGAATCCGTAGCCGTGGTCGATTTCGATCATTTTGCCGTAACCGTATTCCCGGCCCGCGCTGATCACGATGCCATCGCCGGGCGCCCGTACGGGAGAACCCCGGCGGACGGCGATGTCCAAGCCTTCATGGTTTTCCGGCAAGCCGGTGAAGGGCGATTTGCGAAAGCCGAATCCCGATGTCACCCATCCGCGGGAGGGCCAAATGCTGGGAATGGCCGAAAGCAACGATTTCTGGCCCTTGAAAAATTCGTCCATCTCTTGGAAACTGATGACTTGTATCTTGGCTTGGTTGGCCAAAAGGTTCAAGTCGCCGGACAGGCCCTGAACCATGGCAAGCGTTTCTTTTTCCAGGGAGCTTTGGAAACTGTGGGAGGTCAAACCGTGCGGTCCGCCGACGCCCCAGTTCTTATCCAGCGAGTTGGGGGAATCCTCAAGCGCCGTGACGACTCTGAGTTTCCGCTCGAACCGCGCCAGCCGGGACATTTCGGATTCGAAGTCCTTTACCTGCCGGGAAAATTTCTCGACCTGAATTTTCTGAAGTTTGGTCTGGCGCCGCAGGTCGGTCAATTCCGACGTGTCATCCAGCAGGCGAATATAATTGCCGGTAAAATAATAGGACGATCCGGCGATCCCCAAAGACAACGCCAAAAAGGTGAAAAACAGAGCCTGCGCCACCCATTTGGAAACTTTAATTTTGCGAGGTGAGCCGGTATTTCCCGGAAATACCAAAATGGTGTATTGTTGTTTTTGCAACCTATCCCCCTTTTTTCATTCCAGGTTCAAGAATAATCCTCAAATCCTAGCCTCTAACCCCCTAAAATGTCAATGATTATTTAAGTTAGCCGGGGATTTGCGGCATTTTTGCGGCCCGGCCCCGGGCGGGATATGCCGATTTTATATCCGTTGCAGCTTCGATGCCGTTTTGGCGCCGCCGCTGGGCATTCTTTAACCGGGCCTATTGCAATAGTTTTTAATCGGTGCGGTGGGGGGAAAACATGATCCTTGTTTTTGCGGAAAAGAAAAAATATCCACCGGTGGCACTTTTTTATAAATCGGCCTGATCGTCATGGGCGGGCCGGCGGCGCAAGATTTTCACGGCGTCTGTTGGCCGGAGCGCAATTTTTGCCGCGCCTGGATGTGGTTGGGGCTGAGTTTCAGCACGTCGCGGTAATAGGCCATGGCTTGCCCGCGGTCGCCCTTTTCCTCGTACAGCAGGCCCAGGCTGAACAGCCCGGCGACAATGCCGCTTGGGTGGTTGATTTTCCGGTAAATGGAAACCAGGTTTTTGAAACTTTTAATGGCGTCGTCCAGGTTTCCCTCGGAGAAAAACCGGAACCCCTGTTGCCTGAAAGCCGTCGCCAGCGCCTTTCCGTAACCGGCGGCGATTTCCGGCGGGCCGTTTTTTTGATACGCCTCAAACTCGCCGGCAAAGCGCAAGGGCAGGTGCATGGCGTCATAGATCATTTTGAGGTTGCGGTAAAACATCAGCTCCCCGGGGTCGAGCGCGATGGCTTTTTTGACCGCGCGGACGGCTTCGGCAAAGGCTTTTTTGCGGGCCAGCGCGGCGCCCAGGTTGTTGAGCGCCAGGGCGTTTTTCGGGTCGGCGGCCAGGGCCAGGCGCAGATGGCGTTCGGCCTCCTCGTCTCGGTTTTCCAGGTAGTACAGATAGCCCAGCCCGTACAGCGCCGGGGAGGAGTCCGGGAATTGCCGCAAATATTTTTTGAGATAGGCTTCGCCGCCGGCCTGCCGGTGCGCGCCCCGGTAGGCGTTGACCAGGCCGCGGAAGGTATAGCTGTCGGCGCCGTCTGTTTGCAGAATGGCCGTGAAACTTTTTATGGCTTCATCGTAACGCTTTTGCAGGAGGTGGAACTCCGCCATTTGCCGGGGCGACGGGGTTAGCCCGGGGTGGCCGGGCGGCGGGGCCGATTGCGCGGGCAACGCGGCAAGCGCCGCAAACATCAGGCAGACCGCAAGCCAGCCGCGTTTATTCCGGATGGGCGTCGTGTTCGGCATGGTTGTAAAACCGGGTGCACTCTTTTGAAAAAGTCAGTTTGACGTCGCCGATGGGGCCGTTTCTTTGTTTGCGGACCAGAATTTCCGCCACGCCCGGCTCGGCCGTGTCCGGGTTGTAAACTTCCTCGCGGTAGATGAACGCGACGACGTCGGCGTCCTGCTCGATGGAGCCGGACTCGCGCAGGTCGGCGAGTTGGGGTTTTTTGTCGGTGCGGCTCTCGACCGCCCGGCTCAACTGCGACAAGGCGATGATGGGCAGGTTCAATTCTTTTGCCAGGGCCTTGATGCCGCGGGAGATCTCCGAAATTTCGAGTTGCCGGTTATCGACCTTGGAGGTGGAGTGCATCAGCTGCAGGTAATCGATGATGACCAGCTGCAGTTTATGCTCGGCATACAGCCGCCGGGTGCGGGCGCGTACGTCCAGGATCGACAGGGAGGCGCTGTCGTCAACGAAAATCGGCGCCTCGGAAAGCCGCCCGCCGGCCGTAGTCAGTTTCGGCCAGTCGGTCTTGGCCAGGTAACCGGTACGCAATTTCGAGGAGTCCACCTGCGCCTCGGCGCAGAGCAGCCGCTGGCCGATTTGCTCTTTCGACATTTCCAGGCTGAAGATGGCCGTCGAAACGTTGCCGCGCACCGCCGCGAAGCGGGCGATGTCCAGGGCAAAACTGGTTTTGCCCATGCTGGGCCGGCCGGCGATGATGATCAGGTCCGACGGTTGCAGTCCCGACAACAGGCGGTCCAGGTCGATGAACCCGGTTTCCACGCCGGTCACCAGTCCGGGCTTGTCAAACAGCTTTTCTATGGCTTCAAAACCGCTTTTGACGATTTCCTTGAGGCTGAAAAAACTGCGTTTGGTTTTCTTTTCGGAAATCTGGAAGATGGCGTTTTCGGCGCGGTCCAGGAGGACCTCGACTTCCTCGCTGTCTTCATAGCTGCGGCTGACGATTTCCGTCGAGGCGCTGATGAGGTCGCGCAGGATTTTCTTTTCCCGGATGATCTTCGCGTGGTGGCCGACGGCGGCGCCGGTCGGCACGCACTCTTCCAGGAAGTCCAGGTATTCCAGTCCGCCTATGGCGTCCAGGTCGCCGTTTTTGCGGAGGCGCTCGGCCAGGGTCAGGATGTCGATCTGCTCGTTGGCCTCGAACAACTGGGCCATGGCGCTGAATATTTTTTTGTTCGCCGATTTGTAGAAATCGTCCTCGTTGATGATTTCCAGGGATTTGGCGAAGGTGTCATTGGAGGTCAGGCAGGCTCCGAGAACGGATTGCTCCGCTTCCAGGCTGTGCGGCGGGAGTTTCCTCAGGGCGATGTCGCCGACGGTGTCAGGCATTTTCCCCGCCGGTGGGTTCCGGGTTTTCCTGCGGCGGTGTTTCGTCGGCTTCCTGCGGCGCCGCCGCTGTTTCAGGTGTTTCCTGCTGGATAACGGTGACGTTGATTTCCGCCGTCACTTCGGCCGGCAGTTTGAGGGGAACCTTGAAATCGCCCAGCGTCTTGATGGGTTCTTTCATCTGAATTTTCCGGCGGTCGATTTCCAGGCCCTTGTCCCGAAGAAAGTCGGCGATTTCCTGGTTGGTCACCGAGCCGAACAGTTTGCCTTGATCGCCTACCTTTTTGGTGAAGGTGCAGGAGACTTTTCCGATTTTTTCGGCGAATTCCTCGGCGGAGTTTTTGAGTTTTCTCAGCCGCGCCTGGACGATGCTTTTTTGATGGTTGAACGATTTCGTGTTTTTTGGGGTGGCGAGAATGGCTTTTCCCGTGGGGATGAGGTAGTTTCGGCCGTAGCCGTCCCTGACTTCGACTTCATCGCCGCAGGCACCCAGATTTTCGATGTCTTCCTTCAACAAAAGTTTCATTGTACCCTTCCTTGCGATTGGCGGTTTGCGTTGAGGGCCGCGGTTACGCGGCCGTCAGCCGTCAACGGCCGGTTTGACTTTCAGTTTTCTAAAATCCAGCCACGTATCGAACAATCCCAGCCCGAGCAGCAAGCCGATAAGCAGGGGCTGCGAAAAGATCAGAATAAAAACGATGACCCACAGGAAAACCGGCACCGATTTTTTGTCGAGGAAATAAACGGCGACGGCCATTCCCTGCAATCCATAAATGACGGCGGTTATGACGAAGAGATTCAATCCCAGGTTGCCGCCGCCCCCGGGGGCAGAAACAGCGCGCCGGCCGCCAGAATAAAGACCCAGATAAAAAAATCGGGCAGCATCCAGGTGGAAAATCTTCCGGTAAACAGTCCGGCGTTGGCGTACAGGCGATTCATGGCCCACCGCGCCACGGAATAATTCACCAGGACCGCCAGCAGGGAGCCGGCGACGACAATCGCCGGATAAGACGCGGCGAACGACCGGGAGGTTTTTTCCATCATCTTCTCCATGGCGGCCAGGTCGGCCGCGTCTTTTTCCACGGTCTTGAAAGCCTCAAAGGACTGCTCGAAATGCGTCTTGACTTGCTGCTGTAAAAAATCCGTCAGCGAAACCTGTTTTCCGGAAAACATCAACAACAATAAAAACCCGGACAATGCCGCGGCAACCAGGACGCTGAACAGAATACATTTGTCAAACGGCATTCGCCGGCGGATCGTTTCCGCCATGACGATGGCCATGGCGGCATATTCGGCGAGGAAGAACAGCGCTTGTTGGCCTCCCGCCGCCGCCAGGAGCGCGAGCGCAACTAGGGCCGTTGCCATGAGGCCGGCCTGCCGGCCGCGTTGCAGGGAAATAACGATCAGCGGCACGGGGGAAAAAATTCCGATGATCACGCCCAGAGGCGGCAACAGCAAGGCGGACAGAAAAATCGCCAGAACGATCCCCGCGGGCAACAGAATGTCTTTCCATTGCAGCTGCGCGGCCAATGTCAACGCTCAACGGAAAAAGGCAGCAACGCGATATTTCTGGCCCGCTTGACGGCGACGCACAACATCCTCTGGTGCCCGGCGCAATTCCCGGAAATTCTTGAGGGCACGATTTTGCCTCTTTCCGACACCAGGGGCTTCAATGTTTTCACGTCGTAAAAATCGATGTGATTGATTTTTTCCGAACAAAACCGGCAAACTTTTTGGGTGAAAAAAGAACGTTTTTTCCTAAAGGCCATGACTCTCCTTTATACAACGGGTGTTATTTGATTGTGTGAGCCGCCGCGCCCGGCAAGACCGGAAATTGCGCGGCCGGCTTTGTCCGACAACAGGCGGCGATCAGTTAAAACGGGACATCGCCTTTGGCGGCATCGGTCCTGCTGTGTCTGCCGCCACCGCCGCCACCGCCAGGTCCTCCTCCGGGACGATTTAAAAACTGGACGGTATTGGCTACGACTTCCAGCTTGCTGCGTTTTTCTCCGGCTTCCGTTTCCCAGGAATTGAGCCGCAGGTAGCCCTCGACAAAAACGGCTCGTCCCTTGTTCAGGTACTCGGCGCAGTTTTCGGCCTGCTTGCCCCAAACGGTGATGTCCACAAAGCAGACGTCTTCTTTCCATTCGTCGCCTTGTTTGTACTTGCGGTTGATGGCCATGCCGAAACTGGCCACCGCCGTTCCGCTGGCGATGAACCGCAGTTCGGGGTCGCGGGTCAAATTTCCCATGAGCAGTACTTTGTTAAAGCTTGGCATCGGTAGATTCCTTCCCCCGTTTATTCGTCAGGTTTCTCGCTTTTTGCCGGCGCCGGGTCGCTTGAATCTTTTTTGTCTTTTTCCGCTGTGGGAGCTTCTGCGGCCTCCTCGGTTTTGTCGGCAAACACGCGCTCCACTTCCTTGTCATCCAGACGGATCACCATGTACTTGATGATCGATTCATCAAGCCCGAACTCCTTTTCGAGTTCCTTGATTTTGAGTGGGTTGCAGGTGTGAAAGATGTTGAGATAGATGCCGAAGCGGTTTTTTTTGACTTTATAGGCCAGGCGCTTTTTGCCCCACTTGTCGGTTCTCAGGATGGCTCCGCCATCCTGGGAAATGTATTTGTCGACTTTTTCGTTAGCCAAGTCGACTTGCGCTTCATCTGCATCGGGCTTAAGTATCAGGACAGTCTGGTAGGTACGCACTTTTGATCTCCTCTCGGGTTAGCAGCCCTGACTTCCTGAGTCAGAGCGAGGGAAAAGCAGGATTGAGATAACTGAATTTTTCATATCGTGTCATAGTATCCGGGTAAAATCAAGAGAATCCTGTAGGGCTGCCGTTGACCTTGTGTTAAACGGCAGGCGAGCGCGGGATAAACAAATGGGGGTTCCTGTTTTGGTGTTGGTTTTGCTGGCGGTTTTATTGGTGGCGGGGTTTGCGGGATGCGGTTTTCAATTGCCGGAGCCGGCGCCGGACTTGTTTGTCAAGTCTGTGTCGGCAAGCGTCGGCAACGGGCCGGTTTATTTGCTGACCGCAGACCTCAACGGCGACGGCCGGGCCGATATCGTTTCGGTAAACGGTGCGGACAACTCCGTTACGGTGCTGTATGGCCGGGGCGATGGTGCGTTCCGCGAAGGGCTGACTCTGGCGACTCAGCCGGAGCCTTCCATGGCGGCCGTGGGCGATTTGAACGGCGACGGTATCGCCGATCTGGTGCTGAACAGCCAGGCCGCCGGGGCGTTGACGGTCTTTCCGGGCGCCGGCGGCGGTGCCTTTGCGCGGCCCATGAGCCATAAAACCGGGCGGGTGCCGCTGGCGGTTATCCTGGACGATTTCAACAACGACGGGCGTCTGGATGCCGCCGTCACCCTGACGTTTCAGAAACTGGAGATTCACGTGGGAACCGGTGGCGGCCGGCTCCGGAAGGGCGCGACCTATGCCACCGGCTCGCGGTCGTTTTCCGGGGTGTCCGGCGACTTCGACGGCGACGGCAACCGGGACATCGCCCTGGCCGCCAGCAGCTCCAACGCCGGCTCCATTCGCGTTTACCTGGGCAACGGCGACGCCACCTTCCGCCGCGCCGGCCGCTTCGCCGAGGGATTGATGCCGCTGACCCTGGTCAAGAGGGATATGAACGGCGACGGGTTGGATGATTTGCTGACGGCCTCGGGCAAAGGCGACAACCTGTACTTGTTTTACGCCAACGGCGACGGCAGTTTTCGGCCGTCGGCCACGTTTTCCGCCGGCGGCGGGCCGCTCGCCCTGGCGGCCGGCGACTTCAACGGTGACGGCCTGCCGGACGCGGCCGTGGCCAATTCGCGCAGCAGCACGTTTTCCGTGGTGTTTCGCAAGGCGGACGGCGGGTTTCGCTTTCCGGGGCGCGATTACGTGGTCGAGGGCGGCGCGCCGCTCGCCATCACCAGCGGCGATTACAACGGCGACGGCAGAACCGACATCGCCGTCGCCGGCAGTTTGTCGAACAAAGTGGAAATTTACCTGCAAAGACGCCGCCGGATTTCCTGACCGGCGAGAGTCCCAGGATGAACCGGCTATACCTGCCGCTCCCGCCTTTCAACTTGCCAAACGAAAAGGGTTTCCGCGATCGCATACCTGCTTTTGGCGCTATATATAGGGGGGCGGGCAACCGGCCCTAGGCCGGGGTGGAATCTGCTGGTCTGTATCGAGCCGTCGATTCGGGGCCAAGCGCAACCGGGCGGGCACCGGCCCTAGGCCGGGGTGGAATCTGCTGGCCTGTATCGAGC